>Ga0180432_10004377_pt1 | contig 19458 bp, 18 predicted proteins | sample SS_ome_10_FD_132414 | JGI IMG/M metagenome (GOLD analysis project Ga0180432, IMG submission 132414) | Hypersaline lake sediment archaeal communities from the Salton Sea, California, USA - SS_1_MS_2 metaG | ecosystem: Environmental > Aquatic > Non-marine Saline and Alkaline > Hypersaline >...
CGCCTTCTGTTCCGACGCCTGCGAACGGCGCACCGGATCACGCTGATGATCGCCACCGTGGGCGTGGCCCTAGCGCTGCGGAACGTCCTTCAGTTCGTCTGGGGGCCGCAGCCTCTCTATTACTCGATGACGATCCAGCGCGCGGTGAAGGTTCCGGCATTGGGAATCCGGATCAAGCCCGATCAGATCTTCATCATCGCCGTCGCCGTCCTTCTGAGCGTCTGTCTGCACCTGTTCCTTCGTTACACGAAGATGGGAAAGGCCATGAGGGCCACGTCGGACAACTCGGCCCTGGCTCGAGTGACCGGGATCAACACGGAACGCGTCATCCTTTGGACCTGGGTTCTGGGCGCGTCGCTCGCGGCAGTCGCCGGGATCCTGACCGGCCTGGAGAACAAGTTCATCACACCGGAACTCGGATGGCAGATGCTCCTTTCGATCTTCGCGGCCGTCATCCTGGGCGGGCTCGGAAACCCGTACGGCGCCATCGTCGGCGGACTCGTCGTCGGCATCTCGGAGGAGGTCTCGACCGCGTTCATCTCGACCGGGTACAAGCCGGCCGTCGCGTTCGGAATCCTGATCTTGATGCTCCTGATCCGGCCGACGGGGCTTCTGGGAAGGAGGACGTAATGGAGCAGTTCATCGGCGTCGTCAACTACCTCGTCTTCTTCGCGATCACCGCCGGAACATACGGCGTCCTCTCACTTGGTCTGAATCTCCAGTGGGGGTACACCGGCCTGTTCAACATCGGCGTCGCCGGGTTCTACGCCGTCGGAGCGTACACGGCCGCCCTCGTCTCGGGGCCACCGCCGGATGTCTGGGACGGCCGTCTGGTAGGCGGATTCGAGCTTCCGTTTCTGGTTGGGCTGATCGCCGCCGCGATCGCCGCCGGCCTCGTCGCCCTGGTCATCGGCCTCCCGACGCTCCGCCTCCGAGCCGACTACCTCGCGATCGCCACGATCGGTATCGCGGAGACGATTCGTCTTGTACTGAAGAACGAATCTTGGCTCACCAACGGCGTTTGGGGGCTTCAACAGATCCCGTCGCCTCTCTACGAACCGATCCACAGAGCCGCCACGAGTTTCGTAGCGGCTCACCCCGGCCTCCCGCCATGGGTTCAGCAGCTGATCTCGAAAGCGTACAACTGGTTCTACCTCGCGCTGGTTGCGATCGTCCTTCTGCTCCTGTACTACGCGACCAAGCGCCTCTCTCGCGCCCCGTGGGGGCGCGTTCTCAAGGCGATTCGCGAGGACGAGGACGTTGCGGCGATGTCGGGCAAGAACGTCTTCGCCTACAAACTGCAGGCGCTTGTCCTCGGCGCCATGATCATGGGGATCGGCGGCGCGTTGTATGCACACTACGTGCGGTTCATCTCGCCGAACAGCTTCGAGCCGCTCTACGGCACATTCATCGTCTGGGTGATGCTGATCCTCGGAGGGACCGGAAACAACAAGGGAGCGATCCTCGGCGCATTCACCGTGTGGGGAATCTGGGCGGCGACCGACTTCATTACGGGCCATCTTCCACTCAGCGCGACGCAGGCGGCGGCGCTCCGCATCATCATCATCGGCCTGCTCTTGGAGCTGGTCATCCTGATTCGACCTCAAGGCCTACTCCCAGAGACCAAACGACGGCGAAGGCCCCCCGCTCATCAAGAAGATGCGGGGGAAGCCAAACCGCCTCCCCCGCACTAACGTCCGTTCTTCCGGCGTCGTTCCGTGAGCCCTTTGGGCTAGCCCGGAGCCTCCATGACGGATTCAACCTGGCAACCTTCGATCTTCCAGATCTCGATCGCGCCTTCCACGTCTCCGGTCTCCTTGAAGTCAACCAGCCCAGCGGCTCCCTGGTAGTTGATCTCCTTCCCCGCCTGCAGCAGCGAAATGGCCTTCTCCCACTCGTCGTAGTAGACGATCTCCCCGGGCGGATTTGCCACCGCCCGCAGGTTGTCGCGAATGGCCGCCCCCGACGTATCGCCGGCTCGCACCATTGCCAACGCAATCAGCATCATCGCGTCGTAGGCTTTGTCGTAGTACGGGATCGTACTCGGTCCGTACCCACCGGCGGCGTAGTCGGCTTCGAACTGCGCGGCCTTGAACCCGGCCGCGGCCACCGTGCCGTAGGCCCCTTCGATCGGGCCCGGCTCACCGGCCGACGCGCAGGCCGGTCCGGGGGCAACGCCCTCGCCCTTCATCCCGTCGGTCATCAGGAACTGCCCTTCGTAGCCGGCCTCGGCCGCTTCCACGATCTGCTTGTTCCCGTCCACCGGATAGCAAGCCAGGACGATCGCCTGCGGGTCGCCGCTCAAGAGCTGATCGATCTCGCCGCGATAGGACGGCTTGTTCTCCTCGTACGGAACGCTCGCGGAGACGGTCCCCCCTAGAGACTCGAACGTCTCCTGAACCGTGTCGGCCAGCCCCTTCCCGTAGTCGTTGTTCACGTAGATGATGGCGATGTTGCCGAAATTGAGGAGCTTCGCCAGGCGACCGAGAACGACCCCCTGCACTGCGTCGGAGACAACGGTTCGGAAGACGAAGTCGTCGTCTTCGAGCGCCGGGATCGACGGCGCAGTCGAGGCCGGCGAGATCAAGACGACTTCGGACGGGATCGTCACGCTCGAGACTGCGAGTGTGACGCCACTCGACAGCGCGCCGACGATGGCGGTGACCCCGTCGATCTCGACGAGTTTGCTCGCCGCGTCTCTTCCGACGTCCGGAGACGTCGCCGTGTCCCGCAGAAGCAGCTCGATCTGTCTGCCGAGAACCCCGCCGGATGCGTTGATTGTGTCCGCTGCCATCTGAGCGCCGTCCGCGATCGACGGACCGTAAGGTCCGAGGGCGCCCGTCAGCGCCATCAGCGCTCCGATCTTGATCGGACCGTCCTCGGCTGCCGCCGTCGCGCCGAGCAGCAGCCCCAAGCAGATCGCCAATGTCAGGCCTAGTCTTTTGGTCATTCAGTCCTCCTTACGGATAGGTCTTCGCCGATTCCGGTCGATTCCTACGACTTAACCACCTCCTCAAGCCGCGTGGCGAAGAAAAAAGAAAAAGACCGCAGACGATTGCCTGCAGTCTTCTTGCTCTGCGCCACCGGCGTGCGTATTGCGCTACCCGGGGGCAGAGCTAGCCCATAACGATAAGGGAGAGGACGAGAACGACAACCAGGCTCGTGCACACTTCCCTTACGCTCATGGCTGCGTCCAGAATAGAGCGGCGAGGCGATGCTGTCAAGACCTGGCACAATCCAGTCAAGTCACAAGCGGCTTTCACGCGTCGGTCGACCTGACTCGAACGCGCGCCGAATGCGTGGAAGACGGCGGCTGAGCTTGCAGGCCCAGCACATGCCGGATCGATCGGAACCCATCTCGAACCCATTCCTTTAAGGGCGCGTCCCACGGAGCACTCCTCGGGGTTCCCAATCGACCCCGCTCTGATGGCTACAAGATGGGAAGGTAGCGATCGATCTCGTACTGGTGAACCTGTGAACGGTACGCGTCCCACTCGATCCGCTTGTTCTCGATGAACTTGGCGAAGATGTGATCGCCGAGGGCCCGCCGCACCAGCGCCGAGCCTTCCATGCAGGCGATCGCTTCGTTCAGGCTCCCCGGGAGAACGCCGATTCCCATCTCCGATCGTTCGTCGTCCGTCATTGTGTAGACGTCGAGGTCGACCGGCTCCGGAACCTCGTACCCTTTCTCGATTCCCTCAAGCCCGGCGCAAAGCATCGCCGCGAATGCGAGGTACGGGTTGCAGGCAGAGTCGGGGGCACGAAACTCGATTCGCGTCGCCGCCTCCCGCCCGACTTGGTACATCGGGATCCGGATCATGTTGCTTCGATTCCGCCTCGCCCATGTGATGTAAACGGGCGCTTCGTACCCCGGAACGAGCCGTTTGAACGAGTTCACCCACTGCGCGCAGAGCCCGATGATCTCCTTCGCATGCCGGATCATCCCCGCAATGTAACCGCGCGCAAGATCGGAGAGATGAAGGGGATCGTCGGCATCGAAGAAGGCGTTCCGCCCGTCGGCGCGAACGAGCGACTGATGCGTGTGCATTCCGGAGCCATTCTCGCCGTGCAGCGGCTTCGGCATGAAGGTCGCGAAGACCCCATGCCGACGGGCGACCTCCTTGATCAGGTATCGACAAGTCATCAGCGTATCGGCCATCTCGAGTGCCGGACGATGCTTCAGGTCAATTTCCTCCTGCCCCGGCGCGACCTCGTGGTGGGCCGCTTCAACCGCGATCCCCATCCCTTCGATGGCCGCGACGGTCTCTCGACGAATCCCGGTCGCTTCATCCGGAGGCGAGAGATCGAAATACCCGGCTGCGTCGAGTGCCTCGACGGCGTCACTCGTCCGGAAGTAGAAGTACTCGAGCTCGGGCCCGATGTGCATCTCGAGGCCCTGAGCCGCCGCTCGATCGAGCGCGTTCCGGAGCGCATTGCGCGGATCTCCTTCGTACGGCTCGCCGCCCGGCTGAACAACGTCACAGATCACCCGCCCGACATTCTCCCAAGGGAGGACTGCAAAGGTCTCCGGAGCCGGCTGCAGGAGCATGTCGCTTTCGTCGATGCGCGCGAACCCGTGAATCGACGATCCGTCGAAGCCGATCCCCTGCTCCAGCGCCTTCGGTAACTCGCTCGAGGGGATCTCGATCGACTTCAGCGTTCCGAGGAGGTCGGTGAACCAGAGCTGGACGAACCGCACCTCGTTCTCCTTGACCCTCCGCAATAGATCCTCCGAATGCGTCTCCGCCATGGTTCACCTCCGTCGAAGCTTCGAGTGAATGGCGAAGTCTACGGGCGACCGATCGACCAAACAAGCAGGACGCGACCACAAGCCATCTTCGGCACTCAACCGGATAGACTACCCCGTGAGAGAGGAGCCTCCGGGCGCGAAAGGAAGGGCGATCGGCGTGCAGCTGACGATTCATAGAATCGAGGAGGTGATCGCCCTCGTCCGAGACGAAGGCCGCCGTCACCTCGACCTCAGGAGCGTTCGCTTCGCCGATCCCTACGGCCTTCTCCTACTCCATCTTCTCGCTTGTGACGAAATCGAGCACAGTCGACCGCTCCACATCGTCTGGCCCGATCGAACGCCCGTCGGGCGCTGGATTCACGCGATGGGACTCCCCGCCAAACACGGTCGTGCTCCTTCCGGAATGTCCCCGAACGTTCGATCGGCCCTTCAGCCGATCACACCCATCGAGGACGAGGCAGGGATCATCGACTTGGTGAATCGTTTCGACGCCCGCCTCGCCGAGCGGTACCCGCTCGACGACGCGCCCCGCCGGACACTCATCCGGATCATGATCGAACTCTTCCAAAACATTCCCCAGCACAGCAACGCGACCGGCGAAATCGTCCATCCGCGGGGCATCGCGGCGATGCAAGACTATCGTGACGCCCTCATCCTCGCCATCGCCGACAACGGGATCGGCCTGCGGACAAGTCTCTCCCTTCGTGAGACCGACGTCGTCGATTCCGACGCCGACGCAATCGACGCTGTCGTGCTTCGAGGATTGAGCCGGTTCGCCGACCCCGGACGCGGAAAGGAGCTCCAACGGATCTTCCGAATGGTTCGCTCGTGGGATGGAACGATCGCCGTCCGAAGCGGAAGTGCCCTTCTCTTCCATGATCCGGAGCGCGGTGCCGATATCCATGATGTCGCGCCCTTCCCCGGCGTTCAGATCGCGCTCGTGATCCCACAGCGCATCTTCGGAGTCGGAGAGGTTGACGAAGTCCCCGAAGATCGGTTCAATGAACCGAATGAATAGACAGACGTTCTCCGTTGCACAATTCGGAACCCGCCTCGGCACACGCGCCGAAGGGGATACCGCGCGTGGGGTGCTTCTCGCCGCCATCGAGGCGATGCCGCCGGACGGCCAGCTTCTCGTCTCCCTCGATGGAATCGAAGTCCTTTCCGGATCGTTCGCAGACGAACTGATCGCCAAAAGCTATCAGCTTCTCGTCTCCGGTCTCTACGCCGATCGAACGATGATCGTCGGTGCACCCTCCACGGAGGTGACCGAAGGACTCGATGACAAGTTGACACAGCGAAACCTGGCGATGCTCTGTCTTCAAAACGGGCGCTCGTCGATCCTCGGTCAGTTGGCCGATCCGCATCGGGAAACCCTCTCGCTCGTCATCGACCGTCAGTCGGCGACAGCGAAGGAGTTGGCCGACACGCTCGGAATTCCTCCAAATGCCTGTCACCAGCGTCTTCGCCGTTTGGTCGACCTTCGGCTCATCCTCCAGGAGCGGATCGGTGATGCCGCTCCGAGGACGCAGTATCGCTTTCGCTCCATCCTTTAACGGGAGGACTTGACAACCTTCATTCACTGGATACAATGAATCCGGTGCATCCTGGATGGTTCAGTCAGTGAACGAATCGATCGACGCGCTCGTCATCTACCGCCGCGGGGCCCCGCACCCCCTCTTGCACGCCTTTCGCTGGAGGGATCGACGGTACAACGTCAACGAGACCTTCTTCGTTCACCGAGAGCGAGACGGCGAGACGGTCTACCTCTGCTATTCCGTCGCAAGTGGTGGAAATCGATTCGAGCTTCGACTTGACACGGCGTTAGGCCGTTGGATGCTCGAAGCGATCGACGCTTCGAACTAGAGAGGGTTCCGGTGGGGCGTATCATCTTCCACCTCGACATGGACGCGTACTTCGCGTCGATCGAACAGCAGGTCGATCCGACGCTGCGCGGCCGCCCGATCGGAGTCACCGGCCGACCGACCGAACGTTCGATCGTCGTCGCTTTCTCTCGCGAAGCGAAGCGATTCGACGTTTGGACCGGAATGCCGGTCTGGGAGGCCCGCCGCGCCTGCCGATCACTCCGTTTCGTCCCCGGTCGACCGGAGCGCTACGTCGAGACGACCAAGCGCTTTCTCGCAATCCTCAAACGGTACACCCCGATGATCGAGGTCTTCAGCACCGATGAGGTCTTCATGGACATGACCCAGGAGATCGATCGATACGGGGGGGCCATCGCACTGGCGGAGCAGATCAAGTCTCGATTCCGCGAGGAGCTCGGTCCGTGCATCACGTCAACGATCGGAATTGCCTCGAATAAGACGTTCGCCAAACTGGTCGCCAAGCGTCACAAACCGGACGGTCTCGGATATCTCCCCGAGGATGATCTCCCCGAACTTCTTCGCACAACATCGGTCGCCGAGGTCTGCGGCATCGGTCCGCGAATCGAGCGTCGCCTCTCGCAGATGGGCGTCCGGACCCTTGCCGAACTCGGCGAGCTTCCGACTTCTCTCTTGAAGCGCGAATTCGGCGTCTACGGCCTCTTTCTGAAGGGCGTCGGCGTCGGAATCGATCCGTCGCCCGTGATTCCGTATAGCGACGTTCCGCCACCGAAGTCGATCGGGCATTCTCGCTCCCTCCCGCCGCAACTGCGAACGTATTCCCTCGCCCTCCTCGTCCTGCGAGATCTCTGCGACAAAGTCGCCCGCCGGATGCGGAAGCTCGGCTACGTCGGCCGGACGGTCCACTGCGGATTCCGCCTCGGTCCGACCGGCCCGTACCACGGGAAACAGACGACGCTCTCCACCCCGACCGACGACGGCGAACAGATCTACCGAGCCTGCCTCGACATTCTGGATGAAATCCCGACTCGACCGGAGACCGTCCACCACGTCGGCGTCTCGGTCGAGAATCTCATTCCGCACCACGAGGCTCCGATCGCCCTCTTCGAGATGGACCATCGACAGGAGATGCTCAACCGAACGATCGATTGCATTCGCGATCGGTACGGCGAACGTGCGATCCGGATCGGCACGTCGCTCCTCTACCAGGCGATCCCCCGCCACGTCAGCGGGTTCGTCCTCGATCAGATGGGACATCGAGACGTCTACGGCGATCAATATGGTGAAGATTCCCCGATCGGTTGACCCCTTCACGGAAGGAGGCTACACTGCGCCATCACAAACCGGCCCCTTCCGGGCCTTCTCGGGAGGCTGCAACACCATGAGGATGCTAGCTATCTAAGGGCCTCGCGCCCCTCCGTTCGGCAGGTGGGAACACTCACCCGCCGTCGACCCCGGAACCCAGAGTTCCACCGGCGCCACGTCGAGCGACTGTCGCGCCCTCCTGAGGCTCCGCGTTTCGGCATCGAGAGACAACCGGCCGGTTTCGTCCGTCTTCAAAGACCTAGGGAGAAGTCATGAGTTCGTACGCACTCGATATCGAGGGTGTGCGCAAGGTGTTCGTCCGCAAGGAGCGAACCGCACGTCGAGGCCTTCGACGAAGCAGGAAGCGCGAAGAGGTCGTCGCGCTGAAGGAGATCGACCTCAAGGTGCCTCGCGGCGAGGTCTTCGGCGTCCTCGGCCCGAATGGATCCGGGAAGTCGACGCTGATTCGCCTCGTCTCGACCTTGCTCCTTCCCGACAGCGGATCCCTTCGCGTCTTCGGACACGACGTCGAGCACGACGCGTTCGCCGTCAAGCGCATGATCAACCGCGTTTCGGTCGACGCCGCCTTCTTCAAGAAATTCTCGCCGATCGAGAACCTGATGTACGCCGCTCGCCTCTACGGTCTCGATGCCGGCGAAGCGAGGACCAGAATGCGTGCCATCATGAAACGCCTCGGCCTGAAGGAGGAGACGTTCAACAACCCGATGGAGCATATGTCGCGCGGCATGCAGCAGAAAGTCGCCGTCGCCCGGGGGTTCCTGACGTCACCGATCCTCCTTCTCCTCGATGAGCCAACGACCGGCCTCGATCCGCACTCGAAGCGGGACGTACAAGCGTTCGTCCGCGAGATCCGCGAGACGCACGACGCGACCGTCTTGCTCACGACGCACGACATGGACGAAGCCGACCGCCTCTGCGATCGCATTGCAATCATCGACGATGGAGGAATCGTCGCCCTCGACACCCCCGCCGGATTGAAGGCGCTGGTCCCGTCCCAGAACGGCGAGCATTCGACGATGGAGGATGTTTTTCTTGCCCTCACGGGAAGGACCTTCGCAGAGGCGGAAACGAAGGAGGTGGAGACATGAGCGCGTTCGTTCGAGAGATGCGCGGAGCCTATGCCTTCGTCGAACGGAACGTGAACCTGATCAAACGCTACTGGGGCTGGGAGCTCGTCTGGCTGATCTACTCGTTGACCAACGCACTCGCCATCACCTACATCGGCAACGGGATGAGCGCGATCTCCGGCCAGGAGATCGACACGCAGTACGTCGTGACCTACCTCCTCGTCGGAGCCCTGATCTGGCAATACCTATCGGTGATCTTCTACGCGATCAGCGAGATGATCGCGTGGGAGCGTTGGGAGGGGACGATCGAGTACACGTTCATGGCCCCGGTCTCCCGCCCGACCCATCTGGTCGGAACGACGCTCTTCGCCATCGGTTACGGCATCGTCCGCACGCTCGTCATCCTCGGGATCGTCGTTGCGTTCTTTCACCTGAATCTCGGCGGAGCGAACATCGTCGGGACGATCCTGATGCTCCTTGCAGGAAGCGTCTCGTTCGTCGGTCTCGGGATCCTGGCCGCCGTGCTCCCGCTCCTCTATCCGGAACGCGGAGCGCAGATGACCAACGCCGTCGCGGCAATTCTGCTTCTGATCTCGGGTGTCTACTACCCGGTCGAGACGCTTCCGCCGTGGCTTCAGACCGTCGCATCCGCGTCGCCCGCGACCTACGTGATCAAGGGGATGCGGGCGTGCCTCCTCGAAGGGAGGGCGACGCTCGAACTCCTCCCGACGGCGTTCACGTTGATCGGAATCGGAATCGCGGTCATCACCGTAGGCCTGATCATCTTCCGCTACGTCGAACGGTACGCCAAGCGCTCCGGCCGACTGAAGCGAAGCGGCTAGGCGCAAACGCGCCCGCAGGCGTCGATTCGCAGATCGGCGTCATCCCGTGATCGGCTCGGACGGATCGAACGAAGGCCCCGGGGTCCCCGGGGCCTTCGTTCATCGTTCGACTCTACACGCGGCGGTCCAGTCAGAGGTTCGCTTCCACCTCTTCCATCAGCGTCTCCGCATGCGCCTTCGCGTAGGCGTTCATCAGTGGGTAGATCTCGCCGATTTCATCGTCGAGCACGCTCTGAAGAACACGCTGCGCGTCTTCCCAATGCTTCTCCGGGATCAGGTAGTACTCGGCGAAGAACGTCCGATTCTCGAAGTAGGAATCGGCATCCGGGACGATCTCGCCCATTCCGGTCCCGTCGCAGAACACGGGCTCGTCAACGACGTGGCAAAGGTAGAAGAGAGCCTTCACCATGTCTCGCCCGAAGAGCCCCGGCAGTTGCTCGTAGTACCCCCCGAACGATCGATAAGCACCGCCGACGATGAAGTTCGGATCGAGCTCCAGAACCCGATTCGTCAGCATCTCGCTCTTCGCCGGCACGCCGGCGAAGACGGCGGCCATCTTGTTCTCCTTCGAGGCGCGGAGCCAGTTCGCGTTCGTCCAGTAGAGAGCGCGGACGTCGGTTTCACCCGCCACGGATTCGTCGAATCGTCCGCCGGTCAGGTCGTTGAACTCCGGATTCATCCGGAGGCTCTTGAATCCCCAATGCTTCCCGGCTCGATAGATCGGGTAGCTCTCCGGCTCGGTCATGAACACGTTCGCCAGCGTGTAGTACGCCTGGGACAGATTGTTCACGGCCTCCTTCATCGAGACATCGATCTCGACGGCACCGACGGCCTCCTCGCTGTCCTCGTTCAGGTCGTCCGGCGCGCCAAGTCCGGTCTTCAAGGCACCGATGATCTCCTCCAATTGCGCCTTCCCCGCATCGGAGAATTCGATCATCACCTGGTCGTTCACGAAGAACGACATCGCCGACTCGAAGTCCATCGTCTCCTGGCCGAGCATCGGCAGACAGAGCAGCGCGACCGCGCACGTCGCAAGAACACAGACCTTCCCCATCTTCCTACCTCCCTGACTGATGAGACTGGATCTAGAACTCTACCAAATGGGCGCCGGTCGGCCAAGCCGCCTACGCGCTCCGTCCTACATCCGGTCGCGAACTTCCTCGATCAGCTGGCGCGCCTGCTTCTGGCAGTGCGCGTTGTACAGGATGAAGTCCTCCCCGATCTCGTCATCCAAGATACTCGCAAGGACACGCTCCGCCTCCTCCCAGAGGCTCTTCTCCATCAGGTAGTACTCGGCAAAGATTAGGCGATTCTCGAAGTAGGCATTCCCGTTCGGATCGACTGGGCAGGTCTCACACTCCACGCAGTACTCCGGCTCGTCAATCACCGGGCAGATATACGATAGAGTCCGCGGCAGGTTCTGGCCGTAGGCATAGAGCGGAAGCGGCGGAAGACCGCCCCAGAACGCGGCCAGCGCCCGGTACGGGCCGTAGGCGGCGTACCCATCGTCGAGTTCGAGCGCCCGCTCGACCAGCGCGACGAGCTTCGGCGGATCGTTCCTCGCGATTGCCCCGAGCGGGTCCATGTCATCCTTCCGGGCCCAGTTCCCATAGGTCCAGAAGAGCGCCGCCACGTCCGTCTCCACCTCGACTGCTGCGATGAACCCGTGCCGCAGTTCCTCGGTCGCGAATGCCGTCGACATGCGCAGGCTCTTCAACCCCCAGAGCTGACCGCGCGTGAAGACGTTCTTCAATTCGTCCGCTTCCTCCAGGAAGACGTCACCGAGCGTGTAGTAGGCCTGTGACAGCTTGTTCACCCGCTGCTTCCACTCGGGCGGAACCTCGAGAAGCATGTACGCATCCTCGCTGGTGTGATCGAAGGTCGGTGTGACGCCGAGATCGCTCTCCAGCACGTCGATCGCCGTTTCGAGGAGCGCCCGCCCTTCGCCGCTGTAGGGAACGTTGACGTCGAGCCGATCGGGGATCAACGCGAGGGCGTCATCGATCGTAAGGATCTCGGCGCCAAACGCAGGGACCGACAGAATCGCCACCAGCGCCAGCAGACCGAATGCTTTGCGGATCATCGTTTCCCCCCTTGAGGATTCTCACACGGAATCGTGGTCCGAGACTATACCGGATCGTCGTTCCTTGCGAGAAGACTCCGCGTCGGACAGCCGAACGGCAGATCTCGAAGTTGGACCGGTTCCGCCCGTGTGATAAGCTTCGCGCCGTCGGATCCAGGCGGCAGTGGCCGTCGATGAAAGGAGGAGATTCCATGGCCAAGGTCGATCAGGACCTTTGCGTGGGTTGCGGTCTCTGCAACCAGGTTTGCGGCGAAGTATTCGAGATGACCGCCGACGGGAAGGCCGACGTCATCGATGGCGCAGACCAGAACGCTGATTGCGTTCAAGATGCCGTCGATCAGTGCCCGGTGGGCGCGATCAGCGCATGAGAGCTTCGATGCGGAGGGCAGTCGCTTCTGACCCTCCGCATCGCTTCTTGAGTGCCCTTCCCGCAAGACAAGAGCGTGAATCCGCTCGTTGTCACCGCTCCGGAGCCGTGCTAGGATGTCGTTTCGGTGAAGAGATTGGGCGAACCTAAGGTCGGACTGGCGTTCTCGAGTGGAGGGGCCCGGGGGTCGGCACACGTCGGCGTCTTGAAGGTGCTCGCCGAGCACGGGATCACTCCCGATGTGATCGCCGGTACCAGCATGGGTGCGGAGATCGGCGGCGCATTCGCCGCCGGGGTTTCCCTCGACGAGCTCGAGACGGAATGGCGCTCGACCTCCTTCGGGCGCGTCTTCCGAACGCTCTTCCCGACCATACCATGGTCCGGCTGGAGCTCCGGCCGCGAGATCGTTCGATACCTCGATCGCCTCCTCGGAGGTCGCCAGATCGAGGACCTCCCGATCCCGTTTGCCGCCGTCGCGACCGATCTGGAGTCGGGAAACTCCGTTCCGATCACACAGGGGCCTCTGGCAGAAGCCATCCGAGCCAGTCTCTCCGTTCCGGGCCTCTTCACACCCGTCTGGATCGACGATCGGCTCCTGATCGACGGAGGTGTCGCCAATCCGCTCCCCGTCGACGTCGCACGCGACCTCGGAGCCGACATCGTCATCGCCGTCGACGTGCTGGTCGACCCGGCGGAGGTCCAGATTTCCGGCATTCCCGCCCTGTCCCTTCGCGAGCGGAACCTCGGAATCATCAAGGAATGGAGATCGCCGGAGACGAACGGCCGCAGGTTCCATCCGAGCGTCTTCTCCGTCCTTTTTCAGATGTCGACCGTCTTCCAGAAGCGCCTCGCCGACCTCCTCATTCGGACCCATCCGCCCGACGTGCTGATCCGCCCGGACTTTTCGGCCGATCCACCCTGCTACAGCAACGTCGGCTGCGGACTCGAAGCGGGGGAAGCCGCGACGCGCGCCGCGATGCCGGAGATCCTTCGGGCTCTCGGCCGCTGACAGACGATGGCCGGGAGACCGAGCCTGCGTGATGGCGGTCTCTTCTACCCGCGCGTCGCGATCGGAATCATCGCCGTCTCGTTCGGGGCCATCTTCGCTCGTCTTGCCGGAGAAGCATCGCCGTTCGCGATCGCCGCGTGGCGGCTGACTCTCGCCGCCGCCGTCCTGACCCCATTCGCCGTCTTCCGAAAGACGAGAACGCTCGATGCGCGATCTTTCGCCTGGTGCGTCGGCAGTGGCCTCGCGCTCGCCCTTCACTTCGTGCTCTGGATCTCCTCGCTCGGGGAGACGACGGTCGCCAGTTCCGTCCTGTTCGTCTCCACGCACCCAATCTTCGTCGGACTCGGGTCGGTCCTCCTCTTGCGCGAGCGTCTCTCGCGTCCGCTCCTTCTCGGAATTGCACTCGCGGTCGTTGGCGGCGGGCTGATCGGCTTTGGCGATTTCCGCTTTGGCGGCTCCGCCCTCCGCGGCGATCTCCTCGCCCTGGGCGGTGGGCTGATGGCTGCGATCTACCTCCTCATCGGGCGCCGGGTTCGCCGGACCGTCGCCCTTCCCGAGTACGTTGCCGCCACCTACGGAACGGCCGCCGTTCTGGCGCTCATCCTCTGCGCGGTGACGCGAACGCCGATTCTCGGCTACGCTCCGAGCACGTACGGCTACCTCGTCCTCCTTGCGTTCATTCCCCAACTCATCGGGCACTCGACGATCAACTGGGCTCTGAGACGGCTGTCCGCCGCGCGGGTCTCCGTCTTCGTCGTCGGAGAGCCGATCTGCTCGGCCCTCCTCGCCATTCCCTTCTTCGGCGAGGTTCCCGGAGGGTTGAACCTCCTTGGAGCGGCCATCATACTCGCAGGGATCTATCTCACCTTGCGAACCGAGGAGGAGCAGGATGGTCGGAAACCCTGAACGAGGTCGGGCGAAGATCGAGTGGGCGGCTGATCACATGCCGCTTCGCCAACGCCTGGAGGAACAGCTCAGCGCGGACCGGCCGTTCCGCGAACGCCGGATCGCCATGAGCATCCATCTCGAAGCGAAGACCGCCTGCCTCGCGATGCTTCTGCGAGACGCCGGGGCCGAGGTCTGGGCGACCGGATGCAATCCGCTCTCCACCCAGGACGACATCGCCGCCGCCTTGGCACTCGAGGACGGCATCACAGTGCACGCACGACACGGGGCGTCTCCGACCGAGTATGCGCAGGATCTTCGAAGGACCCTCGCGGGACGACCGAACCTGATCCTCGACGACGGGGGCGACCTCGTCGCGCTCCTCCAGGAGGATCCACAGGAGAACGTACTCGGCGGATGCGAAGAGACGACAACCGGCGTCTCCCGCCTTCGGGTCCTCGCCAGGCAGAAGCGTCTTGCGTTTCCGATGTTCGCGGTGAACGACGCGAAGATGAAGACCCTCTTCGACAACCGCTACGGGACAGGGCAGTCGGTCTGGGACGGAATCTTCCGGTCGACGAACCTGCTGATCGCGGGGAAGAGCGTGCTGGTCGTCGGCTATGGATGGACCGGCCGAGGGATCGCCCTCCGCGCCCGCGGACTCGGGGGACGCGTCACAGTCTGCGAGGTCGACCCGGTCTCGGCCCTTGAAGCCCGGATGGAGGGATACGACGTCGCTCCCATCGACCGGGCGATCCGAACTGCCGATCTGGTGATCAGTGCCACCGGATGCACCGATGCCGTCCCGGAAGGAGCCCTTCGAGCCGCGAAGGACGGCGTCGTCCTCGCAAATGCCGGCCACTTCAACGTCGAGATCCGCCCCGAGGCTCTCGCCTCCCTGTCGACGACGCATCGATCGGTTCGCGACGGTGTTGAGGAGTACACGTTCCCCGACGGCCGACGCGTCGTTCTCCTCGGTGAGGGACGGCTGGTCAACCTTGCACTCGGTGACGGGCATCCGGTCGAGATCATGGACCTGTCGTTCGCGATCCAAGTCCTCACACTTCGACATCTCCTCGAGAACCTCCCGATGCCGCCTGACGTCTACACCGTCCCGCGAGCGATCGATGAACAGGTCGCACGACTGAAACTCGAGACGCTTCACGTAGAGATCGACCAACTCACGGAATCTCAGCGCGCATACCTCGGCCTGACGTAGTAGAATGAACGCGACGGGTCTCCCTCTCGTGACTCCAGTCGACGTCCTTCAGGAGTGAGGTAAATGAAGAAACGATCGAGATTGTGGAGACTCCTGGCCTTCCTGCCGACTCTCGCGTTGGTCCTCGCCATCGGCGCAGGCGGGGCCCAGGAGGGCACGGATCGCGGGCTCTTCGATCCCGTGTACGACATCTATCGCCATCTCCAAAGCTACTTCTACAAGCCGGAACTGGTGAACGATCAGGAGGCCCTCTACGGGGCGATGCGAGGGGTGGTCGAGCATCTGGACGATCCCTACAGCGAGTTCCTCGATCCCGAGGAACGGGAGCGATTCGACGAAAGCCTCGAAGGGGAGTTCAACGGCGTCGGGATCGAGATCACCCTCGTTGACGGAATCCTCACCGTCATCACGCCGCTCATTGGAACACCGGCAGAGGCGGCCGGCGTCCTTGCCGGAGACCAGATCCTGCAGATCGACGGGGAGCCGACCGACGGAATCACCCTTTCGGAAGCGGCCTATCGAATTCGTGGAGAGATCGGGACGAGCGTCGTCCTCAGCATCCGCCACGAAGACGGAACCATGGAGGAGATCACGATCGTCCGAGACACGATCGTGATCGACCCGGTGGAAAGCGAACTGGTCGCCGATGGGACGGTCGGCTACATCAGGATTCTGCGATTCGAAGGGGACACGACGATGGAACTCGATGCGGCGCTGTCCTCGTTCGATCTCGACCACCTCACCGGCCTGATTCTCGATCTCCGGAGCAACGCGGGCGGCCTCATGGATCAAGCAATCTCGGTGTCGAGCCGATTCATCGACGAGGGGATCGTCCTTCGCACCGAGGGGCGGCTCCGCGGAGTCCGGAATTACTACACCCGATCGAACTCGATCCCGAATCTCCCGCTGGCCGTCCTGATCAATCGGGGCACGGCGAGTGCGTCGGAGATCACCGCCGGCGCGATCCGCGACAACCGGATGGGCATCCTGATCGGGCAGAAATCCTTCGGCAAGGGCGTCTACCAACAGGTGATCGGATTCCAGGACGGGTCGGCGCTGAAGATCACGACGGGAGAGTATTTCACCCCGAACGGGACGGTCGTCAACGGCGTCGGGATCAGCCCCGATATCGTCGTCGGAGAGGACGAAGACCCGCTCGAGATCGCGACCGCTTGGATTCGCGACCACGAGGGGGTCAGGATGCCGATCGCGCTCGATTCCGAAACGAGTCCATGAGGTTCTCGGTCCTCGGCGCCGGGGGATGGGGGACCGCGATCGCGCGTCTTCTGGCGAATGCGGGCCACGAAACGCTCCTGTGGGCAAGAGATCCGATCCATGCCGCCGATATCGATCAGGCCCGGGAGAACGCGAAGTACCTTCCTGGGGTTCGTCTGCCGTTCGACCACCTCATCGTCACTTCGGAGCTCGAGGACGGTATCGAAGCCGATGCGATCTTCCTGGCGGTTCCGTCGTTCGGCGTCGACGATCTTCTCCGTCGGCTCGCTCCCCTTCTCTCTGCGCCGACCTTGATCAACCTCGCCAAAGGACTCGACCGACCGACGCGGAAGACGGCCTCCGAGCTGATCGCCGCACGGATTCCCGATGCGACCGCCTTCACTCTTTCCGGTCCGAGTCACGCAGAGGAAGTCGGACGCGACATCCCGACGGCCGTGGTCCTCGCCGGCGAGGATTGCGAGCGTGGCGAGATCCTGCAACGCGGCATCGCAACCTCGAGATTCCGCGTATACATCTCCGCCGACATCCGTGGCGTCGAACTCTGCGCGGCCGTGAAGAACGTGATCGCACTGGCAACCGGCATTTCCGACGGTCTCGGCTACGGGGACAACAGCCGTGGCGCGTTGATCACGCGCGGACTGGCAGAGATGGTCCGCTTCGGGCGAAGCCTCGGGGTCCGTGAGTCCACGTTCTTCGGTTTGGCCGGGCTCGGCGATCTCGTCGCCACGTGTACGAGCGAGCACAGTCGGAACCGGCGGGTCGGCATGCGTCTAGGGAAGGGCGAAGCCCTGGAGACGATCCTCGCGGGGATGGAGATGGTCGCTGAGGGAGTGCATGCGACCGCGATCGTTCGAGAGATGGCCGAGTCCCGCGAGATCGAAATGCCAATCACCGAGGCCGTCGCTCGCCTCCTCGACGGGGCGGTCGACCCGATGACCCTCGTCGAGGAGATCATGACGCGCGACCCAAAGCGGGAGGACGCGTAGGCCGGATGATGAATCGATACGACGTCGTCGTGATCGGGGGCGGTCCGATTGGGGCGGTCACGGCCCGTTCGGCCGCGACCTTCGGCGCGCGTGTTCTCCTCGTCGAACGGAGTGCGTCGACGGACGATCCGAGCCCGTGCACCGGATTGGTCAGTCCCCGCACGCTCCCGGCACTCGGGGTGACGGAATCGTCGGTTGTACGAAGGATTCGCTCGATCGATGCGTATGCGCCGGGTGGCCGTCGCTTGACCCTGACGTCGGCCGCCGTGAAAGGCCTCGTCCTTGACCGCGCCTCTCTTCGAGCCGAACTCCACGCACGAGCGCGCGACGCCGGGGCGACCATCCTGCTCGGGAGGGAAGCGATCGACGTCCGACCGGGCTCGATCGACCTCCGGTCTACGACATCGACCGAGCGACTCGAAGCACGCGTCATCGTGATCGCCACCGGCCTGGCGACTGCACTCCCGCAACGGCTCTCGTTGCCGACTCCCGTCCGCCTCTTCCGCGCCGTCCAAGCGGTCATCGACCGAGAGCCGGAACGGCCGGACGCAGTCTCGACCTACTTCGGTGCCCGGATCGCTCCGGAGTTCTTCGGGTGGGCGGTCCCCGCCGAGCCGGGGAGGATGCGTGTCGGACTGGCCGTTTCGCCCGACCTCGACCCGGTCCCATTCCTCGAATCTCTCCTTGAATCGTGCGCTCCCGGCACCGCCGTTCGATCTCGCCTCCTCGGCCGAGTTGCGATCGGACCGGTCTCGGAGCCATTCGGAGACGGTCTTCTCCTGGTCGGCGACGCGGCCGGACAGGTGAAGCCGCTCACCGGAGGCGGCCTCTACACCGGAGCGATCTGCGCTCGCATCGCCGGACGGACGGCAGCATCGGCGGCGGCATCGCGCAAGACGGAGCGCAAGGATCTCTGCACTTACGCCGCCGACTGCGATCGAGCGATCGGCGATGAGATTCGATTCGGACTCGCCGCCCGAGATCTCCTCGAGTCGCTCTCGGACGAGGGGATCGATGACGCCTTCGCGGCCGCCGATCACCCGGATCTCCTTCGGTTCCTCGGCGCGAACGGAGACATCGACCGACTTCGCCGCCTCCCTCGCCGCCTCGCCGCCGAGCCTGCGCTCTGGAAGCGCCTCCTCCCCCTCCTCTCTCTCCTCGATCGTCACCTCGCCTCGCGTGCCGCTCGGGCTGTTGCCCCCTCTGCGAAGGACTCCCTATAATCCCTGTTGGGATGGCGAAGAAGAAGAGACGAAAGCCGAGCGACGCCGCTACGGAACGGCGAACGTGCCCGTCGTGTCACAAGCCGATCGAACCGAACGCGAGGTTCTGCCGACACTGCGGAAAGAAGCTGAAGAGGCCGCGCACCGACCGCCGAAAGGCCGAGCCTGAGAGGCGCAGAATCCCCGTTCTCGACCGGGTCCTCCTCTTCTCCGTCGCCTTCACCCTGTTCGCGATCCCGCTGTTCATCCTGCCCGCCATCACCGAGTATGGCTATGGAAAGACGATCTTCGCCCTGGTCGCGATCTCGGTTCTGTCGGTTCTGTGGGGCTTGAGCGCGTGGCAGAAAGGGGAATGGAGAATCCGCGTTCCTTGGATCGCCTTCCCGTTCCTCGGGTTCGTGGTCGCCGCCCTCCTTTCCCTCACGGTTGCGATCAACGGGCACGTCGTGGTCCAGACGCTGGTCCTCGCCGTCTTCTTCTTCCAGCTGACCCTGATCATCGCCAACATCGTTCGGGAGAAATGGAACGTCTCGCTGCTCCTCTCCGCCATCCTCCTCGCGTCCTTCTTCACCTCTCTCTACGGCCTTCTGCAGTACCTCGAGGTTCTCCCCGGAGCGGCCA
>Ga0180432_10004378_pt1 | contig 19455 bp, 18 predicted proteins | sample SS_ome_10_FD_132414 | JGI IMG/M metagenome (GOLD analysis project Ga0180432, IMG submission 132414) | Hypersaline lake sediment archaeal communities from the Salton Sea, California, USA - SS_1_MS_2 metaG | ecosystem: Environmental > Aquatic > Non-marine Saline and Alkaline > Hypersaline >...
CCGTGAAGACCATCGAAGAGATTATCACGGGGGTCAATGATATCAATGCGATGATCAACGAGATATCGGAACTGATGCACCAGCAGCAGGAGATAAACAGGGTCGTGAATACCGAAGTGACGAGTGTGAAGAACAAGTCGGATGAGATACAGGTTGCCATGGACGAGCAGAAGGTAGCGGTCAGTGAGATTGTGAAATCCATTGTGAATGTCAATGAGATAACGCAGGCCTATGCTGAGGGTTCTGAGAAGCTGTCGAATAACGCGAAACGGGTAGAGGAGATGACGGATGAGTTGAAAAAAACCGTCGATGAGTACAACGTCGAAGATAGTTGATTCTTGAAGAGGAGAATGATAACGTTCGAACAGTATACATGCTGATAGTTCGGCCGATTCTGTCTATAAATCCAACATCGTGATTTTTTTCTGAATTGTTATTGACAGCTATGATGGGAAATAATACCTTGTATACAAGTATTTTATACACAATATAATTGTACACAACTTTATTGCAGGGTTACCGGAATAGAGGTTACCGCATATGAGGGCAGATGAGTGCATCTTTTTCCAGATGGCAAAGGCGGCCCAGAAAGCTGTGCGATTCTTGACAAGCAAAATAGAACATCTCGGCATCACAGCAGTACAGGCGATGATTCTCAACTTCCTTTCCGAGGAGGATGAGATAACATCGAATCGACTCGGCGAGAGGACGCTGCTCGACAGTGCAACGCTGACCGGTATACTGGATCGGCTTGAAGCCCACGGGTTTATTGAGCGGGGTCAACATCCGCGTGATCGCCGTGCCATTCTCATCTCCCTCACCCCTCGAGGGAGGGAACTCGCGACCGATATACGGAAAATTGCTGAAAGATCGAATAGGGAAATCTTCCGGAATTTTAGCCGTGACGATGAGATAACATTTCGGAATCATCTGGAGAGGATCAGGAAATCGTGAGTTTATATAGTGTGTACAATATGAATGCGCTATTTTTCAATCAATATGAGATGTGTGATGTATGAAAAAATCACTAAGAAATGAAGTTGTTCAGTATATGGATTCGCGAGTGGATGCGATCGGTTTTGCTCCTGTCGAGCGCTTTGAGGCTGCTCCCGGGGAGCATCATCCCGCAGCAATTTGTAAAAATGCGCATACCGTTATTGTATTCGGGAGAGCCATTCCGCGGGGATTACTTCACTCACCGGAATATAATCTTCACATCCTGCACCGCACCTATCACACGGTGTACGATTCGCTCAATGATCTGGCCCTCGGGCTGTCGAACTGGCTGGAGTCAAGGGGCAATTACCTCGCCGTTCCGATACCGAGCTATGCGCCAATGGTCTTTCACGGATTCGAAACGTGGGGCCTTTTATCGCTTAAGCACGCGGCGGTAAATGCCGGCCTCGGTTCCTTCGGGAAAAACCAGCTCGTTCATCATCCTGAATATGGAACGTTGCTGCGATTTGCTGCGGTGGTAACGAGCGCCCGGTTACCCGGCGATCCGGTTATCGAGGATGATCCCTGTCCTGCAAAATGCCGGGCATGCCTTAAGGCCTGTCCCTCACAGGCTATTGGAGAAAATAACTCTTTTCAGAAGATGGGCTGTCTGTCGCACACGATTAAGCACGCCATTTACCCCTTGCACTGAAGACCGAAGAGGGGTTGAAGCAGATTGAACGGGTCATCAATACGGCTGGCTATAACTACTGGCTGGCATGCGATGAATGTCTCAAGGTGTGCCCGAGCAACGCAAAGGGAAAGCGAGAAGAGTGACAGGAGTTGCACTATGTCTGAAAAAAAGGTATATGAAAAGTTGATCGAACATGCAGGGAACTGGATCTTGGGTATTCCGGATTCCGATCTGCTTATGCAGATATTCCGGCTTCGGTTCACACCCGAAGAGGCTGAATTCCTCTCAGGATTTCCGCATCGCCCTCATACGATTGAAGAACTCGCGGAAAGATACAAGATTCCGGTTGATGGCCTTCTGGAAATGATTGAGCCGATGCTTCGCAAGGGACTCATCTATCGGGTGGAGGGGAGGAGCGCTGTCCGGTACTCCTTTCCCGATCCGCTCTTTTTCTTTTATAGGATGCCGGGTTGGAAGGGGAAGGATGATGAATTCAACCGGAGAATATCGCCGTTGATTAACCGGTACTATCGTGATCACATGGGTGCGGACTTCATGGGCCATCCCACCATGGGGCTTCGCGCGATTCCGGTTGCCCATACGGTGGAGGATACCCGCCATATACTTCCCTATGAGGATATCCTGGAATATGTCGACAGGGAGGAGTATCATACCGTATCAATCTGTCCCTGCCGTCACCGGCATAATCTCGATCCCGATTTCGACACCTGCCAGCACGAGACGATGAACTGCCTTCACTTTGGAAGACTAGGGCAGTATATTGTGAAAAACGATATGGGGAAAGAGATCAGCAAAGAGGAGACACTTGAAATACTTGCCGCGGCCGCCGATGCGGGCCTCGTGCACGGAATATCCAATAACCGGACGGGAATGGATACTATCTGCAACTGCTGTTCCTGCTGCTGTCTCTTTCTCGAAGAGCTCAGGACGGATGTGCCTGTATTCCGGGGACATCAGCGATCGAACTATCGGCTGGAGATCGATCACGATACCTGTAAGCGATGCGGTCTCTGTGTGAAGCGGTGTCCGGTTGATGCTCTTGAACTCAGGGAGAGGGAGGATATACCGGAACCTGAAGCAGGTGCTGAGCTGAAGCCCAAAGACCGGAAGGAGATTGTCTACAATCCCGATGCCTGTATCGGATGCGGTGTATGCGCTCATTCTTGTCCCACAGGGAGCTTGAAGCTCGTCCGGCGGGAAGGGGAGGAAGATATACCGGAAAACATGAGCGAGGCAGGTATTCGGATGCTGCGTGAGCGCAATCGCGATCTGTCGAAGGTATGGTGAGCCTGCTGCCTGCGTGCGGCCATCTGGCGAGTGTTTTCAACGCCCGATAAAGAACAATAATTAAACTGCTATGGAGAGGAGGATGATATGAAAAGAGGAGTCGATAAAAGAGAATTAACTGAAATGGTAAAGGATATTCCCCGGTGTCTGGGAGCATGTGCGGTCGGAATTGCCACAAAGGAGACGCTCGCCGGCGGACCACCATCAACGGATCTCACGTATGTGTTGCCCGAGGCACAGTCGGCAATCTGCTTTGCGTTCCCGATGGATCAGAGCTGCATTGAGCCGTTCCTGAAAAAAGAGGATTTTCGCTCTTTCAATCTTGACAATATTCGGGTGAACATCCTTGCCAGCGGTACCGCTTTTGAGATATCGAATTTCCTCAATCAGCTCGGGTATCCTTCCGTTCCACAGGCGGCAAATCTGTTTTACCGCACGGATACGCCGAACGGTCGCCTTGACGAACTGCCTCCCATTGCTCATCGATACCTGGCGGTGCGATCGGGTATCGGGCACTTCGGCCTCTCGGGCAATGTCATCAGGAAGGAGGAGGGGGCGGCCATCATATTCGGGTCGGTCGTCACGGCGGCAGAGCTCATCCCCACGGAACCTCTCCCCGAGGAGGAGAACTACTGTGACGGCTGCCGGCTCTGCATGTCAGCATGCGCTTCAGGGTTCATGGATCCTGACGTGAAAACAACGGTTACCATGGGTGGGGTTGATTTTTCATATGCGAAGCGCCGTAATCACAATCGATGCGATTATGTCTGCGGTGGCTTCACCGGGCTGCATAGTTCCGGAAAGTGGTCGACCTGGTCGCCGGGGAGGTTTCCCATACCTGAAAAAGATGAGGATTTTCTTCCTGCTATTATTAAGGCACTCAAGCCCTATCTTAGGCGTCCGGCGAACGACCGGATGATGTACAATGTCCTTGTGCCGGGGTATAAGATTGAGCTCACCTGCTGCCACTGCCAGCTGATATGCCACCCTGACAAGGAGGTTCGCAAGCGTCGGTACAAGATGATCACCGGGAGCGGTGTGGTGGTACAGGATGAGAAGGGCGTTCGTACCGCGGTATCACCGGAAGAGGCGGAGAAGCGGCTTGCCACGATGGGTCCTGAAACGAGAGCACTTTTCGAGGAAGTATAAGAGGAGGAACCGGTATGGCACGAGAGATATCAGCAGACTTTCCCTTTCGATCAAACTACCTCGAAATAGACGGTTCGAAAGTTCATTATGTCGACGAGGGGAGTGGGGATCCCATTCTCTTTCTTCACGGCAATCCCACCTCATCGTATCTCTGGCGGAACGTCATTCCCCATGTGATACCCTTGGGGAGATGTCTTGCGCCGGATCTTATCGGGATGGGAAAATCGGACAAACCCGATATAGAATATCGATTCTTCGATCACCTGAGATACGTGGAGGGATTTATTGAAAGCCTTTCATTGGAGAACATAATTCTCGTGCTGCACGATTGGGGATCAGCCCTCGGTTTCCACTTTGCGATGCGTCACGAAGAGATGATGAAAGGGCTTGCCTTCATGGAGGCCATTCTCATGCCGGTAAACTGGGATACATTTCCAGAAGCAGCAAGAGGAATTTTCCAGTCCTTCCGGAAGCCGGAGATTGGCTGGGAAATGATTGTAGAGAAGAACTTCTTTATCGAGCGGGTCCTTCCCGCTTCGATTGTGCGAAACCTGAGCGAGGAGGAGATGGAGAACTATCGGGAGCCCTTCAGGGAATCCCGGAGCCGGAAACCACTCTGGCGCTGGCCGAATGAGATTCCCATTGAAGGCGAGCCGGCTGACATGGTTGCGGCTGTTAACAGCTATAATCAATGGCTGCAGGAGACCGATGTGCCTAAACTGCTCTTTTATGCCCACCCCGGAATTCTCATTCAGGAGCCGATGGTTCGATGGTGTGCGGAACATTTGAAGAATTTAAAAACAGTTGATATAGGGGAGGGGATTCACTTTATACAGGAGGATAATCCCCGGCTCATCGGAGAGGAGCTCGCACAGTGGTGCCGCGGGCTCTGATTTCAGAGATATATCGCATTCATCAAAAAAACCGGTTACGGTGTTCATACGCCGTAAATTATTCAGAAAAAGCATAAAGCACTATTCTCTGTGCTTTCTTTATCATGCAATACCCCGGTCGTTGATAGTATGACCGTGCAACTTCCTTGACTTTTTTCAGCCGGTAGCTTTTCAATGGTAATTCCCAATGAGAGGAGATCCTATAAAATATTATCTTTCGGGACCTGTGTGAGGTATACTCTCTTACTGTACCGGCACATGAGATTCTCAGAAAAAACGGGATGGTAAAATGAAATCTGGTCTTACCGAGAAGCGGTGGGGAAATATTCTGAGCAGTGAGAACAGCGTGCTCTTTCTGATTATGTTCTTTTCCGTTTTTTTCAGATTGCTGACGGTTGTCAATATCGAGACCGGCGGTGATGCTGCCGGCGTATGGTTTTATGCGAAGAAGATCTATTACGGTCTCCCCTATGTCAACAGTCACTGGAGCCATCATGCTGCACGCTTCGGAATGATTTTTCCGGTCTATCTCGTCCAGCTCATATTCGGAACGAATCCGGTTGTGTATTATATAACACCGCTCCTCTTCTTTTTTCTGCAGGTATTTTTCCTCTTCAAGGTTGGCGTTCGATCTCACAGTATTGGCGTTGCCTTTCTCGGATGCCTGCTCCTGATATTTTTTCCTCAGATGTTTCGCCACGCTGTTCAGATTAAGCCGGAGGGTTTCTGCGCAACCTATCTCATCATAAGCGTCTATTTCCTTTTTCTCTATCACGATGCGGAGAAGCGTCCTCTCCTGCACCTGCTGCTCTCATCAGCTTTCCTGTTTCTGGCATATCTGACAAAGGTAACCAGCATCTTCTTCCTCCCCGGTATTCTCATCGCTGTCTGGCTCCTGCGGAAGCGGTTCGGCCACGCCGTCCTCTACGCCGCGGTGCTCTTCTTCCTTTTTATCATCGAAACGGGCCTCTACTATGCATTCGCCGGTTTCCCCCTCGGAAGGCTGAGCATCATTATGGGAACACATCTGCAGAGTAAGAATCTCCAGACGCTCCTCTCCTTCTGGGATCTCTTCGATCGGTATGGGGAGATGATACTCTACTGGAAAATTTATTTCGCTGCCTATCTTCTCGCTGCCGGTTTCCTGATCGGTTTTTTGAAAAAAAAGATGAATCTGAAGATCCTCTCGGTGCTTCTCGTTTCGCTCAGCTTCTTCCTCTTTATCACCTTTGCGGTGAAGAGCATTGATCCCCTCGTCCCCGCCATGTCCAATAATCACCGCCATCTGGTGCTGGCTGCCCCCCTGATGATGATGATAATCTCCTGTGCGCTCGTTGAGCTGTTCACTCTCGGAAAACAGAAGAGCGCTTTTATAAGATGGCTGGGGGATATGCCGATCTTGCGGAGCCTGCAGCCCGTTGCCCGGTATACGGTTTTGACGCTCCTCCTCTCGCTCTTCTGTTTCGCTGCGGCGATGGTGGTCTTTCCCCGGGTACCGAAGTACGCCCGGGATAATTTTTTCCTGGATCATCCCTTTCGGCAGAACGCCGTCTATTATCGCCTGCTCAACGGGGCCTATGCTGGGGGCATACCGATAGTTCAGCGCAAGGTGGTTCCGGATAGATTCCTCAAGGCAGTACAACCGGTACGGTCATTCCTCGAGAGGGGGTATTCGCTCGAAGACGCGTGTCGGAAGACAGGCGTTGATGAGGGCTATTACCGGTATTCGCTGCATCGAGTTCAGCGCGGCGATTACAAGGCTTTCAAGGTTTTTACCCACATTTTCTGGGATGGTGATTATGCGAGGACCGGGCAAATATCGTTTCCGAAGGTGAGAAAGGCGGTCATCGGGGGAACTGCGTTCGGGTATATCGTGAAAGATGAGCTTTTCAAGGGTGATGCGAACGCTCACTTTAACACTATGGAAATGGCCGTTGTGCGAATGCTCACGAAACCCTTTCGGGCAAAGGAGATCTCCCTGAAGGATTTTCTGAAAGAGAGATGATGACTCCATGGATCCATATCCCGGTACGGAGTGGTGGTTATGGCAGTAAGTGAAAAATATAACTTTACCCATCTCATGAAGCGGCTGGGGGGAGAGAATATGCCGCTCTGCAACTTCTGCGGAACCTGTATCGGAATTTGTCCCGCTGATGCTCTCACCGCTGACTATGAGCGGGGGAAACCGATTTTTGACGAGTCGAAATGCACCAGCTGCGGTCTCTGTTACCGGTATTGCCAGGGGGTGGAGGTTGATTTCACTCAGCTGGATAATTCTTTCAAGAAGGGCGCGAAGCGGGATGAAGCCCTCGGCTATTATCGGGAGTGCTTTCTGGGACATGCAACGGATGATCTCATCAGGCGGCGAGGAGCATCGGGAGGTTCGGTGACGCAGCTTCTCGTATACCTGATGGAGCAGAAGCTCGTAGACGGGGTGATTCTCCCCGAGCCGAAGCCGGATCAGAAATGGCTCTTCAGGCCGGAGATCGTCACTGATCCGGATCTCATTAAAGCTTCCTCTCAGTCAAAATACTGTCTTATTCCAATCAATGAGATTTTACGCGAACTCAGGGGGAGGGATGGACGGTATGCCATTGTTCTCCTGCCCTGCCAGGTACAGAGCATCCGGAAGCTGCAAATTGAGAAGAACCGGGAAGCAAACAAGCTCGCCTATCTCTTTGCCCTGATCTGCGGCTACAACATGGAGTATGGCGCCACTGTCTTTGGCATGCGGAAACTCGGGGTCAAAAGGGAGCGAGTCATCGATGTGAAATATCGGGAGCATGGCAGCTGGCCCGGCGGCATGTCTTTTACGCTGGATGATGGGGAGAAACGGGGGATGAATTTCTTCAACTATCATTACCTGAATGCTGTCTATCTCCCGTATCGCTGTCGGCTCTGTCCCGATTTTTACGGTAATTACTCGGATTGCAGTTTCGGGGATTCCTGGATCCTTCGGCTCCTCGGCCGGGGAATGGACGAGTACGGTATTCCGAAAGGGTGGTCGAGCATCATTGCGCGAACGAAAACCGGGCTCGAGCTGCTCAGGCAGGCAGAGCGGGATGGCTCCATGCATCTGGAGCGTATAGAACCTGATGAGGTCAATGAATCCTTCCCCTTTAACATCTCCTATAAGACGACCGGCATCCATGTGCGATTGCAACTTGCGAGGCATAAGCCCCGTTTCATCGGGCTGCATCGGCCTGAGCGGATTAAGCGGTACTGGTATCATCTCCTCTACGATATCATTCTTGTTTGCGGGGCTTCAAAAGTATTCCGATTCTTTATTCGCCTGATGCCTCTGAATTTCCTGTTAATGCTCATCAAGAACTTCAAGAAGCTCATGGGCTACAAGCCCAATGCGCGCGATCAGATTTTAAAATATAACGAGAAGTCCAATGTCTTCAAAGAAAGCTGAGCGGCAGTACTATTTTACCCTGCGGGGATTCTGGAAGCGGGTGCGCGATGAGTATCGCTACTATACGACGCGGCCCTGGTCGCTGCAGGATGTCGGTGCCTTCTGGGATACCGTGACCGACTACGACGAGGTGAATGAGCGGCTCTACACCTACTTCAGGAGATTTACCAACTCCTATGATCTCGCGCTGTCGTACCTCCCGCGAGACGATTATCATATGCTCGACGTTCAGGCGCGAAGCGGCAACGGAACGCTCTTCTGGCATGAGCAGGGAAAGATTGCCGATTCGGTGTGCGTTGACTTCTCCGATTATCTTCAATCCCTGGCCGAGAAGCGGCTTCGGAATACCGGACTGCGCTACTCCACCGTAATGGTACTCGATCTGCCCCTCCCCTTTGAGGATGAGCGCTTCGACCTGGTCTGCTCCTACGAAACCATCGAGCATATTTACGACTATGAGATGTTCTTCGATGAGCTGGTGCGGGTACTGCAGAGGGACGGCATTCTCATTCTCACCTGTCCGAATCAGCTCTGGGAATGGGTTCACTGGCTCAGTGCGGCGATAAATATCAATCACAGTGAGGGGCCGCATCGGTTCCTGAAGCGACGGGAGCTGCTCCGCTGTTTCAGAAAAAACAGCATGAAGATACTCGAGGAAAACAGTACCATCCTCCTCCCTTTTAACAATCGTATCTCCATTGCCATTGATCGGTTTCTGGAGCGGCATCTGCCGCAGTGGGTTCTGCGGCTGCTGGCGCTGAGGAGAACCTTTATCCTGGCACGGGGGAATGATTGAGAAGCGCCGGCAGGGTTTTCATCGTATCCCTCGGTTTTGTTATTATCAGCTATATCCTGGTGTTTTTCTACATCAGGGGATCGTCCGGTGCGTGTTATGAGTGTGGAACCCGTATTGAGAGAAGAATCGATGCGCTGGTGGTTTTTTTCGGTGGCTTTCATGATGGAAGCCCCAATGATGAATCGATGCGCCGCTTCAGGCTGGCACTGCAGCTCTATCGTGCCGGAAGAGGGGAGCGTCTTATATTCGTGGGTGGATTCAGGCCGTCGCATAAGTATTCCGGTTCTGAAATGCTGGCCCGGCGGGCAGCCGATAAGGGACTCCCGCCATCGAGGATTTTTTTCGATGTGCGATCCCGTGATACGGTTCAAAACTGGAGAGAAGCGGAGCGGATTATTACCCGAAAGGGCTTGAGGCGGGTTGTTCTGATATCATCGATCTTCCATCTCTTCAGGATAGGGCAGGTGATCAGATTTCGCGACGATATTGAGCATTTCGAAATCTGTTACGATGAAGCCGATGCCGATCCGCCGAAGACAGTTGTTCAGAGCTTTTGTGATTATACCTATAACAGCATTTCCTATGCGATATACTGCCTCCTCCCGTCTGAATGGTATAGCATAATGGTAAAATCTCTCAGGCAATAGGGTGTGCTTCACTTCTATGAAAGGAAAACTGAAATATCTCAACCTTCTGGGTCTCGCGCTTCTGATTATCATACTCCTCAAGATCGATATCGGGCAGACCCTCTCCTATCTGCGGAATGCCGACTATCGCTTCCTGCTGATGGCTTATCCCTTCATTCTTCTCCTGATCGTTCTGAAATCGGTGCGATGGAATCTCCTGATGAGAAATCAGGGTGTCAGGTTCCCCTTTCTCGAGACCTTTTCGGTATATCTGTGGGGATTCTACTTCGGTGTGGTTACGCCCGGGAGGATCGGAGAGGCGTCGAAAGCGCTGTATGTGAAGGAGCGATTCGGAACGTTCGGTCAGAGTTTTGTCGCTGTTGTCGTGGACCGGGTATTCGACCTGGCCATGCGCACCGGACTCCTCTTTATCCTCTACCCGCTCTACAGCGAGCTCTTCGATTTTCAGATAATCGGCTTTTTTATTCTCCTGATTATTCTTGCCGTGGGGATTGTCATACTCATCAGGATGCGGACTATTCAGAATATCATAGGAAAACTCAGCACCTTTATTCTGCCGGCCAGATATTATCCCCGGATCAGGAAGAACATCAGCGGATTTATCAACGATACCGTTGCTATTGCCAGGAATATACGGTTGATGATTATCGCCACCCTCTTCTCGTTTCTGGCCATTCTCTGTTACAGCATTATCTCATACCTGATACTGATGAGCTATAATATCAGAATGGATTATCTGTACAATTTCCTCTGCATTATCGTCGGAAGCCTCATGGCCATTATCCCCATATCCATTTCAGGACTGGGCGTCAGGGAAGCGACCATGATATATCTCTTCAGCAATGTGGGGCTCGACAAGGAGTCGGCGGTTCTTTTTTCCCTCTCCCTCTTCTCGATTAACATCCTGCTGGGAATTCACGGAGCGCTTGTCAATGTCATCATGATGGTGCGGGGATTCAGGAAAGTGAAAGAGGATGGAGAAGGGAATGTAGTGATTGGTGACGGACGTTCAGTGACGGGAGAGGGGCACCGTGTGACAGGCGATCAGTAACGCATGATCAATAATGAGTGAACGTGGAGAGACCGGATTGGTAACAGGTGAGAAGTCGCGAGTGACGGAAACGGAGCACCGGTGAGAAATGAGATGAGAGAAGAATAAAAGCTCATTGATAAATTATCTTGACAGACCTTTTGAAGCTGTTGTTCTTTCCTGTAAAAGAAGGCGCGGTGATAGAAAATGAAAAAAACAGGGCTGACCCTCGTCGTTCCGGTGTATAATGAGATACAGGGCATTGAGAAAACGCTTGCCCATCTCAGGAAGATACAGAGAGATGCTGACTTTGAGCTGGAGATTATTCTCGTGAATGATGGTTCCGATGACGGGACCGAGGATCTCCTGCGGAAGATGCCGCGGCGGAAGGGGATAACGGTTATCCATCATCCGATTAACCGCGGCTACGGCGCCGCGCTGAAGACCGGCATAAAAGCTTCGCGATTTCCCCGTATCGCTATTACCGATGCCGACGGCACCTATCCCAATGATCGAATTCCAGAATTCTTTCACGACATGGTGAAGAACAACCTCGACATGCTGGTCGGGTCTCGAACCGGCGAAGTTGTCAGAATTCCCATTATCCGCCGGCCGGCGAAATGGGTAATAAACAAGCTGGTCAATTATTTAACCGGCATAAAGGTACCCGATGTCAACTCCGGTCTTCGCATTATGAAGCGGGAGGTGCTGGAGCGGTTTCTGCACCTCCTTCCCGATGGCTTCTCCTTCACGGCGACTATCACCCTGGCAATGCTTGTCAACGGGTATATTGTCACCTACGTGCCTATTAACTATCGGAAGCGGAAGGGGAAATCGAAAATCCGCCCCCTCTACGACACGCTCAATTTCTTCCGCCTTATCATACGAACCGTGCTCTTTTTCGATCCGTTGAAGGTTTTCCTGCCGGTAAGCTTATTACTCCTGCTGGGCGGTTTTGTGCTCATGCTGATTCAGGTGATTTTCTACCGGAATATCACCACACTCTCGGTTGTTATCGCCCTCACCGGCATACAGCTGCTGGGAATTGGCATGATAGCGGACCTTGTCGTGAACAAGCGCTGAGACATACTTATAACCTGTCGCGAAAAAGGCTATCTCACCTTTCCGTTTTCCGGGAATATCTCCCGTCGTGCTGTTTTCGTGTAATTCCTGTTGACGTATCCAACGTGATGTGAAATTAGGACGTTGACTGGAGAATTGCTTCAACGAGACGAGAGGGAGGGGGAGATGCCTGTATATGAGATCACCGGCAAGAGGCCGGTCATCGGCGAAGGAACATGGATTGCACCGAATGCTGCTGTCATCGGTGATGTGCGTATCGGAAGGAACTGTTATATCGGCTTCGGCGCCATCATCAGGGGAGATTTCGGTACCATCATTATCGGTGATGAAACAGCAGTTGAGGAGGGCGTTATTGTTCACACCCCCGATCAGGTGCTGATCGGGAACCGGGTCATCATCGGGCATATGGCGATGATTCACGGCGCGCGTATAGACGATTCCTCCCTCATCGGCATGCAGTCGATGATCTGCGATAACAGCCACATCGAGGAGTGGGCCATTACGGCGGAGCAAACTCTCGTTCTGAAAAATCAGATTGTTCCATCGGGAAAGATATTCGGCGGCTCGCCGGCGCGCAGAATCGGGATTGTCGAGCAGCGGCACCGGGAGGCGATGGTATTCGGGCAGAGGGCATACGTGGATCTGGCGCGGCAGTACCGCGAGAGCTTCCGGGAGATCGGGTGAATGCGTGATTATTCTCCAGCCTCGTCTTCACATATCACAATGCGAAAGCCGATGACGTTGCTGGCATGTGCGGGATTGAACCCATCCCGATGGGCTGAGCGTAGATCGCGTTCCGGGCTGTACCAGGCGCCCCCGCGGTTGACTTTCTGATCTCCTGATGCAGGTCCCTGCGGGTTCTCTGAAGGGCTCTCTGAATAATAGTTATTATCGTGCCAGTCCATACACCATTCCTTGACATTGCCGCTCATGTCGTATACCCCCCATGCATTGGGTAGCTTCTTCCCGACGGGATGCGTGGTTGCGCCTCCCCTGCTCATGTACCAGCAGTAGCGTTCATCCATTCTGTTACCCCAGTAGTAGATCGTCCGGGTGCCGGCGCGGCAGGCATACTCCCATTCGGCTTCATAGGGGAGGCGAGCCGTGACGCCATATGCGGCGCTGAATTTTTCGCAGAACGCCATCGCCTCATGCCAGGTGACGCTCTCAACAGGAAGATTATCACCCTCGAAATGCGAAGGATTGCGGTCCATGACTTCACGGAACTGCTTCTGCGTTATCGGATACGTGGCAATCCAGAACGATCGAACGCGCACCCGGTGCGGGGGACGCTCATCGCTGTACCATTTATCGTAAATGGGCTTTCCGTACTTTTTCCCGTTTTGGGCGATGAGTAGATTTATCAAAGCGGTTCTCCCGGCATCCGATTGCCCCATCACGAACTCGCCGCCCGTTATGTGTACGAATTCAACGGAGCCGATCTTTTTGACGGTAACGGCCCTTTCCCCAGGGCTCTCTGGTTCAGTTTCCTCCGATATGAGCCGGGAGGCGGGCTCGATGAAGAGAAGCGCAGCAATCACTATAAGGATGTACCTTTTCATAGCGTGAATCTCCGGGTTGATTTTTCAATGCATCATTATGCCATTAAGGCTTTATATTATCAACAGGAATAATGAGATTATCGAATGTGTTGGCGTTTCGGATGCGTCGAATGCAATTTCTTCATCGATATAGTTATGAGGATGACCTTTTCGGAGTGATAGTATAATGCATGATCTCGATGCAATGGATGCAAAGAGCCATGTTCTCATCGTCATCGGGTGCGGCATTTCCGGTGCCACGCTCCCCCGGGACGGAGATACGCTTCCCCCGCGGCTTATGAAAAGATGACAGTATGAATGATGCGAAGATGTCATCACGAGGAAGGAAGTGATCTCAGTTTATTTCGCGGTCTTGTTTATTGGACAGGGATCTCTTGACTCACAAAGCATTATCCCATAGTGTTAATATATGATTCTCTATAAAAGAGAGGTACACAATGATCTGGGCCTTTGTGCTTCTCTGCGGTTCAATACTCTTTTTTTCCTTTATTTATGCCTCAATGAACAGAGATTGCTTCGCGGAGTTTATCCCGAGAGAATTCGAGGGGCTCGCAATGACATAAGCGATATATCAATCCATCACCCACTCCTCGGCTATCTCCCCGGCCCTATCCGGCAGGACGCCGAGGAGTATGGCCAGATCCAGCACCGTGAACCGCTCGCGCATCTGATGCGCAGTCTTCCAGATGGTTAAGAACCGTTCGGTATCAATGGGCCTGTCGTTGATGCGTATATCGGATATTCGATGCGCTGCGCCGGCCCCGCTGAGACAGTTCTTTATCCGATCAGGGGAAATGAGATTTTCCCGCAGGGTCGAGCGGAACATGTCCCAGTTGCCGGCTTTCATGAGTTTCTCTTCAGCCAGTTTGAATTTGGGCAATTTTTTCCGGTACTCTTTTCTCACCACCGATGACAGGGGCCCCCAGAAGGTTTCGTCGATATCCGATGGAATATCCCCGCATGCGGGCGTTTCAATTGACAGTATTCTGTCGTACAGTGCAGCGGATAATATGGTGCCGACGCCTACCTGTCTTCCGTGAAGATCGTGCCGGTCGCCCTTGACTGCGGAAGTCATATCGATGGTATGCGATAAGAGGTGTTCACCCCCGGATGCGGGTGATGATGTTCCGGTGATGGTCATGGCAATGCTCGAGTAGAAGAGGGCTTCGAAGAGCGCCCGCAGAGATTCGGGTTTTCGCTCACGAATTCCTTCGGGGTTATCAAGATATACCGGCTCCAGATCCTTCAGGAGGTCGATGGAGAACTGGCAGTAATACTCATCGAAGAGGAACCTGTTGAGCCGCCAGTCGGCGGAGCTCACCGGCTTGGCAATGACATCTCCGAGGCCGGAGGTGGTCATCTCGAAGGGAGCTTCTGCAAGTATCTCCGGAACGGCAAAAACCCCTTTGCAGGCCTCAGCGTGAAAGAGCACTTTGAGTCCCTTTATAGATGCCGACACATTCGCCGATGCGTAGCCGTTCATTGATGCAGCCGTCGGAACCGTCAGGAAGGGTTTGCCCCGCTCATAGGCGATCCACTTGGTTATATCGTTGATGGTGCCTCCTCCCGAAGCGATATATACCATTGCGTCGGGAGCTTCCCGGAGCACGTAATCTCGTGTTTCGGTATCGGTTATCGGCGATTCCCCGTTTCGATCCGGGACGATAAAGGTGCTTGCGGAAGCGCCAGAATCCCTGAGCACGGTTTCTATTCTCCGGCCGGCAGCTTCGTAGGTTCTCGCATCTGCTATAATCAGATAAACAGGATCTGTGGCATATTTTCGCGCTATCGCGGGAATGTGCTCGATTGCATCGGATGAATATATCAGGTGCTCCGTTGGAACAGTGTGTGTTCGACCGCATTCGCATTCGAAGGTTTTTCCGAGAAGCTCGGATAATTTCATTATGTTCCCTCTGTTTTTCCACCCAAATGCGGTTTTTTAAACATATCTCAATAAAATACAATGCGATAGGGGTATTTATCTATCCTCACTCCGAAGCCGAGACTGGGGATCTGACACAGAGGCACGGAGACACAGAGAAAAGATTTCATCAATTTTGAGTTATATGGTAATGTTTCAATGAGAAGTTAGATTCTTCGCTCCCCCCGCTGCACTTCCCATTTACTGTTCAAAGAATTTACCACAGATTACACCGATTATTTCATTTATAAAAAGCAACAAGTAACGGGTAACAGGCAATAGAGTAAAACAAATCATTTGTCACAATTCACTACTCACTGATAACTGATACAAAATCCTGTTATCCTGTCTTATTCCTTGTTGGCCCGTGTGGATCTATGCTCGCAAATAGTACCCTGTTCCACTATTGTATAAAAATTCTGTTACGCTCATGTCTCGCTGTAGCCGGTAATTTCGCTGCTCCGCTTGTAAAGGGGCATGAGAGCGTCGACCGTCTTCAGATAGACATCATTGAAGAGATCGTTATACATTCGGTGATTTTCCGCAATGGGCTGAAATTCCTGACCCGTGGCAACCATGGCGCTTACCGCTTCTTCGAAACTGCCGAACATGCCGGTAGCCACCGCCGCGTCAATGGCGGCGCCGAGAGCGCAGGTTTCGTAACTTCTCATCCGTTTTGTCGGCAGGTTGAAGATGTCGGCCGCAATCTGCACGGCGACATCGCTCTTGGAGCCGCCGCCGCCCACCCTGAGCTCCTTCAGGGGAACCTTTGTTTTCTTCTGAACTATCTCGCCCAGACGCCGTAGCTCGAAGCCGATCCCTTCGAGTATTGCACGGTAAATGTGCGCCCTGGTGTGTCCGCTTGCAAAGCCGATAAGGGAACCTTTCGAGTACTTCAATGACGGAGCCGGGGTCCAGAAGGGCTGCATCATGAGCCCCTGAGATCCCGGCGGTATATCCCTGATAATCTCGTCGAGAACGGCCTCCGGCGTTATTTTCCGTTTCTGTGCCTCGGCGGCTTCACGCTGGCCCATCTGATTGATGAACCACCGGGCCATCCAGAATCCCCGATAGATGAAACATTCCAGAATCCAGGCGTCGGGAATTGCCGAGCACCAGGTGAGAAATCGGACTTTTCCGTCTTCGATGTATTTCTTCGTCGCGATACCCATGGTGCTCGCCGTTCCGAATGAAATCGTTCCGATATCGGGCGTTATGGCGCCTGCTCCCAGTGACTCCGACTGCTTGTCACCGGCTCCGACAATAACGGGCAGCCCCTCGGGGAGGCCTGTTTCCCGTGAAGCCTTTCTGGTGATATATCCCAGAACTTCATTGGGTTTGTAAAGCTCAGGAAGATGTTCCCTCCTCACATTGAAGAGATCCAGTATCCCCTCGATTCCGTACCAGTTGAATTTCTTATGCTCCAGGGGCCAGTAAGCGACGAACATAGAGGCGGAATCGCGGAACTCACCGGTAAGCTTCTTCACGAACCAGGTTGATATAACGCAGAATTTGTGGGTCTTCCTGTAAATTTCCGGCTCGTAGCTATATATCCAGGTGAATTTGGAATTCCTCTGAACGAGATCAATCACGTCCGACTTGCCCAGAACGCTGAATAGTAATTTCACTTTGGTATCCACCGGCGGAGGATTTTCCGTGTACCGCTGGTCAAGATATATGATGCTGTTTCTGAGCGGTTTTCCCTCTTTATCGACGGGGATAACGGCACCACGCTGTGTGGTGATTCCTACCCCGGCGAGTTTTTTCGGATTGAACTTCCTGCTCTTCATCACTTTTTTCGTTACTTCGCACAGCTTCTTCCAGTAATCGTCCGGCTTCTGCTCCGCCCAGCCAGGCTTGAGGGAGAAGTAGGGTTCATGCGGTGCCTGAGCAATTGCCAGCTCATTACCCGCCCGATCATACACGATGGCCCTGACGCTCTGTGTGCCGCTATCCAAACCGATAACGAATTCCTTGTCCATGGACACCTCCCAATTTCTATCAATAAAAACGTCTGTCCGGCAGAGCCGGAGCAAAGCGGGTTTATTTTTTGACAGGATTGGCAGGACGATAAGCTGTTGAATCCGGGACAGTGTTAAAGCTTTACCGTATCCTCACTGTCCTGCAAATCCTGTCTCATGTTCGCAAGTTGTATTATCAAAAAGCATTGCGTTTGTCGATTTGATACAAGGATGCCTTAAAGTGTCAACCTGACTGTGAAAGAGCTAGCACTCCGGCTCCCAGGTCGGATCGTACTCACGGTAATAATCGAAAAACTGCTGTCGATGTTTCTTCGCCTTCTCGACAATTTCCTCTTCGCTGATAATGTCCCGTTCAACCAGAATCTTCTCCAGCTTTATCAACGCCTGCTCATAGGGGAGGCATCCGTAAAGGAAGGTGTCGTGCCCCGCGAGGGTTATTTTGTTCCGCAGCTCCCGCACCTCTCCGGCGCAGCCGATGGCGCAGTCACCGAGGAGAAATGTGTTTTTCAGGTCCCATTTCTTGTTCGGCGGAATCTTCGGATCCACTCCAGCGATAAGGCTTGCCCCCTCCTTGATCTTTGAAATCTGCGCGAGAACACCGGCAGCCATGAGCCAGCATGCCGGACAGGCGCCGCCGATGTAGACATCAACATTGGGATACACCCCCGTGACCAGGGTGTCGATTGGCTGGGTGAAGTTTATCGGGAGGGTGAACTTCTTCTTCACTGAATCCACCTTCTCGCCAACAATCTCGATCTGAGCGGGATATGCCACTCCCAGGCCGTCGTGCGCGGCGATGCGCGTGGTGCCCACGATTAAGGGATTATCGATGCCCATCACCGTGGAACAGACCGAATCGACCGCCACGACGTCCTTCCCCGCGAGGATGAGCCCCATGGGAACAGGAGACCCGCCCTCTCCGGCACCCATCCCCTCCATGCCGATGAGCCCGTCGACCAGCGTCAGATCCGGTTTTCTTATCTTGGAGATGTCCACCATGTGCTGATCGAGATCGTCACGGTGGCCGAAATATCGATCCGCAGCATTGAGCAAGCCCTGGAAATTCTTTATTCCCAGCGTTACCATCGTCATGGTATGGGTCTTGAGCGCGGGCAGGTCGATGAGCACGTCCGCATCGAGAACGATCTTCGGATATGAGACGCTGTGCAGCACCATGCCGCCGGGGATGCTGACCTGTTCGGTTTCAACGTCCTCGACGCCGCAGACCTCTCCGCCGGCGTCTTCGACGGCCTGTTGCACCCCCAGGAGCCTCATCACGTCGACTGTCCTCATACCCCTCGTCATGTTTCCGTCCCGTGCACTGGCATCGACATTGATGCGCTTGATCAGGCTGCCGACGCTCACCCCCTCGATGACGACAACGCGCCGTGCTCCCGCTTCCCTGCAGAGTGCGACGAGTGAGCCGATGACCCTCCGGTCTACGGAGACGGGGGGCGGGTAGGGTGCAAAGAGATTTGGCTTTATGGCAACGGTATCGCCCTTCTTCACCACTGACTCAATGTCGCCGATCATCTTGAGCGCTTCACTGACCATTGCGTTGATATCAGTTCCGGTCACGGGGAGTTCCCGCTTGACTATCGCTACTGTTGCTTTTTCGCTCATGGATTCACGTCCTCTGGGGGAAAGGTCATTATGGATATCCTTCCAGATTCCATCAGTGCCTCACTGTTGACTTTTCGTCAAGAATGCGCTGATGGTGATGATCATACAATAAGGTCAGATAAAAAGTCAATGTAAAATAGTGAATAGTATAATATTCCGGCTGCGATATAATCGGGAACGTATGGAATAACCGCTTTACCCGCCGAAGTCGGGTGGTAATAGCTCACTTTTATATTCGCAATACTCACTAACCCGGACAATCCGGAACCGGAAAGGGAAAGAATTCGACAGGAACATTATTGCGAGGCGAGGGATGTGTCGATTTGCAGGATTATTTTATCCCCTTTATCTTGTTGTCCTGTCTAATTTTTTAAAGGTAGTATGCCAGAAAAATACAAACTTTTTGATTGAAG
>Ga0180432_10004379_pt1 | contig 19455 bp, 20 predicted proteins | sample SS_ome_10_FD_132414 | JGI IMG/M metagenome (GOLD analysis project Ga0180432, IMG submission 132414) | Hypersaline lake sediment archaeal communities from the Salton Sea, California, USA - SS_1_MS_2 metaG | ecosystem: Environmental > Aquatic > Non-marine Saline and Alkaline > Hypersaline >...
AGGCCAGTATAAATAGTAATGAAAACAGGAATAAAAGAAACAGGACTCCCCTTCTTTTCGATAGGCTCATAATGTTCTCCTTTGATCCGCCGAGATTGTGATGACCGAGATCAGCCTCCACAAGTGGTTTTATGATTTCAACCTCATCTGTCTTTTCTATCATCATATCTTAACCGTTGCAAGTTGACAACCAGCATTCACCCCGGTACTCTGACAATAATATAAGGCAGTTTTTATCGTGCATATTCCCTCGTTCTCACGAGCATAGACTTCGATATGTCATTCCGGATTTGACACGGCACCCAACTCTTTGACACCGCTATAGATTCTCGCGTGCCGCGCCTGAAGGGCTTTGGCAAATCATTGATGTGATTCAAATCATATACACTTCTTAATCAGGTGCTATATAATCAATATACTTGAAAGGGGAACCAGAACGATGCGAGCACGTTGTCCCGGCCAGGATACCAGATGGCGAACGGTTGCTGAGTATACTTGCCTCAATTGCGGCACGAAAGAGGAAATCTGGTCTGATGAACTGAAAGTTCGGTGTCCCCAGTGCGGCAACTGGATATACAGGGAAGAGACTCCTTCCTGCGCTAATTGGTGTAAAAAGGCAAAGGAATGCCTGGGTGAGGAGAGGTGGAAGAAATTAATGGGAGAAAATGAATAAGTCTTTTCAGGCAAGTGAGCCTATATCGCAGATGAAAGTATAGTACAATTATATAGATAATAGCAAAATGAAGCAGAGTTATTTTGAAGACGTTAAACTCCATGAGGAAAAAACGTCCGGCGAATATCTGGTCACCAAAGAAGAGCTTATAGAGTTCGCCCGCAAATGGGATCCACAGCCATTTCACCTGGACGAAGAGAAAGCCAGATCAACACAGTTTGGCGGACTCATTGCATCGGCATCACATACCGTGGCTATCAGCTTCTGGCTGCTCAATCGAGCTGGAAAAGGTCTGGCGGCTATCAGTGGATTGGGATGGGATAAGATGCGTCTCCCCAATCCGGTGAGACCCGGAGATCGACTTTCCCTGACAATGAAATGCATTGAGAAAAGGGAATCAAAACGCAAACCCGATCGCGGCATTTTGCGCCACGCCGTGGTAATCAAAAACCAGAACGGTATCCCCGTTACCACGTTTGAAGCCACTACACTGGTAAAGAGACGTCACTGAGTATTTAGCAGCTATGGCTTGGTAACCTGCGGAATCCAGTCGGGATCAACCCTGGTTACATATTCCCACGAGCGTGGATTCGATTGATCCACACTAAATTCATAAATCGCATAGTAATTCTGGGAAAAACGTTTGGTCTCCGTGAAATTACTGAACTCTTCAATATTCTCATATGTGAACGACCACGATTTAGCTGTCTCCACCAGCGCTTCGGTGCTGAAATTCTCTGCACCTACCCGTTCAACAGTCTGCCTTATAATATCGCATATCATGTAGATTCTGAAAGCAGTTCTGTAAGCAGTTCCGTTGGTAAGAATATCCGATATCTTTTCCTCGCTATAGTTTTTCTCTTCCAATAAAGTGTTGATCAGTTCAACCAACCAATCGTTTTCTTCGTTGTACCACGCCCCCGACAGAATGAGCAGCATTCCATCAATATCTTGCCATGCATCGTTTCTGTCAACCATTCCGTTAAAAGCAACATGAACTTCCGATCCAAGGAATTTTGCTTTGTAACCGGCTTGTCTGTACTGTTTGATGAAAACCTGTGGAGGTGTAGGGATGTATATGTAATCACAATCCTTTAATCCATGGATTTCGGCATCCCATGAGAACTTGACTTCAGTTAAATATCCCTCTACCCATTCATACTTGTCTGGATTGGCATTGCAATACTCCTCCGCCGCCTCAAACCAAATATTGCTGTAATCCTCTTTCCAGGCAGCTCCGCCTATCTTCGCCGGACGGCCTTGCGGGAAATCCGGGTCGTTTTTGGCTATCCAGTCAAGGAAGGTATATGCCTCATATTTGGGGGTAACAGCAAGACAAAACACGTATGAGCTATCCAGTTCCTCCGGTTCAACATTGGCAGTAGCTGAAAAGATACAGAACTCATCCTCATCAGCCCGATCCTGCAACTCTGGCACACCTGGCGGGAGAGGATTCCAGATCAAATCGCATCCTTCATCACGCAACCATTCATACCCGGGTATAAATCTTACGGTATTGTATTGAGTATCGAAGCTTAACAATTCCAGCTTAACTCCGGGAATAGTATTCTCAGCATTGTAGTAATCAATCATATCTTTCACAGATAAATCCATATATGACAGTGGAACTGATGCCACTCCCGATGCATCGGTGAGATTGCCAATCTTGATCACCACCGGGCCCGAAGGAGAACCGGTTTCTGCTGGTGTGGCTGGAGTAAGAGTAATTTCAGAAGCAGGCGACTGTGAAGTCTCAGGTGAAGCTGTGGGAACATCTGTTTCCTCAGTTTCGCCGCATGAGGCCAATAGAAATACTAACGAAAACAGGGGGAAAAGAAACAAGAGGTCCATTTTTTTCGATAGTCTCATAATGCCCTCCTTTGATCCGCCAAAACATGACGGCCAAAATTGGCCTCGACCAGTGATTTTACGATTTCGACCTCATCTGTCTCTTCTATCATCATATCCCAACCGGGGCAAGTTGACAACCAGCATTCACCCCGTACCCTGACAACAATATTTCCGGCAGTTCTTATCGTGCATATTCCCTTGTTTTTACGAGAATAGACTTCGATATGACATTCAATGTGCTACAGTTTATTAGTTGCACGCCCTTCGAAGCAGTGATAGAATCCAGTCAAGATGACAGATCACATGCAGCATGCGCTTTCCCTGGCAAGAAAGGCTCTCGGCAGTGTCAGCCCGAATCCCGCCGTAGGAGCGGTAGTACTAAACAAGGAAGGACGAATCGTCGGGCAGGGGTACACCCAACCCCCCGGCTCCGCTCACGCCGAAATAGTAGCGCTGGAACAGGCCGGCGAAGCAGCCAAGGGTGGAACGATGTACGTAACCCTCGAACCGTGTTGCCACCACGGTCGGACCCCACCATGCACCAAAGCGATCATCGAAAGCGGCATCCGGGAAATTCACATAGCCACGCTGGACCCGAATCCACTGGTAGGGGGAAAGGGAAAAGTCATTCTGGAATCAGAAGGCATTCGAATGCATGTTGGTGAAAGTGAAGGGGAGGCCAAAGAGATCAACGAAGCCTATCTGAAATTCATCACCAAAGGCCGCCCGTTTGTTACAGCCAAGTTCGCCATGAGCCTCGATGGAAAAATCGCCACCAAAAACCACAACGCCAAATGGATCAGCAATGACTGGTCACGGGAACGCGCCCATCGATTTCGGTGGGAAACGGATGCCGTTATGGTTGGGGTCAACACCGTGCTGGAAGATAACCCGCAACTCACCGCTCGAACGCTCAATGGAACACGCGAACCGCTCCGGGTCATCGTGGACAGCCGGGGGCAAACACCCCACGATGCAAAAGCGCTTGAAAATCCGGAGAGAGTAATCATAGCAACCACCGAAGCGACGGCCCGCTCTCAGCTAGATGAATACACAGCTCAGGGTATTGAGGTGCTGACCCTTCCTGCAAAAGAGGGGCATGTTGACCTTGGTGAACTCCTCCGGGTACTGGGAGAACGGGAAATTACCAGCGTGCTAGCGGAAGGAGGCGGGACACTTCTGGGGTCCCTTTTTGATGACGATTCCGTCGATAAGGTCATTGCCTTCATCGCCCCAATGATTATTGGGGGCAAAGACGCAGTATCACCAGTAGGCGGTAAAGGCGTGGAACTGATATCACAGGCACTGCAATTGAAACGAAGCCGGATAGAACAGTTCATGGATGATATAATGGTTATGGGATATACAAGTTGATAACATGTTCACAGGAATTGTAGAAGAAATCGGCACAGTCAAGTCCATCGGGCAGAATCAACTGCTCATTTCCGCCCGGAAAGTGATGGAGGGAACTGTCCCCGGCGATAGCATCGCCGTCAATGGCACATGCCTCACGGTTGTCGAAGCGGGCAACGAAAGCTTCTCTATTGAAATCATGCCGGAAACGCTACGCCGCACGAGTCTGGGCGATCTGCGCCCCGGCGATAAGGTCAACCTTGAGAGGGCTCTGGCGGTGGGAAGTCGTATGGGGGGGCATTTTGTGCAGGGGCACGTTGACAGCACCGGTAGAATTCTATCCCTGATTCCAGAAGGTGATGCGATCCTGATGAAGATTTCAGCCCCGGTCCAGATTATGCGATACGTGGTCGAAAAAGGCTTCATTTCCGTCGAAGGCATCAGCTTGACCGTTACTACAAACGATGCCGCCTCGTTCGTGGTATCTCTGGTCACTTTCACCAGAGAACATACAACGCTCGGTTCCAGGAAACCCGGCGATTCGGTTAACCTGGAAGTTGATATTATTGCCAAATACGTGGAGCACCTGACCGGAGGAGACAAGTCCGGAATAACCGCCGAATTTCTGGCAGAACATGGTTTCATTTAGTGGTTTTGCAGCTTACTTTCGTTGACTTATCCCCCGCCAAATACTAAACTGTATATACATTCGGAGGCACCAAAATGGCACTCGCCACAATTAAAGAAGCAATTGAGAATTTGAAGGACGGCAAGTTCATCATCGTCGTCGATGATGAAGACCGGGAAAATGAAGGGGACATGATGATCGCTTCAGAGAAAATAACTCCGGAAGCAATCAACTTCATGTCCAAATACGCAAGAGGGCTTATTTGTGTGCCCCTGCCGGCTGAAAGGATTGATGAACTCAGAATTCCAATGATGGTGAGGCACAACACCTCGCATTTTGATAGCGCTTTCACCGTTTCCGTTGAAGCCAAGAAAAAAGTGACGACCGGCATCTCAGCAGCCGATAGAGCCGCTACTGTGCAAACACTGATTGATCCGAATGCCAAATCAGAGGATATAGCATATCCCGGTCACATGTTCCCGCTGCGTGCTCGCAAAGGCGGAGTGCTTGCCCGTGCCGGCCACACCGAGGCATCTATTGATCTCACCAGACTGGGGGGATTATATCCTTCGGCAGTTATCTGCGAGATCATGAACGAAGATGGCACGATGGCACGTTTGCCGGATTTGGAGAAAATCGCTGAAGAGCACGGCCTTATTATTGTGAGTGTTGAGCAGCTGATCGCTTATCGGCGACGCCATGACAAACTGGTTCAAAAGGTAGCGGAGGCCCATCTGCCAACCAAATACGGAGATTTTACTGCTATTGCCTATAAAAGCGTGATCGATCCCGATGAACACGTTGCTCTGATCAAAGGAGAAATAATAAATTGTGATGAGCCGCTACTGGTAAGGGTTCACAGCGAATGCCTTACAGGAGACGTATTTGGCAGCGTTCGATGTGATTGCGGAGATCAAGTCCGCATGGCCCTGGAGGCTATTGAGGCAGATGGCAAAGGCGTTTTCCTGTATATGCGCCAGGAAGGCAGGGGTATCGGACTGCATAATAAAATCAAGGCATACGCACTTCAAGATGAGGGATTGGATACGGTTGAAGCTAACCTGGAATTGGGATTCCCGGCAGACCTTCGTGACTATGGCATCGGCGCACAAATATTGAGTGACCTTGGCGTGCGGGATATGAAACTTCTTACCAACAATCCTAAAAAAGTCATCGGGCTGGATGGCTATGGTTTGCGAGTGACTGAAACCGTACCAATTCAGGCCCCACCACATCCGGAGAACATTGACTATCTGGAAACAAAGAAAGAAAAGATGGGGCATTTGATTGACATAGATTGGTAAACATCGCAATAACTTGTGCATTCCAATCTATTGTAAGGAGGAAACGGTGGGAAAAGAATATGAAGGAATGCTGATCGGGGAAGACCTGAAGTTTGGGATGGTCGTCTCCCGGTTCAATGAACTAATCACCAGCAAACTTCTCTCAGGAGCAAAGGACGCTCTTTCCCGGCATGGGGTAAAAGATGAAAATGTGGAAATCGCCTGGGCTCCGGGAGCCTTTGAAATCCCGCTTGTGGCCAAGAAAATGGCACAGACAGGCAAATATAATGGGGTCATCTGTCTGGGCGCAGTAATCCGGGGCGGAACACCGCATTTCAACTACATCGCTTCCGAGGTAAGTAAAGGCATCGCCAGCGCAAGCCTAGAGTTGGGATTGCCTATAACCTTTGGGGTTATCACCGCAGATACTCTGGAACAGGCCATCGAGCGCGCCGGCACCAAAATGGGGAATGCTGGTTTTCAGGCAGGTGTAAGTGCTATCGAAATGGCGAACCTGCTAAAGTCTTTCTAAACCAGGGGGCACGTCAATTCGTGCCCCCTAATCTGTAATCCTGTAAACCTTGTCTCCCTCTCTGGCCCGATCGGGAACCTTGATGCCAATCGAATCTCCCTGATTGCCTTCTTCTACATTTGCGTTCTCGATCTGCATAGACCCTATCACGAATTGCATATCCGTGGTGTGCCCTCTAATGTGCAATTTGTCGCCCGCTTTGATCGACGCAGTAAGATCAATCCCTGCCACCATCGGCTTGGCAAAGAACTTGCTGACCGTACCAACTTCTTCTTCCGGCATCTCGCACCTCCTTTTGTTTTTGAGAAGTCTAGCACTCCTGAAAAACTAAGTCAATGCCGGATTCAATGAATCGCTTTACACCCAAATCTCCCTTTGCTAAACTTTGACCTATGGCACCAAATGCATCGCTTTTTGCCACTGTGCACGGGCGTGTTCAAGGGGTAAATTTTCGTTCCTTCGTCCAGCAGCAGGCCCGGGGTCTGGGGCTCGAAGGATACGTTAGGAATTTGCCGGGAGGGCGAGCCGTTGAACTTAGGGCGGAGGGAAATAGAGACAATCTGGAGGAACTGGTGCGAAATCTTCACGCTGGCCCACCGAGCGCCCGAGTGGAAAGAGTGGATACCGAATGGTCCGAATACACTGGCGACTTCGCCGATTTCAAAGTGCGATACTGATTTCCAAATTGCCCCGCGTCAAAAAAAAAAAGGAACCGGCCTGTAGCTGGTTCCTTTTGATTTTGCTTTCAATTCTTTTTTCGTTCAGATTGCTTCCAGGGCCTGAGTTACTACCTCGTTAACCAGTTGCCCTTCTGCTTTACCTTTGAGCTGGGGCATGAGTTTGGACATGACCTTGCCCTTATCTTTTGGACTTTGCGCCCCCACTTCCACAATCACCTGGCGCACAAGCTCCGCTATTTCATCCCGTGACATCTGCTGCGGCAGGTACTCCAAGATAACAACGAGTTCCGATTCTTCCTTCTCGACCGCATCCCGCCGATTCGCCTTCTTAAATTCAGCAATGCTCTCGCGGGTCCTTTTTGCTTCACGGGAGAGAACTTCGATTACTCCGTCATCGTCCAACGTCTCTCTCCGGGCGATCTGGGCATTATCAATCGCCGATTTCATCATGCGAAGCACGCTCACTCGTTGCTTCTCGCCAGATTTCATCGCCTTTTTGAGATCATCTGACACCCGCTCCTGCAATGCCACGTATCGGGCCTCCTCGATTTCACTTTACAATTTATATTACGAGCTTCTATGACTCTTGCGCTTCTTGGTGGCTCGCTTCTTTTTGCGAACTATTGAAGGCTTCTCAAAGAACTGCCGCCGTCGGTATTCACTGAGAATTCCATCGTTCTGCACCTTTTTATTGAAGCGCCTGAGAGCACTCTCAATCGATTCATTTCCGTCAATAATTATTTCGGCCAACCAGCATCGCCTCCCTCTTGATTTTTCATAACCACAATTTTAAATTATAGCTATTCGAAAGATAAACTGTCAAGGAGAACCCACTTCAGCGAGAGTTCGTTGTACCCTTTTCCAGATCAATTCGCCCATTTCCCTCCGGGAAAGGGTAGCGTCAATTAGCAGCCATCGCTCCGCATCAGCATGAGCCATTTCCAGATAACCTTCTCGCACCCGGCGGTGAAAGGAAATCTCCTCTCGCTCAAAACGATCTTTGTCTGAAGCTGCCCCCTTGCGCCGAAGGCCCTCTCCAACATCCAGGTCTGGGAGGATGATCAGATCGGGTTGAAGTCCACCGGTGGCCACCTCATTGATGCTCCGGATCATCTCCAAATCCAGTCCGCGTCCGTATCCCTGATACGCCAATGTCGATTCCCCATACCGGTCGCAGATGACAATCCTGTCTTCCTTCAGGGCAGGACGGATTACCTCCGCCACCAGTTGAGCCCGGGCAACTTCAAACAGAAAAAGCTCGGTGGCAGGGTCGAGGTCTATTTCCAGTTTGTGCTTTAGCAATCGACGAGCTACCCGTCCCACAGCAGTCGATCCCGGTTCCTTGACCAGCAACACCGGGAATCCCCGGCGGGAAAGGCGGCGTTTCAGAGCCTTCGACTGGGTGCTTTTTCCGCACCCCTCGATACCCTCAAATGTAATAAAAAGACTCATTTCCCTCCGGAATGAACTACTCTGCACTCGCTTCGGATATCATGATCCGTGCATCCACCACCGAGTATCCTTTGCCCGCCACCTTGACTTTCACCGGATTCAAATCAAGTTCGACGATATTAGGCAAATCTTCCACCATTGCTGAGATTCTCAGCAGCAGGTCTTCTATTGATTCGATATCCGCCCTCTTATCACCACGCCAGCCTTCCATCAACTGATATGCTTTCACCGAACGCATCATCTCTTTGGCATCGAGATCGGTCAGGGGATGAATGCGAAACGCCACATCCCGGTACAACTCCGTATAAATCCCGCCATATCCAAACAGAATCAACGGTCCGAAGGATGGGTCCTGGGTCACCCCGACGATCATCTCCAACCCTCCTTTGATCATCTTTTGGACGATGACGCCCCACATCTCTTTGCCCAGCCCTTCATTATCCAGCCGATGCCGAATGCGTGCAAACGCCTGCTCCACTTCTCCTTTTGAACGAAGATCGAGGGCAATTCCGCCCACTTCCGTTTTGTGAGTGATCGTTTTGGAAAGCAGTTTAGCACATACCGGGAATCCAAGTTCCGCGGCAGCATCCGCCGCTTCCTTGGCAGTCTTGGCCAATCTGGTTGGGACGACACTGATACCATACGCCTTGAGAAGTTCAACCGACGATGAAGCCCGAAGCCACAACGGCCGGGAAGAACTTTTCTCCAGGGCTTCTTCAATTATGCGGAGCCCTTTTCGGCGATCGATATCGGTGAATTTCGGGATTCTACCACTCGGCCGCTTTAACCATTCACCGTAATCGCATGCCCGAGCCAGCGCACCCGCCGTCGCTTCCGGAAATGTAAACGTGGGAACGAATCCGTCATCTTCCGATCCCAGTTCGGATGGCGCTCCCCGAGAACTCATAAACGAAGCCACCAGCGTCTTTCCCTGTTCGCGAAATCGCGGGGCGACTTCGCGAATTGCGCTCGCAATGGCTTCCGGGTCGGTGACGATCGGGGGAATAAAAATGACGATTAGCGTATCGATGTTTTCATCATCCGCCAGAATTTTCATTGCCCTGGTATAATCTTTGGCTCCAGGTGCAGCGGTCATATCCACTGGATTGTCAAAAGTCGCCTCTTTCGGTAGAAATCGTTTCAGGCGTGAAATAGTGTTCTTCGATAACTCCGGCAAATCAAGTCCCCTGTCGGAGCAGGCGTCAGCGGTCAGTATTCCCGGCCCTCCACCGTTGGTGAGAATGGCTACCCGCCTGCCCTGTGGCAACGGCTGATGCGCCAGCAGATTAGCCACATCGAAAAGCTGCTCCAGTGAATCCACCCGGATGATGCCGGCCTGTTTAAACAGCGCCTCCGAAGCAACCTCCGTTGTAGCTAGCGCACCGGTATGCGAAGCTGCAGCACGTGAACCGGCCGGAGTGCGCCCGCTTTTGACCGCTATCAACGGCTTGCTGGCCGCCACGCGCCGGGCAATGCGCCCGAATTTTATCGGATTACCAAACGATTCCAAATAAAGCAAAATGACATCGGTGGTTGGGTCTTCTTCCCAGTACTGCATCAGATCGTTACTGGAAACATCCGCCCGGTTGCCGACACTGACAAACTTGGAAAGCCCGATATTCAGGTTTTGCGCGTATTCCAGAATAGCCAGCCCCAGCGCGCCGCTCTGGCTGGCCATCGCCACATTGCCCACCGGCGGGAAGACCGAGGAAAACGTGGCATTCATATTGATTTCAGGATCGGTGTTGATAACGCCCATACAGTTCGGCCCGACCAGCCGCATCCCATAACTGCGGGCCATATCCAGCAGTTTTTGCTGCCGTTCGATTCCTTCGGGACCGGTCTCGCCAAATCCGGCGGAAATGATCACCACACCCCGAACACCCTTTCGTCCGCATTCTTGAACCACTTTGTGGACACCAGCAGCCGGAACGATCACAATCGCCAGATCGACTTCCCCGGGGATATCCAGCACCGACGGATAGGCGCTCACAGCGCAAACCGACTTGGAAGTCGGATTCACCGGATAAACAACGCCATTGAATTCCTGATGCAGAATATTATGAAACACCTTGTTGCCGATCGAACCGACCCGCTGCGAGGCCCCGATAACAGCGATCGAGCGCGGTTTGAGGAAAGCCTGAAGCGAAGCAATCGACGCCACCTTTTCCCGTTCAGCGCTCATGCGCTCCACGGTTGAAGTCGGGGCCAGGTCCATTTCCATCTGGTAAACACCGGATTCCATCTCTTCGGCCAGATAGAAACCGCTTCGCTGCAGCACCTGCATCATGTTCTGGTTCTCCGCCAGAATCGCCGACTCAAAGGTCCCGATGCCCTTCTCTCTGGCGATCGCGACCAGTTGTTCAAGCAAATGACTTCCGATACCACGGCCCTGGTACTCATCCTCGACTACGAACGCCGCTTCGGCACGGTCACGCACCGGCATTCGATAGAAATGACCCACGGCAATGATCCGTTCTTCGGCATCCTCTCCAAGGGTCGCCGCCAGCGCGAAATCGTTATCGTAATTGACCGAACAGAACCGTTTGGCCTCTTCCTGAGACATCTGGTTGAGCACATGGTGAAATCGCAGATACAGACTGTGACGGCTCAGACGTGAAAAGAGGGCCCGGACCTTCTCCTCATCCTCCGGCACGATCGGACGCAGATACAACGTCGAGCCATCCTTGAGGATCACGGCCGTCCTGTATTTTTCGACGATGGCAGGCCCCATGACCATTTCATTCCTCCAGCAGTTTGAAGGCCAGCACATCCACCAAACCCATATCGGTCAATCTGAGTTCCGGGATTACCGGCAAAGCCAAAAATGAGAGCGTGGCGAAGGGAGCTACAGGTACGCATCCTAACTCGGCAGCGGTTTTTTTGAGTTCCTCAAATTTCCGAACCATTTCTTCCAGAGGCGCTTCCGAAAGAAGCCCGGCGATGGGCAGTGCAATTGAGGAGAGTATTTGCCCTTCCTTAGCAATGGCAATCCCCCCCTGTATCCGTTCCAGTTCTTTTATCACCGCGAATATGTCCTCATCATTTGTGCCAACAACGACGATGTTGTGCGAATCATGGGCAATCGAAGAGGCCAGCGCGCCCTTTTTGAGCCCGAACCCCTTCACCAGCCCCACTCCGATATTACCAGTGGCTTTGTGCCGTTCCACTACCACCAGTTTCAGGATATCCCTTTCGATATCCGGCACAATCAAGCCATTTTCTATTTTGACCTTTTCCGAGATGTGTTTGGTGATAATCTGATTCGGAATGATTTCTATCACCGGCGCTGATTCCCCACTGGCAGGCATCTTTAGCGCTCCCACATCAAACGGTTTGATATTGACGGTGCGGGTGAGTTTATCATCGGTCATTGTGGTGATAGACGATCTGAGTTTCCCATCCTGTGCCACCAGTTTGCCATCGTAGAAAACCTGAGTTGCTTTAAGGCTTTCAAGATCATCCAGCACAGCCAGATTGGCCCGGTAACCCGGAGCCACTGCGCCCAGTCCGCTCAGCCGGAAATACTCCGCTGTGTTGATGGTGGCCATCTGAATCGCCCGGACAGGGTCAAGTCCCAGCCTGATAGCTTTCCTCACCACGGCATCGATATCGCCATCGCGTTGCAGATCAGCGCAATCACGGTCGTCAACGACAAAGAAACATCGGTTGAATGTCCGGTCCGTAACCAGCGGCAGCAGTGATTCCAGATTCTTTTCCGAAGAACCTTCGCGAATCATGATGTGCATGCCCCGGTTCAGTTTTTCCCGTGCCTCCTCAAGTGTGGTGCATTCGTGCTCAGAGCCGATTCCCGAAACCAAATAGGCATTCAGGTTGTTCCCGCTCAAACCAGGAGAATGACCATCGAGAATCATACCTCGAAAGAGTTCAAGTTTGTCCCATACTCCGGGATCGCCAAACATCACACCGGGGAAATTCATCATCTCGCCCAGCCCGATGACGTTTTCGAGTTTCATGATTTCCTTCAAACTTTCAGCGTCGAGTTCAGCCCCGGCAGTTTCCATGTGAGTAGCCGGCACGCAGGAGGGCGCCATCCCGAAGATATCCATCGGCAGGTTCTCAGCATACTTGAGAATGTATTTCACCCCCGCTACACCGCAAACATTGGCGATCTCGTGGAAATCGGTGATTGCCGCCAGAACCCCTCTGGGCACGACCGCCTTCGCATATTCGGCAGGACTGAGATGTGAGCTTTCCAGGTGGATATGCCCGTCGATCAATCCCGGGATAAGATATCTGCCATCCAAGTCTATTGTTTCACCTGCCTGCTGGTAATCACCAACTCCGGCAATCAATCCCTGGCAAACAGCAACGTTGCCCTCTTCAATTTCACCTGCGAAGGTATTAACAATCTTGGCATTGGCAAGCAAAAGATCAGCCGGAATGTCTCCACGGGCAACTGCGAGTAAATTCTGCACATCCATTACTCATTCTCCAAACAGCAGATATCGGGCAGATAGCGGTATCGCTCATCAAAGTCTAGCCCATAACCAACGATGAACTTATCGGGGACAGTGAAGCCTTTGTAATCGATTTCAACTGATGTCTTTCTTCGAGAGGGTTTATCCAACAGAGAACAGATCCTCAGAGAAGTGGGATTTCTCAATCGCAGTTTCTCAAGAAGGAAGCTTGAAGTGAAACCAGTATCAATAATATCTTCCACCAGCAAGATATCACGGTTTTCGGCGGGGGTTTTGAGGTCCTGGCGCAACTCGATTCTGCCTGAGCTTTCTTTCCCTGCTCCGTAACTGGATACGCTGACGAAATCAACTTCCAGTGGTATATCCAAAGCTCTCACTAAATCGGACATGAAGATGAAACTGCCTTTGAGCGCTCCGACCAGAAGAGGGTTTTTACCGCGATAGTCTTCCCTGATTAAAGCAGCCAGTTCATCTACTTTCCGGCTTATCTGATCACGAGTGATAAAAGCTGTCAAATTTCTTACTTTTTCCATCCTGCCTCACGTTCAAACCTAGAGTACCAGAGTTGTTCCCTATTAGCAAGCTAATCTCTCCACAAGCGCAAACGGATTCCTCGGCCTGTTGAGTATTCATTTCAGGGATGGGGTTGCAAAAAGTGGGGAAATGTGGTAAACTGTGGGGAAAAATGGGGAAGTAGTCACTCTATGTTAGGTAATTACGAGCATCGAATCGATCAAAAGGGGCGAATAGCTATCCCGTCAAAGTTCCGTAAGGAATTTGCTGAGGGAGTAGTGCTGACTTCCGGCATCGATCAATGCATAATCGCCTACCCCGTCACGGAATGGCAGAAGCTCTCTGATAATTACGACCTCTCCCCATTCTCTACCAGCAAGAACAGAGAACTTACCCGTTTTATCTTTGGTAATGCTTTCGATATTGAACTCGACAGGCAAGGGCGTATAGCGCTTCCTCTCTGGTTACGCCAGCACGCCCGGATCAAAGAGATAGCTATGATAGTAGGAGTCAACAAGTATCTTGAAATCTGGAGCAACGAAGGATGGGAACGGGAGAGCCTCCGCATCAAAGAAGCGGCCTGGCTACTCGCGGAAGGGAGAGAGGAACGTTAATGGAACAACACCACACGCCCGTTCTGCTCGAAGAGACGATTGAATCATTACAAATTCAGCCGGGAGGCCGATACATCGATTGCACTGTGGGAGAAGGGGGCCATGCAGCCGCAATTCTGGAGAGAAGCTCTCCCGGCGGACAGCTCCTCGGACTTGATGCCGATCCTCAGGCAATAAAAGCTGCCCGATCAAAATTGAGGGAATTCGATAAATCCGTACTGCTGGTAAACGAGAACTTCAACATGCTGGCAGAAATCTGCTCAAAATACAATTTTCGTCCCGTTCACGGAATCCTTTTCGATCTGGGGATGTCCTCAGTTCAACTCAATGAGGCCCAGCGAGGTTTCAGCTTTCAGAAAGATGCCCCTCTGGATATGAGGTTCAGTCCAAACCAGAAACTTAGTGCGGCCGATATCGTGAATGATTATTCCGAAAATGAGCTGGCCATGATCATCTGGAAATATGGGGAAGAGCATAAAAGCCGCAAGATCGCCAGATACATCATCAAAAATCGGCCGCTGAAAACCACTTCCGAGCTTGCCCGGATAGTAGCCAAAGCAGTTAACGGGGAGAGGAAAAGAATACATCCCGCCACCCGAACCTTTCAGGCATTGCGCATCGCAGTGAATCAGGAAATAGAGAATTTGAGACTGGCACTGGATCAGGCGATAGAAATTCTCGGAATCGACGGGAGGCTGGCAGTAATCAGTTTTCACTCTCTGGAAGATCGAGCCGTGAAAGAGTTTTTTAATCTGGAAGCAAGGCAGTGCATTTGTCCGCCGGAAACACCTGTTTGCATGTGCGGGCACATGCCTCGCTTGCGGATAATCAACAAAAAGGTTATCAAGCCCTCGGCGAGGGAAATAAAAATAAACCCAAGAAGCCGAAGCGCTCGTCTGCGAGTGGCCGAACGCTTCAATCCGAATTAGGGTAAAAGGAGGTGGAAGGAAAAGATTAAATTTTAAACTATCGCAGGAAAAGTAAATTCTAAAAAAGGGGGATAAATGGCGAATACTTTTGCTTCCATTGATGTTGGGACCAGCAAGGTCACCACAATTGTGGCAACAATCGGTGATGGGGACGCCATCCAGATTTTGGGATCTGGCACAGTCCCATCCCAGCGGGTCCGTAAAGGCCTCGTGGTCGATATCGACCAGGCCAAAGAGGCCATTGAAGAATCTGTGATCCAGGCAGAACGCACCAGCGGATTGCAGGTTGAAACAGCTTATGTTGGCGTAACCGGAAAACACATCAGCGCCCTCAACAGCCGAGGGGTAGTTGCTACCACGCGCAATGACAGAAGGGTAACCGCAGATGATCTTGACCGGGTACTTGAATCCGCTCGCAGTGTAACCCTGCCAAGCGACAGGAGACTACTTCACGTTCTGCCACGTCATTATACGCTTGACGGAACTGTCAAGGTGAAAGAGCCTGTTGGCATGCACGGTTTCAGGCTGGACGTAGAAACCCACATAGTTACCGCCGCCGCCGCTGCCGTCCAGAATCTGATCAAAGCCATCCGAGGTGCCGGAGTGGAAATCGAAAACCTTGTTTTCAGTCCGCTGGCCTGCGGGGAAGCGGTTCTCACCCAACACGAAAAGAACGCCGGCGTCATTCTGGCAGATATTGGTTCCGGAACAACCGATGTGGCTGTTTTCAAGGATGGTTGTGTCTGGCAATCATCTATCCTGCCGGTGGGCGGTTATCAGGTTACTCGCGATATTTCCATCGGTCTCGGGGTAGCCAGCGATATGGCCGAGCAAATGAAGAAAAAATACGGAAATGTCATGACATCCAATGGTATCGAGACGCCGGAACTAAGCGCCCTTGATGTAGGGAATCGGCACACGGTTTCCTACCGGGAACTGAACGACGTCATCCGCGCAAGACTGGAGGAGACACTCCATATGGTCATGATGGAGATTCCTCGCGATAAGCAGGAAGAAATAGCACCATCGGGGCTGGTATTGACTGGCGGCACCGCCACCATTCCGGGACTAGAGGTAATGGCAAGATCTGTTCTGGGAATGGATCACGTCCGCATAGGAATTCCTTCCGGCATAACCGGCATTGCAGACACTCTGCATGATCCTTCTTGTGCTGCTGGCGTTGGACTCCTTTTCTGGGGAGCCCAAAATGAGGAAGGCCCGGACAAATGGAAAATCGACGAGCTTAAACCGGGAGTATTGGGAACTCTCAAAAATAGTGCTCGGTTTGCCAGGAACTTCCTGACACGATGGTAGACACTGTAAGGGCCATATTTCAGTAATTAAATAAAAGGGGGAAACAAATGGGAAGACAAGACTTTGCTTCTTATCAGGCCAAAATCAAAGTGATCGGTGCCGGAGGGGGCGGATGCAACGCGATAAATAGAATGATCGAGCAGGGGGTTAAAGGAGTCGAATTTATCGCTGTGAACACCGACGTCCAGGATTTGGACAACTCACTGGCCGAAAGCCGAATTCAAATCGGCCCGAAAATCACCAGGGGGCTTGGGGTTGGAGGTGATCCGCAAATCGGAATAAAGGCCGCCGAAGAAAGCCGCGACGCGCTGGATGAAGCGATCGGTGATGCGGATATGCTTTTTGTCACCGCAGGCATGGGTGGCGGAACCGGAACAGGCACTATATCTGTAATTGCCGATATCGGACGAGAAAAAAAGACACTCACTATCGGGATCGTTACCAAACCATTCTCCTTCGAAGGATCGGTACGTTCAAAGAAAGCCCAGGAAGGGATTGAAGAAATCGTTGATATGGTCGACACCCTGATCGTCATTCCCAACGACCGACTGCTTGATATCTGCGATAACAGAATATCGGTTAACGATGCCTTCGCCATGGCAGACGAGGTTCTGTATAACGGCGTGCAATCTATCTCGGAACTGATCACCGTACCCGGGCTGATCAATCTTGACTTTGCCGACGTCAAAACCATCATGTCCAACGCCGGCCAGTCATGGATGGCAGTTGGCAGGGGAAGCGGCGCCAACCGGGCTGTCGATGCTGCCAAGATGGCGCTTTCCAGTCCCTTGCTGGATGTCAATATCAACGGAGCCACCGGCGTTCTCCTGAACGTCACCGGCAGCAGCAATCTGGCCATCTCTGAAGTTCACGAAGCGGCACAGGTTGTCCAGAATTCTGTTGACCCGGATGCCAACATAATCTTCGGGGTAGCGCACGAAGAAAGCATGAACGATGAGGTAAGAATCGTCCTCGTCGCTACAGGATTCACCGCCAATAAAGGACAGGCAAACAACGATACAAATCAGGATGAAATGCTTGCCATGCTTGCCGAGTTGAAGGAGGCAGAGGAAGAGCGAATGGATTCGCCCGCTTTTCTCCGCCAGCCACGCCAGACCAGAAGCTCAGCGCTCAGTTATGCATGGGACTCGGTAAAAGAGAAAACACCATTCTAAAAGACGAAGCCTGAAAAATAAATTGCGCTCTTTGTAATTTCAAAAGACGCCAAATGCGTCTTCCAGGGAGCTGTTATGCAAACCGGGTTGTTCAGCCGGGCACCCCGAGAAAGCGCTGCTTTTGAAAGGGTGCCCGAGTTCAGCCGAAAAAATAAAACCGTGAGAGCAAGCAATCTCAAGGGAGGTGAAACGTGGAGAATTTCAATCTGGTGAAATACCACGTACAGAGCGCAATACGCGCGGCTTTAGCCGAATCCAATGGGCTCAAGGAAGAAGCCAAACGACTTCGAGCGCAGGGCAACCTGCGGTTGATGGTCATGTCTGATGCTGAGTTATGGGAACTCTCCCAGATGCTTTCGCATCCTCCTGCAAGAACGGTGGAGAGTGTCTACCGGGAATTAATAGAATCCATCGAAGAGAGGCGGAAAACAGCCAGCGAATGGATGGAGGCACTCACAGCCAAACCGACTGAGTTCCTTTCAAGAAACTGAATTGAAACCATTTTAGCTGTATTGTAAGGCAGGGACATTCACGCCCATGACCTTAAAAAGAGGAGGTCAGGATGCTAAAGCTATTAGCTGTTATCTTTGTTAGCCTGATATTGCTCGCAACTCCCGCCATTTCCCTGGGGCAAGGGCCTCCGGTATGTGGGTTCTATGGATACGCCACCATTGATGGTGAAGGCGTGGATGACGGGACGGAGATAAAAGCGTGGATAGATAACGTAATGGTAGGATCAGTCGAAACATATCCATTACCCATCGAAGGATATACTTACAACTATGCTCTCACCACTAAGGATAACAAAGATCATACGGGAGAAACAGTTATTCTCACAATCGGACCCAATGATTTAATAGGTGGATCGGCAGAATGGGGGGGAGGAGATAATATACACTTGGACCTTGACGCAGATGCCGATGCCCCTCCCGCTACCCTGAGTGATCCGGCCATAACACTTTACCCTTCTGAAGGAATAGCCACTCAAATTTCGGGGGAGGGATTTACTCCCAATTCATCGATATCCATAACGGTTGGGGGTACACCAGTCGGCACCGTCATTGCCAACACTAACAGTACTTTTTCCATCGTCATAGCAGCGCCGACTCAAAATGCCGGCACATATACCGTTAGAGTTACTGATACCGCAGGAAGATCGGATCAGGCCGTTCTCACTGTCCCTGATATGCGTGGAGAGCTTGGCCCAACCGGGGACAAGGGTGATAGAGGAGCCCCGGGCACATCGGGCGAAGACGGCCCCAGAGGCCCAACAGGCGGGATCGGACTAGCGATAGCAGCTCTGGTGCTTGCGGTGATCGCTATCGGGCTGGCCGGACTGGCAGCAATTCGGGTATCAACTTACTGGAGAAGGCGGTAGAAATTAAATCCTCTCCAGAACCCCAGCAGGTTTAATTTATCTCTCCCAGTCTCTTCCTCATCTCATCGAGTTTGGGGAAATCGTTAATTCCTGAGATTAATGTCACAATCCCAAGTTCCACTGCGCCAGGATCGGGATAATCGCCATACCTGATTTTGCCGACTTTCAGTGTCTGTTCAAGATAAGCCTTCCCCGCTATGAGGGCTTCCATAAACAGGTGCTGGGGTCTCCCATACACTACCATTCCCCCGGCCATTGAACCGCTGGTATCACAGGCAAAACTCAGTCTTTTGGGATTTATGCTGTCCTTGATAATCTCTTCCAGCCTTCTCTCATCAGGGTCAATTCCTTCTGCCCAGAAGCGGGTCTTCAATTTAATTTTTTCAGCCCGAAAACCGAGTGTGGAAAAATTCCCTCCAGTACCCAGAGTGGCCATTACTTCGGCCGCGCTGAACACCTCCTGCGGGGGATGTTTCGGCTCCCCGGCACACACCAGAATGGAAAGTCGTCTCACCAGATCTCCGTTAATCCTTTGATACATCTTCTCAATTGATTCGGTGGTTTCTTCCCGCCTCTCATACTGGGGATTATCCAGAAGCAGAATATTATCGAATTCATTGCGCCACGATTCAATGCTC
>Ga0180432_10004380_pt1 | contig 19454 bp, 15 predicted proteins | sample SS_ome_10_FD_132414 | JGI IMG/M metagenome (GOLD analysis project Ga0180432, IMG submission 132414) | Hypersaline lake sediment archaeal communities from the Salton Sea, California, USA - SS_1_MS_2 metaG | ecosystem: Environmental > Aquatic > Non-marine Saline and Alkaline > Hypersaline >...
AAAGATCACCAAATCCTGATGCACCGGGCGGAGTCCACTAATGGGTCGTCCTACGCACACGGCCATCAAGTGCAACGCACCGAGGAGCATGCCCGACAACTCGTTAGCGCACTCCACCGGGCGTGGTGCACTAACGAGTTGTCGCCCCTAGCGGTGCGATGCGCCTTCCAGGTGCGTTGCACGTCAGGACCGTATGCTTGCCACGTATGCCAGTCACAACGGGTCAGTACACTGGCGCCCAGGCCTCCAACCATCGACGATCTCCGCGACAAGTCGTTAGCGCAACCTCCACTCGACATCGACATCGATCCTGCGACTTGCATCCCACCAAAACCTGTGTTATAATGCTTTTCGCCGAGCGGGCGTAGTTCAATTGGTGGAACATTTCCTTGCCAAGGAAAAGGTTACGGGTTCGAGTCCCGTCGCCCGCTCTCTAGCTCAACACAGACGACCAATGCCAAGAGGTTGCACGAGGGACATCCTCGACCTCTTGGTTTTTTGTTTCTTGGGGGATGCCTCCATGACCAACAGGTCCAACGACATAATCGCCCTCATACCTGCCTGGAACGAGGCCAGCCGCCTGGGCCCCGTCATCAACCAGACCCACGAGCATCTTCCGGTGCTGGTCGTGGACGACGGCTCTGAGGACGCCACCGCCCGCGTCGCCCGGGAGGCGGGGGCCGCTGTCATCTCCCACACCCAGAACCAGGGAAAAGGTGTAGCCCTGATGACCGGTTTCGATTTTGCCCTCGCGCACGACTATGGTGCAGTCCTCACTCTGGACGCCGACGGACAGCACGACCCGGCCGACATCCCCAAGTTTGTCTCCGCCTACGCCAGCGGCAATTGGGACCTGATCATCGGCAAGCGGGACTTTGGACAAATGCCCTTCCCTCGCTGCTACACCAACCCCTTCGGCTCCTGGCTCCTGTCCAGGGCACTGGACGAGCGCATCCTCGATAACCAGAGCGGCTTCCGACTCCACAACGGCGATCTGCTCAAGATGCTCAATCTTACCACCTCTGGATTCGAGCTGGAGGTTGAGGTCATCATTCAGGCTGTGTGCCGGGATATGAGGATCGGCTGGGTGGAGATTCGCACCATCTACGACGTCGATAAGGTCAGTTACTTCGACCCGCTCAAGGACTCGGCCCGGTTCCTGGGTATGGTGTGGAGGGCCCGGCGCGCCCGGAACTCCTGCGGCCACTGACAAGCCTAACTCCGGCCGCGAAACGCACTCACGCGTTACGAAATTGGAGCGATGCCTCAGCCGAAGGGGGACCAGGCGCTCTCTCCCCACTGCCAGGCGGACAATTCGACAGCGCTGATCGTTGTCTGCCCTGTGCCCCGGGAGAGGCCGCGACGGCAGCCCGCGGCCTCCTCCAAGGAGAGCCTACGAAAGAGATGACGACCCGTCGTCCTCCCAGTGCTCCATCAGCCGCCGCATCCGGATCCTCTGCGCCTCAAGCCAACGGCGCGGGCCGAGAATTCGACGCCCCATCTCGGGCGGCGCGTCGGGGAGCCGGCGGAGCGTGCCCTGCTCCACCAGCCGCTCGAAGAAGGCTCTGAACCGGCGCTCTAGCTCCTCGTCACTGAAGGGCGCACCCCGCTCCAGCGTCAATCGGGCCAGCTGGACGACAAACCTGGATGTCTCCTCCACCATCACCTCGACGGGCTCGAGCACGATGCCCCAAGCATAGATCGGATCCAGGGGCATAGCGCTCAACTCCATCGTCGACAGCACGCCCGTGTCGCTTTCCGCCCGTGAGACGGTATCCGACTCCGCACCCTCTACCGTACGAAGGTGCTCCCTCTCGGCGCCTGTCCGCTCATCCCGTTCGTCCGTCACACTCCTGCTCCGTTCCGCGACACCTTGGTTGCGCACCCTGCCGATGAGTGGGACCCTACCACTCACTCACCGCGAAGGTGGAAGCCAGCAGAGCTCGTCTCTCCTGGTCCGTCATCGGCCGCGGACGGGCACTATCCTCAAGCATCGCCGTCAGCAGCTCCGTGCTGATGTGCCGGCCGTCGTAGAACACGTGCCGATCGAGAAACTCCTGACGGTACTCCAAACGCTGCATCTGGTCAAAAAACAGGTTACCCAGGCCATAGTGGATGAAACCATCGGCGTGGAAGTCAAACCCCTGCGGCCAATGAGCCTGGCTGCCGCTCACGATTACGGCCCCCGCCTCCGCAACAGCCTGGAAGGTGGCCCGTTGACTCGCAGTCGGGGCGTACTGATCGACCTCCAGGAACTGGAACGTAACAATCGGAAGGATCCCCCGCCCCCGAAGCTCGCGGACTTGAGCGGTCAGCAGATCGTAGTCACAGGGCGCTGCCCCGGCCCGTTCCGCCGTTGCCCACGCATACGAGGGGCCGACCGAGTTGCAGCCCAGGAACCCAAAGGTGTGCACGCCGTGGGTCACGGTGAGCGGTGCCTGCGCCTCCTCCAGATTCCAGCCTCCGCCGAACGTTGGGATGCCCCGCTCCTCGTACAGCCGGAGCGAGTCCTCCATCGCATCGACACCCCAGTCCAACAGATGGTTGCCCGTCAGTTCCAGTACGTCAATATCCACGTACTCGAGCAGGCCGAAGTAGCTGGGATCAGAGCAGAAGACGAGCGTCGACTCGCCCGTCGGCGCCGGGCAGTCCTCGGCAAAGGAAACCTCATTGCTCGTGTGGGTGATGTCCGGCTCGGTCATCCAACCAACAACGTCTCGCCCCGGGAATTGCACGCCCTCCCGCTCCATCGTCACAGCCGTACGCCGCGTCAGGGCCGTGACGCCCGTCATCATCAGTACGGAGAGTCTCTCCGATTCCCGGTTGGTGAACCCGTGGGGCAGAAAGGGAAGCGCGTCTGTCCGCTCCCCAGCACTCAGATAGGCAACCTGCGCCAGAGGATACGTCTCGGGATTGAGGATTCGGTCCAGGGGGGAGACACCATCAACCCGGAGCACCTTCCAGCGTGGGTCCAATTCGTGGAAGGGCAAGATGGCCCAGCCGTCGATGCGCATCGCCTCCGAAAGCACGGCCGAGGCTTGAACGACCCTCACGTCCCCGGCAGGGGATCCCAGGGACAGAGCGCGCGATGTGTCCGCCGAGACCACCAGCGGATGATTCGCCAACGCTCCAGCTGGCTCACCTGTCCAGGTTGCCTCTAGCTCGTCTCCCGTGATCCCATCTTCAATGGTGAGAAAAGGGGCCACCAGTGCATACACCCAGGTGCCGAAAGGAAGGCTGTCGGGCGAGCTCTCTGACCGCACTGTCACCTCGGCAACAGAGACGTCCTCCACCCACGAGAAATGCTCTGGATCGCTATCGACAGCCTCCCGCAGTTCCTCACAGACCTGATCCGCCACCTCGTCGGCGCACCCAGCTGCAACAGGCCAGGCCGGCGTCGGCGTGGGTGAGGGCACGGGCGTCGGCGTCGGCGTCGGGGGGCGCGGGGTCCGAGTCGGCGTGGGTGTCAGCACCGGCTCCGTGGGGACCTCACATGCTGCCAGAGCAGCCACGATCAGGCCGACGGCAGCAAGAAGCACCATCCAGAAGGCGCGGATCCGGCTGGGCCCGCGCGGCGTGAGATTGTTCGACATCAGTATGCCAGGCGGGGGAGCGCCCTACTCAAACGGGGAGCTGTGGTGCGCCCAGACCCAGGTGCTCGGCGATCCCGATCCAACATACAGTGTCTGCTGGCCCTCCGGCATCGCGGGATCCGACCAGTTGAAGAACCACTCAGCATCACGAGGCGCCAGGTTCACACAGCCGTGGCTGCGGAGGAACCCGAAGGCGTCGTGCCAGAAGGCAGCGTGGATCGAATACCCATCGTGGAAGTAGAGCGTCCAGGGCACGTCCTCAATGTAGTACCAGGTCGCGCTCCCATCCTCCACATCCGGGTTGCCCATCTTCCCCTCACGGACCTTGTAGTAGACACGATACAGCCCGGTGGGGGTAGCCGTCGCCGTCCGACCGCTGGAGATCATCGTCGCATAGACCATACGGCTACCCTCATAGGCCGCAATCGTCTGCTCGAAGAGATCGATCTCGATCCACTTCTCGTCCGGGCCGATCTCCGGCGGCGGGGGATCCACGTCGACTCGCGACACGTTGCTCTGTTCCACCCACTGGTCCTGTCCCACCAGGTACCAGATCTCGCCGTTTCCCCGCCGCTCCTCGGCAAAGAGCGTGACCCGTTCATAACGCCCCAGAGCCGGCACCGCCCCGTTGATCGATCCCTGGGGGACGACCGACGGTTCTGTCCAACGATTCATCCAAGCAAAGGGGTGCTGGGGCTGCTCATGGAGATAGACTCCCTGGAATTTGGATGGGCTGGCGAAACCGAGAGTCCCGGCGGGCACGAACTCATCCGTGTTGATCCTGTACCAGCGTTGGCCCTCGAACTCCACCATACCCTCCACGCTCACCCACCAGTCCCCGGAGAGCATCGTCCGGACCGGGGGCATGCCCTGCGCCGCCTCCATCGGATGCCGGTAGATGTTCGCGGGCAGCTGGTTGACGTGCGCGTAGGTGTGCGGGAGGAGATCGTCATCCTCCTCTTCGGGGAGCTCGCGCACCGGAAGCTCGGGAAGAGGATCGGGCAGCCTGATGGAGGCGATGCGGTAGCTGGTGGTGCCCGGGCCGTGCGAGGGGCAGAGAGCACGATCCTGCCAGACTAGGTTCGGAATGCAGACGTAGCGCGCTGCAGGAGCGAGATCTGTCGTGCCCGGATCGTAGCCCGCGGAAGCCGACACCGGCTGGTTCCACAGAATCAGAAGACCCAATAAGGCGAGTCCAATTATCAGAATGCGACGCATATCCTATCTCCGTGCCAACTCTCTCAACCGAGGATTTGCTATTGTAGCACGCTTTTCTTCCGTAGCCAAGCTTTCGCCAGGACCGGGTGCGCTAACGACTTATGGCGGAGATCGTCGCCGCTTGGAGACCCTTGGCAACCGTGTGCTGACCGGTTCTGACTGGCACACGTGGAGAACATGCGTTCGTACGGTGCAATGCACTTGGAAGGTGCATCGCACCGGTCGGGGCGACAAATCATCAGTGCACCTCCAGAACCCGACTGTTGGACACCGGGCTGACACCGGATCCACCGAGAAACGAGGTAGGCGTCCGTCCTGGAACCACTCCTGGCGAGGCCGCTCTCAAGGCATGAACGACACCTATGGAGAGCCTCAATCCATCTTCCGTTCGAGGCGCTCCAGACGGTGTCTCAACGCCGCCATTTCGTCCTTTCGGCGCATACCTGACCGCCAGCAATCCACCTTCCTGACAGCCGCCCTCGTCCACGCCGCAGCCCGTCCGAGCTCGCCAGTGTACCACTCGTAGTACTTGGCGAGCTCCACACAGGCCAGAATACCATCGCTTCCCTCGCCGCCCTCAAGGGAGAGCTGCTGCCAGTACGGGTACGCCTCATCGCGCCGGTCCTCCCGCTTGAGCGAATACGCCAGCTCCCGCAGTGCCCTGATGCGTATCTCCGAGCCGGGCTCTTTGGCCAGTGTTAGTGCCATTCGGTAGGCCCGCTCGGCCTCCTCGCTGCCCCTCGTGTCCGCATACCAGCGGCCCAAGCCATAGTACTCGGCACCCGACAGCTGGCGGCAGCGCCTCCCTTCGTCCTCCCGCCAGGGGTCCTCGTAGGCGCGGCAGAGACGAGCGGCCAGGGTGACCAGGCTCAAGATATCAACCTGGTTGTGGTAAAGGACCCGCTCCATGTCCCGTGCATCCCCCGTCCGCAGGTAGTCCCGGTAGAGCAGCGGGATGACACCGCTGGGCACATCCGCCTGCTGACGTCGGACACCGAGCACCTCTCTCTCCAGCGACGTCAGAGCGCACGATGAGAACGCATACCTCCAGAGACGGCGGGCAGGATGGAGGAGGTCCACGTGGACCTTATCGCGCAGTGTCGGAGCGGTGCGCGACAGAATGAAGCGGTTCTCGATGATCGGCACGTCGAAGCAGCGCCCATTGAAGGAGACCAGGGCCTCAAATCCGGGAAAGGATTCCTTGAGCGCTTCGACCATCGCCGGCTCATCACCCGGGTCCCGCAGGAAGTACTGCTGCAGACAAAACGCCCCATCCGCGAAAAATCCCAGGCCGACGATGAAGGCCATCGTTCCCGTGCCGCCCGACAGCCCCGTCGTCTCCGTGTCCAAAAAACAAACACTTCTCAGGTCAACGTCGCCGACTCGCGCGTCTTGTTCCAGCTCCGCCATCGTCCTCGGTGAGAGCTCTAGGAACGCGGACAAAGGGAGATCCCCATGCCCATGGTCGAGCGGATACGTAGCCTCCGCGATGAAGCACTGCCCGCGGGACGTGGTGTGGAAGCGTCCCGCTACGAGATCTTCGATAGCATGAGCGGGACGGGCCTCCCGTTCCTGGAGCGCTCGAACGCCCTTCACCACGCCAAGCTCGCGCAAGCGGCGCGTCAGGTCATCACGCATCATCAGTCGCCCAGGGGGTCCCCATGCCTCCGCTAGAGTGGATAGACGCCCTCCAGTCGGAGCAGTGACTCCTTGATGCTCAGTCCTGACCCAAACCCGGTCAGCTCGCCGCCGGCCCCAATCACCCTATGGCAGGGGATGACGATGGGCAGAGGATTGGCACCGACGGCTCCCCCGACGGCTCGAGACGCGCGAGGCTTGCCCACCAATTCGGCAATACCGCCATAGGTTGTGGTGACACCGTAGGGAATGCGGGACACCTGACTCCAGACGGCTCTCTGGAACGTCGTGCCGCGCACATCTAGCGGGAGCTCAAACGCTTGCCGCGCCCCAGAGAAGTACTCTCCGAGCTGCGACGTCGCGACATCCATCAGATCCGGCGCCTCCTGCGGTTCACCGGGACTCACGTGTCTGGACAGCCAGCTCAGAAACGCACCAACCCCTTTGTCGCCCAGTGAGATCTTGCACAGTCCCATCGGGGTGGACGCCACCCAAACGGGCCCTATCTGAGAGTCCAACCGGGCGTAGACAATCGGCTTTCCCAAAGGCCCCTCCAAGATGTCGTTACGCTGTCTGCCCCACGGCCCCACCAGTTGGCACCGCGGGTGCAAGCGAGAACAGTCCTTCTAGATGACTGACGACAGATCGGACACACGGTCCAGAATCAAGTCAGCGCCTGCGCGCTCCAACTCGGGTCTCTGCCCAAAGCCGCACGTCACGGCAATGGCAACGGCGCCAGCGCGGCGCGCACTCTTCACGTCAACCACTGTGTCACCGACCATGGCGCAACGGTGAACCGCTACACCCAGCTCCTCCGCTGCAAAAAGGATCGGGGCTGGATGCGGCTTGAGACGCCACGTCTCCTCCCGCGTCACCACCAATTGGAAGACATCCCTCAGATCGTGCTGCGTCAGAAACACCTCGGCATCCTCTCGTCCCCGCGTCGTTACAACTGCGAGCCGGTACCTCTCTGAAAGAACCGTCAACATCGCATCGGCCCCCGTCATAAGCCGGTAATCGGGCTCTGCGGCAGCACCTCGCAGGCTCCGCAGCCACTTCCACATGCCCAGCAGGGGGGCGTCGAGTCCCACCATGTCCAGCATTGTCATCAGGGCATTGGCCGGTGTCTCCGCCATCATCACCAGTCGGCGGGCGCATCGATACAGGCGGGGAGACTCCAGCCTCTGAAGCCGCAGGGCCAGATTCTCCACCATCTGGTCGTCCGTGTCCATCAACGTGCCGTCCAGATCGAAGAGGACGGCGTCGATGGCCTCAAGCCCCGTAGTCGCTTCTTGTTTCCCGATCATGACGTGCTTGAGACTGTACATTGACAGAGGACGACTGTCAAGGTCGACTCCGGTCCGGAAGCCGGTTGGTGCGTTTGATGCCGGCCCATAACGACAGCATCGTCCGCATCCAGGCGGGCGTAAGACTGTGGACACCTCTTGTACACGCTGGATCAGCGGTTTCGGAAACCCCGCTCTCCTGTGGGGCCTGCGTGCAGGATTCCTTCTCAAGTCCAGTTATCGGCGGCCTTTCGGTTCTAACGACGCCCCCAAGTGCCTTGACGATTTGGCGCGGTTCCTGGCCTGTGCGGACCTGATCAGCGCGGCTCGTCCAATAGGCTCAGACGGATCGACGTGTTGACAGCGGCTTGCAGCGACCAAGCTGCGTCGCGCAGGGCACGTGCGCCGCACAGCACGCGTGACCGTCACCACTCGGTGGTGCATCCAGCGGCCTCGGAGGGCTTGCCTCGGCGCCTTTAGCACCTATAATGCTCTTATGATGGACCTGGCCGATGTCCTCAGTTCCCTCCGACAGGACGCCTCCTTCATGCGCTGCGTCACGGCCTGGGAGCGCGTGCCAGCTCGTCCACCCCGGACGGCGCACTGGCCCAGGGGCCTCGATCCCCGACTGGTCGCCGCCATCCAACGGCGTGGCATCGAGCGGCCCTATGTCCATCAGGCCCAGGCGATGGAGGCAGCCCTGTCTGGGGATCACGTGGTCCTGTCGACCTCAACCGCATCGGGCAAGACCCTGGCCTACAATGGGGCTGCCCTCAACACGCTGCTGAACGATCCCGAGGCCTGTGCCCTCTACCTCTTCCCAACAAAGGCCCTGGCCCACGATCAGATCGCCAATCTCAAGGACCTCATCGAGGCTCTGCAAGCTCAGACGTCCGCAGAGCGGGCGGCCATCGCCGTACGCCCTTACGACGGCGATACCCCCTCAGCCCACCGTTCCACCATCCGGAATGAGGCACGTCTCGTGGTGACGAACCCGGATATGCTCCACGTTGGGATCCTTCCTCACCACACCCGCTGGATGCGATTCTTCGGCAATCTGCGCTACGTGGTGCTCGACGAGATCCACACCTACCGGGGCGTCTTCGGGGGTCACGTCGCCAACGTGCTCCGCCGACTACGCCGCGTCTGCCATTTCTATGGAGCCAATCCGGCCTTCATCTGCGCCTCCGCCACCATTGCCAATCCCCAAGAGTTGGCCGAGCGCCTGGTGGAGGCGCCCGTTACTCTCGTGGACCAGGACGGGGCGCCCCAGGGCGACAAGCACGTCATCTTCTACAATCCCCCTCTGGTGGACGAACAGCTCGGCATCCGACGGAGCTCGGCACTTGAATCCAAAGACCTGGCAGCGAAGCTTCTGGCGGCCGATGTCCAGACGATCGTGTTCGCTCGGGCTCGCCTCACAACCGAGGTCCTGCTGGGGTACTTGCGTGACGCCGTCGCCCTCTCCGGCGGCAATGCGGAGAGTGTCCAAGGCTACCGTGGGGGCTACCTGCCCAATGAACGCCGGCGGATCGAACGGGGCCTCCGCGACGGTGAGATTCGCGGCGTTGTAGCGACGAACGCCCTGGAGCTGGGGGTCGACATCGGGCAGCTCAGCGCCTGCGTGATGACCGGCTACCCGGGCACCATCGCCAGCGCCTGGCAGCAAGCGGGACGCGCCGGGCGGCGGGCCGGGCTCTCAAGCGCCGTGCTCATCGCCAGCGCCCTGCCCCTGGATCAGTACGTGGTCACGCATCCCGAGACCTTCTTCGGTCAGCCTGTCGAACACGCCCTGCTCGACCCGGACAACCTGGCCGTGCTGTCCAATCATCTCTCCTGTGCAGCCTTCGAGCTGCCCTTCGAGCCTGGCGAGTCGTTCGGCGGTTTCGACGAGGCCGACGCTATTCTGGAGGCACTCGCCGACGAGGGCCTGCTCCATGGTTACGACGGGCATTACGCGTGGGTGGGCGACGGGTACCCGGCCGGCGGCATCTCGCTCCGCACCAGCTCTCCTGACAGTATCGTCATCCAGGCCGAGGACGAGGAGGGAAACGCCCCGCCCAGGGTGATCGGGGAGATGGACCGGCCCAGCGCTCCCCAGCTCATCCACGAGGGCGCCGTTTACCTCCACGGGGGGGACACGTACGTCGTCAGATCCTTGGACTGGGACGAGGGCCTGGCCCTCGTCCAGCCCGCCGAGCTTGACTACTACACGAGGGCCAGCTCGACGACAGAGGTGGAGGTCGTCGAGGTCTTGCGTTCGACTGACGAGGATGATGGAGGCCCCCTGTCCTCGGAAGCCCGCACCATCACCGCGTATGGTGAGCTCCTGGTCACCACCAAGGCCACCGGCTACCGGCGCATCAAACGGTACACCCACGAGGTGTTGGGCTGGGCGCCCATCGATCTGCCGGAACAGACGATGCGCACCATCGGCACCTGGCTGGCCTTTTCCCACGAGCTAACGGAGCATCTGAGGAACGTCGGCATCCTCAAGCCGAGAATCGACTACGGCCCGAACTGGGAGGCTCAGCGGGCCGCTGCACGAGCACGCGATGCCCACCGCTGTCGGCGCTGCAGAGCGCCGGAGCGGGAGGGCCGCGAGCACGATGTCCATCACCTGACGCCCTTCCGCGTCTTCGGATACGTGCCTGGAAGGAACGACTTCTACAAGCTCGCTAACCAGCTGGACAACTTGATCACCCTCTGCCCCAACTGTCATCGTCAAGCCGAACGGGCACAGGGAACCCGCGGTGCGCTGGGCGGCCTGGCGTACCTGCTTCGGAACCTGGCCCCGCTCCACCTGATGTGCGCCCCGGGTGACCTCGGTTCCGCGGTCCAGGCTAGGGCGCGGGACACCGGGCTTCCGACGGTGACCCTGTACGACGGACTTCCTGGAGGCGCCGGTCTCAGCGCCAAGCTGTACGAGATACACGCGGAGCTACTTGAGGCTGCCCTCGACAGGGTGCGCGATTGCCCCTGCTCCGCCGGCTGCCCGGCCTGCGTCGGTCCTGCCGGCGACGTGGAACCGGGCGCCAAGGGGCTGACGGAGCGCTTGCTGAAAGCCATCACGTAAGGCCGCGAACGTGATCCGTCCGCCGACCGGGTCCATCTGGGTCGTGACAGTCCGGCGGACAGCGGGCTCGAGACAGGTGGCACCCACGCTGAAGCGCTCGCGAGAGACGCTTCCAGGACGTACAGCAATCGAGTCCTGAGAGGAGACCCAGGGCAGTCCGGGAGCGCATCGACCGCCGTGCCTGAGGTTTGCCGCCCCCTGGCACCCGGCCCGGGTTTCGATTGGCCGAGACTGGAAAAGGAGACGATGGATGGGACACAGAAGGGCCGACCGGAGCACTCTGGTCGACGATGCTGCGGACAAGATACGCCAGATGATCCTCACCGGCGAGGTGAGCCCCGGCGACTTCCTGCGGCCGCGGCGTGCGCTGGCAGAGGAGTTTGGGGTTGGCATCTCCACCATCCACGAGGCCATGCAATCGCTCAACGCCGTGGGCCTGGTCGAGTCCCGCCCGGGAAAGGGGACCTGGGTGCGCGAGGACGCCCTGGACAGTGTCATTCGTCCATCGACGATCATCAACCGCTTCGGAAAGATGGACGCCGTCACCACGTATGAGGCTCGTACCTTTCTTGAGGCCTCACTGGCGGAGCTAGCAGCCCGGAAGGCAACCGACGGGGATGTGCGTCGCATCTGGGACGCGTTGGCCCACGCCCGCGACGTCATCGCTGACGACAAGTACTTCGTTAGCGCGGACTGGGACTTCCATCTGGCGGTCGCCGAGGCCGCCCATAACGACCTCCTCCAGGCCTTCTACCATCTTGCTCGCGAGCTGCTTCTCGACTTCATCGAAGGCGCCATCAGCTTGCCCAACGTCAAGGAGGAAGCCACCCAGTACCACGTAGCCCAGGCAGAGGCTATAGAGCGGCACGACCCCGAGCAGGCCCGGCAGACGGCCCTCGACCACATGCGTTACGTCAAGGAGCGTCTCATGGAGGACCCACCTGAGTAGCCGTGGTCGCCCTCAACCGAGTCCTCGTCCATCCATTCGTCCTCGGCGCCAGACAGCAAAGACCAGGTTTGACACCGATCTTAGGCCGTGATACACTGGCTCTTGAACAAAAATATCTGATATATCGTAAGTTCCGTACTTTATACAGGCCTGTCGACACGCAAATGGCAGTCCGCTCGCTGCTCCGGGTAGGAGAACGTCCGGCTCCACATCAGCAAGGCATCCAAATGAAGTAAGGAGGCAAGGATGGACAACGAATACAACCTGCTCTATCTATCCCAGAACGACGTCGAATCAACCGGTCTAACGATGGCAGAGATCATCGAACGGGTCGAAACCGCGTTCCAAGAGAAGGGCGAGGGGCGCATTGAGATGCCCCCCAAGCCCGGCATCCACCCTGGTGAAGGTGACAACTTCATTCATGCAATGCCGGCCTACATACCAGCTATGGAGTCCGCCGGCGTCAAGTGGGTCAGTGGGTTCCCGGACAATCACAAGCTCGGCTTGCCCTATATCACCGGTCTGCTCATCTTGAATGACCCGAAGACCGGGCTTCCTATCTCCGTTATGGACTGCGTGTGGATCACGGCGATGCGCACCGCTGCTGCCACCGCCGTCGCCGCCCGCCAGCTGGCGCGTCCGGACTCAGAGGTGCTGGGTGTCTTAGGATGCGGCGTCCAGGGGCATACCAATACAGAGGCTCTCGATGTGCTGTTCCCTCTCAAGCGCGTGATGGCCTACGATGTCGACGAGAGTGCGGTCGACAGCTTTTCCGAGGAGATCGAGTCCCGGTTCAGCCTTGAGGTAATCAAGGTCGACGACCCCAAAGAGGCAGTTAGTGGCTGCGACCTGGTCGTGACGGCCGGTCCGATTCTCAAAGAGCCCCACGCCACGATCCGACCCGGTTGGCTCGACGAGGGGGCCTTCGCGTCCTTGGTCGATTTTGACTCCTACTGGCACCCTGACGCGATGAAGGAAGCCGACAAATTCTGCACGGACGATGTCCCGCAGCTTCGCCACTATCAGGAGGTGGGGTACTTCAAGGACATCCCGCCGATTCATGCCGACGTGGGAGAGCTGGTCGTTGGGGAGAAGCCGGGTCGCGAGAGCCGAGATGAACGGACGATGACGTGCAACCTGGGCCTTGCGATTGACGACATGGCGGTCGCACCAGCCATCTACCAGCGGGCCCGGGAAAAGGACATCGGCACCTGGCTGCCCCTCTAGGAACGCTGGAAGAAGGAGAAACCTATGTTCTGCCCCGACTTATCCTTCAGGCCGCGTCTTCAGGTCGCGAGCGAGGATCAAATTGAGCACCTCCATCAGGCCACCCTGGAGGTCTTGGAGCGTACCGGCGTCCAGGTCACCCACCCTCGGGCTCTTGAGCTCTTTCACGGGGCAGGGGCGCGCGTCGATGGCGACCGCGTTCACATCCCCGCTTGGTTGGTGGAGAAGGCGATCCAAACAGCTCCCTCCCGGGTGGTCCTGGGCGATCGCTCTGGCCGACGAACCGTCTTTCTCGAGGGTAACAAGGTCTGGTTCGGCCCGAGCGTGGACTGCATCGATTTCCTGGATCCCTTGACCGGGGAGAGGCGTCGCTTTGTCAGCGATGACTGTGCCGTCACCTCGACGGTCGCTGATGCCCTGCCGAACTACACGTGGGTGATGACCATCGGCATGGCCGACGATGTCCCACCCGACATAGCCGACCGGGTGATCGCCAAGCAGGTCTTCACCCACACCCAGAAGCCACTCGTCTTCTGCTGCAAGGACGTCAACAGCGTCCGCGACATCCACGAGATGGCGCTTCTCATCGCCGGAGGCGCGGAGCAATTCCATCGCGCTCCCACCTGTGTCCACTACTCCGAACCGATCTCGCCGCTCCTCTACTACGACCCGGCCGTCGAGAAGATCATCTACTGCGCCGAGAAGGGCATACCGCTGATCAACTTCCCGGCGCCGCAGGCCGGCAGCACCGCCCCGGCCACCTTCGCCGGAGAGGTCGTACAGGGCAGCGCCGAGTCCTTGAGCGGACTCGTTCTGGCGCAGCTCGTCCGTCCCGGCGCTCCCTTCATCTACGGAGCCTTCGCTACCGTGATGGATATGCGGACCACGATCTTCTCCTACGGCGCTCCCGAGATGAGCCTGATGGTGGCCGTTATGGCCCAACTCGCCCAGCGCTATGCCCTGCCGTTCTTTGGGACCGCCGGATGCTCCGACGCGAAGTTCCCGGACGCCCAGGCCGCTGCGGAGGCCGCCTTTTCCTGCCTTTCGTCGGCTCTGTCGGGTGCCAATCTGGTGCACGACTCCGGGTGGCTGGACCACGGATCGCTGGCATCACCAGCCTATATGGTCCTGGTCAATGAGATCCTCGACATGGTCAACCAGTTCACCAAAGGTATGCCGGTGAGCGAGGAGACCCTCGCGCTGGACGTCATCGATCGTGCCGGACCTGGCGGACACTACCTGGAGGACGAGCATACCTACAACCACTTCAAGGACGTCTGGTACTCAGACCTCTTCGATCGTACCATCCTCGACGAATGGCGGGCCCAGGGCCAGAGACGATTCGCCGAGCGCCTGCGCGAAAAGACCGAGCAACTCATGGCGCACCAGTCGAAACCTCTGCCGGAGGCTGTCATGGACGAGTTGGACCGAATGGAGACCCACTGGGAATAGGGCTGCAGAGCTATCCAACTTGCCAGGTGGTGTCCATTGACGGGCTGCGCGGATACCGAGGCTCGGTCTCCGCGCAGCCCGTCGCACGTCCGTTAGTATTGGCCCATACCCGCGTTGCTCGCGCCCAAGCCTACGGGCCCGTCCCTGAACGCATCCCCCCACGCATCTGGCCCGCGATCAGTATCGCGGCCCAGCGATCCGGGTGTACGTCACCTCGCTGGACACTCTCAGTTCTTGGCACAGCAAGACCAGGGCGCGCGCACGCGCATTGTTGACTTGCGCTCCGTCCGGGACCCGCCCACTCCGAGAGGGATTCAAACAACCCGCCCCCTTGCTTCGCCCATAGCAACTGCACCATCAGGCACTCCACCGCACCAACAGTCACACAGAACGAGACTTGACGTCCGGGTGGTTCAGCCGCCCCCCGAGTGCTCTCCGCACCCATTCTGGCCGCCACCGTTGACCTGAGGTAGCAAGCGGCGCGCAACATCCCTCTCAAGCCACCCCAGAAAGAGAGAATGCCCCGGGATAGTAGTTGACAAGTTCACTCAACTGTTGTATAATGGGTTCCGTTCAAGCCTTCGGACAGTATGGGGCACTGAGAGCGTCAGGAAACTATGATACGAGTGTCGACGAAGGGCAGGTACGCGCTGCGGGCAATGGTGGATTTAGCCAACCACGATGCCGAGGAGCCTGTGGGTCGCCGGGACATCGCTGAACGGCAAGGCATCTCTGCGGACTACGTAGCGCAGCTCTTTCGGCCCCTTCAGGATGCCGGTCTGGTGGAGGGCGTTAAGGGCCCCGGTGGGGGCTACCGTCTCACACGACGTGCGGACAGGATTAGGGTACGCGACGTGGTTGAGGCTGTGGAGGGGCCATTGGCGTTGGCGCCGTGCCTCGAAGAATCCGACCAGGCACCATGCCCGCAGGAGAGGGACTGTCCAACCAGGCATGTATGGGAGCATTTGTCGCGGAGTATGATTGAGGTCCTGGAGTCGTACACGCTGGGGGATTTAGGCGCTCCCGCCCACCCTACCGAGTTGGCGTGGAAATCGACCCGGGCGCACATTGGACCCATTCGGGAACCGTAGGCCATGGGCCCGTAGGCCATAGGCCCGTAGGACTTGGGTCCGTAGGCCTTAGGCCCGTAGGCCCGTAGGCCTTAGGAAGGAATTGTGCGCTCACGCGGTTCCGGGAGCAGATCAATTGTCGGAGGACTTGAGATGAATGAAGAGATCACGACGGAAAGTAGAGTAAGGGTGAAGGATAGCAAGGTCTCGCTTCCGGTGCGCGGCATGACCTGTGCATCGTGTGTGGCCCACGTCGAGAAGGCGCTCAAGGGCGTCGAGGGCGTCGATCAGGTTAACGTGAACTTGGCGACCGAGAAGGCAAACCTTGAGTTCAAGACCGAGGCGGTCAAGCTCGAGGACCTAGTCAATGCGGTCCGCGAGACGGGCTACGACGTGGCGACAGAGACGATGACCCTCAATATCGGCGGCATGACCTGTGCCTCGTGCGTTAACCACGTCGAACAGGCTCTGAACAAGCTGCCCGGCGTCATCGAGGCCAACGTCAACCTAGCCACGGAGCGAGCCGCCATCCAGTACGTGCCCGACGCAACAGGCCCGTCCCAGTTCAAGAAGGCCGTCCAGGACGCGGGCTATGAGGTCATCGAATCGGTCGAGCTAGGCTCGGCCGTCGAGGAGGGCACCCACGAGGACGAGGTGGTACGGAAGATGCGCGAGGCCCGTTTCCGCATGTGGGCCGCGTGGCTCTTCACCATCCCCCTCACTTTGTGGATGGTCGTGGAGATGTTCTTCGGCATTACGTGGCCCAACGCCACGGTCTTCAACGTTGGGATGATCGTGCTGGCCTTGCCGGTGCTCTTCTGGGTAGGTCGACGCACCTTCAAGAGTGGACTCACAGCCGTAGCCCACGGGTACGCCAATATGGACACCCTCATCACGTTGGGCACGGGTGCCTCGTTCCTCACGGGACCGGCCTCTTTCTTCTTCCCCGTTGCCAACTATGCCGGTGTCTCGGCGATGATTATGGCCTTCCATCTCACCGGTCGGTACGTCGAGGAGTCCGCGAAAGGCCGCGCCTCCCAGGCGATCCGCAAGCTCCTGGAACTCGGCGCCAAGACTGCCCACGTGATGCGAGACGGTGAGGAAGTGGAGGTACCCATCGAGGATGTGGCGGTGGGCGACGTCATGGTTGTCCGCCCTGGGCAGAAGATCCCGACCGACGGGATCGTCTCGTCGGGAGAGAGCGCCGTCGATGAGTCGATGGCCACCGGCGAATCAATGCCGGTCAACAAGGAAGAGGGAGACGAGGTCATCGGCGCCACTGTCAACCAGGAGGGGCTTCTCGAGGTCCGCGCCACGAAGGTGGGAAAGGACACCTTCCTCGCCCAGGTCATCAAGCTGGTCGAGGAAGCTCAAGGATCGAAAGTACCGATCCAGGCCCTCGCGGACCGCGTGACGGGAGTCTTCGTACCCATCATCATGGCCATTGCGGCACTGACGTTCCTAGTCAACTTGCTCTTCCCCGGGCTCCTGAGTCCGTTGCTGGAGCTGGGATCCTTCTTGCCCTGGGTGAACCCCAGCCTCGGACCGGTAACGCTGGCCATCGTGTCCATGGTGGCCGTGCTGGTCATTGCCTGTCCCTGCGCCCTAGGCCTAGCCACCCCGACTGCCCTCATGGTAGGCAGCGGCATGGGTGCCGAGCACGGCATCCTCATTCGCACGGGTGAGGCGATTCAGACCCTCAAGGACGTGGCTGTGGTGGTCTTCGACAAGACCGGAACGATCACCAAAGGGAAGCCAGAGGTCACCGATGTGATTAGTCTGGACCAGGTCCATATGTCCGGCGAGCAGCTGCTTGGCTGGGCCGCCTCGGCGGAACGGGGCAGCGAGCATCCGCTGGGGCGGGCCCTGGTGGACCGGGCTGAAGCCGATGGGATCGAGACGGATTCACCGGAAGGTTTCCGCGCCCTCCGAGGCCGAGGTGTGGCCGCCACCGTCCGCGGTCAGGACGTCTTGGTCGGCTCTCGCCGGCTGATGGAGGAGGAAGGCATTGAGCTTGCTGACCCGAGGGGGCTCTTAGAGAAGCTCGAGAACCAGGCCAAGACAGCCATGCTGGTCGCCGTCGGTGGTAAGCTCGTCGGCACGATTGCTGTTGCCGACACACTCAAGGAGGACTCGGTCGACGCCATAGCCGCCCTTCACGAGATGGGTCTTCAGTCGGCGATGATCACGGGCGACAATCAGCGCACGGCCGAGGCCATCGCGGGCGAGGTCGGCATCGACCATGTCCTGTCCGAGGTGCTGCCCGATGGCAAGGTCGCCGAGGTGGAGAAGCTCCAGGAACGCTTCGGCATGGTTGCCTTTGTGGGAGACGGGATCAACGATGCCCCCGCGCTCACGCAGGCTAACGTCGGCATAGCCATTGGCACCGGGACGGACATCGCCATCGAGGCGAGTGACGTAACTCTGGTGCGGGGAGAGCTGACAGGCGTGGTCGAGGCCGTGAACTTGAGCAGAGCGACGTTCCGGAAGATTAAGCAGAACCTGTTCTGGGCGTTCTTCTACAACGTCATCATGGTGCCCTTGGCCGTCATTGGCTGGATGCACCCGGTGCTCTCCGAGATCGCGATGGCCACTTCGTCGGTCACCGTGGTCACGAACGCAAATACACTGCGGCGAGTCGACATACGACCGCCCTACGTGGAGAAAACGTCGGGGAGCTCACACCGCGGGAAGGTTGGTCAGCCCGCTAAGAGCCCGGCCTAGCCTAGGCGACACTCGGGAGTCGCGCCCGGTAATCGGAGAATCGGACCCAGCGGTCAGTGGGACCGCAGCAGCTAGCAAGGGAGGACACCCAAATGCCAATCGACCCCGTATGCCATATGGAAGTCGAACCTGAAGAGGCTCCGGCGAAGGCGGAGTACAAGGGGAGGACGTACTACTTCTGTGCCCCCGGCTGTAAGGTTGCCTTCGAGAAGGATCCGGAGAAGTACGTGGGACAGTCCAAGGAAGCGGAGTAGCCGGACGCTGATGTAGCCGTGAAGGATCCTCCGGGCCCGTTGCTGTCCCGGAGGATCCTAGCTTGCACCTAAGGAAATCTGCGCGAGGATGATGGTCTCGTGACAGCATTACGAACCCCGGGGCTCGGCGGGTCTCCACATTGCAGACCACCCGGATCTGGGAAAAAAGCCAAACACGCCAAGACAGGCGCGGCGTGCAACCGGGGGATCGAGCTTTCTAGGTTCGCAAGCCGGGCCCATGCCGATACCGGCGAAGCCCGCTCGTTCATTTGAGTACCGATGCCTTTGTCACCCAGACAGGAAACGAGGGAGAGTTGACAGACGATAGGTGGACGTGGATGGGACGAGGGAGAGTCTGGCTGCCATTGGCGGCCTTGATTGCTCTGTCGCTCGCGGTGACCAGCTGCGGGCTGAAGGGAGAGGAAGATAGGGAAGTCGGATGGAGCACCGATGACGTGCAGCGGATTGGCCCATCCGACGCCAAATCATTGATGGACCGAGGGGAGGCAGTCCTCTACGACACTCGGGACACGGAATGGTACGACAGGGAACATGCCGTGGGGGCCCTGTCGCTGCCCGAGCAGGAGGTGAGCGCCCAGGCGGATGCCCTCCCTGGCGACCGGGCACTCATTTTCTACTGAACGTGACCAGCTGAACAGACGAGTGCCCGTGCGGCACTCCAAGCGATCGACCACGGAGCCGAGCCAGGTAACGTGTATGCGCTCAAGGGAGGCTTGACCGCCTGGAAGGAAGCCGGCTACCCCGTAGAATCCGGCGCCGACCGCTAAGCGGTCGGCCAGGTGCACATTGCAAACCAGAACAGAGGACATACCAGCCAACAACCGTTCCATCCGAGGTGGTCTATGCTGGCCCCGCGACCAATCGCCGGGCCTGGCTAGCTGACGACAGATAGGAGACAACGATGAGAGCACCCCGAAAGCGGCGCACTATCAGCGTGACCACGGCC
>Ga0180432_10004381_pt1 | contig 19451 bp, 23 predicted proteins | sample SS_ome_10_FD_132414 | JGI IMG/M metagenome (GOLD analysis project Ga0180432, IMG submission 132414) | Hypersaline lake sediment archaeal communities from the Salton Sea, California, USA - SS_1_MS_2 metaG | ecosystem: Environmental > Aquatic > Non-marine Saline and Alkaline > Hypersaline >...
CTTGACAGCAGGTCTGAATGTATGGATTCTGAACGCATGGAGGCGACATGAAGCGCCAAGTCAAAATGTTCGCAGTCGACAACGTGAAGGCCGACGTCCAGAAGGGCGAGATCAGCGGTCACGCCGCAGTGTTCAGTACGATCGACCTGCAGGGCGACATCATCCAGCGCGGCGCGTTCAAGACGCAGCTCGACGAGCTGTCGAGCGCGGGCCGCATCGGGTCCGTCAAGCTGCTCTGGCAGCACGACGTCATGCAGCCGATCGGCAAGTGCCTGGATCTGGCGGAAGACGAGCACGGCCTGTTCTTCCGCGCCCAGATGACCGACCTGTCGACGAAGGCCGACCACATGGCCCTGATCGCCGATGGCGTGGTCGACAAGATGTCGATCGGATTCGACATCGTGCGGGCGCACGAGCTGACAGAGGCGGACCCGGTCGAGCTGATGCCGGGCTGGAAGGTCCAGCCGCGCAGCCTCGACGAGCTGAAGCTGTGGGAGGTCAGTCCGGTTACTTTCCCCGCCCACTGGGACACGGACGTCGCGCTGGCCAAGGGCCACGGCGTGCCGCTGGTGAAGGGCGAGGACGGCCGGTACGGCGTCTGGCGACCGGACGTCGCGCGCGTCGCAGAGGCTGATCTGGACGGCTTGAAGGCGGGCGCGGTGCTGAGCGCGACGAACAAGGGCAGGCTGCGCGGCGTGCTGCGCAGCCTGAAGGCCGCGGTCAAGGATATCGACAGTCTGCTGAAGTCGGCCGAAGCCGAGAAGCCGAAGTCCGGCCGTAAGCCGGTGCTCGACAAGCGGGCGCTGGCCGCCATGAAGGAAATTCGTTCCAAGCTGCAATAGCTATATCGCACAAGGAGATGCTATGAGCAAGAGAAAGAGAGTCATGCTGCTGATCGGCGCGATGGCCGTTGCGGTCTGCGCGGCGGCGTTCGGTCCGGCCGGGCTGCTGGCGGCGATCCCGTTCATGATCGGATCGGTCGAGCCGACGGCAGGAGAGGGCGAGCCGGAAGGCACGGAGCCAGCGGATGGGGAGGAGGATGCGCTTGCGATTCTGAACGACATGCGGGGCAAGCTGGACGCGAGCCTCGCCCGCTGCGACGAGCTCGAAGCCAAGATCGTGGGGCTGCAGGAGCAGATGCAGGCCGCGGATCAGGCGGGCGCCGAGGAGAGCGCCAAGGCCATGTCCGAGCTGAACAAGAAGCTCGACGAGGCGACCCGCGACGCGGTCAAGCAGTATCAGCAGCTGCTCAACGCCAAGGCGAGCTTCGGCACCGGACTCCCGACCGGAGCAGCGGCCGACAAGCTGCAGAGTCCAGGCGAAGCGTTCACCAACAGCAAGGAATACAAGGCGCTTGTCGAGCGCAAAGCCGGCGCCGCCGAGTACAATGGCCTGCAGGTAGCGGTGCCGGGAGGCCTGAAGTCGTGGCACGCGCGGCTGAGACGCATGGGCCGCAAGGCCGAGTACAGCGGGATCGACACGGCGAGCGCCGCGGCGTTCTCGGCTCAGTACAGCTACCGATGGGGCGACCTCGTGAGCGCTCCGGACCTCATGGTCAGTCTGCGGGACCTGCTCAACACCATCACCGTGGAGAGCGACCTCATCGAGTGGATCGAGGAGACGAACTACCACGAGCTGAGGACGGAGCTGACCGCCGCGTCCGCTCCTGGGGACCTGACCCTGGCCGTGAGCAACGCCAACGGGTTCTACCCGGGCCAGGAGATCACGATTGAGGAAGGCTCGAACTCTCAGACCGCCGAGGTGGACTCGGTCGCGGTGGGCGACGACGGAGACGCCGGCGTTGTGACCCTGACCGCGGGCATCACCGGCACGCACACCTACGCGATCGGAGCCGAGGTGCATTCCGATACGTTCACATTCACGGCGGACACGAACCTCAAGCCGTCGGCGAAGCTGACATACGTTCAGCGGACCTGCTCGGTCGGGACGCTGGCCACGACCATCCCGCTGCCGAAGCGGTATCTGCAGGACTACCCCGTGCTTCGCGACCGGATCGACAACAGGCTGATGTACGGCCTGATGCGCTCCGAGACGCAGCAGATTCTTTACGGCTCCGGGACCGGTACCGACCTGCTCGGGTTGATGATCAACCCGTCCGTGCTGTCATATCTGTGGAGCTCCGGCGACGCTGGAGACACGATGGCCGATGCGATCCTGGAGGGGAAGACGCTGGCCGCGCTCGGCGGGTACCTGCCCAACGCGATCCTGATCAACCCGACAGACCTGACCAGCATCCGCAAGCTGAAGGGCTCGGACGGGCACTACCTCGTCGGATCCGCCTTCGAGGACGGCGAGGTCCCGACGCTGTGGGGCGTGCCGGTAGTCGAAAACACGGCGATCGCGCAAGGAGAGGCGCTGATCGGCGACTTCAAGCGCGGGGCCACGCTCTGGGACAGAGAGGAGGCCATGGTGTCCATCGCCACCCAGCACGAGGATCACTTCACCCGCAACATGGTGGATCTGCTCGGGGAGGAGCGCGTCTGCTTCAGCACCGAGCTGCCCGAGGCGTTCGTGAAGATCACCTTCGACTCGGCGCCGGGCGGCTCCAGCTCCTGATCACGAACAGGCGGGCGGGAGAGAGTACGGTCTCTCCCGGGTCTAGTCCGCCTTAGGACCGGATCCCAACAGGCTGCATGGATCCGGAACCGAGCCTCGGCCCCCGTACAGGCCGGGGCTTTTCAGTGAAGGGATATCGACATGCAGATCAACTCAAACAAGCGGCGCGGCAAGGTGAAGATCAAGGCGCTGCGGCCGATCAGCTGCGGTTCGAAGCGCTACGACGAGGGCGCGGAAATCGCGGCCGACTTCGCCGTCGGGCACATGCTCGTGCGCAACGGCCTGGCGGAATACGTCAACGCCGGCGACGCGAAGAACGATCCGGGCGAGCCGACGCAGCGGTGCCGTCCGAGCCGCAACAGGGTGTACAGTCCGGCAGAGATCAAGCGCCGCCAGTCGGAGCGCGGCGCGATCACTCAGGTGAACAACCCGGCCTACCGCCCGGACGCCTGATCCGTCCATGCGCATCGTCCTGATCTCCGAGCACCTTGACCTGGCCAGGGCAGAGGCCCTAGCCGCGTCCGGCCATGCCGTCACGCTGATCACGTCGTGGAGGGATCCGCTCGCCCCGCGACGCCGCTTCGGCGACGTGCGCGGCGTGCGGATCCGCATGGGCGCGTCCAGGCGGGACGTGCGCAACGTCGCGGCGTGGATCGACGAGGAACAGCCGGACCTCGTGCTTGCATCCGGATGTCTGGCAGCGGCGGCTCAGGGCCATGCGGTCATGGCCGGGATCGAGTATGGAGAGGATGCGCTTGCCGCGCACACGCTGCGGGCCGACATGGAGCGTGCGGCGCTGATCAGGGAGCCGACAGTCCGAGACATGCGCCCCCCGCTGTGGACGTGGGTCATCTACGATATGGGCATCGGCGGGACGCAGCAGGCGGTCTGGCGCTATGTCAGGGCGCTGCCTCCGTGGCTCAGGGAGCGGGCGCAGATCCTGGTGCAGCGCTGGCCGCAGGGGAGATGGAACCTGGTCGACGCGATCGAGCGGGAGCTAGATGAGCCGCCGGCGATCGTCCGGCTGTACGACAGGGCGTCAACGCACGTCACGTGCATCTATGGGCGGCTGCTGCCCGAGGACGAGCGGGCTGCGATCACGGACCCGTCCGTCCGGCACGACGCGATCATCGCGAATCAGCACGCGGGCGACCACGGGCGCGTCTACCCGCCGGCCTGCCGGTGGGGCAGATGCATGCCTGCCAGCGAGGGCATCCTCAGCAATCCGGACATGGATCGATGGATGGCCGGCCAGTCGGACGAACCGCCCGTCGTCGTGTCGCCGCCTATGATGCGTCCGTCTCGGATCAGCGGCCGCGCTCCGATCACGGACGGCGGCCGGATCAGGGCCGTCTACGTCGGCCGCATCTCGCCGGACAAGGGCGGCGGCTGCATCCCGTCGATCCTGGCCGCGGACCCCGAGATCGAGATCACGCTCTACAGCGGCGTGGACGACTCATACCACGAGTCCGTCATGACCTGGCAGACCGGCGCGACGGCCCGTCTGCTCGGGGAGTGCTCGAGGCTCGGAGTGCATGACCGTCTGCACATCAAAGGCTTCGACATCACGACGGACTACGCGCGCATGTTCTCCGATCACGACGTGTTCGTCGCGACGAGCCCGACCGAAGGATTCTGCCTGTCGCTCGTCGAGGCGCTCGCCTGCGGCCTGCCGGCGGCCGTCACTCGGGGAGCCAACGCGATCGGCCTGATCGAGGAAGGGAAGACCGGCGCGCTGTACGACTTCGACGACTCGGACGGCAAGAGCACGGGCAGGGCGGACGTCGACTGGCGGCGGATGGGCCGTGATGCGGCTGCGGCGATCAGGCGCGCGGCGGCGTGCGCATCCGAGCCGTGCGTGTCGGCTGTCGAGCCGTTCATGGTCGACGGCGGCTGGCCGGAGAAGTTCGGCCGCCGGCTGCTCGACGTCGAGGGGCTGCTGCCGGACCCGAGCCGGGACGATCCTCGCGTGACGGTCATGCTCCGGTACCACCACGGCTGTGATCGGCTGTCCTGGCTCGACGCGGCGATGTTCTCAATCACGCGCCAGACGTATCGGGACTTCAAGGTCGTGCTCTGCTTCGACGGCCTGCCGGATCAGGCTCAGGAGGTCGCCGACCGCTACGGCGGGATCGACTGGGTCTGCAGCGGCGAGCCTGCGAATCAGGAGCACATGGGCTGGGCGTTCCGCCAGTGCATCGAGCAGTCGACGAGCGAGTACGTCAAGCCGCTGGACTATGACGACGTGCTGATGCCCGACTATCTGGCGCGCTCCGTCGAGGCGGCGGACGAGCACGGCCTGGACCTGTGGTCATGCCGCATGCTGGTTGCATGGCCGGACGACGATCAAGGATTCCGGCTTGAGCCGGGCGAATGGCCGCGTCTGCCCGTGGAGTCGATCGCCGCGCACAGTACGATTCCGCACTGCACGGCGCTCATGCGGCGTGCGTCGCTGCTCGCCGCCGGCAGCTACGGGACTGCGCGGCTCAAGCCAGGCGACGATGATCAGGAGACGTTCCGCCGGCTGTACAAGGCCGGCGGCAGGCTGCATCGGGACGACGACTACCACGGAGCGATCTACCGGGTGCATCCCGGACAGGTGACGCGGAAGATGAACGGGGATCGATCATGAGCGAATTCGACTACGGAGAGATCTGGGACCGTGAGCTGCTGCACAACGGTTTGAGTCTCGTGCACACAGAGGTGGGAGCGCGGGGCAGAGTCATGGGGCCTGATGTGATCGTCGAATGCATCGGGCACTCGGCGCTCAAGCTGGCCCGGTGCCGGATCCCGAGTCAGATCAAGCCGGGAGACATCGTGCTCGAGATCGGCTGCGGGCCCGGGTTCAATCTGGCGGCGATCGGCGCGGGGCGGATCCAGGAACACTGTCTTTACGGAATCGATCCGAGCAAGGAGATGATCGAGCTCGGAGCCGGCGTGACGCGGGGTATGGGAAGCATTCTGCTCATGCACGGCAGGCTGCAGGACATCGGGGCGATCATGCCCGGCGTGCCGAAATTCGACGTAGTCTATGAGTGTATCGTGTTTCAGCACTTGCGCAAGGCGGAAGTGCAGCGGATCTTCCATCAGGTACGCCGGCTCCTGAGCAGCACGGGCCGCTTCGTGTTCCAGCTGCTGCGCGCGGACTCGCCGGCCGTGAGGCCGTGGGACGGCCCGGAGGATGAGCGGCCCGTGCCGTGCATGCGCGGGTACGAGCCGGACGAGGTATCCGCCATGCTGAAGGATGCCGGGTTCAACGCGGAGCGGATGACGAGCTGGACCGTCGACGAGCACTGGTTCGTCGTGCGCCAGGAGGCCTGAGCCCATGCGCCTCCTGTGGACCACCCGCCACTACCGGCCGCGGATGGCCGGAAGCGAGTTCTACACGGAGGGCGTCGCGGTCGAGCTGGCGTCGCGCGGACACGAGGTCCACATCCTGACATCCACGCCGAACGGGGCCAGGCGGATCGACGGCGACCGCGGCGTCAAGATCTGGCGCCGCCGGTCCATGCGCGACTTCGCCGCTGTCTGCCGTGAGGTCAAGCCCCAGGTCGTGCTGACTCAGTACGAGTGGGCGGCGCAGACGCTGCAGCAGGCTCCGTGCCCGGCCTGCGTCGTGATGCACAACGCCTGGAGCCCGGCGACGATCTCCGCGCCGGTGCGTCCGTCGGCGGCGCTGTGGATAGCCAACTCGCCGGTCACGCTTGCGGCGTCGAGGCATCACATCGGCGATCTGCCGGCCTGCGTGCTCGTGCCGCCGCTGGACGTCGAGCGGATCGAGGTGCAGGGCATCCCCGGAGTCCACACCTGTCAGGACGCGGTCGGGATCGCGAATCCGATCGCCGACAAGGGCGCCGACCTGTTCATGGACGTCGTGAGGGCCATGCCGAGCGAGATGTTCATCGCTCAGCTCGGCGGCTACGGCATCCGCGTCCCGATGCGCGAGCGCAACCTCGACGAATGGACGCCCGGTCCGATCCATGAGCTGTTCGCCCGGCTTCGCGTGCTGCTCATGCCGAGCCTGCATGAGAGCTGGGGCATGGCGGCCGTAGAAGCGCAGTGGAACGGCATCCCCGTGATCGCGTCGGACCTGCCGAGCCTGCGGGAGTCGCTCGGGGACGGGGCGGTGTTCCTGCCCCACGACGCGGCGCGGTGGGTCAAGGAGATCGCGCGGCTGTTCGACGACCAGGAACGCTTTGACGATCTGGCCGGCCGTGCTATCATGAACGCAGATCGGGTCGCGGCTCTGCACGAGGCGCAGCTCGACGAGCTGGTCGAACGGCTGGAGGCGATCGCATGACGGAGACGCGGACATACGAGGGCACGGTCTACACGACGATCCAGGACCGCATGGGTTCTACGTCCGAGGTGCCTGGATTCGTGTCTCATATGGCGGACTGGCTCGGCGTCGCCGAGTCGGACATGTCGGCCGAGATGGCGGCCGCATGCTGGATCGAGGCCTGCTGCGAGGCCGACCAGTACTGCCAGTCCGACTTCGCCGACTACGAGTCGGCTCTCGCTCCGTTCTCCGTGGCGCTTCCGTCGTCCGTGCAGTCGTTCGTTCTGATGTGGGCATGCAACTGGTACGTCAAGCGGCTGCCCGGCGCGTCGGCCGGAGCGATCGGATCCGTGTCCGTGAGCTGGAGCGAGACGCAGCTCGCTACGGACAAGGGCCGCATGCTCTACCCATACAGAGAGAGTCCGGGACTATGAGCCAGGGGGTCAAGGTCCAGCTGGTCGAGAGGGACAACGGCTTCGAGCGGGCCATGAAGGCTACGCTGGAGCTCGGCGAGCTGGCTGCTCTGGTCGGGATATTCGAGGGCTCGGTCATGGGCATGTTCGGCAAGGACGTGCCTCCTTCCAAAATCGACTACCCCATCGCCCTGTACGGCGGACTGCACGAGTTCGGGTCGGACGGCGGCAAGGTGCCGGAAAAGGCCTGGATGCGCAAGGGTCTGGACAAGAACAGGGCGGACTACGACCGGCTGCGCGCGTCGCTGCTGGCCATGGTGCAGGACGGGCGCTTGACTCCGGAGAAGGCGCTCCAGTCGCTGGGCGTCCGGGCGCAGAAGGACATCCGGGAGTCCGTCGAGTTCGTGAACTGGACGAACTCCAAGGGCGAGCCGGTGAGCGGGCTCGTCGACACAACGGCTCTGCGCAACTCCATCCAGGTCGAGGTGCGCAAGGGCGAGCGGGTGGTGATCGGGAGGACGAGATGATTGCCGCCGTGCTGTCCAGGTCGTTCGTCGTCGTGCGGGAGACAGGAGGCGCCTTCACGGCCGGCGTCTGGTCGGCAGAGCTGGAAGAGATCTCGGTGACCGGCATCCTGCAGCGGCTCACGACGCGCCAGATGGAGCTGAGGACCGAGGGGCAGAAGGAGAACCGCGTAGAGTGGGCGTTCTACCTGGTGCGCGGCGACCAGGAGCTGAGGACGCTCGTCGAGGGCGACACGTCCGGCGCGCGGTCGGCAGGGCGCAAGGCCGACAGGCTGATCGCCGATGACGGGCATCAATACGAGGTGGTGGAGGAGATGCCGGAGAATCTCCCGACGTGGAGCCCGCGACCGGTGCGGCACACGCGCTACGCGCTCCGGGAGGTCAGGCCTCCGGAGGGAGGGGAGGAGTCATGACGGCGCGCACGCAGTACGAGCCGGAGCCGTGGGAGGCCGCGATTCAGGCGTGGCTCCAGGCGGCGATGGACAAAGTAGGCTCCGGCATCCCGGTGATCTACGCGAACCAGAGCGCCCCGCGCCCGGCGTGGCCTTACGTCACGCTGCAGCCGGTCTCCGTTGTCGACGTCGGACAGGGCGAGCGGGCGCTGGTAGACGAGGCGGGCGGCGCGCCGACGGACTACGAGTACCGCGTCGACCAGATCAAGCGCGGGTCCGTCTCGGTCAAGTGCTTCGGGTTCGACGCGCGCAACATGGCGCAGACGGCGAGCATGGACTTCAAGCTCCCGTCGTCTGTCGAGACGAACAGGGCTGCCGGCCTGTCGATCATCGGCGTGGACGGCGGCCCGAACGACGTCTCTGTCCTCGAGGATGAACAGCCGTACAGGGTCATGCAGTTGGATCTTGCATTCCTGTTCAGTTTGAGGCTTACTGAGGATGTCGGCTCAATCCAGGAGATCCACGCCGACGGAACGGTCGGCGAGGCGCCGGTCAAGGTCGACTATCCCTGACAGGAGGTCCCATGAGCTTCGATGGTGAAATTGCAGTCAGCGTGAGCTTGGACGCGTCGAGCGTCGGCAAGACGGCGTTCGGCACGCCGCTGATCCTCGTTCCGCTGGCCGACGGCGACTACGCGATCACGGGGATCGGCGTGGCTCCGGCCAACACGATCACGATCGTGGGCGACCACACCGCGCATTTCAAGGACGGCGACGAGCTCCGCATCTACGCCAGCACGGGCAACGACGGCATCTACACGTGCAGCGGCGACGCGGTGTTCGGCGCCGGAAACACCACGATCACGACGGCTGAGGACATCGACGATGCAACCGTGGACGGCGGCGTCCTGATCGACGAGTTCCTGAACTTCTACAAGGAGTACTCGTTGCCGTCCGAACTGAGCGCGGACCAGGCGCTGTTCGGCGTCGCGGCGGACGTCGACGAGATCGGGTATGCCTTCACGCAGTCTCCGCGGCCGAAGACCATCGCGGTCGGCGTCTGGGGCTCGGAGCACGCGACGATCAAGGACGCGCTCGACGACCTGTGGGAGCTGTACCAGGGCTTCTACGGCTTCGCCGTCAAGGACGCGACGGATGCGGACTACGTCGCGTCCCCGAACACGGGCACGGCGAGCCTGTGGGCGGAGACGAACGGCCGGATCCTGTTCGCCGACTCGGACGACGCCGACATCCCCGGATCGGCCGTCGAGGCGACGTCCATCGCCGCACTGGCCAAGGCGGCAGGACTCGAGTACACGGTCGTCTGCTACCACCCGACTCCGGCCGAGATGCTCGGATGGGCTCTGTGCTGCAAGTACTTCGCCTTCAGCCCGGATTCCTACGCGACCATCGCGTACTGCCAGACGCTCACCGGCGTCACGGCGCAGAGCTACACGTCCGGGATCCAGACGATCATGGACGGCAAATACGCCAACTACTACACCACGATGGGCGGCGTCGGCGCGTTCGGCAAGGGCTACACGGCCAAGGGGAGGTGGCTCGACGTGCGCGTGTCGGCGGACTGGGCCGCGGCCCGGATCCGCGAGGACCTCATGCAGGCGTTCGTCAACGCGTCGAACGCAGGACGAAGGATCCCGTATACCGATGCGGGATTCAAGATCCTCGAAGGCCTGACGCTCGTCGTCCTGCAGCGCGGCGAGGGCGTCGGCCACTTCATCGAGGGGTCGAGCGCCGTGCAGATGCCGGCGCTGGCAGACGTCACGCCGGCGCAGCGCACGGCGCGCAGCCTGACCTACGAGTTCGGCGCGCAGCCGAGCGGGGCCGTGCAGAGCGTCACGGTCGCCGGGACCGTCTCCGTTTCGTTCACCGCGCCGACCGCCTGAGTCGGCTCAGATAGGAGATCGCCATGCCTGTGAACCCGATGGCCGGGACTTACGACATCAAGGTCGTCTCCGTCTCCATCAACGGCGTCCCGATCGACGGCTGGAGCGACGGCGACGCGATCACGATCACGCACACGTCGCCTACCTGGGTCAGCCGAGCCGGGATCGGCGGCGAGGTCGCTCGAGCCAAGCACAACGATCGGCGGACGATGGTCACGTTCAACGTGCTCGGCACGTCGCTGATCAACAACATCATCGACGGCTACCGGATCACGGACGAGGCGACCGGGCTCGGGTGCTTCGCGTTGTCGATCATCGACGCCCGCTCCGGCGCGTCGCTCGTGTCGCCGCAGGCTTGGGTGACCAAGCGTCCGGACAAGGCGTACGGCGCGGAGGTCCCGCAGCTCTCCTGGGAGATCGAGTGCGGCTCGACGCTGGAAGCGAATCTCGGCACCGTCCCGACGCCGCTCGGCTGATCGGGGCATCTGGCCTGTACGGAGGCTGAACGCCATGGAAGACACGAGCAACCTGAAGACGAGCACCATTGAGTTCGAGCTGGACGACGACTCCGGATCGGCTCACTCATACAGGCATGTGCTGCACGGCGGCAGGGACGGCTACCGGCTGATGATGCGCCTGAGCAGGATCATCGGCCCGGCGCTGGCCGAGCTGGTCGAGGCAGTCGGAGACGGGCCGGGCCTCGACGGAGATGTGGAGTGGGATAGGCTGGGCGCCGTGATCAGCGGGGCCGCCGAGCGCATCCTGGACGACGAGCGGTTCGTCCAGGACCTGATGCGCCACGCATTCCGGGACGGCAAGGCGCTGCGGGACGATCACCAGTTCGATCTGGCCTATCAGGCCAACTACGGCGAGCTGGGCGCGGCGGTCAAGCGGCTCGTGATCGACAACTTCGGCGACGCGCTCAAGCGGCTCAACGTCCCTTTAGCCGGGGCGGCGGCTCAGGGCTCTCCGAAGACGCAGGGCGGCGCATCGAGGAAGCCGCCGAAGCGGCGGACGTCGAGTGGATGATCTGGCGGCCCGTGTCCGAAGGTCTTGCGTCCGGCCTGGCTGAGGTCAGGCTCTGCTGGACGACGGCCGATCTCATGGAAGCGCACGCCGCCCTGATCGCCAAGGCGCAGATCGAGCGGATCGCCATGCAGGACGCGGAGCGACGCAATGCCGTATCTTAGAGAACTCCTGACCAAGCTCGGCTTCGATGCCGACACGAGCGGGGCTGAGAAGTACACGGCGAGCCTGAACGCGGCCAAGGCCGCGGCCAAGGCGCTTGCCGCTGCGGGCGCCGCCGCAGGCGCGGCGCTGTTCGGGCTGGCTTCCGAGACGGCGGCGGCGGGAGACCAGGCGGCGAAGCAGGCGCGGATGTTCGGGTTGACGATCGAGAGCTACCAGGAACTGGCTCACGCAGCCGAGCAGAGCGGCTCGAACATCATGGAGGTGACCGACGTAATCAAGGACTTGTCCAAGAACGCATATGACGCGGCGTTCATGGGCAACCTCCAGTTCGCCGACATGTTCCGGGAGCTCGGAGTCACGTTGACCGACTCTCAGGGCAATCTGAGGGACCAGGAAGAGCTGCTGCTCGACGTGGCCGACGGAATGAGGGCCGTGGCCGACGACACGAAGCGGCTGGCGATCGCGGAGAAGCTGCTCGGAGGATCGGCCAAGAAGCTGCAAAATTTCTTCATGGCCGGCTCGGAGGGGATCCAGGCCATGCGCCAGGAGGCGCGGGATCTCGGCATCGTGCTCTCCGAGGACGTCGCAAAGCGATCCGAGGTCTTCAGCGACAGCATCGACGAGGTAAAGAAGGCGTTCCGCGGCATCCGGTTCATTATCGGGTCCAGCGTGATGCCCGCCATCATCGAATATGCACAAGGGCTCAGAGACTGGTTCACCGCCAACCGGGAGATCATCGCGCAGAACATCCAGGGCGTGCTGGTCGGGCTGGCCGACGCGGCGCGGATGGCGTTCAAGCCCATCGTGATTCTGGTCGGCTGGCTCAAGAAGCTGCTCGACGCGATCGGCGGCGTGGCGACGGCGGCGACCGCGCTCAAGGTCGTGCTGATCGGGCTCGTCGGGACGAACCTGCTGCTCGGCATGAAGGCGCTGCTCGGTTTGACGATCGGGACCGGCAAGGCGTTCAGCTGGCTGAAGGTCCAGGCGGCTCTTGCTCAGGCTGCGATCTTCGCTCTGATCGCCGCGGTCGGTCTGATCATCGAGGACCTGTATAGATTCTTTACAGGCGCGGACTCGCTCGCCGGGCGGCTGATGGATTGGCTCGATACGAGCGACGCGGCGATCGCGCAGTGGTACAGATCGAACATCAGGCCGATCTTCGAGTGGATCGCCGACAAGTTGCATGCGTTCATCGAGATGCTTGACGCGATCGGCGACCGGGCGGCCGTGATCCGAGAGGTGGGCCAGGCGCTGGGGCTCGTATCAACGGAGGCGCAGCGCAAAGAGCAGCAGAGGGCATCTGCCGCGGGCACGCTGAGCACGGAGGAGCAGCAGCAGATCCTGGAGAGGGCCAGGAGGATCGGGCAGGCGCGCGGGCTAGGCGCGGACGCCATGCGCAGACTGGCGTTCCAGATGGCCGAACGGCAGGCGGCCCGCAATCAGGCCAATGCGTCAGTCAGCGTCGGGTCGGTCTCCGTGGAGATCCAGGGCTCGACGGCGATGGACGGCGAGCAGACCAGACAGGTCGTGCGGCAGGGCGTCGAGGACGCGCTCGCCAAGCCGCTGCGCGACCTGCAGACCGCGACGGAAGGAGGTCTGGAATGAGCGCTCAGATCCCGCTTGTCAGGCCGCCGCGCAGCACGGGAGCCGTGATCTACGACCAGGAGACCGGCATGGAGCTGGTCGTCTTCGACGCGGCGGTCATGGAGCAGCACGGCAGGGAAGGCACGATCACCGATCACCCGGTCGAGGACGGCTCGGACGTGACCGACCACGTTCAGCTGTCTCCGCTCTCCCTGTCGATCGTGGAGATCGCGTCGGCCACTGCGCTGTCTCCGCTGATCGAGGCGCAGCCTGACCGAGACCTGCTGGTCTGGGACGAACTTGTCCGCCTGTGGAACGAGAAGCGGCTGCTGACCGTCGCGACGCACAGGGCCGACTATGAGAACATGATCATAACAAACCTGAACGACGCGGACACGGACGGCGGCCCGCAGTGGATCGAGCAGTCCATCATGCTGCGCGAGATCCGGGTGGCGTCGAGTCAGGACGTCGAGCTTCCGCCGGAGCGGTACGACGAGAGGGTGAGGCACTCCTCGCCGGGCAATCGGGACGTAGGGCGGCAGCAGGGAGCGGACGCGGAGACGGAAGGAGAGCAGGCGGCCGAGGACCGCGGCAAGTCGGTGCTGGCCGGGATCGCGGACTCCTGGTTCTAGGCGCGGGACTCCCCGTGGTGGAGAGCCCCGCAGACAACGCATCAACCGAAAGGAGGATGCGTCGACTATCTCACAGGTCGGAGGTCGAGTCAAGTGTCTCAGGTCATCCCGGTGTTCAACAATCTGGCGGACAACGAGGGGTTGACGGACTGGACGGAGACGATCAGCCTGGACGGCGTCTCGTACAGGCTCCGGATATGGTGGAGCGACCGCGTGCAGGCGTGGTATGCCGACCTGTACGCCGCGGACGGCTCCGAGCTGTGGAAGGGATCGAAGCTGCAGCTCAACTGGCCTTTGTTCTCCAGGCTGCGCGGCGACGGCGCGCCGGCCGGGACGCTGTTCGTCGCCTCCACGTCTACGGACGACTCGGAGCCTGTCGCGGCGATCACGCGGACGAACCTCGGGACGGACGCTGTTCTCCTGTACCTGACCGGCGACGAGCTGGACGCGATCGAGGCCGCTGCGGCGGCAGGAGAGCCGGGCATCAGCATAGCGATCACGTAGGATGGACAAGCGATTCTTCGATCGAGTCGTCCGGCTGGACGCCGGGCGGGCAGGGGAGACGGGCAAGAGCTGGACGGACCTGCGCTTCACGTTCGAGGCCGTCAAGACGTCGAGCCGCGAGCCGGACACGCTTGCTCTGACCGTCTACAACCTCAACGAGGACAGCCGCGGCATGCTGCAGCAGCCGGACATGATCGTCCGTCTCTTCGCCGGATACCGCGGCCAGGGCGCCAAGCCGCCGCAGATCTTCTTCGGCGACGTGCGGGCAGGGACGGTGAAGCACGTCAAGGAGGGGCCGGACTGGATCACCACGCTCGAGGCGGCCGACGGCGGGACGATCTACTCGACTGCGCGGCTGAGCCGCAGCTGGGACGGCCCGATCCTCACGAGCGATCTGCTGCGCGGGATCGCCGAGGCCATGGGTCTCGACTTCTCCGGCCTGCCGGACGGAGCGCTCGACCTGGAATACCAGGGCGGATTCTCGATCATGGGTCCGGCGAGGCAGGCGCTGGACGACGTCGCCCGCTCCGCAGGCGTGCGGTGGGCGATCCAGGACGGAGAGCTGGCCGTGTGGACTGCAGGCGGCTCGACCGGCGAGACGGCCGTACTGCTGTCTTCGAGCACGGGGCTCGTAGGAACGGTCGAGCGCATGGACGACGGCCGCATTGCTGCCAGGTGCCTGCTCAACGGACGGATCAAGCCGAAACGGCGGCTGCAGATCTCAAGCGCCGCATGGTCCGGCATCGTCAAGCCGTTCTCCGTCAAGCACAGAGGCGACTCGGGCTGGGCGCCGGACTACTACACCGAGATCGAGGGCAACGAATGACGACGGAACCACAGGCGATCGAATTCGCGTCCGTGCTGACCGACGCGATCAAGGCGCAGATCAGGGCGCTCCACACGAGCACGCCCGGCGTCGTGTTGAGCTACGACGCGGCGCAGAAGCGGGCTCAGGTGCGGCCGGTGCTTCGGGCGCGGTTCTCGGACGGCGAGACGCGGCAGGCTCCGACGATCACGGGCGTGCCTGTGGCGTTTCCTCGAGGCGGCGGGTTTCAGATCTCATGGGGGCTGGCCGAAGGGGATACCGGCCTGCTCATATTCGGCGAGCGGTCCATAGACGACTGGCTGGCACTGGGAGGGGACGACGTCGAGCCGACGTCCAGGCGGACCTACGATCTGAGCGACGCGGTGTTTCTGCCGGGCATCGAGCCGTTCAACGGCGCGCAGTCCGGGGCCGGAGCCGATCAGCTCGTGATCGAGTCCGGCGACTTCTCCGTCCGGCTCGACGAGTCGGCGGGCGAGGTCGTGATCGCCGGACCGGGCGGCTCGGAGCTCAAGATTGATGCGGGAGGCAATGCGACTGTAAACGCGGCAGATAATGCGACTGTAAACGCTGCAGCAATTTCCATTTCAGGATCATTCGGGGCTGAGTTTAAGACCAATTTGATTGGACAGATACAGGCTCGTGGGATGGCCGCCGGAGTCGGAACGCTGTACCCCCCCATTCCGATCCCTATCAGCATATTGTTTATTCTGAGGGATTTGGTTGAAATAATAGGTACTGGAGGCTTGGCACGGATTGGAGCGCCCCCAGGACCGCTTGTAAACATCGGGACCGGACAAACAGCAGCTGCTCTACAGCCGCTGTTTGCCGAGATTGTTGCGGCGTTGACATCCATGGAGGCTCCCTGATGCGCTGCGATCTGTACGACGTCGCCGTTTCGCTAGGCTCGACGATGCGGGACCTGAGCTGGTCGGACATGCCCTGCTCCGAGTTCGTCCGGCTGGCGATCGAGAAGCAGATCGCCATGCTCCGGAACGACCCGTCCTATCGGCTGCCCGCGGCGATCGGAGAGCGGGTCAACATGAGCGACGTCCCGCGCGGCGGGCTGGCAGACCTGGTAGAGAGGAACGACGCGCGCATCCACGGCGCTCCTGGTGCGATCGTCCAGGCCGGCATGGGGCGCATGATCCTCGATCCGGAGGACGCGGTGCGCGGCGACGTGGTCCAGTGGTGGCGCCGGACGAGGGGCGTATGGGCCGGTCATGCGTTCGTCATCGATTCGGTTGTTGTCGAGTCGAGCGGGCTGGTGTACTGTAAGGCATACGGCTCCCATCGGAGCTTGAACGGAGTCGGGCTGCACCCGCAGCGGTTCGCGCTCGACTCGGACGACAGACGGCGCGTGTGGATCGCGCGCATGGACTCGGAGAGGATCACATGAGAGAAGCAGCCGCAGCGGCGGAAGCAGCGATCAGCAAGGCGCTCGACGACCTGTCGGCGTCAGCGGCCGCCTACGAGTACCCTTCCGACTGGTCGATCGAGAAGATCGACGGCTACTCGAGCTCGATCGAGGCGCGAATCATGGAGGTGCGCGAATTCGCCGCGCAGGCCGCCCGGACGGTCTGCCGGGTCGCCGACAACGCCGACCCGGAGGGCTCGCCTGAGTACCATGAGCGCTTGGCGCGCGACAAGGCGGCCGCTGATCACGCCGAGCACATGAGGCGCCTGCAGGAGGGCGGCAAGTGAGCATCCAGGACCTGAAGATCGACGAGACGGTGCGCGACCTGGCGATCGAGGGCGGCGACATCGCTCTGATCGCAGGCAACGAAGCCGTGCCGCAGCGCTCGACGATCGCGCTCAGGCTGCACCGCGGCGAGTGGTTCATGGACCTGTCCGCAGGAGTGCCGTGGAGCGAATGGTTCCGGATGAAGCCGTTCAAGCCGCAGGCGGCGGAGATATTCCTTAAGAGGTATCTGCGAGGCCTGCTCGGAGTCGCGTCGATCGAGGAGATCGACCTGACTCTCGGAGACGACCGATCGATGGAAGTCGAGTACCGATACACGCTCGCCGACGGCGAGGGCGGAGTCGACTCGACGCTGATTACGGGATAGGTGAGCCATGCCGGCAGGACTCGGGCCTGGAGGCCTGCAGATCAAGACGCTCGAGGAGATCCGGGACGACATCCTGGCCCGGCTGAAGCAGCCGCCGCCGAACGGGCTCGGGATCGACGTGGACACGTCTCCCAGCTCCAACTTGTACAGACTTGTATCGATCCACGCATACAACATCCATCTGGCGTGGCAGGGGCTGCTCGAGGTCTGGGACGCTCTCAATCCGGACAACGCGGACGGGGTGCAGCTGGACAACGTCTCGGCGCTGGTCGGCGTGACGCGGCTGGAGGCGACGAAGGCCAACGGGACCGTACGGTGCTACGGCACGGTCGGCACGACGATCCCGGACTGGACGGACCCGACGCCCGGCGTCGTGCGCAAGGGATCAACCGGCGATCTGTTCAACATCCTGCCGGAGCCGACCGGCGGAACCTGGGTGGTGGGCGGCGTCGGCTACGTCGACGTGCTCGTCGAGGCGCAGACCGCCGGGCAGCTGAGCATCAGCTCTGATCAGATACAGGATATCGTCAATCCGATCGCCGGCTGGACGTCGGTGAACAACCCCGCAGCTCTCGGGACATGGACAGACCAGGGCACAGACGAGGAGACGGACGACGAGCTGAGGCAGCGGCGTGAGGAGTCTCTGTCCATCACCGGCACGGCCGCGGATCAGGCGATCCGCGCGGCGCTGGCCGCGATCGACGAGGTGACGAGCGCCTTCGTGCTCTCCAACCGGGCGATCACCGCGGACCCGGTCACGGGCCAGCCGGCCAAGTCGTTCTGGACGATCATCTATCCGGACCTGTCGGCGGACGCGGACGCGGAAGACGAGATCGCGCAGACGATTTGGGAGCGCATGCCTGCAGGCATCGAGGCGTGGGGAGACCCGGCCGGAACGATCCGCACGGCGACGATCACGGACTCTCAGGGCTACGATCAGACCCTGACATGGCAATATGCGTCGGGCATCGACTGTGCGGTGAAGGTCACGCGCACTGTGGATGCGAGCCTGTACCCGGCAGACGGCGACGCGCAGATCAAGACCTGCGTGCAGAACTATTTCGCCGGGCTCAGGGTCGGAGACGACGTCAACCCGGGGCCGATGTACGGCACGGCAGGCGACATAGCCGGCGTCCTGACCGTCCAGATCCAGCTGAAGCTCAAGGCCGCGCTGCCGTTCGTCGCGTGGCCCGGCGACGCGGCGCCGATCACGATCGCCGACGACGAGATCGGCCTGATCGACGCCGCGGACATCACGGTTGCATAGGGTGACGACATGACCACATTGACGATCAAGCTGGACGGAGCCGCCGGGCCGAAGCTGGACGCCGACAGCGGCGTGCTCATCACGCTGAGCGCCGCAGTCGACTCCGGGTCGATCAGCACGTACAACTGGGTGCTCACCCCTCCCGAGGGGTCGACCTCCGTGCTGTCCGACCCGCTGGCCGCGAGCCCGACCTTCACGCCGGACCTCGAGGGGTCGTATCAGATCGAGTGCGGCGTCTACCTGGCGGACGGGAGCTCGGTCAACGAGACGACCACGGCGACGGTGCCGACCAGCCGCGGGCTGCTGCGGATCCCGGGCTATGAGGAGACAGTCGAGGCGTCGGCCTCCTACGGCTGGGCCGGCGTGGCGAGCATGTGGAAGAACATGATCGTGCTCGACCGCATCGCCGCCAGGGGCGGCACGATGATCTGCGTCAACGACGAGGGCGCGTCGATCGACGTAGGGCAGCTCGTCCACATCACCGGATCGGTCACGCCGACCGGAGGCGAGGAGATCCCGCAGGTGCAGCTCGCCGACGACGCGGACCCGCCGACCGACATCTACGGCATCGTCTCGTCCGCCGCTCCAGGAGCGCTCAGCGGGTCGAGCGTCGCGGACGGGGCGCTCTGCGCCGTGACGTTCACCGGAGCGGTCTACGGAATCGACGCGGCCGGAGCGATGACGCCGGGCAACGGCGTCTACCGCACGGCGGCAGCGGGGCAGGCGGATGAGACGGGAGCGACGCCGGCGCTCGGCACGTGGCTCACCGCGGACGGAGCCTGGATCGACGGAGCCTGCGGCATGTCCTCGGCGGCAGGCGTGCAGACCGTATGGGTCGGCAAGCACGGAGACGACTCGCTGGCCGGCACGAGCTGGCAGCAGGCCGTGCTCACGATCGGGCAGGCGATCACGCTGGCGACGGCCATGGTCCCCGGAGCGGCCAACCGGATAGTGATCCGCTGCGACGACGCAGGCATCTACACGGAGAACTTCACCATACCGCAATACGTCGAGCTGCACGCTCCGAGCGCGACGATCAGCGGTAACGTCATCGTATCGGACCATGCATCTGTGGACGTGCTTCGTGCTTCCTGCGCCGCAGGCGTGGCGATCCTGAAGGACCTCGGAGACTCGGACGTCAGCGTCGTGCGCGTGCGGGACCGGCTCACCGCGACGGCCGGCACGGACGGGCTCGTCTGCCGCAGCGGCACGATGACCGCTGAGATCGAGAATCTCCATGTCGCCAACACCGCATACGGCATCGGCTCCGGCACGCTGACCATGACCGGAGAC
>Ga0180432_10004382_pt1 | contig 19447 bp, 18 predicted proteins | sample SS_ome_10_FD_132414 | JGI IMG/M metagenome (GOLD analysis project Ga0180432, IMG submission 132414) | Hypersaline lake sediment archaeal communities from the Salton Sea, California, USA - SS_1_MS_2 metaG | ecosystem: Environmental > Aquatic > Non-marine Saline and Alkaline > Hypersaline >...
AGGGCCTGCTGGACATAGTCCTTGTCTAGCAGGTCTATGACCTTTTTCAGATCCTGGGCTGTCTCGGGGCTGCAGCCGCGCACGGGATCGAAAATCTTGGCCGCGATCGTACGCGCCTTGGAGATTTCGTTTACCGCAGGTGAAAGCGTCAGTATGCGGCTCATGACTTCTATGGCCTTGCGCTCTCTTTTCAGGTGCATCAAGGCACTGCCGTAGGCCACCAGGATGGCCGCCCGGTCGGGGTCGATCGCCAGGGCCTTTTCAAAGAACTCCTTGGCAATCGTATTGTCGCCATTCAACAGGTGGATCAGGCCCATGCGGTACTGGGGCTCCGCATCGCCCGACATTATCTCCGCCGCCCGCGACAGGTGCCTCAGCGCCTCCTGCATGAATCCTGGGCCACGGGACATGGCCACGAGCCCCATGCCGTAGGCACCCAGCCCGGCTGTCGATTCACGCTCGGCCATGCGCTCGTAACGACCGGCCACCTCCGACAGGCACCCGGCATAATACGCGGCTTCGACCAGGCCACGGTGGGCAGACAGGTCTCGGGGATCGGATTCCAGGATATCCAGGAAGCGCTCGTAGGCCTCTGCGGGCCGCCCGGCTCTCGTCAACTTGCGGGCCTGGGCCACGGGGCTGAGGCGGGGGCCGGCCGTCCCCGATTCGTGCCGGCAGGCAAGCGGGCCGAGCAGAAGCAAGAGCAAGCCTGCCAGAAGCCAAGGCCATTTTTTATCTGATATCGACATGTCACCTGTAAATCTAGGTCCCGAAGTCATGCATGTCAAACCGTACCGCGATCTGCCTCCGGTGCGCCCGGCCGCAAACCGCTGTCATCACCTGCCTGACTACTTGAGACCGAAGAGATCGAAACCGAAGTGCGCCACGGCAGCCCCTGCCACCGCCAGCAAGAGAATTACCAAAAAGACGATCAGGAACCTTTTGGAACCTGTTTTTTTCTTCGCCGCACCTTTTTGCCTTGCGGCGCCGCCCGCAGGTGGGGATTCGCCCGGTTCCCTGTAGGCAGAGATCTGCTCTGGCATGGGTTTGGCGCTGTTTTCGAAACCTGAACGGTCCTTGGGCGAGACGATGAAGGCCGCCTCGTCCCCGTCCCCGTCTACGACATCGCCCACGCCCTCCTGAGGCGCCGGGGGTGTTTCCAGCGAGCCGACGATGGGTTCCAGCTCTTCCAGATTCTCCTCTTCATCTTCCTCGCTCGAATCGCCGGAGGCGGGCGCGCCGGCTGCCCCGGGAAAGGGCTCTGCGCTGTCCAGGGGTTCTCCCGGCCACTGACCGGGCTCGTCCAGATCGGTCGCGGCCGGGTGGACCCCGGCGGCTGGCGCTGGCTCGGCGGCGGGCTCTGAAACAGGCTCTGGCTCGGCGATGGGCTCTGAAACATGTGCTGGCTCGGCGACGGGCTCTTCGGCTGGTGCCGGCTCGGCAGGTTCAAAACCTGCGTGTTCATCCGGCTCTGGATCGACATCCGCGGCCGACTCCTGTTTTGCAAAAGGATACTCGGTGGTCTCGGCAACATAAGGGTCGAAGGTTTCGGAGGCATCCTGCGTTGCCACCGGTTCTTGTGCTGCGGGTTTTTCCCGTGTACCGGCAGCGCCGGCCTGTGCCCCGGCTTCGGCCTGCTGTAAATGGTTTTCGAGCTCGGCCACGCGCTTTTTCAGATTCTCGGCCTCGGCCGCGATTGAATCGCTGGCCTGGCTCATGTCGACCAGTGTCTTCTGGTGGCGCTGGCGCTCCTGTTCTGCCTGCTGGAGTTGCTCGTCCCGCTCGGACAACTGCTGATCCCGCTCGGCGAGCTGCTGCTTGAGCCGGCCCAGCTCTTGATCCAGTTCCGCCTGGCGCTCGCTTTGATTGCCGTTCATCTCGCCCAGCTGGCTACGCACCTGGGCCAGTTCGCTGTCGCGGGCCTCCATCTGCTCGTTCAAATCTTCGATTCGTCCCTTGAGCTCGTCCGCCTCGCTTGCACGCGAGAGCAAAGCTCCTTTCTCTTCCTTCAGGGCCTTGAGTTCCTGTAACAACTGCTGTTGCTCGGCATTGCGGGATTCCAGGTCACGTGCGGCCGATTCCGTGGCCCTGGCGATCTCGTCTTCCTTGCCTTCCAGCCGGCCTTTCAGATCCCGCAGTTGTCGCTCGAGCTCCTCTACGTGGGTATCCGGCGCGCCTGAAGAGGATGCAACCCGCTTCATGGCCTCCTCGTTCTTGGCCATGGTGCGTTGCAAGGCGCGGATCTGTTTGGCCATCTCGTCTCGTTCCTTCTCTGCCTTCTCGGCGCGCTGCTTGTAGCGCGTTCTGCCCTTGGGCAAGGGCGGGGGAACCGCCGGCGGCGCCTGGGGCGCCGGGCTCTTGGCGGCCTGCTCGAGCTCCTTTTGCAGCTCGGCCACCCTGCGCTCGGCCATCACCGCCCGCTGGGTGAGCATCTCGGCTACTTCTCCGCCGCCCTGCGCGGGCGCTTCTTTCAGGCGCTTTATCTCGTCCTGGAGGTTCTTGACGGTGGCGTCGGCGCTTTCCTTGGCGGCCTTGAGATCCCACTCGTACTCTTCGCGCTCTTCGGCCAGAGTGCTCTCGAGCTCGGCGATGCGCTCTTTCAACTTCGCCGAATCTTCTTCGGCCATTGGGTTCTCCGGCGTTGGTAAAACCCGGGTTGAATCCGGTTTGCTAAGAAAAATGATAGCAGATCCTGCATGGGCGGCAAGAAAACGGCGACCCGCCGAGGATCACCCAGCACCTTGTGGCCTTGTAACCCCGCAGAGTTTGTGAAACAATGCCTGGCAAGCTGCCCGTCGAGAGGAGGTTTTTGACATGTCTCAAACCCCGCTACGGACCGTTTCATGTTGGGTCGGGGCCTTCATCCTTGCTTGCGCCTGCGGCTGTGTCAACACGGCCAGGCTGGACGATCAACCACCCAAGCAACCCGCCGCGAAGGAGATTGCCCCCGCAGAGCAGCCTTCGCCGGTGGATCTCGAAGCCTTGCCCGGCCTGTCCCGGCGGGATTTCAACCGCATTGCCGCCCTGCTCGACCTGCCGCTGTTCTGGGCTGCGGATGAAGACAATGACGGAAAAGTAGATCCCGCAGAACTGAAGCTGCTCGGTGTGGGCACCGACCGGGCCGCCTTCGTAGCAGAAGACGGCTTCACACCGGCCTTCGGGCGCCAGGTGGCGCAGATGGTAGAGTATCGGCGCCGCGAGGCGGTGGCCCGCGAGTTGAACCAGGGCCGCCCTACCCTGGTACACTCCAATTTCACCGCTTCCCCCGAACCTGACCGGCGCGTGGTCGAGCACATCACCCGCGCCGCGCGGATCATCGAAGAACTGTACGCCCTGCAAAACGGGTCCTTTGCCCTGCGCAACTGCCTTACAAGCGGTGACACGGCATCGCGGGCTGCCTTCAGGCGCAACCAGTCACCCTGGTGTGTCGCCCCGGATACCATGTCCGATCCCTTCTGCAACGCCTGCCCGTTCTTCCCGCCCAGGCTCTCGGGGCTCTACCCGGCCGCTCTGGCCGCCGAGCCCGACATGTGCGAACGGCTGGCAGCCCACGAGGATGCCAAGCGGCTGCTAGATCCCTTCTGCGTGGTGCGCGAGGCCGAAGGGCGCCTGGTCGCCGTGCCCTATCACGAGCACTGGGCGGAAAGGATGGGCCGCATCGCCGCAGAGCTAGAGGCGACCGCGGCCGCGCTGCCAGCAGGCAAGGAAAAGGCCTTCCGTAAATACCTTCTGGCCGCCGCACGCGGGTTCGAAACAAACGACTGGCAGGCCGCCGACGAGGCCTGGGCCGCGATGAGCTCGACCAACTCGCGCTGGTACCTGCGCATCGGTCCCGACGAGGTGTACAAGGACCCGTGCAACAGGAAGGCCATGTTCCACACCTCCTTCGCCCGCGTCGATCCCGATTCGCTCTACTGGCAAGAAAAGCTGGTGCCCCTGCGTCAGGAGATGGAGACCCGGCTGGCAGAGCTGATCGGGCCTTCCTACGAGGCCAGGCAAGTCGAATTCCAGATGCCCGACTTCATCGCCATCATCCTCAACGCCGGCGATGCCCGGCTGCCCCTCGGAGCGCTAGTGGGACAGAGCCTGCCAAACTGGGGCAAGGTGGCCACCGAGGGCCGCGGCCGCACCGTGGTGATGTCCAACCTGTACACCGATCCCGATTCGCAGGCCATCGACAAGGCACGCGGCGATGCGCTGCTGTCCAGCGAGGCCATGCAGGCCTACACGCGCGAGAAGCGCCTGGGGCTGCTGGACATCATCCTGCACGAGGCGACCCACAACCTCGGGCCGCACTCCGACTACGCGGTCGACGGCAAGAAACCCGACGATATTTTCGGCGGCGTCAAGGCCACCATTCTCGAGGAGCTCAAGGCCCAGACGGGGGCCCTGTACTACGTCGCCTTGCTGAGGGAAAAGGGCGTGCTCGGTGAAGAAGATGCCAACAAGGTATACAACCACGCCATCCGCTGGGCCTTCGGTCATATTTCCCGGGGCATGACCGACGATGCCGGCCGCCCCAAGCCTTACAGCCAGGTGGCCGCCATCCACATCGTCACGCTGGTCCGCGCCGGGGCCATGACCTGGGAAGAGGGGCGCCCGGCCGCGAACGGGACGGACAACGGCCGCTTCGCGGTAGAGTACGCGAAGATACCCCAAGCGATGAAAAAGCTGATGCAACAGACCGGGCGCCTCAAGGCCACGGGTAACGTCGAGGGCGCCAAGAAACTGATCGCATCCTGCCTGCAGGGTTCGGGGTTCGCATCGCTGCACGCAGATGTTATCTCCGAGCGTATCCGCCGCTACCCCAAGGCCAGCTTCGTCTACGGAGTCGAATACTAGGAGAAAGAAAATGCGCTCTCTTGTCTCGAAGTGTTTGCTCTTTCTCCCGCTATCGCTGCTGTTGTGCGCTGCGGCCGCCCGGGCCGGCGGTTTCACGATCATCGAGATGGGCGTCAAGAAGACCGGCATGATGGCCGGCATCGCCAAGCCGGACGATCTGTCGGCGGTCTACCACAACCCGGCGGGCCTTGCCGATCAGCACGGCACCCGGCTGCACCTGTCGTCCGGGTTCTCCTTCGTCCACGCCCAGGCGCGGCTGAAGGCCTGGCCCGGCGGCGAGGGCGTCTACGGCAGCGAGGATTTCATCGATACCCCGGTCGACGAGGACGGCTACTTCGAGGGCACCTACGAACCGACGCGCTACTTCGGGGCCATGCCCATGTTCGTCGCCTCTTCCGACTTCGGCTGGACCGACGGGCCGGTGTGGGCCTTCGGCTTCTACGTGCCGGACTTCATCGGCGCCTTCATGCCCGAAGACGCTCCCTCGCGCTACCTGGTGGTCGAGGGCTACTTCGTGGCCGGCGTGGCGACCATCTCCGGCGCCTACCGTCTGCCCGAACCGGTGTCCTGGCTTTCCTTCGGAGCATCGCTGGGCATGATCTACGTGAGGATCGCGGGTAAGAAGTGGATGAATGTACCGACTCTGTTCGACAACAACAATACCGATTTCGAGATACGCCAGGTGGGTGAGGACTACCGCCCGTTCTACAACCTGGGGGTGTGCGCGGACATCACCGATTGGTTGACCGTGGGCCTGTCCTTCATCGGTGGCGCCGACGTCGATCTCAAGGGCCGCCTGGAAATCGATCTCGCGCCGGGTGCCGAGATGAATACAATCCTGGAGGGAATCCTGGAGTCACAAGACGAGAATCTCATAGGCGCGCACGATATGACCCAGAATATGAAGATACCGGCCGGGCTGAATCTCGGTGTCAATTTCGCCGTCATGGACGAGCTCGAGCTGGCCGTCGACTTCCGCTACTGGTTCTACCAGGTCTTCGAAGAACAAAAAATATACCACGACATCGGCATCGAGATCTTAGGCGAACCGGCCATAGAAAACCCGATGGTGATACCCAAGGACTACGAGGGCTCCTGGACCATATCGGCCGGCGCGCTGGCGCGGCCCTTCGAGTTCCCGCTCGAGCTGATGGCCGGCTGGACCTACGATCACTCGCCGGCACCGAACAAGACCAAGAGCCTCGAGAGCCCGACGGTGAACCTGACCGGCTTCGCCCTCGGGGCGCGCTACACGCTCTTCGAAATGTGGCGCCTCTCTTTGACTTACTATCGCTACTGGTACCTGAAGGACGAGATCGAAAACTCCATCCTCGAGCCTCCGCAGAACTCGATTTTCGAGGGCAGCGTCGACACCTTCTCGATCCAGACGGAATTGATATTCTGATACCGCTTGATGACGGGGGTAGCACAGATGAGGTTCAGACTTTTCGTTGTTTGCACTTGCCTGGGCATGCTGCTTGGTTCTTGCGGCCTTTTCGGTGACAAGAAGGAAGACGAGCAGCAAAAGCCCGAGAAGGTCGAGCCCAAGACTTCATCGGCCTGGGACGCCAAGATCGGGCCCACCGGCGCCGAGGCGCACGCCGATCGCATCGGGGCCGCTTCTATTGACACCCTGGCGATGGGCGGGCCGGCCTCGTCACCGAAGATAGCCGACTACCTGGCCGATCCGAGTCCCAAGGTGCGCACCAAGGCGATCAAGACACTGGCCGGCTTCGGCAAAGAGGCCGAGCCCGGCCTGCCGAAGATCTTCGAGATCCTGCGCAACGTCGAGCCGGACATACGCGCGGCGGCCGCCGAGGCCCTGGCCCGCATAGGGCATGAGGCTGCCGTAAAACACCTGGAAAGGGCCTGTGGCGACAAGCACCCACGGGTGAAGATCTGGGCCCATGCCGGGCTGGGCCACCTCGGCAAAGACTGCCAGGAGCACTACGAGAAGGTAGCCGACTTGCTCGCTGCCGGCGGGTCGCCGATTCCGGCACAGGCCGCCGAGGCGCTGGGATTCATGGACTGTGCCACCAGGGAGGGCTTCGAGACGCTGGTCGGGCACCTGGGGTCTTCCGACGAGGACGTGGTCGTCGCGGCGGCCAGGGCCCTGGGATACATCGGCCCCAAGGCCGCCGGTGCGGTGCCGCGGCTGATGAAGATGCTCGAGGGCAAATCCTGGCGCAAGCGCCAGGCCGGCCTGCTGGCCCTGGCCAAGATGGGAGCCAAGGCGGCGCCGGCGGTCGGGCAGTTGATCGAGATGCTCTCGGACCCCGCGCCACGCTTCAGGGAGCTGGCGGCGCACACCCTGGGCTCGATCGGGCCGCTTGCCAAAAGCGCGGTCGATGCGCTGAAGAAGCTGACCATCGATCAGGAAGCCACCGTCCAGGCGGCGGCCAAGCGGGCGCTGGCCAGGATCCTCGCAGAGTGAGTCGTTCCATGTCGCGCGCCATTTACATCCTCGTCGCCCTGTTGCTGATTGTATGGGCCGGGTGCGACAAGAGCCGCGTCGCGCCGACGGCCGGCGACGGCTCGGCGGCCGGGGCGAAAAAGTCACCCGGATTCGATCCGATGTTGTTCGTCCTGCATTACGAGAAACAGTTCGAAGACATCATCTCCAGACGCGCCGACGACTGCGAGGGAGCCCTGGCCGATCTGTTGCGCTTCGTCGCCGATCACGAGCGCGAGTTTCTCGAGTACATCGAAGAGAACGACGGCGACCCGCTGGCCGGTGCCGGCGGCGGCCCGGTGGGCCCGCTGATGGATTTCGCCGCCGCCTGCCCGCAACAGGTCACCCGCCTCAACCGCGCCTTGCACGAGCTCGCCGAATAGCGACCCCGGACACACTTGACAAGAACAGACGGTTGTGTAAGGCTCGCAACATGATTAGCCGCAGACATCACCATCATCATCACGTGACCCGCGGGGTCGGATGATGGTGTGATCTCTGCCTGACCGTTTGACGCCATCGACGCCGGCCCCTGGGCCGGCGTCATTCGTTTCGGCGAAAGGTGCCGTCCCGGGGCCGCAGTGAAAGAAGGAGGCTCCCATGGCACCGGACAACAATTACCCGCAGATCAAGCTGGCCCTGCCCAAGGGCCGCATGCAGGCAGGCGTGCTGGCCTTGCTGGCCGAGGCCGGGATCGAGGTGCGCGCAGGCGAGAGGGACTACCGGCCGCACATCTCGCTGGAGGGTTTCCAGGCCAAGATTCTCAAACCGCGCAACATAGTCGAGATGCTGCAGATCGGATCGCGCGATGTCGGCTTCGCCGGCGCCGACTGGGCCGCCGAGCTGGGAGCCGATCTGATCGAGATCATGGATACCGGCCTGGATCCCGTGCGGGTCGTCGCTGCCGCACCGGCACAACTGGTCACGAGCGGCAGGCTGCCCGATACGCGGCTGGTCGTGGCGTCTGAGTACGAGCGCCTGACGACTTCCTGGATCGCCTCTTGCGACATGGACGCTACCTTCGTGCGTTCCTACGGCGCGACCGAGGTGTTCCCCCCGGAAGACGCAGACTGCATCGTCGACAACATTGCCACCGGCTCTACTCTCAGGGCCAACGGGCTGGTCGAGGTCGACTGGCTGATGGCCTCATCTACTCGCCTGTATGCAAACCCGCGCACCATGGACGATGCCGCCCAGCGGGAATCGATCGAGCGCTTCGCGCTGTTGCTGCGCTCGGTGCTTGAATCCAGGCTGCGGGTGATGGTCGAGGTCAACGTGGGAGCCACTTGCCTCGAGAGCGTAATAGACGTCCTGCCCTGCATGCGTGAGCCGACCATCTCCTGCCTGCATGGCGACAACGGATTTGCGGTCAAGGCAGCCGTCCCGCGGGCGGAATTGCCGCGCGTCATTCCGGAGATCAAGGCCCGCGGCGGCACCGACATCGTCGTCACCACCCTGGCCCAGATCGTACCCTGAGCCGGTCACGGAGGAACCAGCCATGGAATACCGCAAATCTCCCCGGCCGGCGCTGGATCCGGCCTGTTTGCAGGCCTATCGCCGACAGTTGCCGCGCACGGCCGTAGATCTGCACCTGGACGGCAACGAGGGCCTGGCGCCCGATGCGCGCCTGCTCGATGAGCTGGCGCCGCTGGGCCGTGAGGTCATGGGTCGCTACCCGGACAGCAGCGCGCTCGAGGAGCGCCTGGCCGCGGGGCTGGGTATAGAGCCCGGGCGCGTGCTGGTCACCGGGGGTGCAGACGACGCCCTGGACCGCGTCTGCCGGGCATTCTGTTGTGCGGATCGCGAGCTCGTCCAGACCGTGCCTACCTTCGAGATGATCGCGCGTTATGCACGCCTGACCGGTGCCGCGGTCATCGAGGTGCCCTGGCCCGGTGGCGCGTTCCCGCTGGACGCTATGCTCTCTCGCCTCGGTGCACGCACATCGGTGATTGCCGTGGTGAGCCCCAACAACCCCACCGGGGCAGTGGCCAGGAGAGAGGATCTCATACGTCTGTCCCGCTCGGCGCCCGGCGCGGTGTTGCTGGTGGATCTGGCCTACACCGAGTTCGCCGACGACGATCCCACACCGGCCCTGCTCGAGCTTCCCAATGTCGTGGTCATTCGCACGCTCTCGAAGGCCTGGGGCCTTGCCGGGCTGCGGGTAGGTTACGCGCTGGGCACACCGTCGATGATCGGCTGGCTGCGGGCGGCCGGCCACCCCTACGCCGTGGCCAGGCCATCTCTGGCCCTGGCCGAGGCCAGGCTGAAAAGCGGCGCGGCGCAAGTGACAGCCTTCATCGACAGGGTACGGCACGAAAGACGCCGGCTGAGTGACACCTTGCTCGAGCTTGGCGCGCGGCCCATGCCATCGCAAGCCAACTTCGTCCTGTGCCGCTTCGCCGACGCCAGCTGGGTACGTGACGGCCTGGCCTCTCTGGGAATCGCGGTACGCGCTTTCAGCGGCCGTGCGGGCCTCGGGGACTATTTGCGCATCACCTGTCCTGGCGACGAAGAGGCCTTCGACCGCCTGGAGGCCGCTCTGCGTTGCGTACTCGCCCCGCAGGGCATGCTGCTCGACATGGACGGCGTACTGGCCGACGTCAGCGATTCCTACCGGCGGGCTATCATTGAGACCGCGCGCCACTACGGGCTACGTGTTGCGCCGGCGGAGGTGGAAGCGGCCAAGGCCGAGCCGGGTTCAAACGACGACTGGTCCGTGACCCGGCGCATGCTCGCTCGCCGCGGCGTGTCGCTCGGCCTCGAAGAAGTCAGGGATCGGTTCGAAGGTCTCTACCAGGGCACGCCCGCGGAGCCGGGGTTCAGGCGTCTCGAGAAGTTGATTCCCTCCGCCGGGCTGATCGCCAGGCTGGCTTCACGCCTGCCGTTGGCAATCGTCACCGGGCGCCCGCGCGCCGACGCCCTGCGCTTCATGCGTGACAGCGGCCTGGAAGATTTCGTCACCGTGACGGTGTGCCGCGAAGACGCGGCCGCCAAACCGGACCCGGCCCCGCTGCGCCTGGCCCTGGAGCGGCTGGGCATCGAGCGGGCCTGGATGATCGGCGATACCCCGGACGATATCACGTCCGCACGCCGGGCGGGAGTGGTCGCCCTGGGAATCGGGGCACCGCCGGCGGGAGCCGCAGACGCTTTGTTCGCGGCCGGGGCAGCCAGAGTGCTGACCAACATGGAAGAACTGGAGGAACTGTTATGAAAGAACGACTCGAGAGCCTGACCCGCGAGACCGCGGAAACTTCCATCGAGGCCAGTGTGAACCTGGACGGCAGCGGGCGCAGCGTGGTGTCGACCGGGCTCGGTTTCCTCGATCACATGCTGGCCACCCTGGCGCGTCACTCGGGGTTCGACATCGAGCTGCGCTGCAAGGGTGACCTCGAGGTGGACGATCACCACAGCGCAGAGGACTGCGCCCTGGCTCTCGGCGCCTGCATCGACGGCGGGCTCGGGGAACGCAGAGGTATTGCCAGGTTTGGCTGGGCCTATGCTCCGCTCGACGAGGCCCTGGCGCGGGCGGTGATCGATCTCTCGGGCCGGCCCTACGCCCGCGTTGAACTGGGACTGCAGCGCGAATCGATCGGCAAGCTGGCCTGCGAGAACCTGACCCACTTCCTCTCGTCGCTGGCCACGGCAGCCCGCGCATGCCTGCACATCGATGTCATCGAGGGTGCCAACGATCACCATCGCGCCGAGGCGGCGTTCAAGGCCCTGGCACAGGCCATCGCGGCGGCGGTAGCACCCGGCTGTTCAGAGGGCGCTCCCAGCACGAAAGGAGTCTTGTGATGGCAAACAGAAAGGTACTAGTCGTCCGCACACAGACGGCCAACACAGCCTCGGTGCTGGCCGGGCTGCGCCGCGCGGGCGCGCAGCCCGTCGTGACCCGTGATCCGCAAGAGCTCCTGCTGGCACCCGCGGTCGTCCTGCCTGGCGTGGGTGCCATGCACCCGGCCATGCGCCAACTGCAAGAGGACGGCATGACCGGCGCCCTGACAGATCGCCTGCGCGCCGGCAGGGCAACCCTGGCAATATGCCTGGGCTTGCAGCTAATGGCCGCGGGCAGCGAGGAGAGCCCGGGCACCGCGGGCCTCGGTATTCTGCCGGTCACCGCCAGACGCTTCGATTCCGCGGTCAGGATCCCGCAACTGGGCTGGAACCGCATAGAGCCCGGCGCAGGTTGCCGTCTCCTGCGCTCCGGGCATGCTTATTTCGCCAACTCCTACTGCATCGAGCAGCCGCCGCGCGGCTGGTTCGCGGCGTATGCCGATCACGGCAAGCGTTTCGTGGCCGCGGTCGAGCAAGGCAATGTTCTCGGCTGCCAGTTTCACCCCGAGCTCTCCGGGGCCTTCGGCCTGGACCTGATGAGCCGCTGGCTGGGTGCCGCGTTCGGAAAAGGAGGTGCTTCATGTTAGCCAAGCGCATCATCCCCTGCCTCGACGTCAATGCCGGGCGGGTGGTCAAGGGCATTCGCTTCGCCGGACTGCGCGATGCCGGCGACCCGGCGGAGCGAGCGCTGGTCTACGATCGACAGGGGGCCGATGAACTGGTCATGCTCGACGTGTCGGCCACCCCCGAGCAGCGTTCCACGCGGCTGGAGACCGTGCGCCGGATTCGCGAGCGGCTCTCGATACCCCTCGTGGTCGGGGGAGGTGTGCGCTCGGCGGCCGACGTCGGGGTCTTGCTCGAGGCAGGGGCCGACAAGGTGGCCGTCAACACTGCCGCCGTACAGTCGCCGGGCCTGGTCGGGGAAATAGCCGCGCGCTTCGGCAGCCAATGCACCGTACTGGCCCTGGATGCGGCACGCAGCCCGGCAGGAGGCTGGCAGGTGGTGATTCGCTCGGGCAGCCGGCGCACTACTATCGACGCCGTGGATTGGGCACACAGGGCTGTCGAGAGCGGTGCCGGTGAAATCCTGTTGACCAGCTTCGACCGCGACGGCACGCGCGCGGGATACGATCTCGAGCTGCTCGGCGCCGTCTGCAAGCGCGTGGCGGTGCCGGTGATTGCTTCGGGCGGCGCCGCCGAGCCGGCCCACCTGCTCGAGGCCCTGCAAGCCGGAGCGGACGCTGTCCTGGCCGCGTCGATATTCCATTACGGCGAGTATTCGGTTTCCGATGTCAAGCGCTACCTGGCATCGAGAAAGATAGAGGTGCGCATATGATCATCCCGTCCATAGACCTGATGGAAGGCCGCGCCGTGCAGCTGGTAGGCGGAAGGGAAAAAGTCCTCGATGCCGGCGAGCCGCACGCCCTGGCCGAACGCTTCGGCCGCGTGGGCGAGATCGCGGTCATAGATCTGGACGCGGCCATGGGCCGAGGCTCCAACACGGACATCATTCGCGAGCTGGTGCGCATCGCGCCATGCCGCGTCGGTGGCGGTATCCGATCCGTCGCCAGCGCGATCGAGTGGCTCGACGCCGGGGCCAGCAAGGTCATCCTGGGCACAATGGCCGTACCCGAAGTGCTCGAGAAGCTGCCCCGCGGGCGTGTTATAGTCGCCCTGGATGCCCTGCAAGGTGAAGTCGTCGTCGAAGGCTGGCGCAAGAAGACCGGCGCCAGGCTGAACGAGCGTATGCAGAGCCTGCGCGGGTTGGCGGATAATTTCCTGGTTACATTCGTAGAGCACGAGGGGCGCATGCAGGGCACCGCCCTGCAATCGGCCGCGGAAATCGTGCGGCTGGCAAAAAAGGCACGGGTCACCTTCGCCGGGGGCATCACGACCTGCGAGGAGATTGCCAGCCTCGACGGGCTCGACTCGGACGCCCAGGTCGGCATGGCGCTCTACACAGGGCGCCTCGGGCTGGCCGATGCCTTCGCCGCGGCCATGCGCTCGGACAGGCCCGATGGTCTCTGGCCCACGGTGGTGTGCGACGAGCGTGGCTCGGCCCTGGGCCTGGCCTTTTCAGATCTGCAGAGCCTGAGCCGGGCCCTCGAGCTGGGACGCGGGGTCTATCACTCCCGCAGCAGGGGCTTGTGGATCAAGGGCGATACCTCGGGAGCCACCCAGCAATTGCTCAGGGTCAAGGCCGACTGCGACCGTGACTGCCTCCTGTTCGAAGTGCGCCAGAACGACCCCGGCTTCTGCCATCTCGCGACGCGTACCTGCTGGGGCCCGGATCGTGGCCTCGGTGCGCTCTCCAGGCGACTGGCACGGCGCGTACTCGCTGCCCCGCCCGGTTCCTACACGGCACGCCTGCTCTCCGACCCGGCCCTGCTCGAGGAGAAGCTCGGCGAGGAAGCCGGCGAACTGGCGGAGGCAGGCTCGCCCGAAGAGGTGACCTGGGAAGCGGCCGACCTGATGTACTTTACCCTGGTAGCCATGGCCCGTGCGGGGGTTTCGCTGGCGGCGGTCGAGGCCGAACTCGATCGGCGTGCCCTGCGTGTCAGCCGCCGCTACGTCGCTGTTGAAAAAAACCGGGGCCCGCAGCCTGGCGCAAAATGTGCTGCGCTCGGGGAAGAGACATGAAGAACACTATCCTGAAACGAGTGCCTTCCGCCGATCTCGCGCGCAACAGACGGGTGACGCTGGATCCGGCGACCATGGAGCAGGCGCGTGTAATCGTCGACGACGTGGCCCGCCGGGGCTTTGCCGCCGTCCGTGAACACGCACGAAGTCTGGGTGATCTGCCGCGCGGTGCACAAGCGATCTACAGCGCCGCGGATCTGGAGGCCGCTTTCGAGAATCTGCCCCCGGCCGAGAGACGGCTGCTCGAGAGAACCGCCGGGCGCATCGCCGTTTTCGCCCGGGCACAGAAGGCTTGCCTTCATGAGCTAAGCCACAAAGTACCCGGCGGCACGGCCGGCCACAGGGTGAACGCGCTCGAAAGCTGTGGCTGCTATGTCCCCGGCGGCAGATTCCCGCTGCCCTCGTCCGTGCTGATGACCGCAGTCACCGCACGGGTCGCCGGCGTACGCCGGGTCTGGGCCGCCTCGCCGCGGCCGGCCCCGGTGACCCTGGCGGCGGCATGGGTGGCGGGCGCCGACGCCCTGCTGGCCGTCGGCGGGGCGCAGGCAGTGGCCGCGATGGCCTTCGGAGCGGATCCGGTACCGGCCTGCGACACGCTGGTCGGACCCGGCAACCGCTGGGTGACGGCGGCCAAGCAACTGGTATGCGGGCAGGTATCGATCGACATGCTGGCGGGCCCCTCGGAGTTGTGCGTGCTGGCGGATGAAACGGCCGATGCAGACCTGGTGGCCGCCGACCTGCTGGCCCAGGCCGAGCACGACCCTGATGCTACCTGCGTCCTGGTAACGCTGCGGGAGGAATTGATCGGTGAGGTGGAAAACCGGCTCGATGCGCAGCTCGAAAACCTGCCCACGGCCGAGGTCGCCGGGCAATCGCTGTCGGCGGGCCTGGCCACGTGTTGCGCCGACCTGGACGAGGCCATTGCGGCCTGCGACGCGCTGGCGCCCGAGCATCTGCAGCTCGTAGTCGCGGATGTCGATCGGGTCGCGCAGCGCCTTGGAAACTACGGCGCGCTTTTCATCGGCCCGCACAGCGCAGAGGTGTTCGGCGACTACGGCATCGGCCCCAATCACGTTCTGCCCACCGGCGGCGGTGCCCGTTTTACGGGCGGCCTGAGCGTGCTGAACTTCCTGCGGGTACAGACGTGGCTACGGGTTGGTGAGCGGGGAGCCAATGCACAAGTCGCAGAGGACGCTGCCGCCCTGGCCCGCCTGGAGGGCCTCGAGGCCCACGCGCGGGCCGCCGAGGGGAGGGTCACTTGAGACGATCACGGAACTCGTCGGCGCTGAACAGGCCCTTGTCGATCATCAGGCGCACGACACTCTTCATGATGCGTTCTGCCTTTTCCTGGTAGGCGATCAGCTTGTCGATGCGCCGGGAACCAGCGACCTTATCACCGGCGGGGGCCGGCGGGCCGGCGGCTTTCGCGACGTCCCTGGTATGCTTCACGGTGGTCTTGCCGGCCAGGTCGGTTATCTTGAACTCTTCCGCGGCCTCTTCCTCGGGACTCAGCGACAGGTCGATGGCCCCGACCACGAAGGGGCTCTCTTCCCCTTTCTGATCGGCGTAACGCAGGTGGACGTGTTTTTCGATCTCCGAAGGCAATTCGACCAGCGGCCTGATCTCCAGACCGGACTCCGCACGCGCTGCGTTTCTCGTATTCACGTCCGTGGGATCGGCCATCGCTAACCAGAGGGTCTTTCCGTTGTCCCTGATGGCACAAGGGTAGACGGCATATCGTGCGCAGAACTCGCCCGATAGCCTCTGCAAGGCTTCAAGATCCACGTTCAGCTTTGCGAGGGATATACGGGGCATGCCGCTCACCTGGGAGACGGCCTCGGCCACTTTTTCCTCCGGGACAAGGCCCAGGGCTATGACGGCCAGGTGGAAGCGCCCGCCGCGTTGGCCGAGGTAATCCAGGACGCTCTGGTGCTGGAACTGATCCATGAGGCCCTGGTTACGCAGCAGCTTTGCGACCATGATGTCGGTCTTGTTCATTAGTCGTAACCTGCCCGGCCGCCAGCGTGGCTCAGTCCATGATACACAATTCGTTCGGCAACTCGTTTTTGTCGTCAGGTCTCGGCGGGAAGTGTTTCTCGAGAACGTCACCGCAACGCTTGATCGCGGCCACCATGCCTTCCCCGGGATTGCCTTTCTTGATGCCGTTCAGGATCAGGTCGCGGACTTCCCTCCAGTCATCGTCTGCCAGTCGCTCGGCGACTGCGCGGTCACCAGTCACGTGAACCATGCGCTCGAAGAGCGACAGGTAGATCAGGATACCGGTTCGTTCCTCGGTCTCGCGCAGGCCGTGCTCGAAGAACGCGCGCAGGGCAGAGCGCTGCACCTCACGCTGCATCTGGCTGCGGAAGGTAAAGAGCCTGCGCAGCCAGCCCACGTGCGAGGCAAGGGCCGCGCCGACGATGAATGCGGCGACCATCGCGCCGATGGTGATTAGCAAGCCGACCCAGGAAACGCCGACGACCGGCCGTTCCCATTCGCCCGGCCCTGCCTGTGGCAACCTCAGCCACCACAAAACGGCCAGGGTGATGGCGGCAAACCACAAACCGACGATGTCCTCCGAGCGGTCGTAGTCACCACTGGACGTGGTAACCACCGGGACGATCTCCCCGGCCGTGCGGCGCTCGGCCTCGGCCACGGCCTCGGAGATGTTCTTGCGTTCCTGATCCGAAAAGAATGAACTGGCTCGTATCATGATATTTCCCGTCCCTTTTTGAAGCCCCGGGGACTACCAGCTTCCCGTGGCCCCTCCGCCGCCCGAGAACCCCCCGCCGAAAGAACCGCCTCCGAAACCGCCCACCCCGCGTCGGCTGGTAAGCATCTGATAGAGCAGGAAACCGACGATGGAGAATACCAGGCCCCAGAACAACCAGGCCCAGCCGGAGGAGCCCCGGCGAATTAGCGACACCACGGTGAAGATACCCAGGCCGATGAAGACCACGACCAGTATGTAGTGCCAGGTCGGGCGTGGCGCGCTGGGCAACTCTTTTTCGCGCACCATGGCACTGAGGGCCTCGACACCGGCGAGGATGCCCTTCGAGAACTCGCCCCGCTTGAAGGAGGCGACGATGAAATCCTGCATGATGTGATCACACGCCAGGTCCTTGTCGTGGCCCCAGTCGGCTCCCAGTTCGATGCGCGCCTTGCGATCGCCCTCGGAGATGAGCAGTAGGACGCCCAGGTTGCGGGGCACCTCCTTGCCACCGACCCGTACCGATTTGTGGCCGATACCCCACTCGTCGAAGAGTTGGCGTGCATATTTCTCGATGGTCAATCCGGAGGCATTGTAGTGGCTCAACCTGGAGATGGTCACCACGACGATGGGAATGGCCGTCTCGTTGAGCGTCTGCTCGACGATTTCCCGGATCTCCATGAAATCCTCACCCTCGATCATGTCCGCCTCGTCAACCACGGCGATGCGTGAGCGCGGGCGATCGGGAAAAACCGGGCCGTACTGTGCCAGGGCAGCCGAAGACAGGAGCAAGAGAATCGAAACCGCGAGCGAAATCAAACCTTTTCTGTTCTGAAAAGCCATGCACCTACCATCGGTCAAAGCCGACAGCTTGTCAATGGCAGGGCCGAAGTACAGAAGCACTATATGTTGACCATCCGCTCCTTGCCTGGTAGCTTGCGGGCATGGATAACTCCTCCAAAAAAGATCTCGCAGTCACCTTCCTAGAGGACCTTGCCAAGATGGAGCCCGCCCGCCTGCGCCAGATAATAGGTGAAGTCGTCGGTGAGGAGTTGGCGGCGGTCATGTTCAACTATGCGCGGCGGGTTATAGAGGCAAACCCGGATAAGGCCGTCGAAAATGCCTCTTCGATGCTGATCCTGGGTTACCTGCTGAAGGTGCACGAGGAAGGCGACATCCCCCCGGAGAATCTCCCGGTCTGAAGAACACCACCTAACCAAGCACCGGCAGTTTACGCGCGGCGGAAATCTCGTCGACTGCCGCTTGCATTCTGCCGGTAACGGTATCGTAGATCTCTTTCAGGGCCTTTTCGTTACCGATGTCATCCGGCCCGTAGCCATTGAGTGAAACGGACTCGAGGAAACGCACCTGGCTCTTGGCTGGCAGGGGCATGTGGAAAATGGGCCCGAAGCCCAGGCCCCACGGCAAACCCAGGAAAAGCGCGCATGTCTCGGAGCGCACCAGCTTCTTCAGCTTCAGCAACTCGGCTATCCTTGCGCCGTCGTGAAGGACGAAGAAAGTCTCGTGGCCTCCGACCAGGACGACGGGCACTATCGGTACCTGCTCGCGCAGGGCCAGGCGGATGAACCCCTTCTTGCCGCCAAAGGTAATCTTGTATCGGTTCTTGTACGGCCTGAATGCCTCCAGGTTTCCGCCCGGGAAAACCACGACCTTCTTGCCACGCTGAAGCAGCTTGTTTGCCGTCTCGTGCGAAGCACGCACGCATCCGGTGCGAATGAGGAAGGTCCTGAGCAGAGGCAGGGCCACCATTGCGTCGTGCACCAGAAAGTGCAGGGTGTCGTTGAGGCCCTTCTCGAGGTACCAACGGGCCCCCAGGCCGATCGGCTCGAGGAAGGTGATGCCGGCGTTATGGTTGCCGACGACGAGCGCCGGGCCCTTGGTCACGTTTTCCATGCCCTCGATGTCCATCCTGAAATACAAGCGGGCAAGGGTATCAACCAGCGGCGCCAACAACTGGATGAACTCCGGGTCTATGCCTTCGACTTGATCCGGGTCGGCAGACGACAACATCGCCGACGTCACGGTCTTGATACTATCCAGGCTCAATAATTGTTGCCCAGCCATTTGATGACCTCCGCCGCGGTTCGTTCGATTCTGTCGCTGGAACCAACTATGAAATCCATGTGCTGATAGCCTTCCATCACCGTCTTGGGACCGCCGGCCGGAAACTGGTGGAAGGGCGGCACGAGGAAAGCTCCCTCGGCTACCAGGCTGTGAACAACACGGTGCAACTGGCGCTCTATCCTGCGCAAGGCCTCGGAGCCCAGGACCAGGTCGCGGCAACAGGGCAAGAAGAACGACAGGATCTTCGCGTTGGGTAACCCGCCGAAGGGCGTGGCCATGGTCACCACCTTGCGGATGGTTACCTTGCCGTCGATTTCGCCGCGGTCAACCATGTCCTGGGCAAGCAGGGCGATCAGCGCCCCGTTCGAATGCCCGGTCACATCGACTTCGTCGAAATCGGCCTGGCCGGCCAATTCATCCAGCCAGGAATTGAAGGCCAGGGCCGCCTTCGACAAGCGGCACAGGTTGGCCAGGGCCGAGAAATAGTAGGCGAACGAGGGTGGCACACAGACCGAACGGCCCCTCTGCTGGATCGCCGCCCCCAGCCGGTTCATTACGCTGGAGGTACAAAAGGCTCCCGGTACCAGCACCAGCGGCCTGGGAGGCAAGGGCCTGAACTCGACCGGGCGGGCCCAGGTGGCCACTGTCTGGTTGACCGATCCTCTCCAGAAAGACGGTAACTTTTTGATTTGGCTGAATGAATTCAAGCTACACCTCGCGCCTGGTAGCCCTCGCCTGTATTATGATGAATGATACGCCTTTTGACGCGGCACGTCAAGGCTGACGATCAGCCTTTTAGCTCCTTGCCTACAAGGGCTACTCGATCAGGCTGATCTCGGAGCTGAAGGGTTGTTTGGCGACGCGCATCGAGACCCGCGCCTTGA
>Ga0180432_10004383_pt1 | contig 19446 bp, 16 predicted proteins | sample SS_ome_10_FD_132414 | JGI IMG/M metagenome (GOLD analysis project Ga0180432, IMG submission 132414) | Hypersaline lake sediment archaeal communities from the Salton Sea, California, USA - SS_1_MS_2 metaG | ecosystem: Environmental > Aquatic > Non-marine Saline and Alkaline > Hypersaline >...
ACCAGCTTTTCGCACCCGCCGATGACGTAATTATAGCCGGGGCGGGGTCCGGCCTTCGTATATTGCAGAGGTATCCGCTTATCAAAGGCCGTCTCGATGTTCACCGCCGGGATGCCCAGGCCGATGAACTCGCTGGGCTTGACGACGAAATCGGCCAAAATCCCGGTATAGAGTCCCTTGAGCTCCGGTCCCTTGAAGAAGTGGTTCATCACGTCTTCGGCGGACCACTCTTTCATATGCTTGATGGGGGCGAACGCCCTCCACATCCGGAGCTTTAAAAACAGCTTCTTCAGCCCCTTCGCCTTCGTCGCCCGATAATTCAGGGCGATGAGATCCATCATCTGATCGTAAAATTCGTAATATCGATCGAGGCCGTCCCGCTCGTCGGGAAAGATATCCTTGAGGCGTTCCCTGCGCCAGTACGGCCCTTCATACTCCTTGGGATGCCACAATTCGAAGTCGGGCATGACGATCCCTCTGTCATCCCGTTCGAGAGTTATCTTGTCCGTGATGTCGAGCTCATCGAGGATAACGCCGCCGACCCCGCCGGGTTCGAATCCCTGCAGCAGCATGGGGCCCAAATCCCAGGCGAAGCCGTCTTTTTTCAGCGTGGCCGTGACGCCGCCGATCTCGTCAAATTGTTCAAATATTTTAACTTTACAGCCCGATCGGGCAAGATAGCCCCCCGCCGTAAGACCGGCGACGCCGGAACCGATAATCACAACTTGCATACTGGTGCACCTCCAAGAATTGAAATAGAATATCTCCATGACGGAGTGTCTTCGGAATCGTTTGATGAATTGGTTGAGATGATATTTTCGAAAGAGGAATAGTGCCGGGAAGCGATGTATTCGTGGCCTTCAAGCAAAATGCCCCGGTGCCGACCGGCATCGAGGGGAAGAAGTCTTTCTAAGTGATCAGGTGACAACGATCTCTAATTTCCGCGCGCGCGTGATGTACAAAAGGCGGCCAACCTCCGACCGTATCTTTCTGAGAACAACCTGTTTTTCATCGCTCCTGGGGGGAAGGGGGGTGAAAGTCCCTCTTTATTTATAGTAAATTGCGATAATTTTCAAGGGAATTGTGAAGATTGTGTGATATTTTTTGTTTTCCTTGACATTCGTTCGGGCTTCCACCTATTATGACGCAAACAAAAATGGAGATACAACATGGCACAAGATACGGCGACCAAGGTCCTGCTCAAAACAAACAAGGGCGATATCACCATCGAATTGTATTCCGACATGCCCATTACGGCGGGAAACTTCAAGAACCTGGTGGAAAAGGGAACGTATGACGGTGTGATATTCCATCGGGTCATCGAAAACTTCATGATTCAGGGCGGTGATCCCACGGGAACGGGGATGGGCGATTCGAGCATACCCACCATCAAGGACGAATTCATCCCCCGGAGCAAGAACAACCGCGGTACCATCTCGATGGCGAACCGGGGCCCGAATACGGGAAGCAGCCAGTTCTTCATCAACCTGGTGGACAACAATTACCTGGACGGAAAGCATCCGGTATTCGGCGTGGTTGTCGACGGAATGGATGTGGTGGATGCCATCGGCACGGTGCAGACGGATGCGAACGACAGGCCCCGGGACGAGGTGAAGATCATCACGGCGAAGATTGTCTGATCGGAGGCGCCCGTGTTTCATGATGTTCGGATTCTCATGTCCCGGGTGGACAATCCGAAACCACGTGTGGGCTCATCCCGGCGGTTTTCACCTCTGTATCACCGCCGGCCTGGTGAAAGATCTCCGGGGCAATGCGCCGGCTCGGTGTCGTCCCCGGCCGACGGACCGGGCATGAGGCAAGAAGACGACACACGACGATATATCCGAGAAAATCGGGGGGGATGATATCATTCCCCCATGATGGTTAGAGCTCCCCGGACTGAATCCGCTCTGTGAGGCTTTTTGGAATCGTCCCTCATGACTATTGCAGTTGTTTCAAGATATCGTTCCGCTTTTCCCTGAGACTCTCGGCGACGGAGCCCGTCGGGTTGAGCAAGAGAGAGATGTTCAGATAATGAAGGGCGAGATGAGGCTCACCCCCTTCTTCATACAGTATGGATCCCAGGGAGGCGTAGACGTCTCTATACAGGGGGTCGTTTTTAATCGTCTCCTTGAAGTAGGAGATCGCCTTTTCACGGTTGTAGAGAGAGTTGTAGGCCCAGGCCAGGGCATAGGTGATGGTGGGGCTGCGGGGGAATTCCCCCAGGGCGTCCGTATAATGATAGATCGCCTCCTCGGGATTACCAAGCCGCTCCAGCCAGTGTTCCGTATCCCATATCTTCTCACCGGCGACCGCCATCGGCGTATCTCGAAAGGGAACACCTGAATCTACGGCCTCCTCGAACAGGGCCAGGGATTCATCGTACCGTCCGGTTTCTCCCAGGCAGAAGGCATATCGCAGCAGGACCACCGGGGAATCGAGATGCTCGAGGGCTTCTCTGTATTTTTCGGCGGCTTTTTCATATTCCGAGGAGAAGAGAAACTCGTCTCCCCTTTCCACGAGTTCAGCATCCACCGGCTCTATTGCATATAGTACCGGTGCGCACAGCAGCAGTATCAAGATGAGGGTGATAATCGGTATGTGAATGTTTCGAACTCCCTGTCTCATACAAAATCCCTTTTTTTGATAAGTGGTGTTTCCGGCGATACGGTTGAGTGAAGGAGTTGGTGATCTTGGTGGTGTATCGCCCGGGCCGTCCATATACCAATCCGCCTCACCGCCGCGACCGAAATATATTTGATCTGTTTAGGCGGCCAAATCATCCAGTGTCCCTACTATGCATTCATTTTGTCGTCTTGTCAATGGTTTCAGATACGTACTCACCCAACACACAACTACAGGGAATGTAGTGACGCTCGCTCCGCTTTTTTCAAGCTATTTCCCTTGACTCCGTGTTTCAAAGGGGTTAAGTACAATACGTATGTCGGGCCGGGCAAGATTGGACACCGGGTTCCGGACATCGAGAGTGTATATACTCACTGCGCACACATCATCATACACAGAGAGGAAGGGAAACCATGTCGAAAAAAGCACTGACAGCACCATACACGGTGGGGAATGCGGTGATCTGCAGACTTCCCCACGGGGCGGACCTGCTGGAGGCCGTGACGGAGATATGCATTGATGAGAATATTCAGATGGCGGCCCTTTCCGGCATCGGCGCCCTGGACGGCGTCCGGATCGCCTATTATGATCAGGACAAGCGGGAGTACAACGAGATCGAATTCAAGGGGCATTTCGAGATTCTAAATCTCGTCGGTAACGTATCCCTCCGTGACGGAAAGCCAATGTGTCACGCCCACATTATCTGCGGAGATGAGAAGGGGGCGACGTTCGGCGGACATCTCGTAAAGGGGTGCACCATCTTCGCCTGCGAGCTGGCCCTGTTCCCGCTGCAGGGCGAGCCCCTGGTGCGGGGCTTTGACGAGGAGACGGGGCTTCCCCTTTGGGGAGGCAGCCTGTAATCGTGAAATGTTACGTATAGTGGAACAAATGCATCATCGTACGGAAGATGCCGGCATCTCAAAACATCACGACAAGACGAAAAAAAGATAAGAAAACAAAACCGACAGGAGCGAACGAGCCATGAGCACCCCTGCAAAACCGACCGCTTTCATGACCGACTGCTTGGAAACGGAGGTCATGCCCGGCGTCTTCCGCACGACTCTGGCGTATATCGAAGAGGCGATGATCTGTCATTTCAAGCTGAAAAAGGGGACAGTTATTCCCATCCATGATCACGCCGCCGTACAGGCGGGATTCGTCATCGGTGGAAAGATCCACTTTTCCCGGGAGGACGGGAGCGAATTCATCGCCGAGCCGGGATGCGGATATACCTTCTCTCCGAACGAAAAACACGGGGCCCGCATACTGGAAGACACCGTCGTCATTGAATTCTTCACCCCCTCGCGACCGGATTATATCGACGATTGAGCGCATGGGACAAGGGATGTGCTTCAGATCGTTGACAGATCGAGGATGATCTCCCACGGCCCGGACCCGATGAACATCGGATTCGGGCCGCTATCGTTTTAAACGTATGCGCAGTTGTGGGGTACCGACGGATAGGTGAAAAAGATGGAACAGTATATTTCATATGAACAAATCGCAGACAACAGTATGAACTTGAAATTCGTCCATGATCTCACGGAGGGGACGATACACCAGGAAAATCGCTGATGGGAAAGAAAAGTCTCCCTTCGTCCGGGTGTGTATGGGATACCGAGTTCGGGAAAGACCTTGACTGATACGGCACCGAGCGTACGAGAACGGTGGAGGTGTTCGGTGATGAGTTCAGGGAATATGTTGACGGGGTGCTTGATGCAACCGATGTCGACGATTCGTATCCAAACGATATGGTGAACTGAGAACAGGGAGGCCGGCGCGGTCTTTGATGAGACTCTCATATAATAACAGTAGTTATTATTCACTCTTAAAAATATGTCTATCGTATGATATAATTGTCCAAAGCCTTCAGGATATCCAGAATAATCCCAAAAAAAATAGCGGGAAACGGATATGACCGATGTAAGACGACTGATAGCCCTCGCCCTGATCATGGCGCTGATAGCACTCATGGCCACAAGCGTTTCGGTTTTCATGCTCTATCGGACCGCCCTTGACGAGGAACGGGAGCGACTGACGGAAACCGTTCAGAGCCAAGCCCGCCTCATCGAATCGGTAGCCGAATTCGACTCCGAGCAATCTCCCGACTATCCCGGGGGGTCCCTGGAGGGAACCCTCTCCCAGATACGTGACGCACACTCGCGATATGAAGGCTTCGGGCTGACCGGTGAGTTCACCCTGGCGAGGCTCGAAGGCGACATGATCGTCTTCCTGCTCAGGCACCGGCATTACGACCTGGATACGCCGAAGCCGGTTCCCCTTGATTCGGAGTTGGCGGAGCCCATGCGGCTGGCGTTATCCGGCATGTCGGGCACGGTGATCGGGTACGACTACCGGGGTGTTCGTGTGCTGGCGGCCTACGAGCCGGTGGCCGATCTGGATATGGGCATTGTGGCCAAGATCGACCTGAAGGAAATCCGGCGGCCCTTCATCCGGGCCGGGATGTTTTCGGCCCTGGCGGCGATAGTATTGATCGCCGTCGGCGTCTTGAGTTTTTATGCTATTTCCAATCCGATCGTCAAGCACATCAGGGAAAGCGAGTGGAGATATCGATATCTCTTCGATCACGCGCCGGACGTACTGCTTGTGCTCGACAACGAGGGCACAATCATCGACAGCAATACGAGCGATACATATCCGCTCCCGAAAGATGAGATAGTCGGGAGAAACATATCGGAATTTATCTCGAAAGAATATGTCGAATCGTTCCTGTCGAACATATCTATATCTGCGGAAAAAGACATCCATGAAGGGGAGATCAAGCTGAAGCGGGAAGACGGCGAAATCATTGATCTGTGGTACAAAGCGGTGCCGTTGAGAGACGATGGGAGAACAGACAACCAGATACTGATCTACGGGCGGAATATCACCGACAGGAAAAGATCCAGAGAAAAGCTCGCGCATTTGAATCTGGTTCTGCGCTCGATTCGAAACGTCAACCAGCTTATCGTTCAAGAGAGAGATCCCGCTCGGCTTGTACAAAAGGCGTGCGATGAATTGACGGAAACCCGGGGATTTATCAGCGCGTGGATCGCTCTGTATAACGGTGACGGTCAATTCGGCGTGTTATCCGGCTCCGGGCCGAAGAAGGATTTTGACGGCCTTTCAGAGCATATGCGTTCCGGACAGTGTTCGCCGTGTGCGGATCGGATCAAGGCGGAAACCGGCGTCACCATCCTGGACAAAAACTGCAACGAATGCGACATGTGCCCGATGTGTGGAGAAAATGATGATCGCGTATGCATGGCGACTCGACTTGCGTACGGAAAAAAAGAGTTTGGGGTGTTTTTCGCAACATTATCGGAATCGATCGGTATCGATGAAGAAGAGGTGAGCCTCTTCACTGAGGTCGCCGGGGATATCGCCTTCGCCCTGGGGAACCTGGAGATGGAAGCAGAGCGGGATACGGCGGTTCAGTCGCTTTTAGAGAGTGAAAAACAATATCGATTGCTGGCGAACAATACCCTGGATGTCATCTGGGTGATGGGTTTTGACCTGATCTTTACCTATGTCAATCCGGCCATTGAGATGATGTTCGGGTATACCCAGGATGAATGGGTCGGCAGCTCCCTTTCAGACCACTGCTCGGAGGAGCAGTTACAGATGATGACCGATATCATTGAGGATGAGTTGAAGAACATCAAGGAACACATGGGCGTGGTGTTTGAAACAGCTCTCATACACAAGGACGGCCATGATGTCCCGGTAGAGATACACGGGGCGTTTCTGTTTGATGAAAGTGGAAAATTGGCAGCGCTTCAGGGGACGACCAGAAATATCACGGAGAGAAAAAGCGCGGAGCGACTCCACGAACAAATGGAGACGGATCTCAGACAGGCCCAGAAGATGGAGGCCGTGGGACGTCTGGCCGGGGGGATCGCTCACGATTTCAATAACATGCTCGGTGTCATCCTCGGATATGCGGATCTGTCATTGAAGAGAATCGAACCGGATTCGCCGATTCAAGCCTATCTTCAGGAGATCCACACGGCATCCAAACGGTCATCGGAGTTGACCCGGCAGCTCTTGACGTTTTCCAGAAAAGAGATTATCTAGCCGAAGGTCATTAACCTCAATGACACAATCAAGGGACAACAGAAGATACTCACGAAGTTGATAGGTGAAGATATTGAGATGGAGTTCATCTTAAAAGATAATCTCTGGAACGTGGAGATCGATCCGGTACAGATCGATCAAATCCTCGCCAATCTCGCCGCCAACGCCCGGGACGCAATCGGCGGTGTGGGATCTGTTATCATAGAGACGGATAATGTTGTTCTTGATGAGACCTACGTCAGCACCCACTTTGATATTCTCCCGGGAGAGTATGTAATGATGTCTTTCAGTGATACCGGAGAGGGGATGGACACCGATACCCTGAAAAATATCTTCGAGCCGTTTTTCACCACAAAGAAAAGGGAAGAAGGAACCGGCCTGGGGCTTGCGACGGTCTACGGCATTGTAAAACAGAATAACGGAACGATTCATGTGTACAGCGAGCCGGAACACGGCACGACCTTCAAGATTTACCTCCCGAGATGTTTGAGTGATACCGACGATGATCGGGAAGGGAAAACGGTCGAATCTCTGGAGGGGACGGAGACCATTCTGGTCGTTGAGGATGAGCTCCAGGTGCTCAGCATGGCGAAAAGAATTCTTGAGCAACATGGGTATACGGTCTTCGCCATCAGGAACCCGGTCGAGGCGTGTGACTTCGTTGAATCGTACACAGATGAGATAAATCTGCTGTTGACCGATGTTGTTATGCCGGAGATGAACGGCAGGGAGCTGAAGCAGCGGATCAGGGTGTATATGCCGGATATAAGAGCTCTCTATATGTCCGGATATACCGCAAATGTCATCGCGAAGCGCGGTGTGCTTGAAGAGGGAGTGGATTTCATCAGGAAGCCGTTTTCCACGGAAGCACTGGCGAAAAAGATCCGGGAAGTGCTCGATTCATGATTTTTTCGATGTGTTCGGTGGTGAAAACGATATTGTTTTAACATTCCCGCCGCGGATGTAGTCGGCACATTCGTAAGGATATCGAAGGATATCGGTTGAAATTGAATGTTATTCTACTTCCGTCGATATTGAAGTCTTGGATCACGGCGGATATGCTACTACCTGTTTTCTGACCAAAGGAATTTCTTTAACATCATTATACCATTGAAGCACACCATATGTATCCGGACTTCTCCCGGGAGACAGAGTTGTATACTGACAAGAACACGTTACAGGTACCGAGTGACAAACCATACCGCCACGGAGAGAATAGCTATTACTAGAAAAATAACGCATCCCAGCTTAAAACGAAATTCCTCCTTCGCCCTGGGGTCCCGGTATGTGGGATCTGACTTTTTTCGTATCGCAACGCACTTGTTGTAGATCTTCTCGGCTCGTCTTGAAATCTCCTTTTTCTCACTGTACCCCAGTTCCTTGTGGCATAGCGCTATCATCGTATCAAGGATATCCATATTCTCATTGAGATAGTCATATGAGTCCTGTAGTGCGACAAGCACGTCCAGAACGCATTTCTGATAGATGAGGTAATTGCCCGAAAGGAGTAATTCTCTATCCTGGTTTTTGATCAGTTTTCTGATCCGTTTTAAGTATGAAGAGGGAGAGGTTAAACGATCAGGCTCAACAAGAGAATAGACTGCGAATTCCGGTCCCTTATCCGCCACTTCTATAAATCCCGCACAGACTCCTATGATGAAATGACCAAGGTCTTTCTTGAGGGACTTCTTTTTGTTTTCAGGCGCCAGCTTCAACGCTGTGCGAAAAGCATCGGTCATCTCTCGAATGCCTGGTCTACCCAGGCTGGTCAGAAGTCCGGCGCAACGACCCTTTCCTGTCCAAGCCGCCCAGTTGTCGTTATCGTTGCGAAGAAGTGTGTTGTAGAGTCCCAAAGCCTCCCGATAATCAGCCGTCTTTTCGAAACGTAGTGCACGTTTCAGGATATCGCTTTTTGAAGCTTCATGACCTTCAATCGATGTTTGATTGTCAGACTGTGAGAGGTGGTATACATTCCCGCAATACTCACAGACAATCGTATGTTTCCGTGCGTCGAGCTCGATTATTGAGCCGCATTGTGAACAGCGTGTCGGAGGGGGGAGTTCCCCGTGCTCTTTGTGTGGGTAATCGTCAGATCGATTTGAGCGTGACATATCATTACCTGTCGTAATGTGATACCATGTACATCAGCCTGTTGTCCGGCTTAAGGATTCAAGATCACTGATTTTTTTCGACAAACCGAAAGCAATATACATCATCCAAAGTATCAGCCCGATGTGCAGCACATCGTTGGCGGAGAACCAGATGTTTTTTTCCCAAAGCTTTTCGGTAATGCCGAGTCCGTAGTAGACGAAATACGCCGCCATGACCAGGCCCAGAGATATCCAGGTGATCACCAGGGATCTATCCACCGCCGTACGGTGCCTCAAAAAGCGGGTAAGGCTTATCGCGAAGAGGATCAGAAAACCGAGCCCGGTAAAAAGCACCATCAGCTCGAAGGACACCATGAATCGATGGGGGAGAAACGCGCCGGCCAGGCAGATGATGACATAGACGATGGTGTTCGCCAGGGCGTATATCGAAAGTACCCTCCGGGCGGCTCCTTCGGTCGATGTATGCACCACACCCATGATCATGGCGTTGACGCTGGAGGTGGTGCAGAGCAGGTAATAAATCTCCCACCAGCTCGTCCACGAGCACACCGCCTTTCCGGCACACTTGATCTCATAGCTGAACGCCTGATAGCTGGTGCCGGCAAAGAGCGCCCCCAGTCCCCACAAAAGCAGGGATATCCCCCACCACAGGCGTGACGTGTGGAAATCCCTGGTGCGAAGAAAGTAGACGCCGATCGTTATCGTGATGATTCCAAGGAGGTAGATGAAAATCGTCGAGGAGGGAACCATGAGGATGAAATCCATAGATCCGATGGAAATCTCCATGTACGGGTGATTCGCGAGCCAGGTCGCCGGCGTCTGTTCCGGACAGCAGTATGGAATGGTGCTCAGGCGGCTGCAGCCGGAGAGAAACGTGAGAAAGACAAACAGCGGCATGATGCGTCCTAACTTATTCATCATTCACCTCATAACTTTGATACATATGTACACGATCGATCACGCATCTGATGTGTAATACGCCGAGTCTCTCTGAATGCATGATCTTAAAAAAATGATCCCCGCAGCCGTCGGGCGTACGTCTATTCCGGCAGCAGCAATACATCCGTATTCGTCGTCAGTGACGGGATCGAGACGGGGTCGTGTCGCTTCGTTACATCGACGGATCGGTATCCAAATTCCTTCACCAGCAGGTCAAGGTCCTCCAGAGAATGGGCGGTGAATTGATATGCGGCCGCATTAATCTCGCAGAGTATCGCGGGCTTTGTGCGTGCATGGGTCAGAAATCCTGACATTCCCTTGAGGACATAGTATTCATATCCCTCGGTGTCTATCTTTATCAACGAGACGGCATCAAGATTGTTTTCAGAGATATACTCATCCAGGGTCATTACGTGGACCTTGATGGTCTCCTTGAGCATCCGATTCGCCATGTAGCCTGATACCATGGTGTTCCACCCGATGTTCGAGTAATCGGAGACGGCGATCTGCGAGACACCCCGCTCTTCTCCCAGGGCGATGTTGTTCACAATGACGGCGTGATCGGGATTGAGCTCTTTGAAATCCGTAAGCCGCTTGAAATATTCAGGAACAGGCTCGAAGGCGTGGACAGAGCCTTCTTCCCCCACAAGTCCCAGGGCGATCGCCGAGATGTATCCGATATTGGCACCGATGTCGATAAACGTATCCCCCGGATGGAGAAGCTCCCGCATCGTTCTGATGGTTTCTATCTCATATCCGCCGACGTACATGAGCCTGATCGCCGGATCATACGAGAGGTCAAATCGAAACTTCACGCCGTGTATCCTTTTGATTTTCGACGTGTTACGGCGGATAAACAGAAGCTCGAGCTTTAGAATGAGCTTCCGGACGAAAAGCGCCGGGTCGCCCTTTGCGAGGGCGACACCCCGTTTCAGGCGTGGTGCCTGACGATTGATGTATTGCTTCAGAAAGGAGCCGGTCGATGGTGTCATCGGTTGTCCATAAAGAAGAAAGAAAATCAAATTCACGAGGGAGTTCGAGGTACGGACAGTCTCTGTTCTCCAATATTATACACCCATATACATCCACTCTATGTCCGGAAAATGTCCATATTCCTATGGCACCCCTCATCTTTTTTGTAGCACGATTGTGCTCGACAGTACAAGAAGATTCCTTAGGACGCCCGCACGATATTGTGCGCATGCGGCATCTGTGGTACTATCAAAAATGGAGACAATCGGTGGCAGGGATGGGGGAGCCGGATGGGATGAAATGCCTCTCCGGTATATATTGAAATCAGCCATTGACTCGGTCCGGAGACGGAGAGCAAAGATCGAGTGTATGATGTCACAGGACCTCATAGGATGAGCGGACTGCTTGTGCTCAATATCGGCGGTATCGGGGACATGGTGCTGGCAACACCCGCACTCAGGACCATCGCCGCCCATAGAGGGGGGGAGCCCTATGATTTGTTGACCAGCAGTCGATCGATCCCCCTCATCGAGCATGCGCCGTTTGTTCGAGCGATCCACACCGTGGACGTGTCCCTGCTTACGGGGAAGCGGAACATGCGATCCCTGGTGCGGCTCGTCGCCTCGTTTTTCACTCTTCTTATGCTGCGGTTGAAGCGATATGATACCGTCATCGACCTGATGGCGGTGGAGAGTCCCGAGGCGTCCCGGCGAAGGAAGCTATTGATAGATATCATCCGACCGAAGACGACGGTGGGACGAAACACCAACGGCTGGGCGACGTTCTACGACCAATGGGCCCCGGAGGAGCTCCTCTCAGACATCCACGAGGTGACGAGAAAGCTCTCGGTGCTGCGCGCCGCTGATATGATCGAGGAGTCGTCGGGATTGGAGCTCTTTTCCACGGAAGAGGACAAGGTATCCGCCGACGCCCTCGTCGAATCGATCGGGGGTGACGGGTCGGGGGGGATCGCCGTGCTGGTTCCCGGCTCCTGGCGGCCCACCCGGCGATGGGATGAGGAAAGGTTCATCGCCGTCGGGACCGCTGTTTTCGAGAAGCACGGAATCCCGGTGATCGTCTGCGGCGGCCGGGACGAACTGGACGTGATCGACCGGGTCGCAGGCGGCATCCCCGGCGCCGTGTCCCTCATCGATCTTCCTCCCCGGGTGCTCTTCGAGCTGTTTCGGCGGGTATCCATCGTGATAACCAATGACACCGGTCCCATGCACATCGCCGCGGCGGCCCGGGCGCCCATCGTGTCCATATTCGGCCCGGAGAACCCGAATCGATACGCCCCCGGCGGGACGGAAAGTCCCGGGGCGGTCGTCTCTGTGGGCGCGGACTGCGCCCCCTGCGTGAAGTTCACCTGCGACGACATGAAGTGTCTTCGGGGTATCGATGTGGAGATGGTCCTGGAGGCGGTGGAGTGCCTTCTCTCAAAACAAAAGGGAAAACCAGAAAGCGTATGAAGAATATCCGCACATCCACGGGAGCCGCACAGACGCATGAGTAATACAGGGCGGATACAGCCTGACGGGCGAAACGCTGTCCCGGGCGACGACTCCCCCCTGGTGTCGGTGGTCGTCGCGACCATCGGCAGGGGCGACCTGTTGATCGAGACACTCTCGACGCTCCTGGAATGTGACTACGACCCCTTCGAGATAATCGTAGTGGATCAGACACCGAGCCCGAGCGAGCGGGTGCGCCGATTCATGGAGGAGCACCGTTCAAGGATACGATACATCCACAAGGATACTCCCGGCCTTCCCGAGGCGAGAAACGACGGAGTGCGGGCGGCCCGGGGTGACATCGTTCTCTTCGTGGACGACGACGTGATCGCCGATTCAGGCTTGATCGCCGCCCACTCCGGCGCATATAAAACCGGGAAAGTATCCGGCGTGGCGGGGCGGGTCCTACCCCCCGGATATTCCCACGGGGGGCGAACGATAAGCCCCCGTCGCATCGCCAAGATCGGGCGTCTCGGTCTTGTGTTCCACGATAATTTCGATGCGGAAATTTCCGCCCCGGCGCACCACATGCGGGGATGCAACATGTCTTTCACGCGGATGGCGCTTCTCGAGGTGGGCGGATTCGACGGCCGCTTCGGCGGGAACGCCCATCTGGAGGAGACGGACCTGGCGGTTCGGGTGCGGCGGGCGGGAGGCCGTTTCGTGTTCGAGCCGAAGGCGTCGCTCGTCCACCTGCTGGAGCCGACCGGCGGCTGCCGCCCGAAAAACCTCGCGGACTGGTTTTCCTGGTACGGCCACAACTTCAGCCTGTTTTACCTGAAGAATTACCCGAAGCCGCTCTTTATTTTATACGCCCTCTACTATTTTGTGAAGCTTCCGTTCTCGGCGGTGAAGAACCGATCGACCGCAGTCCTCTCCCGGGGCGCTGCCGGGTTTTTTCGAGGCATTCGCACCTATGTGCGCACGGATTCGTCCGTCTGATCAGCGTTGAAACAGATCGGGTGAGTAAAGGAAAATAGTTCCGGATGAAGCTGTTATATTATATCAATCGTCTGTTCCTCAGGCTGCGGGGTTATTCCGGCCCCGATCTCTCCCGGGGGCCTCTTTCCGACCTTGTCAGGGACACGGCGGTTTCAGCCCTCCTGGAATATACGGGTGAATCGTGCCTGGAGGTGGGTGTGGGGGAGGGGCTCTTGGCCGAGGCCGTCAGGGACCGGAAGGCCTTTCGGCGCTTTTACGGTGTGGATATATCCACATGGAACTTGTACCTCTCGAAAAACAGGTTCGCCGAAGACCTGTTCTTCGCCGGGGTGTGCGCCCTGGCTCATCGTCTGCCGTTTCGGTCGGGTAATGTTGAGCGTGTGGTGTGCATCAACACCCTGTACAATCAGCGCACATGGGAGGAGGTCAGGGCGATTATCCTTGAGCTGGGAAGGGTGACAAGTGAGAATGGGAGTTTTCTCTTCGATATTCGAAATGCCCGAGACCCGCTGATCACGACGATCTACCGGCTGTCACGAATTATCGATCCCTCGACCCGAAAACTCGAGATTCATGCCTACCCGTATCGTCGGGTCAGAAAGATGCTGGAGGAGAACGGATACTGTGTCCGGCGAAGGAGGGCGGTATACTACCCCTTCTGGTTCATTCCCAGCGCCTACGTGATAGAGGCACAGAAGACCGCCTGACAGAAACGATACAATCAGGCGGGAAAGTGAAGATATATCAGCATCGATATGTTGCTATATGAAATTCTCATATCATTGAACTGAAAGAAGGTGTATTTATGAAGAACATCGCCGTGAACGGGCTGGGGAGGATCGGGCGTCTCATCATGCGTCATTATGTGACCGGATCGGACGATTCGTTTCGGATCGTCGCCGCCAACGACCTGACGCCTCTGGACGAGCTTGAATACCTGTTCAGGTTCGATTCAGCCCACGGCCATTTTCCAAAGAACGTCAGCGTTTCGAAAAAGGGTATCACCCTGGATGATGACACCATCGAGATCTTTCACGAGCGGGAGCCGGAGAAGCTTCCCTGGAAAAAGCTGGGGGTGGATGTGGTCCTGGAGTGCACCGGTGTCTTCCGGTCCCGGGAGGACGCCGCCCGGCACATAGCCGCAGGCGCCTCGAAGGTGATCATCAGTGCCCCATCGTCCGACGCAGACCTGACGATAGTCATGGGTGTCAATCACAAGATATACGATCCCGATGTCCATCATGTCATCTCCAACGCCTCATGCACGACCAACTCCCTGGCCCCGGCGGCGAAGGTCCTCGACGACGCCTTCGGCATCGAGTCGCTTCTGGCCACCACCATTCACGCCTACACGGCCAGTCAGTCCCTGGTGGACAAGGCCGCCAGGAAGCGGCGGCGGGGGCGGGCTGCAGCGGTGTCGCTGATTCCCACCAGTACCGGGGCAGCAAAGGCGACGGAGCTGGTGCTACCGGAGCTGAAGGGAAAGATGGACGCCATGGCGGTGCGCGCCCCGGTGCTGGACGGCGCTATCACGGACATCGTCGCGCACCTCTCGTCGGACGTCACCGAGGAAGGGGTCAACGCCGCCTTTAAAAAGGCCGCCGGGGGCGAGCTGAGGGGCATCCTCCAGTATTCCGAGGACGAGCTCGTCTCTATGGACATCATCGGCAATCCCCACTCCTCGATCCTCGACGCGCCGTCGACCACGGTCATCCCGGCGGACCGAATGGCCAAGGTGCTGGTCTGGTACGACAATGAATATGGATACGCGGCCCGGATGCTGGACCTGGCGACGTTCATGATGAAGAGCACGAAGTAAAAAAGCCTCGGGAGACGATCGGCTGATTCATCGGAAGAAACGGCGGCCCGAAGAGATTGCGAAGAGACGCTCTCCGGGCCGCTGTATTATCTATACTATATCCACTGCAGCACGCCCATGAAAACGATCAACAGTACGGTATCCAGGACGAACATGGAAGACACCACGACGGCCTTCTTCTTGACCGATGTTATATCGTGAACCCGAAATGCAAAGAACATCAGGGGAAAGTATGCCAGGAGGAAAATCAATATCGGATTGGATCGGCTCCACCAGGGATATTCCCAAATCAATACATCCCAGAAGTTGAGGACTATCTCGATGAGGACGCAGAGGGCGGCGAAAAAGGAGGCCAGCAGCAGCCGGTTGGGTATACCCAGTATCTTTTTCGCCCTATCCTCGGGTAGAAAGCGGGCGCACGAAAGTCCGAGAAATAGAAACATCAGGCTGATTTCGATATTAAGCCCAACGGTCAAAAGGTATGACGTGTTGACGGTGCCTGTGGCCGCGTTGACCCCCGGGACGGTCCAAAGGGCCGACGTCCCGTGGAAGTGAAAAAACAGGGCGTTGAGTATCTCAAAAAACCACTGGAGGCTGTACAGCGCCAGACCCGCGAATACGAGGTCCCAGTTCTTTTTGGAGATTTCAATGAAGTAGACATTCAGGATGATGACGAACACCGGTATGAGATACCACTGGAAATGATCGGGACTCCTCAAGAGCTCAATGGCCTGGTTCGTGGCGTCGGTATACTCGGGATGCGGCGTCAACCCGCAGACGATCGTTGAAACATAGAGGGATAGCGATGTCATATTCATTTTTTCTTCCTTTCATTTTTTGAGGCAAAATGTGATGTAATTCGTTTTAACTCTTATATGTAATCTGCTATAATTAACTTTAATGCGAAGTACTTCATTTTTCGAAACCATCATACATGAAGAGGAATGAGAGGTGAAGGTAAATAAGAATTTTATTGCGATAGGTATCATCCTGGTCCTTATCGCCGTTGCCGCCGTGGTCGGTGTGTTCGCCCAGACGGGCGATGAGGATACGGCCTTGGTGGAGTACATCGACGGTTTTGTGGACGTGCGGTACGCCGGGACGGAAGACTGGGTACCCCTTCCGGAAAAATCCGTGCTGTCGGTGGGTGACGAGGTTCAGACCGATACCGAGAGCGAGGTGATTTTCACCCTTTCCGACGGAAGCAAGGTGAAGATCGGTCCTTCGAGCCATGTGCTCATCAAGGAGCTGGGCCTGCTTGAGGTTACCAACGTCTCCACGACCGTGTTGGAGGTGGTGTCCGGCAGGATTCGTGCGGCGGTGACGCCCTTCGTGAGTAAGGAGTCGTCGTTTACGGTGGAGACGGAGAACGCGTCGATCGGTGTTCGGGGTACGGATTTCGGGGTGATATTCGATCCCGAGACCCTGGCCACCACCATCATCAGCATCCAGGACTGCGTCGAGGTTGTGTCGACCAACTATCCGGCGCTGGACGCGTTGGTGGTGTGCACCAGCGAGGAGTTGGTGGTGATGGCGGACGGTATGCCGGGAGAGGTGCTGGGCGTGGACGCCGAGAAGCTCCTCGAGTTTTTAGAGGAGATGCGGTTTCAGGGTGAGGGGACCGGGGGAGATGGATTCCCCCCGGAGGTCGTCCGGGCCATTTTAAACGGCACCATCAACCTGGAGGACGTGGATGAGGGGATCCTGCTGCTTCGAGACGGCCTGACAAGCGAGGGAACCATAGAGATCAAGGGAGACGCGGAGGATGACGACTACACTGTCGTGAAGGTGGAATACAGCCTCGACGCCGGCTTGACGTGGCATGAGGCCACGGGCACGAACCACTGGTCGTTCGCATATGTGCCGGCCAATCTGATGGTCTACGAGGTGATGGTGCGGGCGACGAACGATGCGGGCCTAGTGTCCGACCCCCTGGACTTCGGTCCGTGGACGATCACCTACTGGGACATGACGTATGAAGAGGTGGGTTGGGAATACGTGGAGGCGTTTTTCCAGGCTCTGGAGACCGGAGACCTCAGCTCTCTGGAGGACCTGATATCGGACGATTACATGGGTATGGCGGGAGGATTCTACTCCAAGGAGGAACTGATATCGGCCATCGAGGAATTTCTCTCCAATAATCCGGGAGCAGTGTTCAGCTACACGATCGACCGGGTCTACCAGGGAAGCGTGATCATCACGGTGACGTGGACACTGAATGTGCACGGACATACCTGGGAGGGAGTGGTGACCTTCTGGCTGTCCGAGGAGGACGGCTTTGCGATGGTGAAGTCCGAGGGGGACCTGGAGTTTCCGTCATTCATTCCCAGCGGCCTGCCGTCGGGATTCACCGTCCAGGAGATGAACTGGATAGAGTTCATACCCTGTAACTATGCCATCGTGGTGTTGCTGTCGGCCCCGAATGTACCGACGGATGTCACCGAGGTGACGATCACGGCGAATTCATACTGCGGGATACCGGATACCTTCACCCTGACCCGGGCCTTCTTCCAGACGGAGATGGGCACCCTCGATGGATTCGGCGGCCTTATCGTCCTGAACGATATAGGGCCCGCATGTGTTCCCCTGACCCCCTGTGTTGCGCCGTTTCTGTACTATGATGGGAACAACCCATCCATTTTCCTGATATTCAATGACTACGGGTATGACTTCCAGAAAACCGTGACGGTCACTCCGCCAACGTAAAACATAGCCGGACGATAGGGGGTGGGTGTGGTGAGTGGGACGGGAAAAAAAGAGAAGAGAAAACCGGGCGTTTCGCCCGGTTTTTCTTTGGATCATGATACTCGTTACAAAGTATTTTGAGAATTGCGTTTACACGGGCCTCGTAAATGTGCTATGTAACGGTCATATTTCCAATCAATTGCTCATATCATCATGACGATTTCGGAAAAGGACATCAGGCGGAGGTACGCCGATATCTCCGGGGTTTTTACGCTCCCGCCCGTCGATTACGCATCCTTCCGGGATCGGCTCATGCCTCCTGACGATTCTGCCATCCCTTCTTTCACGGATAGTATCGATAAAAGAGACCTGGAGGGTCTGTATCTCGCGGTCGGGGCGGAGCGAGGTTTGCCCGGGTACATCGAAGACATCTACCGGGAATACCGCGACCTGATGGTGCGAACCGCCTGTCGGTATTTCCCAAGCGACGCCTCCCGGGCGGAGGACGTGGTGCAGGAGATCTTCGCCGGGGTCAACTGGAGGAGCTTTCGGGGGACCGGGACGCTCAGGGGATGGCTCAGGACGATCACCATCAACCGGTGCCTGGATGGCATCCGGGCGGGGAAGATACGCACCGTCGATATCGAGGTAGCCAATGTGTCGGACGATGAAACCCCGGAGTACACGACGGCACTGGAAGAATGCCGGAATAAATTATTCTCCGCCGTGAAAAAAGCCCTTGGTCTCATCACTCCCCGGGAGAAGAACCTCCTGGTGTTCAACTACGTCGAGGGGGTGGGCGTTCGTGATCTCGCCCGGACCTACGGCGTCAGCCCGGCCACGGTGAGCCGACAGCTCAAGAAGGCGAGGGAGGCCCTGGGGCGGGAGATCAGGGCGCTGGCGGGGGATGACTTTTCGATGACAGACGAGGACATCGAGCGATGTCTCGAGATAATGTTATAAAAAAAGTGAAACGGTCGCGGCCGTTTTCCGTCACCTATATGGAGCGTCGTATCCCATGAGTATCCAGGAGAGGCTGTTTCATCTCGCCATGAAGGAGATCGACAGGATAGAGAGCGACGGACAGGTTTCCCCCTGTCCCGACGAGGACCTCCTCACCGCGTTTGTGGAGGGGAGGCTTTCGGGAAAGGCGCGGGAAGACGTGGAGGCCCACATCGCCGGGTGTCCCCGGTGTCGCCGGGTTGCGGCCCAGGGGATGAAGCTCATCGGCGAGAACGGCGGGGCGGCGGTGGAGGCCCGCAGGTCCTTCCGGTACGTGCGATGGGCCGCGGCGGCGGCGGTGGTCCTGGTGCTGGCGGGGATTCTTATTTACGCCGCGGCGCACCTGGGGCGGGGGGGTGTGCCCGTCGTCCTGGTGACCGAGGAGGAGGCGATGCTTCCGAGCGTCCGGGGCTTCGTGCCGGAGGTGGAGGGCGGGCCGATCGTTGAGGTGGTAACCCCGAAGGAGGGAAAGCCGGTGAGCCCGCCCTTCGAGCTGCGTATCGTCATCACCCCCGGTGCTACCGGCCTTCCCCCGGACATGGATACGCTGAAGGTGGAGTACATCGGGCTGGAGAACGTCGACATCACCGAACGCTTCCGTGAGCACATCAGGGATAACGAGATACTGATCGAGAATGCGGTGCTCCCGCCGGGACGTCACGTATTGAGTATCGAGATACGGGATACGGGTGGGAACAGGAGTGTGAGGGTGGTGGGGTTTGAGGTGGAGTAAGAGAAATATAAAAAGGACATTCCAATGAAAAAC
>Ga0180432_10004384_pt1 | contig 19446 bp, 10 predicted proteins | sample SS_ome_10_FD_132414 | JGI IMG/M metagenome (GOLD analysis project Ga0180432, IMG submission 132414) | Hypersaline lake sediment archaeal communities from the Salton Sea, California, USA - SS_1_MS_2 metaG | ecosystem: Environmental > Aquatic > Non-marine Saline and Alkaline > Hypersaline >...
CCCTGCCCGCGGGGACGCCCGTCTTCAGCGGGTGGCACGGCTGGGAGGACGTGTGGCTGGACCTCCTCGGCCACGAGGGCTCCGCCCGCAATCGATTCGTCTTCGCCTACGAGGGTTGGTATGTCGATGACGTCCAGCTCACCCTGCCCCTCGCCGGGGTCACGGATGATGCCACCCCCCGGCCAATCCGGCTGCATCCGGCAGCCCCCAACCCCACGACGGGGCAACGACGCTTCGTTTCGACCTTCCCCGCCCTCTCCCCGTTCGGATCACTGGGTGCGTCTCGACGCCGGGAATCTCCGACGCGCCATCCCGATCATCATCGTCCGCTAAGGGGCGATCCGCCCCCACAGGATGATTCGGGCCATGCCGGCACTCCGCGCCGCGGTGAGCACGGTCAGCAGATCGGCGTACGTGGTCTGCGGCAGGGGATCGATCTGCAGCACCACGTTTGGGTTGTCTTCGAAGGCTTGACGGAGATGGCGGTTCAGTCCCGCCCGGCTGATCTCGCGGCCGCGGGCGGTCAACTCTCCCCCTTCTCCAATGGCCAGCGTCAGCCGATCGCGGTCGCTCGATGGTGGGCTCGCCGAGCCGGCCGCCGGTAACACGACCGGAACCACATCGAGCTCCTGGGCAAGGTTGTGAGCGAACGCGATGTTGACCGCCCCCCCTTGCCGGAGCGCGTAGAGCAGGGCCTCGAGCCGATCGCAGGACTGGGCCGTTCCCGCCTCGACGACGGTGATCAGCTGCGGCACGGGGGCGGCCTTGGCCCGGGCCGCCGCCGTCAGCTCCTCGAGCGAGACGACCTCCCCGTCACAGACGATCCTCCCGTCCGCCAAGACCCGGACGAGCATGAGGGCACCGGACTCGAGCGTGACATCCTGATGGGAGATACGGAGCGTGATCCCCTCGGCGGGAGGACCCGTATCGGCTTCCTTGGCACATCCGCCCGCCATCACGGCGGACACGAGGACGAACAGACACAGACGGGATAGGCTGGCGAACCGCATAACTGCCCCCTGACGGAAAGCGGGAATGGTCTTTCGGATCATGGTCGGGCAGGAGTATAGCGACTCGGGCTCCGGGATGCCAATTGGAGATCCGTCCCCCTAGACCGTCCCTCGGCTCGGCGCCACCACCACCCGCGTCGGGAACTCCCGGCCCCGGATCCGGCCCGTGACGCGCAGGAAGCCCCACCCCAAGCGGGTGGCGATCCAGTAGAACGCGGGGATGGCGCTGATGATGAGGACGGTGCTGCTCGCCAGCCCCCCGATCGAGGAGAGCGCCAGGTTCTCCCAGATGTCGGTCCCTTCGGTCGTGTCGGAGATCTTGATGAGGAGCGGCACCAGGCCCGCGATCGTCGTCCCGCTGGTGAGGAGGATCGAGCGTAGCTGGATCGTCATCCCCTCCCGGATCGCCTGCTTAAGGAGCGCCCGGCGCTCGGGTCCCGGCAGACGCCAGAGGTCGATGCCTCCCAACCGCCGTTTCACCGGCACCCGATCCTCCGGGTAGTCACGTTCTTCGACCAATTCCCGGATCTGGAGGCGGAAGCGGTTGACGAGCAGGATCGCGTTGTTGACCACGATCCCAAAGAGAAGGACGAGTCCGATGCGCGCCGAGGAGTCGAAGGACGCATCGGTCGCCCAGAAGAGCGCCATCACGCCCACGAGCGCCATCGGGATCGCCATGAGGACGAGGAAGGGAAGCGTGAAGCTCTCGAAGAGCGCCGCCAGGGTCATGAAGATGAAGAGGAGCGTCAGCCAGGTGATCTTCTGCATCTCCTCCTCTTCCTCTTCGCTGAAACGCGCTCCCGAGACGTCTTCGGCCGTATAGCCGTAGGGCAACTCGACGCCCTCGAGAATCTCGTTGATGAAGCGCTGACGCATCCGGTCGGTGCCGATGTACTCCCAATTGATCTGCATGGTGTAGCGCTGGTTTTCACGGTTGATCGAGCCCACGACCGGGCGCGTCTCGAGCGTGATGAGATCTCCGAGACGAACCTGTTCGCCGTTGGAGGCGGTGAGGATCTTGTCCTTGACCTGATCGTACTGGATCGCTTCGGAATCGAGGTAGCCGAGCTGGAGCCGCTGGTCTTCACCCTCGACGAGCATGTGCCAGGGGTTCTCGATGCCGAGCAGGCGGCGCAGAAACCCCATCACCTCCGCTACGCTCATGTGATGGGCGGTCAAGCGTTCGCGGTGGAGCTGGATGACCGTTTCGTCCGCGGCGGCGCGCTCGAAGCGGTCTCCACTCGCCAGCCGGACATTGCGCACACGGCGATTGCGCTCGAGCCGGGCCACGACACCCTCGCAGATTTCGTTCAGCACCTTGCTGTTGTAACCGGTCACCTTGATCAGGGAATTGCTGAGCCCGCCGCCGCGCCCGCCCTTGAGATAGGGATCGCCGAAGCCGCCGATGTAGATGAACATCCCCCCCATCTCCTCGGCCAGGAGGATGAGCTTGTTGCGAAGCAGCTCGGGGTACTCGGTCCGCAGCATCTCGGGCTCGAACTCGATCTCCATGTAGGCGCGGTTCTCGAAGCTCCAAGACCAGCTCTGAATCCCCTCGGGCAGGGGAAGAATCTCGGCCTCGAAGAGCTTCATCGTCTCGGTCGACAGGACGACATCCGTTCCCACCGGCCGCTCGATGTAGATGCGAAGCGTCTCCTGCTCCCCCTGCCGCCAGAACCCGCCCTGATGGATCTCGTTTTTGTAGACGTGCCATCCCCCACCGAAGAGGGCGAAGGTCATGAGGGTCGGTATCCACCAGAAGCGAACGTTGAAGGCCGTGAGCCGCTCGATGTAGCTCACCAGAACCCCCACCATCAGGAGCATCCCCGTGATGCCGAGCACCCAGGGCCAGTGGTCGAGCACCTTCCCCACGTCCTCGACAATGGCGTAGGCCGAGCACCCAAGCACGGCGATGACCAGGGTCACCAGACTCCAAATCATCAGTAGTCTGTGACTCGGGAGCGCGGGCGCTTCCTCGGTCCGGGATGCCTTCGTCGTCTCCTCGGCGGCGGTGCGCCGCAACGCCACCGGAATCCAACAGAAGGCGACGAAGATCGAGGCCAGCATGGCGATGCCGACGCTGGCCGCCAGCGGCACGTAGAAGAGCGACAGGCGGCCCGAGAGGAAATTGAACGAGAGAAAAGCCACCACCGTGGTCAGGGTGGTGGTGAGGATCGGAAAGGCCACCTCGCGCGTGCCCGAGACCAGGCTTTCGTGGGCACGCTGAAGGACCGCGTTCCGTCCACTCCCGTTGCGCCGCGTCAGGCGACGGTGGATGGCATCGAGCACCAGGATGGAATTGTCGAGGAGCATTCCGAAGCAGACGGTCAGACCGCTGATCGTGATGAAGTTGACCGAGACGCCGAAGAAATAGAAGAGCGATAGACAGATGACGATGGCGAAGAGGATCGATCCGATCACGATGCCGGTCAGCTGCACGCGGCGGAGAGCCACCGCCAGCAAGACGAACAGCAGCGCCAAGATGACCAGGGATCGGTAAACGAGTTCTTCCAGTTTCTTCTCCAGGTCCTCGCCGTTATCCTCCTCGACCTTGAAAGTCACCGGGAAGGGCATGTCTGCCTGGATCTTGGGGAGGGCGCCGCGGATGTTGCGACTGGCGGCGATCGAGTTGTACCCGCTCCGCTTGGTGACGTTGACCGTAATCACGTTCTTGCCGTTGATCCGCTCGAACTGCGTCGGATCCTCGAAGCTCGGCTCCAATCGGCCGACATGGTCGAGGGTGATCGGTTGCCCCCCGATCGTCGCCAAGACGGTGTTCTCCATCGCCCGCAACGTGACCGAGTCCTGAACACTCACGGTCAACTGACGCCCGGCCCGCCGGATGGTGCCGGCAGGGAGGATGTCATCGAGCTGCTCCAGTCGCCCATAGATGCCGTCAGCCGTTAGGCCGTAGCGATCGACGGCATCCATGTCGAGCAGAACCCGCACCACCGGCCGCGCCCCGCCGCTCAACTCGGCGTCGGCCACGCCCGGAATCGACAGCATACGCGGTGCCAGCCAGGTCTCGGCCCGGTCGCGCAGCTCATTCGCGGAGAGGGGAGAGATGAGACTGAAGGAGAAGAACCCCTCGGTTCGGAAGTCCTGCGGAACATAGGGAATGATCTGGGGCTGCGTTGCGGTCGCCGGCATGTTCCTTCGGACCGCTCCCAACTGCTCGGAGAGCTCCAGACGTGCGAACTCGAGATTTGCGCCCCGCCGGAACGACACGCGGATCCAGCTGTATCCCGGCGCTGAACGAGACGTGATCTCCTCGATACCATGCACCTTGCGGGCGACCTCTTCGATCGGTACCGTGATCGATCGCTGGATCGCTCGCGGGGAAGCTCCATTCCATCGCGTGTAGATCGTGAGCGAGGGAAGCTCGGTCTCCGGCATCGCCTCGATGTTGAGCCGGGGCAAGGCGTAGGCACCGGTGAGGATCAGAGCACTGAAGATCATCCATGTGGCCACCGGATGATCAACGCAGAACCGGATCATCTCTCTACCCCCCTTCTATTGCCGGAGGGGAGCTGTACTGACGGTCGAGACGCCGATGCAGCATCTCGTAGATGATCGGCGTCAGGTAGAGCGTCAGTACGGTGGCAAGGCTCAGGCCACCCATGATCGTGATGGCCAGTGGACGTTGGATCTGCTCACCGGTCCCGATGCCGATCCCCATGGGGACCATGGCCAGCACGGTGGTGAGCGTCGTCATGAGGATCGGACGGAAACGGAGGCGGCTCGCCTCCAAAATCGCCTCCCGCCCCGCCATGCCCGCCAAGCGGAGCCGGCGAATGGTGGCGACCTTCACGATGGCATCGTTGACCGATATCCCCAGAAGGGCGATCAGCCCGATGAGGGAGATGATGTTGAGGGTCTGTCCCGTCGCAAACAGCGCCACCAGCGCCCCCATCACCCCGACCGGCAGCACGGCGGAGATGACCAGCGGATCGAGGAACGACTCGAACTGCGCGGCCAGGATCATGTACACCAGAAGCCCCGAGAGCAACAGCGCCCAGCCGAGATCACGGAAGGAGTTGTTGATCTCCTCCTGCTCGCCCCCGATCACAAATCCCACCCCGCTGGGGAGTTCGAGCCCGTCCAGGACGGCGCGCACTTCTTCCCAGACGCTGCTGAGCCGGCGGCCCTGCACGTCTCCGGTCAGCGAGATCTGGCGGCGTTGATTCCGGCGGACGACTTCCCGCACCGGCCGGCCCTCGGATTGGATGATGAAGGAACCGAGAGGTACCGTGCGGCCTCCCGCGACGTCGACGGGTGAAGAGAGCACGCCGGCGAGATTGCGTCGCTGGGATTCAGGCAACCGGACGGCGATGTCGATCCGTTGTTCGACCTCGTTGTAGCTGGTCGCCACCACCCCCTGAACGCGGGCACGCAGCTCACGGGCCAAGGCATCGGGCTCCAGACCGAAACGGAGCGTCTTCTCGCGATCGATCGTTACCTCGACCGCGGGGTTGCCCAGCACCCGATCCATGGAGACGTCGACCAGCCCATCGACGCCCCGCAGCGTCGGCAGGAGCCCTTCGGCCACCTCCAACGCATCTTCCGGCTCCTCGGCCACGATCCCGAGCGTGAAAGCGGCCTCACCGCTGGCCAAGATCTCCCCCAAGCCGATCCCTTCATCCTCGAAGATGTAGGTCGCATCTCCCAACGCACTCAGCCGGCTTTCCAGACGCCCCTTGACGGCCTGCATCATCGCCACGCCGCTGCGGCTTGGATGCAGCAGCACGCGGATGCGTGCCGTGTTGGCGGCCGTGTACTCCTTGAGCGCGGCCAGTGTGCGCTCGGTTTGCCCCACCTGCGCGTAGACGATCTCGACCTCATCCATCTGTGCTAGGTAGGCGGAGAGGTCGCCCGCAACCTCCTCGGTCTGCTCCAGAGGGGTTCCGGCGGAGAGCTCGAGGGCCAGCGTGAAATCGCCCCGATTGCGATCGGGGAGGAAGCTCTTCCGCATCTCGATCCCCACCACCGTCGCCCCCAGCATGCCGACCAACAGAAGGCTCAAGAAGAGGGCCTTCCGGTCGATCACCCGCTCCAGGCTGCGATGGTAGCGGTCGGCGAGTCGGTCGAACAGAGTCTCGGATACCTTGAAGAGGCCCCGGGTGGGCTTGTACTCCCGGGACAGGATACGCGCCGAGAGCATGGGCTGCAGCAGAAGGGCGCTGAAGATCGAAATGAGAAGCGCAATCGTCACCGTGAGCGCCTGATCGCGGAAGAACTCCCCCGCGATACCGGGCACGTAGATGACCGGGAAGAAGACCGCCACCGTCGTCAGCGTGGCCGCAATGACCGGGGAAGCAACCTCGCCGGTGGCGTTCGCGATCACCCTTTCGGCCTCCTCGTTCGTGCCCACCCGCCGGCCGTGTAGGTGACGGTTGATGTTTTCCAGCACGACGATGGCGTTGTCGACCAGCATACCGGCCGCCAACGAGAGCCCGCCCAGCGACATCAGGTTCAGACTCACCTTGGCGAATCCGAGAAAGGCAAACGTGGTGAAGACCGATACCGGAATCGCCAGTCCCACCACGATCGGGCTCCGCCAATCGCGGAGGAAGAAGAAGAGAACCAGAAACGCCAGCAGGGCGCCATAGATCAGGGAGTCCCGCAGACCCCGGAAGGACTCATCGACGAAATCGGCGTCGCGGTAGACGAAGGTGCGTTCGAAGTCGGGATACTCTCCCTCGACGATGCCGAGGATCTTGTCCACTTCTTCGGTCGTCCGGATGGTGTTCGCGCCCACCTCTTTGTAGAGGTGGAGCGAGACGACCTCGTGGTTCCCCAGCATTGTCGCCCCCTCGGGCTCTTTGGTCGTATCGAGCACCTCCGCGACGTCGGCCACCGTGATGCCGGGACCCGCGTTGGGGATCTCCGTGTGCCGGATCGCCTCGAGATCTTCGAACTCGCCCAGGATGCGCAGCGGCAGATGGAGCGGTCCGCGGCGAATGCGTCCCCCCGGGAAGCTGATGTTGGCGATCTGCAGCGCACGCTCGACGTCGGCGATCGTGATGCCGTAGAGCCGTAGCTTGCCGGCATCGGGGCGCACGAGGATCTCCCGCTCGGCCCCGCCGATCACCTCCGCCTGGCTGACGCCGTCGATCTGCTCCATGGCCGGCTTGACGACGTCGCGCGCGAACTCGGTCATCCGTTCCAGAGGATCGTCGCCTCCCAGGACGAGGATCGCGATCGGCCGGGCGCCGGGATCCCATCTCAGAATCAACGGCCGGTCGGCCGTCTCGGGGAAATCGTCCCGATAGGCCACACGATCGATCGCTTCGCGAAGGTGGAGATTCGCGAAGTCCATATCGGTGCCCCACTCGTACTGCACCGTGATCGTAGAGACCCCTTCGCGGGTGCGGGAGACCACCCGGCGAACGCCCTCGAGCCCGGTGATCACCTCCTCGAGCGGTTGGGTCACCAGGCGGGTCAGATCGTCCGCGGGCGTGTCGGCGTAGTTCGTGATGACGGTCAGATTGGGATAGTTGATCGCGGGTAAGAGGTCGACCGGGAGGCGTTGCAGCGAGAGGGCGCCCAGGAGAACCAGCCCGGCGAAGAGCATCAGAATCGCAACGGGCCGCTTGACGGCGGTGTGGATCATCATTCCGACCGCCCCGCCTCGGCCGAGGCGAGATCCCAACGGCTCTCCGGCTTCTGTGTCCGGCGGATCGAGATCTTCGCCTCATGCGCGAGTGTCAGGTGATCGCTCACCACCACACGCTCGCCGGAAGCCAGCGATCCGCCACTGTGCACGGCGAGAATCTCCACCCAGTCGTTGTTCTGCAGCCCCGTGTCGACGTACAGCCATTGGGCCCGATCCTCCATCACCTTGAAGACCAGCGGCCGGTTGTCGCGAGTCAGCACGGCCGCCTTCGGCACCTGCAGGCGGTCCTGGTAGATCCACCCGGCGATCTCGGCCTGCACGAACATCCCCGGCCGGTAGCGGCCCTCGGGGTTGTCGAAGCGGATGATGATCTCGCACGTCCGGCTGTCCGTCTCCAAATGAGGACTGATGACGTCGACCGCGGCCCGCAGCGTATCCCCGGTGGCGGGAATGGAGAGAAGCGCGGTGCGGCCGGTCTCCAGGTTGCCCAGGTCGGCCTCCAGCACATTGACGACCGCCTCCAGCCGGCAGTTGTCGAAGATCGAACAGATCGGCGCGTTCACGCTGATGATCTCGCCCGGCACGACCGTCAGCCCCTGGACGATCCCGGAGAAGGGGGCGCGGATCTCGGTGTTCTCGAGATCGAGCGTCGCGCGGGTCTCGGCGGCGCGCGCTTCAGCCAAACCGGTACGCTGCTCGAAGACCTGCTGTCGGAACGCACCCTTCTCAAGCGCGGAGAGCTCCAACTCGAGGAGCAACGCCTGGAATTGCTCGCGGCCCATCTCCTCCCGCCGGTATTGCGCAGCCAGCTCGTCGCGGCGGGCGGTGTACTCATCCAGCGCATCGTGGTTCACGGTGAATTGGTCATCCTCGGCCGCCACTTGGGTCAAGGCCTGAAAATGCCGATATCGGCTCTCCTCCAGCGCAAGCTCGTAGGCGCGGCGATCAATCTGCGCCAGCAGCTGCCCCTTGCGCACCCGATCCCCATCGCGCACCAGAACGTCGGTCAGCTCCCCCGAGAGCTTCGTCCTCACCTCCACCGATCGGGGCGTGCGGATAGCCCCGTCGGCATGGATCGGCATGACGAGCTCTCCCTGGCGAACCTCGGCGACATCGACCTTGATCGCCTTCTCCTTCTTCTTGAGGTTGGCCGATTCGGTCGAATCAGCGGCGGCGGAGTCGGCTTCACCAGAGCCGTCGCCCTGGCATCCGACGGCCAGCAGCGCCAGCAGGCAGAAAGGAAAGAGGCTCCGGGAACGGAACATCCCGAGCCGGGCCGATGGGGTTGGGCGCGACGTCGTCATGACTGGATCCTCGCGTGACCGATGAAAACGGGAACCGCCGACCGGCTCCCGCGGTGCGGCCGACATCATACCCCGAAGAGCCGGATGCCAGCTACTGGTGTAGACGGTCGGGCCGGCGGTCGTGTTTCAGCATGGGGTGCCATGTTCGAGGCCGCTGCTGGGGAAGCAGAACGGGGAGCGCTCAGAGCCGCAAGTCCGTGTTTCGTCCCCCCGAACACTCGAAACACAGCCGGCCCCGTCGCCCCCCGCTCAGAGAACTCTGTGGGGCGACCCGTGCAGGATCGCACGTCTCGCCTTCCAATGGTTATGACGGATGGGAGCGCCTTTTGTTCACTCTTTCTTCGTGGATTGTGGATCGAAGATTAGGGATGGGAACGGGGATGGCCGCTTCTCGCGTCACACCGCCAGGAAGGGTCGGATCAACCGACTTCCAAGAACCACCTAACCTCCTTGATTCGAGTGTGATAAGCCGATCCATCCGCTTTTTTCGATCCACGCCGGACGGCTAGCGCCTGGCGACGACCCATCGCGTCCCCTCGCGCTTCTCCCCGATCCGCATCTCGCAGAAGTAGACCCCCTCGGCCACCTGGGTGCCATCGTCGGCGGCCCCATCCCACTCGATCGCGTGCGCCCCCGCCCGCTGGTGGCGATCGACCAGCGTCCGGATGAGGCGCCCCTGGAGGCCGAAGATGCGGAGTGCCACCTCGGCCGGCCGATCGAGTTCGTAGGTCACACAAGTAGTAGTGGATTGAGGATTCGGGAAGGCGCGCAAGGTCCCCCCCGCCGATGGCTCGGTCTCAACATCGCTCGTCTCCTCCCGCGAGAACCAGATGTCTCGGCCCCCTTGCCCCCCGCTGCGCGAGGATCCGAAGTAGATGACGCCCCCCACGGCGCCGGCGTTGTCGAGGAAGTCGGGTCCCCACTCCTCGGCGCTCGAGTTGATCGGGGGCCCCAGGTTGACCACCGGCCGCCACGCCGTGCCAGACCACTCCGTATACCAGAGGTCGGAACTCCCGAGTCCCCCGCTCCGGGTGGTGCTGAGGAGGAGGGTGTGGCCATCGGCCGTGATCCAGCGGGGGCAATCCGTGGCGGCCGAGTTGACATCCCGCCCAAGATTGTAGGCGGGTCCCCAGCCTTCCCCCTCCCAGTCGAACCCCCAGACGTCCATCTCGCCGAATCCGCCGGCACGATCAGAGCAGATGTAGAAGCTCATCCCATCCGGAGAGAGCACGGGGCAACAATCGAGCGCCCCACCGTTGATCTCCGATCCCATGTTGACCTTGGGGCCAGCGACCCCGTTCTCCAGTGGGCAATACCAGATGTCCATGCCCCCCTGTCCACCGGCCGCGAACGAGGCGAAGTAGAGAACCGAGTCGCCGTAGGCAATGGAGGGGGCCGATTCCATGGTGCTGGAATTGACGTTGGGGCCCATATTTTGGGGTTCCTGCCACTCCCCGCCGATCCGGTAGGAGATATAGAGATCGGTTTGGCCGTAGCCGCCGGTCCGATCCGAGACGAAGATCATGTAGGATCCATCCTCGGGAAGCATGGGGTACCACTCTCCGGAACCGGTGTTGACCACCCGCCCCAGGTTCACCGCCTCCTGCCAATCGGCCGCCGCAAGGCTCCCCAGACCCAAGACGAGGACCACGAAAAGCACTCGCATGACCCGAAACCTCCTTTCCCGGGGGGGGGGCGCCGTCTGGATCTCTCTCCTAGGCATAGCCCCCTTCCCCCCCCGCGACCTGAAGGTGCCCTGAGGATTGGGTCCACTTTCCTCGAAAATCGCCGAAGGAGCTGCCGGCCCCGGGCGTTGGGATGACAGGAGGTCGCAAGGAAAGGAGACCGGATGATGATCAGGACGAGACGCGCGGTCATGGCGGTTCTGGGTGTAACCCTCTTGCTGGCCGGTTCGGTGCCCGCGGGTGCGGGGGATCGAGAACCGGGGAGCCGGATCGACCGGCACCTTGCCACGCTCACCGAACGGCTGGACCTCACCGAGGACCAGCAGACGGCGATCCGCACGATCCTCGAGGAGTGTGACGAGCAAACCCGCGCGCTTCGCGAAAAGCACCGCAGCCAGGAAAAGACGGACCGCGATGCGGCCCGGAGCGAAAGGGCTGAGATCCGCCAGGCGTGCAACACCCGGATCGAGGCCGAGCTGAGCGAGCACCAGATTGCCGAGTTCCGGAAGATGCGCGAGGAACGCCCGCCCCAGAAGAACGGCCGCCCCGACCGGCGGCGGCGCTAGCTAGCCATCCCCCCCCACGGCGGTGGCCCTCCCCCAGGGCCGCCGCCCTTCCACGGACGAGAGATTCTTCTCAGGAAAGGAATATTTCATTCAACATCTCCTCTCCGTTCCGCGTCAGAACCTGTGAACGCGTTGATGGCACACGAGACCCACGACACCAGATCAAGGAGGTGGGAACATGAAAGAGAGGAGCAGGAAGACGGGGAGACAGATCCTGATCACCGCCATCGGTCTGGCCGTGGTCTTGGGTTGCCTGGGAACCAGCCTGGCCTCGGCCGGAGATGTACCCAAGAGGCTGAAGCGGGAAATGGCCTTCATGGAGGATCTCCTCAGCGACGTATTGGTCGAGAGCCCTTACTGGCTCGTCAGCTCGGGCGGCCCGACCTCCGCTTTCTACCTGGATGGCTTTGGCGTCATTCTCAACATGCAGGCATCCCTGGTCGGCGGCAGCCGCAACTTCGACTTCGGCGGCATCAAGATCTTCGGTCGTCGTCTTAGCTCCCATGTGTGGGATTGGGACGACGACGATGATTACTACTACGATGATGATGACGAAGATGAGGACGAGGACTGGGATGAAGACAAAGCCTACAGCCGGTGGAGCAAGCGCCGCCGGGCGCGGGCCGAGAAGTGCTACACCCGGGGCAAGGAAGAGCTGCAGGAGTATCTCCTCGAGTGCGGCGACCTGGTGGAGCAGCTGGGCGACAACGACTGGGTGGCAATCACCGCCCGCCTGAAAGACCATCGCTACTTCCGCAAGATCAAGACCTCGCACCTGATGATTCGGGCCAAAGCCGGCGATCTGCGAAACTACGCATCGGGCGGAATGGATGACGATCAGATGATGGACCGGATGGAGATCGAGGAGTACTAGGCATCACTCTTCTCAGGCGAAAGGCATCTCCCGCCGGGGAGGTGCCTTTTGCTACTCGACGTATCCCAGGCTCCGCAGCTTCTCGAGAGTCCCTTCGTCCAGACCCGGCCTGACCTTGGGTGCGCGGATCCGTTCTCCCCTCTCGTAGCCCGTCGGCCGGCCGGTGGGGCTGGGGTCCTCGGCAATCATCGCCAGGAAGACCTCCGGCTCCGCCCCGGCCTCCGACCAGGGCCGTGGGTCCGTTTCCTGGGGATCCTGCGCCAGGTCGTAGTAGACGCGCTTCTGCCCCAAGACCTCTCCGTCAACGACCCCCTCCACCGCGATCACCCATTTGCGGTCACCGAGAATCATCGAGCGGTTCTGTTCCCCCTGCGAGTAGACCGGGAGCATGCGGATCGGCTGGTTCAGTGACTGACCCCGCAGGGTTCTCGTGGGCGTCACATCGAGATGATCGAGCAGGGTCGGCACGAGATCGACCAGAGAGACGCGGGCGGGAATACGCCTCTGCGTCTCGTCCTGGGGATGACGGATCAGGAGCGGCACGTGGGTAATCTCGTTGTAGACGTGGTAGCCGTGCGTGAACCACCGCTCGTGCTCCATCATGCTCTCTCCGTGGTCGGCGGTGAAGGCGACGATCGTGTTCTCGAGCAGGCCCTGCTCGGCGAAAGCCTGAAGCAGGCGGCCGAGTTCGTGATCGAGGTAGGCGATCTCTTCATCGTAAAGATCGATGTACTCCAGACCATCGGTCACCCCCGGTTCGCGCTGGTAGGAAGGGACACTCAGCAGATCGATCTCCCGCGGCTCATCGTGTTCGAAGTCCCGCGGCTTGTCGGCGGGGGGATGGTAGGGGCCGTGAGGATCCTGGTAGTGGATCCAGAGAAGGAACGGCATCCCCTCTACATGTTCCTCCTTCATCCAGAGCAGCCCCGCGTTCGTGGTTCCCGTCGCGTTGCGCTCGTAGACATTGCGATAGGGTTCGATCTGATCGACATAGTCGTCGTAATAGCCGAAGTGGGCATCGAGGCTGGTCGCCTCGCGGGTCAGCACCAGGTTGGAAACGATCGCGCCGGTTTGGTACCCGTGGTCGGCCAGGTCCTCCGAGATCAACCGCAGATCCGCGGGCACCTTCTGGTAGAAGAGACGGACCCCGGTGTCCTGGGGTTGAAGGCCCGAGAGGAAGCTGACCACGCTTTGGGGGGTGTTGGCTTCGGTCGAGTGCGCATGCTCGAATACGGTGCCCGTGTGGAAGAACGCATCGATGTGGGGAGAGGTGCCGCGCGGGTAGCCGTAGATCCCGAGGTGATCGGCGCGCAACGTATCGACCGAGATGAGGAGCAGATTGGGCGGCGGGGATGACCACCAGGAGCAACCGCCCGCGATCAGCGCCAGTCCAATCCATCCGATCACCGCAAGCCTGAGCATCGACCGATCACCCTCCGTTCCCGGCCGACTATAGCACGCCGTTCGCCGCCCCCATCAGATGGCGCGGCAACCCAAGCCCCATCCCTGCCGGCAGATCAGGCTCCGGCCGGAGTATTGAGCCTATCTGCCGCCATGTGCTATACTTATAGGTGTTGAGACGCCCTTCTTCGGGACAGGAGGGGCAGAGGACTCCGCCCAGGTCCTCCCCGGCCGGGGAGGCGCTCGTCGGCGACTGCCCCGAATCCCGAAGCACCCCACGGAGGTGAAGGACATGCGCATCCCATCCGCGATCATCGCTCTTGCGCTGCTGGCCGCCCCCCAGCTGGCCTGGGGGGAGCGGGCGACCGAGATGGAGGCTGAGCGCGTGTGCCAGGGCTGGCTTGCCCACATCGTCGGCTCGGCCGGGCATTGGGCGGGGAGCGCGGATCCTCAGATCCGTGAGGTGCGTGAGCTTCGCTCCGGGGACGTGCTCCTGGCGTACTGCTTCATGATCGCCCCCCGCGGCCATGTCGTGGTTCCCGTCCTCAAGGAGCTGCCGCCCGTCAAGGCCTACTCGGAAGCGGGCGACCTGGATGTGACCGAGAGGGGCGGCTTCGTGCAGCTGCTGCGCGAGATGCTGGGCCACCGGATCGGTCTCTATCTGGATGCCTATGGCAGCCTGGATGCCGCGCAACCCGCTCGCGGCGAGGTTCTCTTCGGCCGCCGGCACCGCGAGTCCTGGGACCATCTGCTGACCGCGCAGCTTCCAGGACGTGACGGCCCGCAGCGGACCGAGGTGGGGCCGCTTCTCACGACGAGTTGGAAGCAGAGCGGCCCCTATGACATCTACTGCCCCATGGGCGATGGCGGGCTGTGTCTGGTCGGGTGCGTGGCGACCGCCGCCGCCCAGATTATGAACTACCACGAATGGCCGGTTCAGGGCGTGGGCCACCACAGTTACTGGTGGAACGGAGATGACTCCTGCGGCGGGGGAACGCCTGGAGCCACCCTCGATGCCGTCTTCTCCGACGAATACGACTGGGCCAACATGCCCGACCAGTGTGCCTCGGGTTGCACGATCGAGGAACAGGAAGCGGCGGCCGAGCTATGCTACGAGGTCGGCGTCGCATTCGAGATGGACTACGGGCATTGCGCTTCGGGCGCCTACACCTCCGACGCACTCTTCATCCTGCCGACCTATTTCAACTACGACTCGTCGATCGACCAGGAGTTCCGGTCGAGCCACACCGCGGCGTCGTGGTTTGCAGTCATCCAGGAGCAGATCAACCTCGGGCACCCCATGCTCTACGCCTTCCTCTATTCCGAGGACAGCGGCCATGCCATCGTCTGCGACGGCTGGCGCGACAGCGACGGCGAAATGCAGTACCACATGAACTACGGCTGGGGCGGGGGGTGGAACGGTTGGTTCACGATCGATGAGCTCTATCACTCGCTCGATCCCCAGCAGGAGCACCTCATCCGCAACATCCGCCTGCCGACGACGCTCGAGTTCGCCTGTTGCATCGGGGAGACATGCCAGCTCCTGAACCTGAACGATTGCACCAGCGCCGGGGGAACTTGGCTCGAGCGCATCGAGAGCTGCGATCCCAACCCGTGCACGACGTATGCGTGCTGTGTCGAGGATGCGTGCGACGTGCGCCGAGAGTGGGAGTGCGTCATCGCCGGGGGTGATTGGCTGGAGGGGGTCGAAACCTGTGACCCGGACCCCTGTCTCCTGCGGGAGTACGCATGCTGCATCGAGCAGGCCTGCCATCTGGCAACCGAAGCAGACTGCGCCGATGCCGGAGGCGAGTGGCAGGAACAAGTCGCAAGCTGCACGCCCAATCCGTGCATGCCCCGGTATGCTTGCTGCCTGGGAGAGGACTGCCTGGTCTTGACTGAAGAGGAGTGCGGGTTGGCCGGCGGCGATGTGCAGGCGGATCTCGAGCTCTGCAGCCCCAATCCCTGCACCTCGTACTACGCGTGCTGCATCGGTGAGGTCTGCCAGCTCCTGACGCAGTGGAATTGTGCTCAGGCGGGGGGCGAGTGGCAGCTGGGCGTCGATAGCTGCGATCCCAACCCCTGCGTGCCCGGTGGACCCGATTACCTGCAAGACGGTGTCTTCATCGTCCACGCCCCGCCGGGGATCGAATTTACCGACGAACAGGATTGGTGCCAGCGGTATGTCGACGAGTTCGCGATCTCCGGCAGCGGAGAACAGGTCAATCGCATCGATCCGGACGTCGCCAGCGAGGAGATCTCGGTTTGGTATGTGGTGGCCGCGTGGAACGAGCCGAAGGATGTGTGTCTGGTCTCGTTCGGCTTGGGCACGTACGACCCGAGCATCTTCGGCTTCCTCGAGTGGGGTCCCTGCAACGGTGGGGGGCTCGAGACGTCGACCCTCGATTGGCCGGGCTCGGGAGAGGGCACGACCCTCTTCCATGCCGACCAGTGGTCGGGCGATTGCGTGCCGGTCTACTACTTCGCCGGGTACGGCTATGCCGAAGGACAGATCCCGCTCGGGATCGACCCCGGCCAGGAGTTTGGCGGTTTCGGGAACTGCGTGCTTCCGCAGGAGACCTCTGACGCCGCCTGCTTCGGGACCCTCGGCATTCTGACCGATGGCAGCGCCTGCCATCCCCCGTTCGATACGGGCGCCTGCTGCGTCGAGGACGACTGCAGCCTGACCGACGAATCCGCCTGTGCCGACCTGGGCGGCGAGTGGCATGTCGAATGGCAGGCCTGCGACCCGAACCCCTGCGCGTCGACGGCCGTCGAGGAGATCCCCCTCCGGACCGGGGTGCTCTTGGGCACCCCCCGACCCAACCCGTTCACCGGGACGACCCACCTCCGCTATCAGGTGGTCCATGCCGGTCCCGTCGACATCGCCGTCTACGATCCGACCGGTCGCCGGGTGCGCGCGCTGGCGGGGCGTGACGGCTGGGTGGAATGGGACGGCCGCGACGACCACGGCGCCCCCGTGGCTCCCGGCGCCTACTTCTGTCGCCTCCGTACGGGCGGCGGGGTGGCGGCGCAGCGCATCATCTACCTCAAGTAGGCACCGGGCGGGCGCTCGGAGCGCCCGCCCGACCCTGATTAGCAGATCATTATCCAATCATCCGGGTTTCCACACCTCCCGAAGAGGCCCCGCCGGCAACCGTTCAAATACACTTCTCCGTAGATTCGGTATAGCCCCCCCGGCCGGGACTACCCGGCATCGGACTCTTCCCAAGGAGGATGACATGAGAGACCCGATCGATCGGCGCGCCTTCCTGAAATGGGCCGGGACGGGCGCCGCGGTGGTGAGCATCCCCGTCCTGGCGGGATGCCGGCCCCGGGCGTCCCTCGCGGCGGCCGGTGCCGCCGCCTCGACCGGAGCCCATGGCACCTACTTCGACCGCTTCGAGGTGGGTGAAGCCATGCTCCGGCGGGTGATGGAGAAAGCCCTCTCTCGGGGGGGGGACTTCGCCGAGGTCTTTCTCCAGCACCAGATCACGACCTACACCGGCATGGAGGACGGGCAGGTGGACCGCGCCTACAGCACCGTCGGGCTGGGAGCTGGAATCCGGGTGCTCAAGGGAGACGCCACCGGTTTCGCCTACTGCGAAGATCTGTCCGAGCGGGGGCTCATGTCGGCGGCCGACACCGCCTCGGCCGTGGCCGACGGACCTCCCCAGGCGCGACCGAGGCCGCTGCGGGCCACGCCGATCCCGAACTACTACTCATCTCGGGTGCCGTGGAGCGACGTAGGCATCGATCAGAAGCTCCCGATTCTGGAACGGGCCGAGCGGACACTCCGGCGTCAGGACCCGCGCATCATCCGCTCCACGATCTTCGTGGGCGACGAAGAGTCGCACATCATGCTGGTCAACTCCGAGGGCGTGCTCGTCGAGGATGATCAGCCGATGGCCTCCCTGTTCGCGACCTGCGTGGCCAAGGATGGGGATCAGATCGAGACGATCTCGGATTCGATATCGGAGCGGCGCGGCATCGAATTCTTCCGCAACGAGAATGTCGACCGCCTGGCCCATCGCGTGGCGGAGCGAACGCTCCGTTGCTTCGATGCGGTGGCGGCCCCCGCGGGCGAGCTCCCGGTGGTTCTCGCGCCCGGCGTCACGGGGATCATGCTCCACGAGGCGATCGGCCACGGCATGGAGGCCGACTACAATCGCAAGGGGATCTCCATCTACTCCGACATGATCGGCCGCCGCGTCGCGCCGAAGGACGTCACCATCCTCGACGATGGCACGAACCCCTACGCGCGCGGCTCGATCAACGTCGACGACGAGGGGGTGCCGGCCCAGAAGACGGTGCTGGTCGAGAACGGGATCCTCCGCAGCTACATGCACGATCGCATCTCGGCGCGCCACTACGGCGTCGCCCCCACCGGCTCCGGCCGGCGGCAGTCGTTCCGGTACCCGCCTAACCCCCGCATGCGAAACACCTACATGCTGAACGGCCCCATGGAGCCCGGGGAGATCATCGCCTCGGTCGACAAGGGCATCTACGCCGAGGTCTTCACCAACGGACAGGTCAACATCGGCGCCGGGGACTTCACCTTCTACCTTCGGCTCGGCCGCCTGATCGAGAACGGGAAGCTGGGGCCGGTCATCAAGGACGTCTCGCTCGCGGGAAGCGGACCGAAGGTCCTCGAGACGGTGGAGATGGTGGGCAATGACTTGAAGATGATGGACGGCGGGGGTCAATGCGGCAAAGACGGGCAGTTCATCCCGGTGGGCTTCGGCCTGCCGACCTGCCGCGCCGGGGCCATCACCATCGGGGGGAGAATCGCATGAGCAAGGAGCTTCTCAATACGGCACACAACGTCGTCCGCGAGGCTCGCCGCGGCGGCGCCGACGGGGTTCGGGCAACCGTCTACCGCTATCGCAACAGCCAGGTCGAGTGGCGCGAGAGCGAGCTCGAACGCGTGCGCGAATCGACGACCATGGGGGCCAGCCTCACGCTCTACCTCGATGGCCGCTACTCCGCCCACAGCACGAGTGACATGACGCCCGAGGGAATCCAACAATTCGTTGAGCGCACGATTGCGATGACCCGCCATCTGGCGCGAGACGAGCACCGCCGGCTGCCCGATCCGAGCCGCTACCAGAACCAATTCCGCGGCGATCTACAGAACTACGACCCCCGCGGCTCAGCCTCGATCACCGGCGGCGATCGCCGCCGCATCGCGCGCTCGTTGGTGGAAACCATCCACGCATCCCCGGGGGCGAACCAGATCGTCTCCGCCAAGTCGAGCTGCTCCGACAGCATCGGGGAGCAGGCGACGGTGGTCTCGAACGGCATGGAGGGAGTGCAGCAGAACACGTTCTTCTTCGTTTCCGGGGATGTTTCGGTGCGCGACACGGAGGATCGCCGCCCGCGCGGCTTCTGGTCGACGGGGGGTGTCATGAAGAACATGCTCGATTCCCCGGAGCTGGTCGGCCGCGAAGCACTGCGGCGCGCCCTGAGCGGTATCGGACAGAAGCGGCTCCCCACGGGGACATACCCGTGCGTGATCGAGAACCGGGCGGTCGGCCGGCTGCTGGGAGACCTGAGCGGTCCCCTGGGTGGCAACGCCATTCAGCAGCAGCGCTCCTTCCTCGCCGACAAGATGGGCGAACAGATCGCCAGCCCCATCTTCACGGTCATCGATGATCCTCATCTTCCGCAGGGAAGCAACTCGAGCATCTTCGACGGCGAAGGGATGTCGACCCGGCGGCGGGCGATCATCGAGCGCGGCGTCCTGCGCACGTTCTTCCTCGACACCTACTACGCCAGCAAGCTGGGGACGGAGCCGACCACGGGAGGGCCTTCGAACATGGTCTTCCAGACCGGGACGCGCAGCCGGGACGAGATGCTGCGGGCGATGGGCACCGGGCTCTTGATCACCGGTTTCATGGGCGGCAACTCGAACGCGGCCACCGGTGACTTCTCGATCGCGATTCGCGGGCACTACGTGGAAAGCGGCGAGATCATCCACCCGGTGGCCG
>Ga0180432_10004385_pt1 | contig 19441 bp, 16 predicted proteins | sample SS_ome_10_FD_132414 | JGI IMG/M metagenome (GOLD analysis project Ga0180432, IMG submission 132414) | Hypersaline lake sediment archaeal communities from the Salton Sea, California, USA - SS_1_MS_2 metaG | ecosystem: Environmental > Aquatic > Non-marine Saline and Alkaline > Hypersaline >...
CGTCAAACCGTCGCCAAGAGCACGCCGGCCTCGGCCGTGTGCTCTCAGCAAGCGGCCTGTGTGGCCGCGATGTAGTGTCTTATTTCGGAATGGCAAATGTCCATTTCCCGCTGAACCAGTACACGAAATGTAGGCTGAGCAGGCAGAGATTCACAGAGAATACAACAAAAATATCTTTTTCTCCGCGTTTCTCTGTGAAATGCTCTGTGAATCTCTGTGTCACAAGCCCAGGCTGAGCAGTTACTCACGCTTGACGTTTCACGCTTGACGTTGGGAGCAGTTCGTGTTCCATGGCATAGCGCACTAACTCGACCCGGCCGCGTACGCCTAGTTTGTCCATTATGTTGGCTCGATGGCTTTCGACAGTGCGCACGCTGATGCTCAAAATGTCAGCGGTTTGGCGGTTGGTGTGCCCTTGGGCGATGAGGCCCAGGACTTGTACCTCGCGGGAAGTCAGCGGCTCGACGAGATCGTCATTGGTAGAGGGGCTGAGTGATGTGTCTTTCGATAGCAAGGCGCGCGTCATGGCCGGGTGGATGTAGAGGTCGCCGCGCCAGACGGCGTGGATGGCGTTGATGAGCTCGGATTTGATGGCCCGCTTGGTGATGTATCCTGAAGCCCCGGCCTGAATGGCCTTCTGCAACAGTTGTTCGTCCTCGTGTATGGTGAGAATGAGTATGCGCGCGTCGGGCACAACCTTCCCCAGTTTTCTGGTGACTTTGATGCCCCCTGGCCCTGGCATACTGACGTCCAGCAGCACTATGTCGGGGCGCAGTTCACCAGCCAGACGCAAGGCTTCCGAGCCGTCGGTCGCCTCGCCGACGACCTGCAGGTCCGATTCGGCATCGAGCAAGGCGCGCAGACCGGCCCGCAGCACGCCGTGGTCATCGGCGATCAGAATACGGATAGAATCGTTTGGCTTGTGCATTACGGATTACGCATTACGCCCGGTATCTCCACCAGCACAGTCGTGCCTGTGCTGGCACTGCTTTCTATGGTCAGGGTCCCGTTCAGCATCTCGGCCCTCTCTCGCATGCCAAGCAGGCCCAGACGGTTGCCCTTCGTCGCGCTTGCCGGGTCAAAGCCGACGCCGTCGTCCTCGACGATGGTCACGATTTGGTCGCCGCGCAGCTCCAAGAGCACGTCTACGCGGGTGGCCCGAGCGTGTCGCAGCACGTTGGTCAGGGCCTCCTGTACGATGCGGTAGAGGGCCGTCTCGATTGCCGAAGGCAACCGTTTCTCCTCGAGCTCCACTGCCTCGAACTGCGCTGTTATGCCGTGCTGGTGGCTAAATAGTTCGACATAGTGCTCCAGCGCTGGCACCAGTCCCAGGTGGTCGAGGCTGGCCGGCCGTAGGTTCATTGAGAGTCGGTGCAGGTTTTCAAGAGTCCTATCTACCAGGCCTTCCAACTCGTTGGCCCGGGTGATCACTGCCACCGGATCGTCTGCTTTTTCTTCCAATATACTCAAGCCCAGCAGCAGAGAAGAGAGAGCCTGGCCGGTTTCGTCGTGGAGTTCGCGCGCCACACGGCCGCGCTCTTCCTCTTGCACCTCTACCAACCGGCGGGAGAGAGCCTGAAGTTGCTCCCGCGCGGTGCGCACTTTCTCGAACAGCCGAGCGTTCTCAATGGCCGTGACTACCGGCACCGCCAGCAAACTTAGCAGGCGCAGATCCTCTTGGTTGAAGGCACCTTCTCTCTTGTTGACCGCTTCCAAGACGCCGGTGATTTGGTCTTGGCTGTGCAAGGGCACACACACGATTGAACGGGTGGTAAAAAGACCCTCTCTGTCGAAATTCCTGCTCACACGTGGGTCTTGGGATGCATCCGGCACCAGTGCCGCTTCATTGTGTTGAGCTACCCAGCCCGCGACGCCCTGTCCCAGCGCCAACCTCTGCCCCAGCACCAGGTGCGCGCCCGAACCCGAGGCGGCCGCAAACCATAGATCATCGTTGGTTTCATCGTAGAGCAGCACCGAGGTCGCTTCCACGTCCAGTAGCCGGATGCTATGATCGGCGATGAGCGTCAGCGTCTCTTGCAGCTCCAGGGTGGAGTTGATGGTCTTGTTGATCTCGTTCAGGGCCGTCAATTGGATGTTGCGTTGTGCGATCCTTTCTTCCTTCTGCTTGCGCTCGGTGATGTCCTCTCCCGAACTCAGGGTGCCAGTGATTTTGCCCGTCTCGTCTCTCAAGGCTGTGTTGTGCCACGCGATGAGTCTTTCTTCCCCTGATCTAGTCAGGATCGAGTTTTCGTAATATTCGACCGGCTCGATCTCTCCTGCCATCAGTTTATCAAAGACTCCTTTCGTCTCTTTTCTGTTCTGTTCCGGTAGGCAGGCGTCGAACCAATTTTCGCCCAGTAATTCCTCCTCTCGGTACCCCAGGGTTTTGCACCCTCTGCGGTTTATGAGGGTGATCCCTCCCTGATTGTCCAAGACCACGATTATGGCGCCGGCGATGTCCAGATATTCTTTCACCCGGTCTCGTTCCTGGCGCAGCGCCAGTTCTGCTCTCTTGCGCTCGGCGATTTCCTGCTGTGCCTGCTCGTGTAACCGCGCGTTCTCAATCGCCGTTGCTCCCTGGGCCGCCAGAGTGGAGAGAAGTTTCAGGTCGCTTTCGTCAAAACCGTCCAACTCGGCGCTCTCAATGTTCAGCACCCCGATCACGCGCCCTGTGACCTTTAGCGGTACGGCCAATTCCGACTGGGTTGACGCTCTCACCGCCACGCACCTGGGATCATCTCTCACTTTAGGCACGTAGAGCGGTTCCCCGCCGTGCACTACCGCTACGGCGATGCCCTTATCGTCGCTCAAGGACAGCCTCAACGGCGCTTCCTGCTCTGGGCCGTACGCTGCGTATCGGTGCACTTCATTTCTTGCCTCGTCAACCAACCAGACGCCGCAACTTTCGAACTCTAACACTCCTGCGGTGGTACTTAGTACTGCCTGGACCGCTTGCTCCACGTTCTGTGCCAGGGCCATCTTGCAACTAAGGTTGTAGATGGAGGCCAATTTAGCTTCCAGGTGTTGCTTCTCCGTGGCCCGTTTGACCGCGGACCTGACGGCGCTGATTGAAAAAGGCTTGGTGAGATAGTCGTAGGCTCCCAGGCGCAGCGCCTCGATAGCGGTCTCTAGTGAGCTATGAGCGGTGAGTATGATGACTTCCAAACCGGTTTGCTGCTCGCGGATGCGCTTGAGGGTCTCTATGCCGCCGGGGCCGGGCAACATTAGATCGAGAAGTACAATGTTGAATTGCCCTTTTTTGATCTGATCTAGGGCCTGAAGGCCGTCGTGGGCGTGCGTGGTTTCATACCCAAGAGTAGAGAGGGTTTGGGATAACAGGTTACACATCTCTCGGTCGTCATCCACTATCAGGATTTTGCTTGGCTTGGGCATCGCTCTGTCTTCTCGAGGGGGATGGCTGTGTATGTTAGGATAGTCCTGTTTTTCAGCAGAGCCCTATATTAGTTTAGCACACTGCTTTTTGATCCAGGTTACGATTGTGTTACAGATAGGTTGTGGGCTTTTAGGGGCAAATTTGGTTGGCGGCTATTCGATTCCCTGCGTGACCAGCCAATCGCGGGTCGTCTCCGCCGTCTGGCGGTAACTGCGCTCCATCTCAAGTTGTGCCCCTCGTACTCTCTCCATCGTTCGGAAAACCTGGTACGTCATATCCCACCCACTTGTGTACGTGCGACTTGCGCGCCTACTCCTCGTACACCTTCCAGTATTGTTCCTCGTCCTTCCAGGTGGTGCGGAACTCGTCCGGCACGTTGCCCACGGTGGCCTCGCACTCGGCGGTGACGGTGCCATCGGGCAGGCGGATCTCGCCGGCCACCCGCGCGCCCATGCCGCTCATTCGCTCCACCCAGCCGACGGCCGTCAGCGGGGTCTCGGTGGGGGTCGGGCGGCGGTAACGGATGGTGAGGCGTAGCGTGGCCATCAGGTTATCGTCGGAGCGGCCCAGCATCACGGCCCGGCCGGAGGTCTCGTCCAGGATGGCGGCGACGATGCCGCCGTGGACGACGCCCGGATAGCCCTGGTACTCGTCAGGCACACTGAACTCGACCCGCACCTGCTCGGCTTGGTGGTCCTCGTAAAAGGTCAACTTTAGTCCGACCGGATTCTGCCGTCCACATAGAAAGCACATTCGAGAGTTGGGTTGTTGGCGCATTGTCTGCTCCACACTAGCCACTTGCCGCTCGCACAGTTGCAAACTCACAGCTCGTACAACTCCCCGTACTTGTCACGGAGATAGCGGATGTATGGCTCGATGCTCAGCGGGCCGGCGGTGACACGCTCGACCAGTTCGGACGGTGTGTATTTGCGCCCGTGTTGGTAGATGTTCTCTTTGAGCCAGTTGTGCAGCGTGTCGAATCTACCCGCCTCGATCTCGCTGCTGATCTCGGGGTGGGCCTGTGTGGCCTGCTCGAAGAACTGTGCACTCAAGATGTTGCCCAGTGTGTACCCCTGGAACGCCCCGCCGATACGGCCGCCGTACCAGTGTATGTCTTGCAGCACGCCGTCCCGGTCGTCAGGCGGGACTATGCCCAGGTCGGCCTCAAAGCGCTCGCGCCAGGCCTCGGGCAGATCGCGCACGGCCAGGTTGCCTTCGAGCAGGTTCAGCTCAAAGTCAAAGCGTAGCATGATGTGGAGGTTGTAAGTGACCTCGTCGGCCTCGGTGCGGATCAGTGAACGCTCGACCTTGTTGATGGCGCGGTAGAACGTCTCTAGCTCCACGTTCCCCAGTTGGCCGGGGAAGATTTCCTGCAAGCGGGGGTAGAAAAAGCGCCAAAAGCCCCGGCTGCGCCCGACGACGTTCTCCCACAAGCGGGATTGGCTCTCGTGGACGCCCGAGGACGTCCCGCCGGCCAGGGGCGTGCCCTCCAGGTTCGTGTGTACGCCCTGCTCGTACATTCCGTGGCCGGCTTCGTGCAGCGTGCCGAACAGCGCTTCTCCCAGGTCGTTCTCCTTGACGCGGGTCGTGATGCGCACGTCGCCGATGGAGAACTCGGTCGTGAACGGGTGGGGAGCCTTATCCTGGCGTCCGCGCTCGAAATCGTAGCCAAAGCGTTTGGCGACCTCCAGCCCAAACGCCCACTGCTGCGCCTCCGGGAAGGTCTGGTGCAGGCACTCGTCGTCCGCCGCCGGCTGGGCCGTGATCGCTTGCACGATGGGCACCAGTTGCTCCCGCAGCTCTGCAAAGGTGGCGCGCACGGTCGCGGCCTTCATGCCATAGTCGGCGTAATCAATCAACGGGTCGGCGATGTGCTCGTAACCGGGGAAAAAGTTCGCCAGTCGCCGGCTCAGGTCGAGCGTCTTTTCGAGATAGGGCTGCACTTTGCCAAAGTCGTTCGCCGGGCGGGCCTCCGTCCAGACTTGGAACGAGGCAGATCTGTGGTCGGAGAACTCGGCCACGAACGCTGGCGGGACCTTTATCGCCCGTTCGTAATCGCGCCGCGTGACGCGGATGAGGCTGGCCTCGTCAGAGTCGTAGGGCATGCTCTCCTCGTAGGGGCGCAGGTCGTCCAGCAGCTTGCCTGTGGCGGCAGCGATGAACTTTTCGTGCGCCAACTGCTCCAGCGTGGCGACCTGCCGCGCGCGCGCCGGCGCGCCGCCGGATGGCATATATGTGTTTTGATCCCAATCCAGCAATGCGGCGGCGGATTCCAGGTCGTTGATCTCGATGAGGCGGTTCTCTAGTTCTTTCAGCTTGGTTTCCATATCTTTTTCTCCTGATCGTGGTGTGGATATAGTTTCACTCTTGGGCGCCGTTGCTCTGGAGAGGTCGCCAGAGCCGCTCCAAGCGTCGGCAGGCAACCGAAGGTTGCACGCTGTCCGGTGCTAGCGGAACAGCACAGGTAGGACACGGTGATCCAACGACACCCTAATCTTCGCTCCCATAGTTGGCGGTGAGTGGTTGGGTCACGATGGGTTGATTGTATCACGTTTGGGGATGGGGGGCAAACGAGGCGTGAAACTGCACTACGAGCAACCGCACGGCCTGCGGAGGAGCCGTGCGGCTGTTTATTCTGATCGGTCTGGACTAGCTGGGTAGGTTGGCTTTAGTAGCGGCCGCGGTCTCTACCGCCCCACGAGTCTCGACTTTTTCGCTCTCTCTTGGGGCGCGCCTCTGCCACTTTGAGGTCTCGCTCGTCCACGGTCTTGCCGTTGAGTTCAGCGATGGCGCGTTGAGCGGCGCTTTCATCCGTCATCTCAATGAAGGCAAAGCCTCTGGAGCGGCCCGTCATACGGTCTGTGACGAGGCTCACGGACGCGACCTCTCCTATCTCTCCGAAGAGGTCAGATAGGGTGGTTTCGGTGGTCTGATAACTCAGATTCCCGACGTATAATCGCTTGGTCATATTTTCTCCTCCTGCTGTGGCGTATAGTCGCTATACGGCCTGTACATCGTCGGCTTGCAATCCCTTGGGGCCCTGCTTGACGGAGAACTCGACTCGCTGGCCCTCCTGTAGCGTGCGAAACCCTCCTCCCGTGATGGCCGAGTAGTGTACGAACACGTCGTCTCCTCCATCACGCTGGATGAAGCCATAGCCCTTGGCATCGCTGAACCACTTTACGGTTCCGGTCTCTCTTTCGTTCACTTTCTATACTCCCTTATGAAATCTTGTGCTCTTTTTGACAAAGTGGTCTTTGGAAATGAAAAAGCCGCCCAGCCTCCGCAAGCCTGGACGGTCATTTTGTACAGTCAAAGCCTACTTTGCCCTACAGTGTCGTTAGTTTACCATTCTTGTGCAGAAAAGTCAAATTGATCGGCCAATCACCGCAGAGACGCGGAGGGCGCATGTGTGGGTAAAACGACAATGTTAGATTGGGCGAAACACTACAGCGAATTTAGAAAAAAACAAAGTAACCGTTCACCCGGTAGGGAACACAACCCGTCTCAACGCTGGTTGGACATCGGCAGGGCCAAAACTGGCCCTCGGCCAGACGGCTACCCAGCCGGAGCGGGTGCCTGGGGTGCCAGAGAGAACCTCGGATGAGGAAATACACGATGGGCTGTTTGTCTATCGGGTATTTCCTCATCCGTGGTCATCTCCCCCCTGAACGGATACAAAACGAATTGGGGCATATCGTTCAACCGCGTTTGTAGCCAGGATTGGCCTCGTGCGGCGGCGAATAATTCGTTACTTTCCCAATTCGTTGTAGTGTCGTTTGGAACCCAAAATTGTCAAAGTAATCACCAGGAAATTGACTGGACAGTGGGTGTAGTCGGTGATAAAATAGCGGGGCTATGACAGATTCAGCGTCCCTTTCCGCTCGTTACGTTCACGTTACCGGTGTCGTCCAGGGAGTGGGATTCCGCCCCTTCGTCTACAACCTGGCTACTGGACTGGGGCTTGCCGGGTGGGTGCTGAACAGCTCTGCTGGCGTGGAGATCGAGGCCATCGGCCCAATCGGAGCACTTGATGAATTCGTCGAGCGGCTGCAATTGGAAGCGCCTCCTCTATCCCGTATCGAACAGGTCGTTATTGCCGACAGCCAGAACTCGGAACTCGGAACTCGGAACTCGCAATTCATCATCCGTCACTCGGAGGCTCGCCCTGGCGAGTTTCAACCCATCTCGCCCGATATCTGCACTTGCGACGATTGCCTGCGGGAGCTTTACGACCCCGACGACCGGCGCTATCGCTACCCTTTCATCAATTGCACCAACTGTGGCCCTCGTTTCACCATCATCCAGGACATCCCCTACGACCGGCCCAAGACGACGATGGCTCCTTTCGAGATGTGCCCCGCCTGCCGGGCGGAGTACGATGATCCGACCAATCGCCGTTTCCACGCCCAGCCCAATGCCTGCCCGGTCTGTGGCCCGCAAGTGTGGTTGCAGGTCGGTAAGCAGGCGAGCCTGCGCGGCGGAGAGGCGATTCAGGCTGTGCGGGAGATGCTAGTCGAGGGGGACGTGGTTGCCATCAAGGGGCTGGGTGGGTTCCACCTGGCCTGCGACGCGACGAACGACGAGGTGGTGGCCCGGCTGCGTGAGCGGAAGGGGCGGGTGGACAAGCCTTTTGCGCTGATGGCTTTCGATCTGGAGGCGGTCGAGCGATTTTGTTGTGTCAACGAGGATGAGCGGGGGCTTCTCGTCGCTCGTGAGCGGCCGATCATCCTGCTGCGCGAGCGAACGGGAAGCCCCATCTCTTCTCTGGTGGCTCCTGGCAACCGTTACCTGGGCGTTATGTTACCCTACACCCCGCTCCATTACTTGCTGCTGGATCACGCCGACGATTTCCCGGTCGCGTTGGTGATGACCTCCGGCAACGTCTCCGAGGAGCCTATCGCCACCGGCAACGATGAGGCGCTGGCGCGACTGGGCGACCTGGCGGATGGTTTTCTCCTCCACGACCGGGACATCCACGCCCGCTGCGACGATAGCGTCACGCGGCTCTTTGCCGGATCGGAGCTGCCGGTGCGCCGCTCGCGGGGTTACGCCCCCTATCCCGTTCACCTCCCTTTACCCGTGCGGCAGGTTCTGGCGGTGGGGGGAGAACTGAAAAACACTTTTTGCCTCACCCGCGACCGGTACGCTTTCCTCAGTCAGCACATCGGCGATATGGAGAATTACGAGACTTTGCGCTCTTTCGAGCAGATGGTGGAGCAACTGCAACGCACCTTTCGCGTTGAGCCGGAAATAGTGGCCCACGATATGCACCCCGCCTACCTCTCGACCAGGTGGGCGAAATCCCAAATCTCCAATCTCAAATCTCCAATCTCTCCCGTCCAGCACCATCACGCTCACATTGCTTCTTGTATGGCGGAGAATGGATTGACCGGCGAGCGGCCCGTCATCGGCGTCTCTTTCGACGGCACGGGCTATGGTAGCGACGGGGCTATCTGGGGCGGCGAGTTCTTGATTGCCGATTACGTCTCTTTCCGCCGGGCGGCCCACCTCGAGTACGTGCCCTTGCCCGGTGGCGACGCGGCCATCCGCCGACCGTATCGCGTCGCGCTGGCCCACCTGTGGGCGGCGGGCGTCCCGTGGGAGGAAGACTTGCCTCCGGTGAAGACGGCCTCCCCGGCCGAGCGCAGGATTCTGGCCCGGCAGTTGGAACGCGAATTGAACACCATCCCCACCTCCAGCGTTGGCCGCCTCTTCGACGCCGTCTCCGCTTTGGCCGGCGTGCGGCAGGAGGTCAACTACGAAGCTCAAGCGGCCATCGAGTTGGAGAACCTGACCCTGCCCGACGAGACCGCCGCCTACCCGTTCCAACTTGCTTCTTGCGCATCACGCAATACGCGTTCCGTTTTACGCATTGACCCTGCACCCTGCCTCCGCTCCGTCGTCGCCGACGTGCGGGCGGGGGTGACCGCCGGGGTGATTGCTGCCAGATTTCACAACGGGCTGGCGCACGTGATCCGCGACGTCTGCTTGCGGTTGCGGGATGAGACCGGGCTGGACGAGGCCGCTCTCTCTGGCGGCGTCTTTCAGAACGTGACGTTGCTGGAGAGGAGCGAACCGCTCTTGCGGGAGGCCGGCTTTACCGTCTACACCCACCACCTGGTGCCGCCCAACGATGGGGGAATCTCGCTGGGGCAGGCGGTGGTGGCGGGCGTGAGTGGAGGGAGTCTGGATGCGTAGACGACTCTGCTTGACACTGCTGGTCGTTCTGTTGGCGGCGACGTTATTGCCAGCATCCCCTGCGTGCGCCACAGAACTCGATCAGAGCGGCGTGATCCACGTGGTGGGGTGGGGCGAGACGCTGTTCAGCATCGCCCGGCGGTACGGCGTCTCTGTGGACGGTATCTGCGCGGCCAACGGCATTACCGACCCCACCCGCATCTATGCCGGTCAGCGATTGACCATTCCAACTGCCAGCGCGCCGGCCGCGCCTGCGGGTACGGGAGGCGCGCACGTCGTCCAGCCGGGTGAGAACCTGTTCCGCATCGCGCTGCGCTACGGCGTCACTGTGCAGGCGCTGGTCGAACTGAACGGTATCTACAACCCCGGTCACGTCGCCGCCGGTCAGCGCTTGGTCATCCCCGGCAGCGCGACGACTCCCTCGCCGGCCTACCAACCCCAACACGCTTCCACCATTCATACCGTGCGACCGGGCGAGACGCTTTCGGCCATCGCACAACGGTATGGCGTGAGCCTGTGGACGTTGGCGCAGACCAACGACATTGCCAATCCGGCGTTGATCTTGCCCGGCCAGACACTCGTCGTCCCCCAGGCCGGCAGTTTGGTTTCTGCCCCGGCTCCAGCTCCCACCGGCGGCGGCAAGCGCATCCTGATAGATCTTTCTGAGCAGCAGCTCTACGCTTACCAGGGGAACGCACTGGTCTATTCCTTCGTCGTCTCGACCGGCAAGCCCGGCGCGGGCACGCGCGCGGGCACATTCCGTGTGCTGGATAAAATCCCCAATGCTTACGCCTCTACCTGGGGCCTGCAAATGCCCCACTGGCTGGGTATCTATTGGGCCGGCGGGTTGGAGAACGGCATCCACGCCCTGCCCATCATGGCGAACGGGCAACGGCTGTGGGCGGGATACCTGGGTGCGCCCGTCTCTTTCGGCTGCGTCATTCTGGGCGTGGAACAGGCCCGCTTGCTCTACCAGTGGGCCGAGATTGGCACGCCGGTGATCATACAATATTGAACTGTGTGGGTGGTGATGCCGCCGTCGTTTGCGTCGAGGGATGGCGGCCATAGTGCCCGCGGGCCTTTTGGGTCCGTCTGGGCGTCGAGGAGGAGTGACATGTCGGAGAGTGTCTACAAGGTCATCGAGTTGGTCGGGACCAGCACCGAGTCCTGGGAGAAGGCTGCTGCGGCCGCTGTGGATACGGCCGCCAAGTCCTTACAGGATCTGCGCGTCGCCGAGGTTGTCGAGTTGGACTTGCAACTTGAGGATGGCAAAGTGCGCGCCTATCGCGCCAAGGTCAAAGTATCCTTCAAGTACAAGACCGACGATTGATCCGGCTTCTGCACAGGTGGCCTGATTGCGGTCTCACATCTGAATAGAGCTTGCTCGAGCGCCCCGGTTGGACGTGCAGCAGCGCGCCAGAACGGGATGGGTGCTGTGCGTCAGAAATTCGCCGGCCCAGGGAAAAGTTCGAGTTCACCAGCGAGACGTTTCAGACTATTGAGCGACTCACGCCCGTCGCCTGGGCGGTGGAGGGCTTTGAACCTCGTCGTCCGCGGTCTGGGGTTGGAGTTGGTGTTTCTACCGGCGTCCGTTCTGTTGGCAGCGTGGCGTTTCCGGTTCTAGTAGTTGGCGTCAATACACGCGAGCGTATCACGCTGGAGACAGACGGCCCACCGCCGACACTCAGAACCTGTCAAAAACAGGTTGCTCAAGTGCGTTTTTAGCGCACTTGTGTATCACAAGCCTTCAATCCACTTGTCCACGGCGTCGTAATGAGAATTGCTGTTGAAAAACCTGGTTTTTTCAGTAGAGTCACCTATTGTATCCAAAAGGGAGGTATAGAAATGACAGATGTGTCAGCCAAAGATGTCTTGAAAACAGCAAAGGAAAAGGAGGTCAAGTTCGTCCACCTTCAGTTCACCGACGTGGTGGGCGTGGTCAAAGGGATCACTATCCCCGGTGACCAACTGGAGGCGGCCTTTGACAAAGGAGTCTGGTTCGATGGCTCCTCTGTTCAGGGGTTTGCCCGCATTGCCGAGAGCGATATGTACCTTGTGCCCGACCCTTCCACTTTTAGGATCATCCCCTGGGAGAGCGAGGAGGGAGCAGCGACGGCTCGCGTTATATGTGACGTCCACACCCCCACTGGCGAGCCTTTCCCGGGAGATCCGCGCCGGGTGCTGAAACGGGCCATAGCAAAAGCAGAGGAAATGGGGTTCGACTATAACACCGGCCCTGAGCTAGAGTTCTTTCTCTTACGCCTGAATGGGGATGGCAGCCCGGCCCTGACGCCTCACGATAAGGGGGGGTACTTTGACTATTCCACCGACGAGGCCATCACCATCCGCAAGGAAATGGTCGCCGCGCTGCAGGCCCTGGGTATCGTGGTCGAGGCCAGCCACCACGAAGTCGCCACCGGTCAGCACGAGATTGACTTTCAGTATGCCGATGCCCTGACAGCGGCCGACAATTCGATTACCTTCAAATACGTGCTCAAAGCTGTCGCCAAGCGGCACGACCTGCATGCCACTTTTATGCCCAAGCCCATCGTCGGTATCAACGGGTCGGGCATGCACGTCCATCAGAGCTTTTACGACGATGCTGGGAGGAACGTCTTTGCCGACACGGAAGACGAGTTTGGACTCTCTACCCTGGCCAAGCAATACATCGCCGGTCAGTTACACCACGCGCGGGCGATTTGTGCCGTAATCGCTCCTTTGGTGAACTCGTACAAGCGATTGGTCCCCGGCTACGAGGCTCCTGTGTACATCAGTTGGGCGCGCATCAACCGTTCGGCTCTCATCCGCGTGCCCAAGGTGACCGATACCCAGGCGACGCGGCTAGAGTTGCGCTGCCCAGACCCCAGTTGCAACCCCTATCTGGCTTTTGCCGTCATGCTCTGCGCCGGGCTGGACGGTATCGAAAAGGGGATGATGCCGCCCGATGCCCTGGAAGAGAACCTGTACGATCTGGACGAGGCGCGGCGGCGAGCACGGAACGTAGAGATGCTGCCCGGTTCGCTGAAGGAGGCTCTGGATTGCCTGGCGGAGGATAAGGTGATCCAAGATGCTTTAGGCGCGCACGTTTACGAGCGGTTTGTCAGGGCCAAGATACAGGAGTGGGACGAGTACCGTATCACAGTCAGCCCCTGGGAAATCGAGCGCTATTTGGCGACTTATTAAAAGCGCGGCGGGCTGTCGTTGGAGAACAGCGCCCTTGCTCCCGATACGAGGAGAAAGGGTGCTGTTCGCGTAAACGCTTGCGGAATCCTTGAAATTGGGACGCTTTTGTGTTATCATTGCAGCATCAAAGTCTCAAAAGGATATGTGAAACAATGTACCCTGATAGCGAGATCCTTTTTCCGCCCCGTTGCATCACCCAGTTACGCGAGCTGCGCGAATCCGAGTGGGAAGAATTGGTCGCCCACGTCGCCTCGCTCCCCGATGGTCACGAGGACGTGTTGGCTTTCTCATTGATGATGATCAGACTGGGGAGTTGCCTCACTTGTGACCTGGATAGCTATCGTGCTTCGTTGGGCTGCTGCACTTGCGCTTGCCGTTCTGCATCTGGCTTTAAGGGTTCTGATAGGGAACTGGTGAGTGAATTTGAGAAAAGCCGCGAGGAAGTGCGGGCCTATTTGAGGTCGGACAAAATTCCTGGGCCTATAGCGGCGCTGGTCGTGGAGGCGGACTGAATTGCGGCGCGATGCGTAAGCCGATTCTCGCCCTGGTCGTCACTTCACTGCTGGCCCTATTCTCTTGCCGATCTCCTTTCTTCTATTACACCGGCGAGGAGGAGTTGCTGCCCCAGGCGCGCGGGATGGGGCAATTGGCAGCCGACTATCTCCGTCCCCAACCGCGCGTGGCCCCCGACGCACTGGTAGCCCACGCTGGCGTCAACCCCTTTGGTATCAACGTCTTCCTGGAGCAGGAGGTGGAACCGGAGAAGCGTGAGCGCGCATTGCAAATGATCGCCGACGCCGGCTTCCACTGGCTGCGCCAAGAGTTCCCCTGGGAGGATATCGAGATCCACGGCAAGGGCGATTTTGAGGACCGGCGGCACGAACCTCATCGCTCCGCCTGGGAAAAGTACGATAACATCGTGAATCTGGCCGAGCAGTACGGGCTGGAAATCGTCCCGCGCTTGAGCAACCCTCCCGCCTGGAGCCGCGCCGCAGGCGACGCTGCCGGCGCCTATGCTCCTCCCGATGACCTGGCCGACTGGGGCGATTACGTCGCTGCCGTTGTTTCTCGCTACCGGGGCCGGGTGCGCTATTACCAACTGTGGAACGAGCCCAACATCTACCCTGAATGGGGGGAGCATCCGGTTGATCCAGAGGGGTACACGCGGCTCTTATGCGAAGGCTACCGGCGCGCCAAGGAGGCCGACCCCAGCGCCGCCATCGTCAGCGGTGCTCTGGCTCCCACCGTCTCGCTTCACCCTGGGCCTGGGCCGGCGTTGGGCCTGAACGAGTTTGTCTTTCTCCAACGCATGTACGACGCCGGCGCTGGCGACTGTTTCGATGTCATGGCCGTCAACGATTACATGCTCTGGTCTGGCCCCACCGACCACCGCTTGCGGCCTCTCAACATCAGCTTTTCCCGCCCGGTCTATGTCCGCGAGATAATGGTCGCCAATGGTGACGCGCACAAGCCGGTGTGGATCAGCGAGATGAACTCGAACGCCGTGCCGGACGACCCGACGGGCATTGGAGGATGGGGTGGGTACGGCCAAGTGACCCCGGAGCAGCAGGCGCGCTACGCGGTGTTGGCCTACCAGCGGGCGATGGAAGAGTGGCCCTGGGTGGGCGTGGTCAACTTTTGGTTCTTTAAGCGGGCCTCTGACGCCGAGCGTGATCAGGCCATGTACTACTTTCGCATGGTCGAGCCGGATTTCACTCCCATGCCGGTCTACGAGGCGCTGCGCGAGTATACGGCCAACCTCGTTCCGGCGCTCTACCCTGGCACACACCAGGAGGATCATTGGGCGTTGGAGTACGAGGGTGGGTGGGAGACGGTACGAGCCAGCGAGTCGGCGAGTCGGCGAGAATTGGCGGCGATGCTGGGCGCCTACCAGCAGGCGACGGTGACTGGTGCGAGGGTGAGCCTCGCGTATGAGGGCGCCTCCCTGACGCTGGTGCCCGGCCCCGGTGCGGGCGAGATCGAAGTGAGCGTGGACGGCGTCGCCGCTAAGCGCATCTCACTCGGCGGGCAACCGGTGCGCCTGGTACGCGGCTGGCAACAGAGACGCCACGAGGTCACGTTGACCGCCGTCTCGGGCGAGGTTGGGGTGGACGCGCTCGTCGTTAGCTCTCCCTGGCGACCACCTATCTGGCTCGTCTTGGGTATAGTTTGCCCAAGCCTCGTTGCACTCTGGCTCTCGATTATCCGGCGATGAGACGACCCGCCTCCCGCTCCCTACTCCTCATCACCCTGCTTCTCGCTTTCTTTCTCCGCTTCTACCGCCTCGACGCTCAATCGTTCTGGAACGACGAGGGCAACTCGGCCCGCATTGCCGAACGATCACTCGACCTGATCTTGGAAGGGGCCGCGGGCGACATTCACCCGCCCGGTTACTATCTGCTGCTCCACTACTGGCGGGCGCTGTTTGGTCAGAGCGAGTTCGCGCTGCGCTCCCTCTCCGTCGCGGCGGGTGTGGCGACCGTTGCCTTTACCTACCTGCTGGGCCGTCGTCTCTTCGGTGAGTCCGTTGGCCTGATGGCCGCTTTCCTGGGAGCGCTTGCGCCCCTGGCCGTCTACTACTCGCAGGAGGCGCGCATGTACGCGCTCCTGGCCGCCCTCTCCGCTGCATCTAGCCTCTTTGCCATCCACGCTTTACGTTTGACGCTTGACGCTTCACGTCTCCTGTCTCTTGCACCCTACGTCCTCATCAGTGTCGCCGGGCTCTACACTCACTATGCCTTTCCCTTCGTCCTGCTCGCCCACAATGCCATCTTTGGCTTGTGGTGGCTGGCTGTAGCGCGCCGCTCCGAGGGTCGCTGGCGCTGGCTGGCGTTGTGGGCCGGGACACAGGCTGCGATCGCCGCTCTCTACCTGCCGTGGCTGCCCATTGCACTGGGAAGCGTCACCGGCTGGTCGCCGGCCGGACAGGAGTATGAATTGGGAAGCGCGCTCTTGGACGTACTGCGCGTGCTCACCGTCGGCATCACACTTCCGGTTGGAGAGGCAACGGCCACCCTCGTCGTGACGGGGGCGCTGTTGCTCGTGGGGCTGTGGCCACAGGGGACGGACCGCCTGAGCCGGTTCGGCGTCACCGCCGTCGCTCTCTACCTGCTGCTCCCCGTCACCTTTATTTTTACCTTTGACCTCTACAAGCCCGCCTGGCTCAAATTTCTGATAGTTGTCCTTCCATCATTCCACATCCTCCTCGCCCACGGCATCGAAAACCTGGCCCACATCTCACGTTTGGCTTTTGACGTTTCACGTTTCACGTTTTACGCTCTCCTCACTCTTGCCCTCACAGCCCTCACGTCCCCCTCTCTCCACAACCTCTACTTTGACCCCACGTATTTCCGCGACGATTACCGCCATCTCGCTTCTGACATTGCGGCCATCTCGTGCCCTCACGACGCCATCATCCTGAATGCTCCCAACCAGTGGGAGGTCTTTACCTACTACTATCCCGACCGCGACGTCTATCCGGCCCCTTACCATCCTGACCCAAGCGCGACCGACGAGTTTCTCGCCCCGCTCGTCGAACAGTACCGGCGGCTCTTTTTGCTCTACTGGGGCGACGCCGAATCTGACCCCCAACGGCTCATCGAGACCTGGCTGGCGAACAATGCCTACAAGACCGGCGATCGCTGGTATGGGCGCGTGCGTCTGGCGACCTACGGGGTGGCCCCGCTGCCGGAGGAACCTGTCGTCGCGCTGGACGCCCGCTTCGGCGAAGCGATTGGGCTGAATGGGTATGCGTTAGCGCGCGACCGGCTCGCTCCCGGCGACACGTTACCCGTGACGCTGTTTTGGGAGGCCCAGGCCGCCATCGCCGAACGGTACAAAGTCACCGTCCAACTGCTCGACGACGCGGGACGGCTGGTCACCCAGCGCGACACCGAGCCTGGTGATGACCTGTGGCTCACCGACACCTGGCAGCCGGGCCAGTTCGTGACCGACAGGTACGGCCTATCTCTCCCGCCTGACTTGCCGCCCGGTCGTTACGTCCTCGTCGTTGGTCTGTATCACCTTGTCAGCGGCGAACGGTTGCCCGTGCTCCTGGGTGACAAGCCGGTGGGCGATCACGTCTCCCTGGGTAACGTGGAGGTTGAGCAATAGAAAACCCGAAGGGTCTCCACGCTTGTCCTGTTTTCATCCTCGTGGTACACTCAGCCACGTTTGACGAGTGGGAGGGAATGACACAATGAATACTTACGACGTCACCATCATCGGTGCGGGACCGGGCGGCTACGTGGCCGCCATCCGCGCCGCCCAACTGGGACTAAAGGTCGCCCTGGTCGAGAAAGAGCGCCTGGGAGGCGTGTGCCTCAACTGGGGCTGCATTCCGACCAAGTCGCTCCTGCGCAACGCCGAGGTCATCTCTTTGCTAGGGCGTGGTAAGGAGTTTGGTTTTACCGTCGCGGGGTTCGAGGCCGATTTTGGCGCGGCAGTGGCCCGCAGCCGCAAAGTATCCGAACGATTGGTCAAGGGCGTCGGGGCGCTGATGCGCAAGAACAAGGTCGCGGTGATCGAGGGGAGCGCCGTGCTGAGGTCGCCCGGCGTGGTCGAGGTGAAGCTAAACGAGGGCGGCGCGCGCACGGTGGAGACGCGCAACATCATCGTCGCTACCGGCGGGCGGGCGCGCGCTATCCCCGGCATCGAGGTGGACGGCGAGCGGGTGCTGACCTATCGAGAGGCCATCGTGCTGCGCGACCTGCCCGCTTCCGCCGTCATCGTTGGGGCCGGGCCGATTGGGATGGAGTTCGCCCACATCTGGGCCGCCTACGGTGCTCGGATCACCATCGTCGAGATGCTGCCGCGCGCGCTGCCGCTGGAGGACGAGGAGGTCAGCCAGGAGGTGGAGCGCGCCTTCAAACGACGCAAGGTCCAACTCTTGACATCTACTCGCGTCCAGAGGATCGAGACGACCGGCGATGGGGTGCGGGTGAGCGTGACCAACGGCGAGGGGGAGCAAACGCTGGAGGCCGAGCGGGCGCTCATCGCCATCGGGGTGCGGCCCAACAGCGAGGGGTTGGGGCTGAAAGAGATTGGCGTGCGGCTAGAGCGGGGCAGCGTCGTGGTGGACGATGGAATGTGCACCGACGTGGCCCGCACCGGCGGCAGCGTCTATGCTGTCGGTGACGTGACGGGGAAACTTGCGCTGGCCCACGTCGCCTCGGCCCAGGGTATTGTGGCGGCGGAGACCATCGCCGGAGTGGAGACCGTCAAATTGGACTATGAGGCTATGCCGCGTTGCACCTATTGTCACCCGCAGGTAGCCAGCTTTGGCCTCACCGAGGCGCAGGCGGTCGAACGTGGGTACGAGGTGAGAGTCGGCAAGTTCCCCTTCCGGGCTAACGGCAAGGCGCTGGGTTGGGGCGATTACGATGGCTTTGTCAAGATCGTGGCCGCAGCAAGCAGCGGTGAGATGTTGGGAGGCCATCTGGTCGGGCCGGAGGTGACCGAGTTGCTGCCAGAGCTGGTGCTGGCCCGCGATTGGGAACTGACGCCGGAAGAGATTGCGCGCACGGTGCACGCCCACCCCACGTTGAGCGAGGCGCTGATGGAGGCTGCGCACGGGGTGTTTGGGAAGGCGATACACTTTTGATCTCACTGGCCGATTATCACGTTCATACCCGTTTTTCCTGCGACAGCGAGAGCGAAATGGCGGCCTCCTGCGAGGCGGCCATTTCTCGCGAACTGAGCGAGATCGCTTTCACCGACCACGCCGACTTTGGCCCCGTTGATCCCCCCGGTCACTTTCGCCCGGTTGAGTACCTGGCCGAGATCGAACGCTGCCGCGCCCGCTATGGCCATCGGCTGACCATCCGCGCCGGCGTGGAAATGGGCGAGCCGCACATCTTTGTCCAGGAGACAGAAGAGACGCTGGCAGCGGGCGAGTTCGACTTTGTCCTCGGCTCGGCTCACTACGCAGAGGGGCTGCAAGCTGCTTGGGAGCAAGAGTATTTTGAACAACCGCTGCGCCAGGCTTACGAGGCTTACTTCCGGCAGGTGGTGCGCCTGGCCGCAGAAGGGGATTTCGACGTGCTGGCCCACCTGGACCTGATCAAGCGGGACGCGCTCAAGTTCGGCCACCCCTACGATGGCGCGGAACCATACGCCGACATGATCCGCGCCGCCTTGCGCTCCGTCGTCGAGCGGGGCAAGGGGATTGAGATTAATACGTCGGCCTTGTACCGGGGACAGCCGGAGCCTTGTCCCTCGCTGCCGATATTGCGCTGGTACCGCGAGTTGGGCGGTGAGATTCTCACCTTTGGCTCCGACGCTCATACTCCCACCGCCGTCGGCGCGTGCTTCGACGTGGCGCTAGAGATGGCGCGGACGGCGGGGTTCGCGCGGCTGGCAACGTTCGAGGGACGGCGGGTGGTGTGGGTGCCGATTTAGATTGCCAAGCGGTCAGTTTGAGGTAAAATTGAGATGAGGGCGCGATCGTGAATACGCGCGCCCGCTTTTTATGGTCGAGATTAGCGTCCCAAACTCTTACGGCGTCATTAGTTTTACGAGAAACAGCGAGGACGGGGGCTGGGTTTTTGCAGACTCAGTAGATCCAAATTCTCATAATCGAGGCACGGCAGGCGCGACGATCTCTCTGATGCAGCCATAATGCTCCTCCAAGGCACGGCGAATGAACTTGGCCATGCGAGAAAG
>Ga0180432_10004386_pt1 | contig 19439 bp, 23 predicted proteins | sample SS_ome_10_FD_132414 | JGI IMG/M metagenome (GOLD analysis project Ga0180432, IMG submission 132414) | Hypersaline lake sediment archaeal communities from the Salton Sea, California, USA - SS_1_MS_2 metaG | ecosystem: Environmental > Aquatic > Non-marine Saline and Alkaline > Hypersaline >...
CGTAGGACCTGTAACTATAGAGTCTGCTCCTGTGGGACCTGTAACTCCTCGACTTCCCGTAGGACCCGTAACTATAGAGTCTGCTCCTGTGGGACCTGTAACTCCTCGACTTCCCGTAGGACCCGTAACTATAGAGTCTGCTCCTGTGGGACCTGTAACTATAGAGTCTGCTCCTGTGGGACCTGTAACTATAGAGTCTGCTCCTGTGGGACCTGTAACTCCCTGACTTCCTGTAGGACCTGTAGCCCCAATAGAACTTGGATTTTCGGTTCTTCCTGATCTACTTTGATCAATAATACAGGGCTGGAAAGGGCTAAAATTCCCGTAAGTATTAATTGTGAATGTTGACATTTATTATATATTTATAATATAATAAATAATTATATAACTGGGTCTAAAAAACGCCGGTTTTTAAATTGTGAGTTGATCTTATTTTTCCAAAGTGTGGACCCGGGGAAGATCGTGGGGGAGGACACGAATAAGGTATATTGTTCTTTTTTAACCAAGTATTTTGATCGTTACATTGTAGTACTTGATCGCAACATGTTCTGTAGTTGATTGGTTTTCCGAGAGTACAATTTTTCCATACTCCTAATAGTGAATCATTACTTTTCTTCCATTTTTTATCCAATATGTTACATGGTATATTTGGGGATAGTTTGGGGAATCCTAACATTTATAATAGTCAATATAAATGTTAAAATTTAGTTAAGATGCATTAATCTGTTTGTCTTGAAATTATTGGCGGTATGTTTATTTATGGTTATTTATAAAAATGATTGAGGATGGATCAACAACATGCAAAACATGAGGCAAATCCTTTTTTGATATTGACCATGATTTTCTTCTTATCTACAGATATGATTGTGTCGATTACAGAGGGTAAAAATAGGTCAATAAACATGATAACAGCATCTTCGTCGTTATCATTCATTGTGTCTCTTACGAATTTTTTGAGAACATGAAGAACAATGGTTTTTTTCTGCTCTCCCGTAAGATCTGGGTAATTTTCGACAATTTGCATCAGGTTAGTCGCGATAAGAACAGCATTTTGTGCTGTAATTTTTTGATCTCCTACCAGACGAGCAAGGCTTTCGTATAGTTTATCAATGGTGTCGGATGTGGCCAGGATAAGACTAAGATTTTCTTCAGCATGTGATTTTTTTATTGGTTCAGATTTTGTTTTTTCGCTTGACATTTATTAAGTGTAATATTATTTATTTTGAACAAATTAAGGATGATATGGTTTAACCTTAATTTAAACTTGTTGTTTGTTCTCGACTAACATTCCATATCCATAACCAAAAAGAAAATATAGCAGAGAATATGCTAACATGGATGCTGTAAAAGTTGCTGCTAGAGTTAATATAATACTTTTGGCATTGGTAGTTCTCACGATTTGGCGATTATTTTTATCGGTGAATTTATCAAATCTACCCTTAACTGTCATAGCAATGAAAATAACTAGAGTAGCTGCTAGAGAGTTTAAGAGAAACGCTTTCCATATATTTGTGCTTCTTAATCCGTGTATTAGTGGCATTAATTTATATCAAGGATATAAATTAAAGTTTAATTTTTCCGTCTTTTGAGATAATATGATTTATATGTTATTCTGTTGGCATAGCGATTCCATATGTCTACAGGAACACTTTCTTTTGACAATTGCATACGTGTATTTGAGCGTCGAATTACAGTGAAATATTCACCGTCTACTTTGTCGAGTCTTTTTCGGTTAAGGTATCTTTCTACTGCGCCTTTGTAGTCAGAACATTCTTTTTCATATTTGGCTTTTTGTTCCTTGGCATGATTCCATTTTTGGAGAATAGTATCGAGGTCCATTTATTTTGAATGATGTTATTTTTAAATTATGGTAGAGCGAATGAAGGGGACATACAGAGATAACTTTAGTATATACGGTGCAGTCAGGCCCTGTTGCTGGAGAGGCTATTTCGAGATTAATAAAATTATTGGTACTGACTTGTGTATTACTAATAGTGGATACTGCTCCTAGAGAGGTTATGCAGAGAAGAATGGAGATTTTGCAATCATAGCAAAATTCCGATACAGTTTTTATTATGTTGTACCAAATAAATGTCAAATAAGTGTCAAACAATGAAAGCGCGACTTGGATTTACACCGTGTGGTTGTCAGAGTTATTGTCCATCACGACGTCTTGGATGTTGTAATAGCGAGAACAGTAGTTTTAATTGTGCTGGGCCAGTTCATCTTACGGCTCAATGGGATATTGGTACTAGACCGTGTTGTAAAGGTGCAGGTAAAAAATATACTGCGTTGGGTGGATTATTAAATTATTGTTCCGTTAATGGAGGTAAAGAATTTTCTTCCGGTGAGTATAAGAATTATGTGGCTCCTTATCCCTTATCACACTATTCAAATATTTTAATACCTAAGAACAATCCTCCTCCTGGTCAATACACAGATAGAGGAAGGAGGATTCCGGGATGGGGTACCTGCAAGTACGATAGGTGTGGAAATGTGAGGGAAAATTATAGGAGAAAGAAAATTTCTACTACAGGCTTTGGTATTTATTAAGTATATAAGAAATAGATTTTATATTTACAACTTATGATTGTAAATATAAATGGGAAATATGTCGTGTTGTAAAGACGATGATTTATTTGAGGAGAAATATTCGCAATTGAGAGCTAAACAAGAAGGAAGATTATGATAGGTTGTACTCACAGCATAAGAAAATTAAAAAGATTTTTTAAATGTTAATAGAATGTTGACTAAATTGAAAGCAGATGTGTTTGATGTGGTTTAAAACAGCATTACTATTATCTAAATGGTAAAAATAATATGTTTTCATGGGTGTGGTCAAAATCCGGAACTTTTCCGATCTCTTTTAAGATCATTACAGAAAGGATTAAGACAGCACGAATGGGTATATTTACGTGGATTCTACCACAAACAAGAAGGAGGATGGGGGTGGTACAAGTATAAGGATAAGGATAAGGATAATGATAATGATTCTAAAGTGTGGGATGAAAACAAGGAAATAGACGAGAAGAATCGTTATTCTGACATGGAAAAAATTGGAGAAACAATTGAGAATCCGGAAGAAACAGTGCTAATAGGGTTTTCAGAAGGCGGGCAGTTTGCTTTAGATTTGGCACAATGTTTCGTATCTATTCGAGGCATTGTTGCAATATCTCCTGCATATTCTAATGGATTAAAAAAATGGCAGCTAACAAATCCTGTAGTTTTGATAACTTCTGTGAATGATGACAGAGTAGCGAAACGGTATTCGGATAAGTGGAAAAAATGTATGAAGGGAGAAGTGACTGAGTTGAATCATTTTAAAGGTCATAAGGTGTATCTTCCGCTAAAGATGAGAGAAATTATTAAGGAAAAGATGAGACTGTAGGTATAAAATAAATGATTAATTTTATCTTGATTTAATTGAGATAAAATGTTACAAATTGATCCATTGGACAATGAGGAGTTTATTGCTATGAAATACGCGACTAATATAGAATTCAATCTTATTAGTCGTTATGGTATAACTAGGAAATTTGTTGATTCTTTGACAGTCGGTAGCTCATGCCGAACAATTTGTTCATGTGATTCTAGAGACGACGTAGAGCATTTCATAACGTACGATAGTAAAAGTTGTATTTATATGCATATTTTAACTGGGGATATAGATTATGTAAGTTTTGAAAAGAAACTTAGTGAGGATGAGAGATTACAAATGCGAGACGAGATGATGAAAGTTATGTACGATTCTGAGTTGGGGTCTTATTTAATGGGTGTAGAGTCGATGTATAATGATGAGCAGGCGATGATGATACTTGCTGATGCATCACAACCATCACATCTTTGAAGTATAATTGCAATAAGGATATTTTGTTATTTATAATAACAAAATCTCATATTCTTATAGCCTCATAGTCTTATATAACTATATAACTATATTATGCTTCAGGTTGCTTGGAAGGATTAGTAAAGTGCTTTTTCATGTAGGTCTGGATGCGATAGTAAGTCAAAGGTTTGTCGTCTTTGTTTGAATCATAATCCAAAAGCTTGGCAAGTTTCTTATCAGCGAGAATTTGACGGCGATCTTCCGGGTTTTGGAGATCGTTTTTCTTGATATAATCGCAAATATATTTGGTTACATCAACGCGAGAACGAAGCTCTTCGGGATTCCAGCCTGTAAACTTAGCCATTTCCCTTGAAATATGTACTGGTTTAAGAAAACCAGAATTTGTGTTATTCTTACGGTTAGTCTTTTGCTTTTGTTTCATAACACGAGTGGTGTGCCCGCGAAGTGTCTTAACACGTTTACCAACTGAACGAAGAAACTTAACACCCTTAGCCTTTCCTTGGCTTTCGCGAAGACGGGCAATCTCCTCGTCAATAAGTGCGATTAGATCATCGAATTCCTCAGCAACAGATTCTTTTGTGGGAACATGTCTTTTCTTCTTGGGAGTAGGGGTATGTTCAACGTCAGAAACTTCTGGTTCAGAATGTTCTTCAACAACCTGTTTCTTAACTTCCTTGGTTCTTCGAGTAGAGCCCCTTTTGGTAGTAGTTTTGGTTCCCCTGGAAGAAGTCTTGGTTGTAGTTTTCTTGGGATTTTGCTTACGGCTCGACCTAGCCTTTGAAGTCTTAGATTCGGTTTTTGTTTTTCTTAATTGTACAGATTTACGTGGCATTATTTTTAATTATGTACCGCTTGTTTTTAAGTCGATTTAGGAAACATATTTTTTTAAACTGATTACAGAATTGTTAAAATTGGATTTTAACAATTAGATAAGATTGTAGGCTGATCCCGTATTAGCGGGTGTGGTTAGAAACCGAATTAGATATCTAATTCGGTTATACATGTGTGGAGTAAGCGCGATTTAATGATTTATTTTTACACCAACAATACCAAGTTGCTCCGGTTTTAATCAGCATATCAACAATATCCGGACAATTTTTATTAACACAAATTCATCTCATTATAATATTCTAGTGCTTTAGGATGTGCTTGGATCTGATCGAAATCGATACCTATGATACTCAGTCCGTTTATGTTTTTGACCCTAGATAATGCAACATACGCTTGTCCAAACTCAAAAACGGTTTCTAGGTCTATTTCGGCATAATCCAAAGAACAGCCCTGGCATTTGTGGATAGTTAACGCATATGCAAGTTTAAGGGGTATCTGGATAATACGCATAACTTTTTTATCTTGTTCTTCTACTTCCCACACGTGATAGTCGATAGCAAGTTCTCTGCCATTTAGAAATTTTACGACTGGTATATCTCCAACAAAACCAGAAACAACGCCTCTCGATCCATTCACAAGTCCTCCATCAAGATCTAGATTATGTAAAAGCATAACCTGTGCCCCAATGCACAGTTGCAGAGTTAAAGGAGCGGTACAGTACTTCTTGTATTTTTCAATAACATAGTGCCTGTTTCTAACGCCTGGATATACATGGGTTTCTAAGTTATACTCATAAAAATCAGGATCATTTTCTGCTAACCTATCCAATTCTTGGTTATTAACGTAGTCGACGTCAAAATTTGTGGAATACAGTTTGGTAGGTTTAATACCGAAATCGTTCTTTAGTTCAATTCCTACACGACTTCTGAGCAATTTTCGAGTTTTTCGGGTGAGAATGCCTACTCTGATACCATTTAAGCATTCTTGAAATTCTGGATCTGTTTGTCTCTTGATTTCGGTTAGATACACTGTGTGTTTGATACAGTCATTCCAAGATTTAGCTTCAAAACAAAAATCATCACATCTAACAACTGGAAGTTGGAGGAGATCTCCAGAAAGAATTAACTGAATTCCCCCGAAAGGTCTATTATCGCGCCTAATTATACGGGCGATTTCTTCCAGCTTATCGAACAAGACTGGAGAGAGCATCGATACTTCGTCAATTATGAGTATTTCTAGTTCACACCATCTTTTTCTCAAAGGATACCGTTTGAATATTTTTGATGACAACGCTTTTACAGAACCAGTTCCAAGGCCAATACCCAAAAAAGAATGAAGTGTAGTTCCTCCAAATAATAGTGCAGAAATCCCAGTAGTGCTGGTAACGCCCATGATTTTATTTTCTTTATACATCTTAATGAACAACTTGACGATAGAAGTTTTTCCCGAACCAGCTGGGCCAGTCAGAAATATGCTTTCACCGCTCGTCATCAAATTATATGCTTGGTTTTGATCCTTTGTAAGTTTAATATCTGTTTTGAGTTTGTTAGACATGATTTTGTACTTTCTTTTTTCTAGATCCATAGATTCGTTTTTTTATTTGGGAACAGGTTTTTAGATTTGAAGTTTAATAATAACAAAATTATAACAAAATTATAACAAAATTATAACAAAATTATAACAAATGGACATAAACAATATGAAAAAGTCTCTCGCAACATTATCAGTATTTGGGGAACTTATATCGGACTGGATCTAATATGTATGGTAGTAACGATTGGCCATCTCATGCATTTATGGACAAAATGATTGATATTTATCAACTATCGAAAAAACAAAAGTGGTGTTTTAGAGATAGGTTTTGACAGGGGAAATGCGATTCTAATATGTTTGGTCTCGAATCCAAATATTAGAGTCCATGTTATTGACAACTGTTGTCACTCAAAAGTTGAATCTTGTATAGAGTATATCAACAAACAGTTTAATAATCGTGTGATTTTACATAAAGGGGATACAAAGGATGTCTTACCAACTTTGGCTGATATATGTAAAACCGTTAACATATATCATATTAATGGTTGGTATTCTACTGATATTCGATCAGATATGAGAGAATGTTATAAATTAGCTAAACACTAATCTTATGTTATTGTCAATGATTGTCATATACCGTGTATAATAGTTTCATATGAAATAAGGTTTATCAGAGATCGTCCTGATAAAGTGTATTCCCAACTAACATTTTTACCACAAAATAGCCCAATATAATAATAAAGAGAAATGAGTTAAATTACTTGTAGACCATTTTACTGATATTAACCCCGTTATTATACATTTTTTTAGCCTCTTCATAAGATACAATTCTTTTTCTATATCTCTCATTAACTTTATTGTGAAAATCGACAAAGAATCGACTCAGAGGTTCTCTTCCGCTTACTATATGATCCAGTTCACTCATTCTACTTTCTATATATGCGATCGCATGTGGTTTACATCCTACACATGGCAGTAACACTGGTATACCTAAAATAACTCCCTTCATTCGTTCTTTGTGGTATTTAGAAGCTTTCACTGGATAATGAGCTGCACCATTGTGATATGAAAACCAGAAAGGTGGGCCCCATACATTAGGATCAGCGGTATTTACATATCTCTTAGTTTCCAATTTGATTTCCAATGGTTTTTGAGGTTTGTGATGAATAACAGGTTTAGATTCAACTCGTTGATTACCAACAATAGGTGCTTTATATTGAGAATATTGAGTCTTAAGTTGTGGTAAATGTATGAATGCTTCAGAAGCTGATTTATATCGACCGTTTCTATACATTTATAATAGGACAAGAATATTTTAAATGATTATCCATCAGCCTTGTTTTTTAAAACCCTTCTCCTTTTTGGCTTCGATCTGGACTACTAAAGATTCATCATCTTCCTCTATTACTAATTTTTGGTCCTCATCGTCATCTTCAAATATGATAGTAGTATGATGAATAAAAGCCTTTTTTAATCCGCTAATACTACACCTAATATTGTTTCTGATGATAAATTCTTCTAATCTCTGAAAGTCTGGAGCCCCACAAAACCGTACTTTTACATCTTTTTGTTCATATTCCTTGAAAATTTCTCTGCCTCTGACATGATTGAGGATGGTAACATTCAACTTTGTATTTTTAGCAATACCTTCGATAGAAGAATACTTTTGTATATACTTGTAAGATTTTTCAGGACCAACACGATATATATTCTTATTATAGTCAGTGCCACACATGATACACAAATCTAAAAACTGACCGGTCGTCAAACCCAGAGCGCTTAACATTTCCGGGTGTTTAATCCTCACACATGTCCCATCAGATGTATTAATTTTTGAGAGAAATACTGGTGTTCCATAAGCAAGAACATCTGTATCTTCGGAGAGGACTGCGTCTACCAGTCCCCTTTTGCATAAATCTGAACACATCGTTTCTGCTTCTAAAGGGGCGTCAAAATAAGGAACCTTGAGAATATCAAAGAGTTGCTTAGTCTTTTTAAAATCCTCGGGCCGAATATCCAAAATTTGACTTCGCATTTTTCCGATTGCCGCTTCTACATATCCCATATCAATAGTATCGTTCAACTTTCTTCCCATTAAACGTTTTGGACCGTCTTTCTTTTTCTTTTTTTCGTAAAAACTAACAAGAAGTGGATCTATTTCACAAGTTAGGTGAAACTTTTCCAGTGCCTCCTCTAACTTATATACTCGTTCCTCTAATTTAGCTCGTTGAGCGACCCGTTCTTTTCTTTCCAATTCTTTTTCTGGAACACAACCCGAATCGTAGATAAAAGTACAATGTACTTCGAATTTGCGAAGACATGCAATGAGATTAATGAACGCAGCTAGCCAACGGTCTCCACAAATAGTTTTGAATTTGCAGAGATATAATGATATATCAATAGCTACTTTTTTAAAACTATATTCAGATATATGGATTTTTTCGTAAATCTGAGGACAATTATTCCTAAGAAACTTGTGGAGATTTTTGATTCCCATGTTGTCTATACTTAAATTGATAACAATTTAAATATCAATTTTTTATTTATTCAATGATTTAGGATAAAGATTACTTATAAGTCGTGTGTTTGAATAGGCGAATTAGAATTAGTGGGAATTTCTGATATATTTTCTAAAATTTGCTTAGACCAGTTTATGTTATGATAATTAAAAAATTATCGTGTTGTTAAAGAAATGAGTCAAGGTATATGTCAAGTTCGACCACCTAAAAAGGATAAATCTACCCATTTATCCACCCTACCCGTCATACCAGTAGAATATCCATATGCCTATAAGAGCCCAAATTTTCGACGAAGGAGCGCGATTGTTATGCAGCAAGAAGGTATGAGTGAGATTTTCCATAAAGTTCGAAGTATGAGTCTTCCATTAATATCAAGAAAAGTAGGGAAAAGTTTTGAAAAAAAGAATGACAATACCCAGCTATTATCCTCACCAAACATATCTTAAATATACTGAGGTAGCGGATCATCTAGGAAAACGCATGGCTGCTTTCCTCAGTATATTTAAGATATGTCTACCTAGATGGTTAGGCATAGAGCTATATACTGAAGATCACGATATACATCATCAAAAATGTGTAGTGAATTTTTCTAAGAGATTTACGTTATGGGATCGAATGCTAGGTACTTATTCTAGTGTTGGCAGATCAACACATTCAGTCTTATCCGTATGTTAATTGTGTATTAAGAAAAAATATTATTTATAACAAATGAGTAAAAGAAAACATACTATGTCGGTGCGTAGTAATAAAAAGAAAAAACAACGTCCTGTTCTAAAACTTATAAATTCTCCCGCCGTAAACTCTATACGCGATTTGATCGAGATAGGTAAATCTATTCGGTTTTATAAGAACCTTGATACGGTTATGTTATGGCGAATCACTCCATATTTAGAACAGTTAGATAGAATGGTAGGAATGAAATCACTAAAAGAGTCGGTTTTCTACCAAATTATATATTATTTGAAAGGTATGCATAAACGAAACCGAAACGAAGAATATTTGCACACCATGATTTTAGGACCTCCAGGACACGGCAAATGCCTTAGCAAAAATACCCCTATCATTATGCAAGACGGTACAATCAAACTAGTTCAAAATATAAAGCAGGGTGAGCAGATCATGGGAGATGACTCTACCCCACGTACCGTATTATCAACTTGTCATGGAAAAGAAACTATGTATAGAATTAAACAATCGTATGGGGATGATTACACAGTTAATGAATCACATATCATATCTTTAAAACTATCCAAAAGTCCGAGGATTCGCGACAGACCCTCAAAAAATAGTTTCCAAGTTATTTGGTTTACAAAAGAGAAAACTAATTCAAAAACTTTTAGTTATTCGTCTAAATCTGCCACTCAAAAAGATAAGGAATCTGTTTACCAAGAAACAATAGAATTTATGAAAACTTTACCTCCTAAAGGTACAATAATAGATATCAATGTACTTGAATATATAAAACGCCCTAAAAGTTGGAAAGCTGCTTACAAGGGATTTAAGGTTGGTATTGATTTTCCTGAGCAGGATATTGAATTGGATCCTTATGTTTTGGGAGTGTGGCTAGGCAATGGATCAAGTAATAGACCGGCTATAACATCAGTAGATGATGATATTATTGAATATTTTAAACAGTATTTTCACGATCTAGTGTGGAAATCGGATAAAATAACTCATCATTTTACAACAGGAACTCAAGGTGGAAGAAATAATAAAAATCGGTTTGTTAACGCGTTGAAGAAATATAAGTTGTTCAATAATAAGCATATACCGTATGCTTATAAAGTTAATTCTAAGTCTGTGCGTTTATCTTTACTTGCGGGTCTTATAGATTCTGATGGATATTTGTTTGATAATTGCTACGAAATAGTTCAGAAAAATAAAAGATTATCGGAAGATATATTATATCTAACAAGATCGCTAGGATTTCGATCTATTATGAAAGAATGCCAGAAAAGTTGTCTATACAATGGAGAAAGAAGGGACGGTACATATTATCGGATTATATTTAGCGGTAATACTGATAATATACCAGTATTATCACGCAAGAAAGCAACATCGAGAAAACAAATTAAGGATCAATTAGTATATGGGATAAAGATCGAAAAACTAGAAATTGGTGAATATTATGGATTTGAGATTGATGGTAACCATCGATTTTTACTAGGAGATTTTACGGTTACACATAATACGGAAGTAGCAAGAATAATAGGAAAAATATATCAAGCCATGGGAATCTTATCACGTTCAGGTCCTTTCAGAATTGCTCATAGGGACGATTTTATTGCAGAATATTTGGGACAAACTGCGATTAAAACACGTAAGTTATTAAGATCGTGTTTAGGCGGAGTCTTATTTGTAGATGAAGTATATTCTCTCGGGCCTGGGCAAAGAGATAGAGATAGTTTTTCTAAAGAAGCCATCGAAACAATCACAGCATTTCTCTCAGAACACAAAAGCGATTTCTGTTTTATTGGAGCAGGTTATGAGGATGATGTAAAAAGATGTTTTTTTAGTAGTAATAAAGGTTTGAAAAGACGTTTTCAATGGATACACAAGATAGATAAGTACACCATTGAAGAATTGACAGATATTACGTTAAAAATGATATCCGAGATGGAATGGCAACTAGGATTAGATAGAAAAGATATTGTACAAATATTAAAAAAGAATAAAAATTTATTTAAACAAGCCGGTGGGGATATTGAGAATTTTTTAACGAAATGTAAAATGGCTCATGCTAGACGTGTTTTTTCATTAGATCCAGAACATATGTTCGTATTGACAAAAAAAGACATGGAAAGTTCAATTGAAATGATCAAAAAATATTCGTTTCGTGAAGAAAAAAAAGACTTCTCATTTATGTATATGTAATCATATATGTATAATGTACATATATGATAATAGGTTACTTATCCTTATTTACGTGATACTCTACTCTATCTATTATATCATTAACCATCTTCGCAGGTATTACTGACACATATTTTAATGCTACCGTCCAAAAAAATAACGCTTCTATTATACCAACTAAAATAAATATAATCATATTATTTATTAGTATTTCTTTCAGGCGTATATCATATTTTTTATGAACAGAAAAATATATGATAGCACCCACCAATAAGATGAATATTGTGACACATAGTATTACGGAATATAAAATAAGTTCACGATTATGTTTAACCACATCATGATCTGGACCGTTTTCGTTCTCGAGCTCACTTGCCATATCACTAACTTTTCCCCAATCTATCATACCCTGGTGTGAAGGACAATCGAGTTGTTGATCTAAATCGTGAATCGATGACAATACAATAGGAACTTCTTTTTGGATTGGTTTGTTGAGTTGATCGGTCATTATTTCTGTCTCTCTTTGTGCCACAAACTTGAAGAAAAAGAATGCTAAAAATATTAATAAAATCCATACATGAAATCCTATATTTATACCATCATGTGCTTGTTTGGGAGTAAACATTTATATGATGTAAACATTCATATTTCTGACCAACGTTTTTCCATTTGGTGGTATCCATCTGAAAACATTTCTAATTTGGTATGTGTATCTAAATTAAAATTAAAAAATGGGGCTGATCCAGGCTTCAATAAAATGTTTGTACATTTATCTGATGAATTTTCGATTTTAGTCACGATATTTTGCACCATGGGGATTGACATTAACTGAAAAAAGTATTCGATTATGTTATTGCTATTATTATTATTGAAACTAGCACTAATGTCATGTAAAACTATTCCGAGTATTTTATTACCCTTCTCATCGGCTATATCTATTGGATAATTATTGGAAATACCTCCATCAACGTAAAAATTACCCATATATCTGAAATGGTCAAAAATAAACGGAAGATTTGATGTCATCCGTAGTGCTACCAAACATGGTAAATCAGGATAAGTTTCATGACTCAATATTTCTAGTTTATTAGTCGTCATATTATGAGTTGTACATATCAATGTCTTTCCGAAAAGTGTATAAAGATCTTTGAGAGTGATCAGTCTGCCTATTTTTTCTATCGTCATTCTTTCCAATTCTTCGTGTATATAGCTAAACGAAGTAGCACCGGCACCGTTAATCATTGCCACTATGTTTAATTGTTTCATCCGTTCCAGTATCTGTTTTGTACATATGTATACCATTATTTCTATTGGACTATACCCTATAGCCAATAGATATCCACATATTGCCCCAGCAGAAGCCCCTATATATGTCGTAATCTTTTGTAATAAAAAATTGTCGCTTGCGTATTGTAATGCACCTAGAATAAGCATTGCTTGAATAGAACCCCCTGAGAGCACCAAAGTATCGAATTCTCCAGATTTAGGAGTCACTTTAGATTCAGGACCTATTTGGGTGGACCCTGTTGGAGATACAGGGATGTCGATCTGTTGAATTGGACCAGTAGAACCATCTACATTTTTTGTTGATTCCATCACTTTATTATTCCGATATTTATGTTTTTATATAAGCTTATATAACTGTTTTCCAAATGATGCAGATGTTAATAAAGTTCGCTAAAACCTGACTCCATGTAAAATGCCTGATGAATAAAAAATATATTAGTCGATCTCTTGTTAGGAGATATAATCCAAATTTCTTTTTCTTGACCTACTGCTCTCTGACCCAACGCAACACCAGTCTCAGTCCATGTTCCACGATAAGGATACTTTTCATCACACATATCCACAACGAGTAAACTAGCATCAGTGACTCCTTTTATGTCCCGATCTGCATAATCTCTATCTATTTCTGGTGTAATCTCAGGATAATTATCGGGGCCACTCGTTGTTCCGACCTCAACCTTGGTCAAATTATGAGTAATATTATATCCCATATATCTCTATTTTTTACCAATCCGATCCTTATCAAACCATTTACCAGCTACATAAATATCTTTATGATTTGGTTTATCACTCATTTATCATACGATTTAAATCTATAAATTAAGCACCCTCTTAAGTAAAAGAAGACATAAAATAGAAAGTACTACAATAGCAATAATATAGATAGAATGATCGTTTTTGTAGAACCTACTACAGATTGGGCATGCACCAACATGGTCGGATATTTCCAAACATGTGGGAGAATCTGATGAAGGCCTTCTAACTTCCTGTGGAGGTGGGAAATATTGCTCATGCGAAGGAACTTGAGGTTGATACGGATTCATTCCAGATTCTTGGGCCAAGGGTGTCATAGGTGGTCTTATGAATTTCTTGAATTTTTCGGGCATTCCGCCAGGAGGGCCTTGTTGCATACCTTGCATACCATACATTTGGCGAGGCTCAATATCTTCTAATTCTGGTAAATCCGATATGTACGTAACGTTTCTATTTTGAGCATACATGATTTATTTATTATACAATATTATTTTACTATTGCAATAAATCGATTTATTGCAATCTCTTTAATCGACCCGTGAATCCATAATCTTTTAAGTGTATTCATCTTGTCAACCACAGAGCGGTCTATACCGATATAAATTTCTCTAATTACCCAATGTATTAATTGCCACTGAAACTCATAGTCAGAAGAATAGTCCATTTTATGGTATAACGCGTATCTTTAAACAAACATTACGTCATCTGCTTTGGTGCTCCTGTTATTAACAATTAATTCATATGTCTGATATAGATAGTTATTCTTTTCCTGATTAACAATTTCTCCCAAAATTGTACTGAATGTTGTTTCGTTGGCTATTTTTTCCGGTATACTCTTTTCATGCTCGATCTTTTTAGCTTTAAATACCACTTTAACTCCTTCCTTAATTAGTTTTTTATATTTTTTAGTTCTTTTTAGAGCTTTAAACTGGCTGTACCCGCCAGAGACTGATATTTTAATCTTATCTTTAGTTTCCGGTAACTTATAATCATCTATATTCTCAACGTCCATGTATACAATCTTTTTTCTCGGTAATTTTAAATCAATTTCTTCAAGATTATAGTCTTCTCCCGGTATAAATGTTAAATAGGCAATAATATTTTTTGAGCTTTCACCAAACGCATGTTGCATTGCCGATCCCGAGTAGTATATATTGTTCTGTGGTCGTTGTTTTGAATGGATATGTCCTGAAACGACGTGGGGATACTCTAATGGCCATTTGTCCCCTTCAACAGATACTATTGCTCCCATTTTACAACCAAAAAATTCCTGATGGGCAAATATACAGTCTGCGTTTTTCCAATCAATATCTGATATTGATAATGCTTCTTCAAATCTTCCTGGATAAACATAAGGAACGAATACAAAAAAATTGTCATTGATCGTAACTGTTTCTACTGTATCTACAATAACTGTGTTTTTCCATTCTTTCATACTATTCATCCAATGATTATTAGTCAGAAATTGAGAATTATTGTACATGTCATGGTTACCAACTAATACAAAAGTCTCAGTAATATGTCTCATTTTATCTACAAATTCATATGCTTTGTTAAGAGGAATAGAATGTAACCTTTCATGTGTATGAAGTAGGTCACCAGCTATCACAATCAAGTCTGGCTTCTTTTCTTCTGCTAGCCTGGTCATTTTTTCAATAAAAAGCTCAACTTCAGGAATATTTGATACCTGAAAATGCGGATCTCCGATGAAGAGTACAGTAGTCATTTATTTTAAACAACAATTGTTTAAAATCAAATCAATTTTATATAATAACCTTATTCTATCTTAAATTTATCTTATTCCTTCTTATCTGAAACCTTCCGGGGTAAAATAGACGTTATTCGGCGACGAGGACGAGAAACATTCTTTTGGGAAGATTGAGACAACAATAGTGGACTAATAGGAGGTTCGGAAGGATTCCTAACATCAGGACTTTGCTCAAAACTTCTCAGATGATCAGTACGAGATTTTTGCATGGGTCGATCCTTCTGGCGAATTTGTTCCAGCTTAAATCGCCGAATCATACGATTCAGATGTGTAGGAGATTGCTGATTCATTACCTTGATAATTTGATTGAGAGAAATGCGATTTTCAGAACGATCAGCAAGATGCCACGAATGACACTCCCGAATTACAGCAAACTCCTCCCGAGGAACAGTAACATAACGCTTCTTAATAAAACGCTGAACGTATGCTCTATAAATAGACCGAGCAATATCATAAAGAGTATTTTCATATTCATCAAACATTTCAGCAACATTTGGGTATAGATGATAAAGCATATTAGTATACCGCCTATTCATACGAACTTGCAAATATCTAAATTTAATGCTTGGTTCATTTCCACGCGCCTTGAACAGATCCTGATAATCCTGATGCAAGACCTTAATCTGTCTGTTATCTGGGCCGAAACAAATCACTCCCTGGTGTTCCTTGTAAGACATATCTTGGATAGCCAATTTAAGATCGTTTGAATCAAGGAATGATAACCTTTTCGGGCATGGTAGTTTAATATCTTCTGTCATTACCAATTCTCCATTAACAAAAGTGCCAACATGAAATAGTGTAGGTCTTTCCGGAGCATCACAAACAATACGATTCTCACTATTGTTTAATACAAGAAACATATATTGCTTGTCGGTATCAAGAGTTTCCTGAAAACGAGCCAAAATATTCTCTCCATCTGGAAGACCTGACCTAAATTCTTTATTGTTTTCTTCCTCTGCCAATAAAGCAGCTTTGAAAGATGTTCCAAACGATACGCGGCTAGCCCACTTACTCCGAAAAGCATTCAATTTTCGGTGAGTTGACACATACCATTTTTCATTAAAATGGAACATACGAATCAGGGAACCCTCGTATGATACGTAAAAGGACCATCGGTCAAAATCAGCAAGATCATCGGTATACTTATCAATTTCAGTATGATTATACTCTATTGTGTATGGGAACGCTTTCATGACAAGATCATTCCCATGAAAAACAACACCGCGGCATTGTTTAATCAATGAGTTATCATCTTCTGTACATTTCACATAACAGAACATATCTAACTTACTGTCCTCATCGGAATCAACCAAATGAACATGATTTCCGAGACCTTCTATATTAGCCCTCGTAAACTCAAGCTCAGAACCGTCAAGACATTTTTTATCTTGATCCGAATCCCCCTTATTTTTATTTCCAGGTGGTACATTTGAGAACTCCGCCTCTCTAGAGGACTCCGCCTCATTGACCATTTCAGACACGTTTTCTTCTGACGCATTTACAACAGAAGCTGTCTTCGGATTTTCCGTAGCTTCTTCAATAATCAAAGTATTAGTTAAATCGGACATGTGTTTTATATATTCAGTTGTGTTTTTAAAACATATTTATCATCTATACATTTATACACTCAGAGCAGCTAACACACACATATCCAGATTATGAGTCTCTAAAACAGCGGGAATATCATATTCCTTACATTTATCCAAAAGATGAACCAAAGAGTCGAAACTCTGCCCCCATATTTGCCCAGTCCCCAAACACGCGTGATGATCTTTTCTAGACCCTAAAGGAACTAAACTATCGTTAAGGTGTAACAAAGAAAACCTATCCATTCCTAATATTTCATCAAACTCTCTAAACATTCTGTCCACTTCTTCACAGTTTGATAGATCATATTCCCCATAACCGCATATATGTGCCGTGTCAACACATACCCCAAGAAATCTTTTCTTACTTTCATCCACCTGATCTATAATATCCCGAATCTCTCTAAATGTTGTAGCCAAAGAACAACCCTTCCCTGCAGCATTTTCTAACAATAATTTAGATCCTTCTGTAAAATGTATCTTGTTAATACTCTTGGCTATTGTAGAAATACCTATCTTTCTATCCTTATAATTACCAGGATGAATAACAACACCGTTAGTTCTGATATTAAAATTACTCAAAACATTCAATTCATACTCAAGAGAACTTATTACATTTTGGGTTTTCCAATCCTGTTGTCTATCACCATCCCAAGCAAGTTGTTTAACAGATCCAGCAAGATTTGCTATATACGGAAAATGAGAAAATACATGCATCGGAAATCTCTTAACAAGATCAACAGATCGCTTAATATCCTCCTGGGTGGCTAAATGCCTTTTAAACGACCTAGGATTTCCCATGAAAAATTGTGTTGTATACATACCCCTAAATAAACTTCTTTGTATAGTTCCATATATATTCTTACAAAACCCGGTATGCGCTCCAACGTCCCAATTAACACTACCGCATAATTCCCCTTGTTCACATTTCTTTTCACAGTTGGACATCCAATGATTTATAATCTCTAATTTCCAACATATTAAATCAATTTTTAAATTCAACGAACAACCATTAAGGGGTAATACCATACTACTGGAGCCTTATATATTTTTTCTCCACGGTGAGCATCATTAAAATAAAATCCGCTCTCATAAAAGATTTTCCCCGCGAAAGAACCACATATCACCGGAATAATCTGTACGCTAGTACAAGAATGGGAATACAGATACCCATTTCGTGTCTTTTCGAAACAATGTAAAAATGTCTTCCAAGTCGCATTCATTACTCGCAAATAATAACGAGAAACAATATTATCGATATATTCAACAACATACTGATTTTTATCAGTCCTAACACAATCATTTATAACAAGATTTCTTGTCTCTATTTCCATTTATATTCTTGAGAGAATATAAATATATATTTAAAGCGCTTTGTGCTTGAGCAATGATACAAAAATAAATTTTAATTAAATATAAACACTCGTTTTCCTAGAATTTTTCCTAATATTTCCAGAAATATTACTCAGTTTAATTAATAAAACTTAAATCCAAACGTGTCAGATCCACCAAACGCATTTCCCTTACGCAACATACTTCCAAATGCACCGTAACCAGCTAGAAGAACACCGAGAGTGACTGTGCCCCAACCGATCCACATCAAGTATCCATCATCCTTAGCTTTTTTAAGCCAATCAGCAACATCATCCATGGTTTTTGGTTGGTAAAAAGCTAAAGCTAAACCAACCGCCGCAACAACAAGCCCCAAAATAACTAATGTCAAATTCATTTGTTTATTCACAATATATTTTTTTTTTAATATTTTTATCGGTGTATTTGCATTTAAAGTGAACATATTCTATTCAATAAATGCCTAAGAAAAAACAGATAAAAGTAATAAAAGTTTACCTAGCTCGTAGTGAAAGGCCTGTTGATAGGCCTCAAGCATTTTCAAGAATACCTCGATTATACTTAGAATTACTTGAAAATAAATCTAAGATTAAACAAAATCTTGTTAATAAGGAACATGTCCCAATATCAAATGTTCCTGTGTTACCCGAAGTTCGTAGAGAATCATCAGATCCAATAGATAGATCTAACAAAAAACGGGATAGAGATCTAGCAAGAAGAGATGTTAAAAACACTGAACCTCTTGAAATTATAGATTCTAATAGTCTCCATAGTGGAGATGAAATTAGGGAAAATATAGATTATAATAGGGATAGTGGAAATGATGGGGATAGGGATAGGGATGGGGATAGGGATAGGGATAGGGATAGAGATGGGGATAGGGATGGGGATAGGGATGGGGATAGGGATAGGGATAGGGATAGAGATGGGGATAGGGATGGGGATAGAGATGGGGATAGGGATAGAGATGGGGATAGAGATGGGGATAGAGATGGGGATAGGGATAGGGATAGGGATAGGGATAGGGATAGGGATAGGGATAGGGATAGGGATAGGGATAGGGATAGGGATAGGGATAGGGATAGGGATAGGGATAGGGATGGGGATAGGGA
>Ga0180432_10004388_pt1 | contig 19435 bp, 15 predicted proteins | sample SS_ome_10_FD_132414 | JGI IMG/M metagenome (GOLD analysis project Ga0180432, IMG submission 132414) | Hypersaline lake sediment archaeal communities from the Salton Sea, California, USA - SS_1_MS_2 metaG | ecosystem: Environmental > Aquatic > Non-marine Saline and Alkaline > Hypersaline >...
AAGCGATGAACTGGGCTCAGTCACGAGCGGAACAGCAAGGAGAATAGCAGCCTTGACAGATCTATCAGGGCCGCTATAATACGCTGGGTTCTTGAGTGGGACGCAAGTGGCAATGCGACAAGCTAAGGTGCATGAGCAACATCGCCTGCATCTTGGATCTATCTGGATGTGCCCTGGCTCGGCGGACTATTCCTCCCCATCTTGCCGACTCCGTCTGGGGCCGGGGCGCGTTGTCGTGAAGGTGAATCGCCCAACAGAGGGAATACCGGTGCCGACGACTGCAGTCGCGCCGAGTAGAAGATTCTGTGCAACGATCCCTTGGATCTGGTGGATGAAGTAGGACCGATTGTGGGTCCACGAGCCGCTTGGGATCTGTAGGTGTGTTGAGCCGGCAACCAAGCTCGACCGGCAGATGCGGTCGAGACGATGTACACTCTACCATAGGAACCATGGCCACGAGGAGGGGCACCTATGCCCAAGCCCGACGTGAAGTTCTTCGATGAGGCCTTGCCACGCCTCAAGACCGGGTGGGACACGATAGCCGAGGTCCTGGCTCTGACTCTGGGGCCAAGAACCGGTCACGTGATCAGCACTCCGGAGGCACGACCCAACAACACTGAAAGGTTGACCGACGCTGCAACGATCGCCCGACGTATCATTGAGATACCCGGTCGGGTTGAGAATGTTGGGGCCATGATGGTACGACACATGGCCTGGCGGATGCATGAGGAAACAGGAGACGGCGCGGCGACCGTAGCCGTGCTGGCACGTGCGATTCTGGAGGAAGGGTATCGCCGCGTGATCGCCGGGGCCAATCCGATGATGGTGCGCCAGGGCATCGAGCGTGCGACGAAGGTCGCGCAGGATGCACTGCAAGAGATGGCCCGATCGATCGAAGGCGAGGAGCAGCTCGCTCAATTAGCGACGGCGATGCTTGGTGATCGTAAGCTGGGTCGAATCCTGGGTGAGATGCTCGACCTGTTAGGCAGCGATGGTGCTATCGTCATCCAGGAATTCATGGGGCCATACCTCGATCGGCAGTACGTTGACGGTCTTCGCTACGAGAAGGGCGGGTACGCATCTCCACATTTCATCACCGATCAGGCGAGGCGGGAAGCGGTGGTGGAGGAGCCTCGCGTGCTCATCACTGATGTGGAAGTGGAGCGGGTGGAGCAGTTGGTCCACTTGTTGAATGAGATCGCCACGGGAGACAAAGCGCCCCTGGTCGTGATCTCCCGCGCGATCAAGGGAGCTGCGCTGGCGACTCTCGTGTTGAATCACCAGAAGAAAGTGTTACCCTGCTTGGGAATCAACTACACGGTCATCTTCCAGCATGCGGAGACGCTGGGGGACATGGCCCTCATGACCGGTGGACGCTTCCTCAGCAAGGAGGTAGGGGATAGGCTGGAGGATGCTACCCTCTCGGATCTTGGCAGAGCTCGCAGGGTGATCGCGGGGCGCGATGAGTTCACCATCGTGGGTGGGCACGGGGATAGGGAAGCGACAAAGCAGCGGGCACGCGAGCTCCGCGCACGGCTGAGCGCCGGAGCGTACGAGCCGGAGCACGAGAATGGGCTGCGCAAGAGATTGGGTCTGCTGGCCGGCGGGGTAGGCATTCTGAAGTTCGGCACGAACTCCGAACAAGAGAGAAAGATGAAGCGGCAACAGATAGAAGGGACTCTTTCAGTTCTGTCTGATGCGATGGAAGGTGGGGTTGTTCCCGGAGGGGGGGCTGCTTACCTGGCCTGCATTCCCGCGGTCAGGGGACTGGAAGGCAACGGAGACCAGAAGGTCGGAATCGACATCGTTGCTGAGGCGTTGGAGGCCCCTATGAGACAGATTGCCAAGAACGCGGGGCTCCATCCACCACTCGTCGTGGCCGAGGCGAAACGGCATGGTTTGGGCTACGGCTACGATGTCCTGGCCGAAAAGGTCGTCAATATGGAAGAGGCAGGCATCATGGATTCGGTGAGAGTACTGTCGGACGCGCTGGGCATAGCTGCCAGCGGAGGCTGCATGGCGCTCACCGCCGGAGCCATTGTGTTGAAGCGAAAGCCTGCCCAATCGATGGAACCGTAGCTATCGGAGCGCAATGAGGGAGACCGGAGCTGCCAATGACAACAGAGCGGGAGTGGAAGCGGATTGGGCCGATTGAAGATGGTGGAACCGTTCTTGGCCTATGCATCGGTTGGTTGAACGGCAGGGACACTCTGTGGGCCACAACGGGTATGGTGCCGTTCCGCTCCGATGATGGGGCTGAGTCCTGGTACCCTGTTGACGAGGGGTCGCGAGGGTATCAGCTTGTTACGATCGAGTATGGACCGCCCGGGGTATTGATAGCAGGGGATCTGAAGGGTAACATCCTTCGTTCTCTCGATGGTGGACGCAGTTGGAGCCCAGTGGAGTCACCCGGGCGAGCCCGTCCTGTTGCCTGTCTGGGGGTTTCGCCATACTTCGAGGCGGATGGTGTGGTCCTTCTCGGGACGGATGGGGACGGCATGTGGCGCTCAGCAGATAACGGCCGACACTGGGATGAGGTGAATTTCGGCCTTCTGGACCTGAGTGTGCTGGCCGTGGCCTGCGCTCCTGAATGGGGGCGATACGAGTACGCCTTTGCGGGCACGACAGACGGTGTGTATCGCTCCAGGAATGGGGGGCGGGCATGGGAGGCGGCGAATGCCGGGCTCGAAGGTGTGGCCGTGTCTGCCCTGGCGGTCAGCCCCGGCTTCTCCGAGGACCGCACGCTCTTCGCTGCCACTGAGGAGCAGGGCATCTACCGTTCTGGCGATCAGGGTGCTACGTGGAAGAAGGCCTCGCAGGGGCTGGGCGACGGGGGAATCAATGCCCTGTGGATTTCGCCGCACTTCGAGAGCGACGGCGTTCTCGTGGCGGGGACGTCCAGCGGGGTCTTTAGATCAGACGACGGTGGGGAGCGCTGGGCCTCAGTTGCAGAGCAGACTCCTCCGGTGCTGTGTCTGGTGGGTGGCACGAACGCTGTTTACGCTGGTGTGGTCAACGTCGGTGTGCTGAGATCCACAGACCTCGGCAAGACGTGGGTCCCGGCGACGCAAGGTCTTTCCGCCCGGAACTACGCTCGCTTGCTGAGTTGCTCTGCGAAGGCACTGGTGGCCGTGGGTTCCGAGGAAGGGGTGGTACGGTCCGACGACGGCGGCAGTCATTGGGCTCACGTGCGTGTCCCGGAAGAGCATCTGCCCATCGGCTCGTTGGACGCCTCGGAGCCGCCCGATGGGCCTGCCTTCTTCCTGGCCTCCACTTTCGAAGGTGGGCTGATTCGCTCGGTTGATGGAGGCAGCACGTGGGAGCAAGTAGGTGGAGAGGCCAACGGAGTGCGATCCGTTCTGCTGTCTCCGGATTTCGAGCAGGACCAGACAGCATGGGCCGGCACCGAGGGGGGCGAGATTCTGGTTACTCGTGATGCCGGAAAGACGTGGGACGGAGTGGGTTCGCCCTGTGGAGGAGAGCCGATTCTTCGGCTGGCCGCGTCTCCCGGTTTCGGTCAGGACCGCACTCTGTTTGCGGGGACGTTCCTGGCAGGCGATGGGGACAGGGCAAGTGCTGTGCGCGTTTGGCGCTCCTCTGACGGAGGAGCGCGATGGCAGGCCTATCTGGAGCGGGAGAGCCCGAGCGCCTGGTTGTCACTGGCGTTGCCTCCGAGCACCACTCCAGGAGCGTACAACGCAGGTGTCTTCGGAATAGGCTCTCGTGTCTTTCGCCCCTCGGGTGGACGTCGCGTCGAGGAGGTGATCTCGCCCGACGAGCCGGTCATCCTGGATCTCATAGCTGTGCCTTGTAACGAAAAGGGCGCTGACCTGTATGCTGCTACCAGCCAGGGGGTCTTCGCGCGGATGAAGGGAGCGGAACGATGGAAGTCGGTCAGCGAAGGTCTCTCCGATGAGTTGATACTGTGTCTGCTACCATCGCCCAACTATGCGGAGGACGGTCTATTGTACGCTCTCGGTGTTGGAAGCATTCTCTGGAGTCTTGAGACCAAGTAGGAGCTGATCCACTCTATGGCGATGCATCGGCTTGACCCAAGAGCCGGCCAGTGCTATGCTGTTGAGAGACCAGATTGGGGTGAGTTGGACCGACCAGCCCGCCCGGTCGGAATGAGAGTACAAGACCACGTGGAGGTACGAAATGCCGAACATAGGAACGACCGAGTTGATTCTCTTCCTGCTGATCGTGTTGATCATCTTTGGTGCGGGCAAGCTCCCTCAGGTTGGTGAGGCACTGGGCAAGGCGATCCGCGGGTTCAAGGATGCTCAGAAGGAGCTAGACGCTACCGCTGAAGATGTCAAGGAAGCGATCTCTGTGGAAGAGCCCGAGGAGAAGAAGTAGCAGGGGGACCGAGATCCGAAGCGGCGGCTTCTGAACCGGGTGATGAGACGTGGTGGCCCTGGTACGAGCAGGTGCAGGCTGTTTCGGGGGGATGCCGCTTGATGCCGGGACGAACCGCGGAGCCCCGTGGTTGAGAACCGCGGGTGGATGGAGGAGGGGAAAGGCGTGGCCCGCTGACGGCTGTGGGGTTTCAGGCTGGGCTCGCTACGTATCATGTTGCAGACCATTGGGTTCGTGATCCTCATTCTGGCCGGCATTGCCATTCTGGGACCGGAGAAGCTCCCCATCGGCGTTGAGGCAATCGCGCTCAATCTGGTGAACCTTGCCCGTTCACGCAGCGGAGAAGAGCCTTATACGTTGGAGGAGGCGAGGGCCTACTGGAAGAGCACGGACAGCTTGATCTGCGGTGTCGTGAGCTTCCTGCAGGCGGCGGAGGAGCACCTTGTCGAGCTTCGCAGACGCATCTTCAGCACACTGGGTGCCATTGCCGTCAGTTCGATCATCTCCGGCGTCCTGAGCAACTACATCCTCGAGTTCCTGGTTCGTCCTGCGGGAATCAGGTTGGTGTCTCTGCAACCGACCGAGATGTTCGGCATGTACATCAAGGTGATCGTGAGCGCTGCTATTGGTCTCTCGGTGCCGGTGATCCTGTATCACGTTCTGGCTTTCATTCGACCAGCGCTCGAATCTCCCCAAGAGGAGCGCGTGTTTCGTACGGTCGTGTTCATCGCAGCACCCTTCTCGGTTGTGTTCTTTGGCGGCGGGGTTTGCTTTGCCTACTTCGTCATGCTGCCGTTCGCACTGGGGTACCTGGGTACTTTCGGCGCGCACCTGGCTCAGGCGACGTGGAGCATCGGAAGCTACATCGATTTCGTGACGAGCCTGCTCTTCTGGCTCGGCCTGGCCTTCGAGACGCCTCTGATCATGTTCGTACTGGCGAGGACGGGGATCGTCTCTGCTCAACGCTTCGGATCGGCGCGCAAGTTTGCCTATGTGGGCATAGCGGCCGCCGCTGCGGTTATCACGCCGACTCCCGACGCGTTCAACATGCTTCTGGTGATGGCGCCGCTGGCGTTGCTGTACGAGTTTGGGGTGTTGCTGGCCAAGCTGGGCGGCAAGAGATCGTCGTCTGACGGTTCGTAGGTCTGGTCGGCCGCCGAAGTCACACCGATCAGCATCTGCGGTCGGGGCAGAAGAGCCCACATGACAGGTGTGTGTTGACTTGGCGGCTCCGACTTGCTGTCGGTTGCCTTGTGTGGTGCTGCGGTCCCGTGGTGGCGGGAGTGCAAGTGTGTGTCAGCGGGTCCGCGCACTGGAGGGCAGAGTGTTGGTCGTGGGCGACTCAGTCACGGAGTCGCGGAGCATACCAGTCGCGACTTCGTGAACCACCGTAGTATCCTCTGACGTTCTCCGATCTACAGGAGGTGAGCGCATCTGTGGCTATTTCCGAGGCTTCTCGTCTGCGTCTTGGGGTCGCATGGTATCCCGAGCACTGGCCGGAAGGGCGCTGGCCGGAAGACATCGGCCTAATGCGTGATGCAGGGCTTACGGTAGTACGCCTGGCGGAGTTCTCCTGGTCCACGCTGGAGCCTTCACAGGGTGATTTCCGGTTCGAGTGGCTGGATCGGGCCATTTCGGCTCTGGCCGAGGCCGGTATCGTTGCGGTGCTGGGCACCCCTACGGCGGCACCGCCTGCTTGGCTGATGAGCAGTCGTCCCGGTGCTCTGGCCGTGGACGAGAACGGCAGGCGCGTCCAGATTGGCAATCGGTGCCACTACTGTGTCAACTCACCCGATTTCCATTCCGCTGTACAGAGAGTCGTCACCGCCATGGCCGAGCGGTTTGGCGATAATGCGAACGTCATCGGCTGGCAGATCGACAACGAGTTCAACCGGGTGTGCTACTGTGAGCACTGCCGCGGCTTGTTCCAGCAGTACCTGGCAGAGAAGTACGGCTCGCTGGATGAGTTGAATGAGCATTGGGCGACTCGCTATTGGAGCCAGACCTACTCGGCGTGGGATCAGATACCCATCCCGATTGGCCCGCATAACCCCGGGCTCATGCTGGAGTTCAAGCATTTCGTCACCGAGAGCTACCGGGAGTTCCTGAAGCTCCAGATCGAGGCATTGCGCCCTCATCTGCGGACTGACGTGTGGATCACGCACAACTTCATGGGTTGGTTCGGCGGTTTCGATCACTACACACTCAGCGAAGAGCTCGATCTGGCTTCGTGGGATTGGTACGTAGCCAGCGGGCACAATGACTATCTGACGTCGGGCGCGGCGCACGATCTTGCCCGAGGCCTCAAGCGCCGGCCATACTGGGTCATGGAGACTCAACCTGGGTGCGTGAACTGGTCGTCGGTGAACAACTCGCTCCATAAGGGAGAGGCGCGGGCAATGGCCTGGCACGCCGTAGCGCATGGCGCTGAAGCGGTGCTCTACTGGCAGTGGCGCAGTGCTCTGAATGGGCAGGAGCAGTATCACGGCACGCTGGTGGATCAATCGGGCCGGCCGCGCCCCTTCTATGCAGAGGCCAAGCAGATTGGTGGCGATTTCGCGGCGGCATCGAGATTGCTGGCAGATTCCAGCCCTCGGGCGAGGGTCGCCTTGATCAATTCGTATGATAGCCGGTGGTCGCTTGAGGGGCAACGGCATCATCGCGACTTCGACTACGTTGCTCATCTGCAGCACTACTATAGACCTTTCTCGACGTTGAACATCGCTACGGATATCATCTCGGCCGAGACGCCGCTCAAAGGCTATCGGATGGTCGTTGCGCCGGCGCTCCTGGTCATCAGCGATGAACAGGCCGAGCGGTTGACCCGATTCGTGAAGCGGGGGGGGCAGTTGGTGCTGACGGCTCGCTGTGGGATGAAGGACGGGTACAATGCTCTTCGTCCATCGCGACAGCCAGGTCCGTTGGCGGATCTCGCCGGCGTTGAGGTGGAGGAGTACTACGCGCTGTCGGAGCCTGCTCCGGTGATTGGAAACTGGTTCTCGGGGGTGTCGCGATTGTGGGCCGAACGACTTGCTCTGCAGAAAGATTCCGATGTGCGGGTGATAGCTAGGTATGGTGCCTCCAACGGGTGGCTGGATGATCAGGTAGCCATAACGGTACGAGCACACGGCACGGGGCTGGTGTACTACGTGGGTGCCTACTTGGACGACGAGGCTCAGCAGGCGCTGATTGCGCACATGATGCCGCTGGCCAGCGTCAGGCCGGCTTTGGAGGCACCCGACGGAGTCGAAGTGCGCCGACGTTGGAAGGCCGATGGTTCGGCAGTGTACGTGGCCATTAACCACACACGTATGCGGCAGTCACTGATCTTACCGTGGCCGATGCACGAGCATCTGAGCACTCGGGAGGCCGAGGAGGCGCTGGAACTTGAACCCTACGGAGTAGCCGTCTTGACGCGGTCGACCTGACTATCGGCCCTTGACGCGTGCGGCAACGAACAGGGAATCGTCGGCCTGTCCGACCGCAGGATGGGCTTCGCCCGAGACGTACCGACGAGGGATTGGAAGTTGGAAGGAGGAGAGCAGAAATCGTGAAGGCTCTGCAGAAGACTCGACCGGAAAAGGGCGCCGAACTGGTGGACATCCCCGAGCCGGAGGTTGGCCCTGATGACGTGCTGGTCAAGGTGAAGGCCGCTGCCATCTGTGGCACGGACGTTCACATATACAACTGGAATGCGTGGGCACAGCAGAGAATCAAGATACCCATGACCTTTGGCCACGAGTTCTGTGGTGAGGTCATCCAGGCTGGAGAGCACGTCTCACACGTACAGCCGGGCGATCTCATCGCGGGGGAGACGCACATCCCGTGTGGTCAGTGTAGCCAGTGCCAGACCGGGAACCAGCACCGTTGCGAGCGGATGGCCATCATTGGGGTTCACACCGAAGGGGTCTTCTCCGAACTCGCATCCATACCTGCGGTGTGTGCGTGGAAGCTGGACCCGGAGACCGATCCCGAACTTGGGGCGCTGCTGGAACCGATGGGCGTTGCGACGCACGGCCTGCTGGCCGGGCCGATCGATGGCCGGAGCGTGGCCATAGTCGGGTGCGGGCCGATTGGCATCTTCGGCGCTCAGGTCGCGTCCTCCTTGGGTGCCCATCCCTTGTTCGTCCTGGACATCAACCCATACCGATTGGAGATGGCGAAGCGGATCGTGCCCCAGGCGGTAGCGCTGAACCCCGCCGAGGGCAAGGCTCGCGAGGCCGTTCGCGCTGCGACTCATGGTAGAGGGGTCGAGGTCTCGGTGGAACTGAGTGGCAGTGTGCCCGGAACGCGACTGGCATTTGACCTGGTTGCCCTGGGCGGACGCGTTAGTCTGGTAGGCCTGACCGGCGAACCGGTGACACTCAATTCCTGCGATGACATCATCTACAAGGAGGCCACTGTCGTTGGGACGACGGGACGCCTGATGTGGAAGACGTGGTGGCAGATGGATGGTTTCCTGGCCAGCGGACGGTTCGATCCTCGCGAGGTCATCACTCACCGATTCGCTCTGGCTGACTATGCTGAGGCTCTGGAACTAGCCGGCTCAGGCGGGGCCGGCAAGATACTTCTGCTGCCCTAGTTCGAGGGTTCGTTGTCAACTTCTGGGTTGGGGCTGAGGTCGCAGAAGATCGATGCTCCCTGCGCCCAGATGTTTGGCGTGATTGATGCCTGGTAGGTTTGGGGTAGGCTGCTGGTAGCAAATGTCGATGCGCAGCCGCGCTCCGAAGTGTGGTGTGAGGACGTCGTGACAGGACTGGCTGTTGTTGCGGATGATCTGACAGGGGCCATGGACGCCGGGGTCAAACTGGCGAAGCTGGGTCTGGGTACCGTGGTCTTGCTTGATGCTGGAGAGTTACCTCGGGTTGAGGTCGTTGTCGTGAGTACCGACAGTCGCGATGAGACTCGCGAAGTGGCCTATTCCCGAGCCCGTGAGGTAGCCGGTAGGTTGCAGGGTCGCGCTGTGTACAAGAAGATCGACTCGACCCTGCGAGGCAACATCGGCCCGGAACTGGATGGGTTGCTGGACGGCTTGGGTCTGGAGCGCGCGTTGGTCGCTCCGGCCTTTCCATCTGCGGGGCGGACGACCGTGGATGGTTGCCACCGCGTGCATGGTGTGCCGCTGGCTGACAGTGCCTTCGCTGCCGATCCTTCCTGGCCTGCGAAGGAGTCGCACCTGCCCACGCTCCTGCGAGGGCAGACTCGGCGCTCAGTCGGTCACCTCCCGCTGGCGGTGATCGCAGAGGGCGAGCGGCGCGTGATCGAGGCGTTGAGGGCCGAACCTGCGAGTGTGGTAGCTGCTGACGCGGCTGAGCCGGTTCACCTGCAGACTTTGGCGACTGCCTTGGCTGCCATGAAGGATCGGTGGCTGCCCTGCGGGTCTGCCGGTCTGGCCGAGATGTGGCCACGTACTCTGGGGATGAAAAGGTCGTCTGGCGTATCCCCAGGATGGTCTGCTGACTCGCGTCCGGTGCTGGTTGTTGCAGGGAGTCGCCACGAGGCCACCGCCGCACAGCTCAGCAGAGCGGCGGCGGATGGGATTCTCAGAGTGATCGATCTGCCCGTAGTTGACGAGGAGTGGCAGAGCGTGGCAGAGCTCTGTGCTGTGCCTGCTCTGGCTCAGGGGCTGAGCGTGGCTCTGACTACGACGTTCTCGCCGTACCAGGAGGGCAGGCGGGCGGCCAACGCTGAGATGCTCGGCCGAGCCGCGAAATGGGTTCTTGCGCATTCGGCCGTGTCTGGTCTTGTGATGACCGGGGGTGACGTAGCTCGGGCAGTGTGCCGGGTTCTGGGGACGAGAGCGCTGCGAGTGGTGGACGAGATCCAGCCGGGTTTGCCTGCAGGAACCCTGTTGGGAGGCGTCTGTGATGGACTGAGGGCGGTGACCAAGGCCGGAGGATTCGGGGACAGTGAAGCCATTCTAGAGAGCGTGAGTTACATAAGGGATGGTGCTGAGCGGGATGGATAGGCCGATTCTTGGAGTGACGATGGGGGATGCCAGTGGTGCAGGCCCCGAGATAACAATGAAGGCGCTTGCGCTGCCTGAGGTGCGCGCTGTGTGCCGACCCATTGTGATTGGCGACGCGGCGACCATGCGGCGGGCAGCAAGCATCGTCGGAATCGGTCTGCCGGTTCGTAGTATAGATCGAGTATGCGATGCGAGTTACGCGGACGATGTCGTTGAAGTGATTGACCTTCAGAACATCGATCTGGAGCAGCTGGAATTCGCGAGAGTTCAGGCCATGGCCGGCAGAGCGGCGTACGAGTGCGTGGCCAAGGCCGTGGAGATGGCCGTGTCCGGCGAGATTGGCGCGATAGTCACGGCGGCTCTGCACAAGGAGGCTCTGCACGCGGCAGGTTTCGGGTTCCCTGGGCACACCGAGATCCTGGCGCATCTCTGCGGAGTCAAGAGTGTCACTATGCTGTTGGTGGCGGGGGACTTCCGCGTCAGCCATGTCAGTACTCACGTATCGTTGCGCGAAGCCATCGAGCGAGTCAAGGAGGATCGCATCCTGGAGGTCGTACGGCTCACTCACGAAGCTGTGCGCCGTATGGGCCGTGTCCAGCCTAGGATCGGAGTGGCGGGGCTCAACCCACACGCCGGCGAGGGAGGCCTGTTCGGCTGTGAAGAGAAGACGGAGATCGCTCCGGCGGTTGAGAAGGCGCGGGCCGAGGGGATGGACGTGGCCGGGCCGATTCCTCCGGACACGGTGTTCTTCCGCATGATGCACGGGCAGTACGACGCAGTGGTGGCGATGTTTCATGACCAAGGCCACATTCCGGTTAAGGTGCTGGCGTTCGATGATGGCGTCAACGTCACACTAGGGCTGCCCATCATCCGAACGTCCGTGGATCATGGGACGGTATACGGCAAGGCAGGCAAGGGAACCGCGCGTCCCGGTAGCATGATCCAGGCGCTCAAGCTGGCGGCCGAGATGGCCTCGACACCGGATCGGCGCGAGACGGGATCGAACACGCCGACCGGCAGTGGGCGGCTCGATGATAGCTCGGGAGTTCGATGATGTTGAAGGTCGTGGCGAACCTCGGTCTTCTCTTCACTGAGGTTCCGGTACCGAACCGGTTCCAGCGAGCAGAGGCCGCAGGCTTTCGTGTGGTAGAGATGTGGTGTCCCTTCCAGTGGCCTGCGATCCAGCTCGCTAGAGCGATGAAGGAAGCCGGCGTGGAGCTGCTGCAGTTCAATCTCGACATGGGCGACGTGCCTGCCGGTGACAGAGGCTTCCTTGGTCTGCCCGATGCAAGGGAGCACTTTCGATCAGGCTGCGAAGTGGCTCTGCGGTATGCTGCCGAACTGGGAGTGCGGCAGCTGAATTGCCTCGCGGGCAACCGCAAGGCAGATATCCCGCTCGCCGATCAGATAGAGTGCATGCACCAGAATCTCGAGTGGTTGGTGCCGCTCCTCGAAAGCCATGACCTCGAACTGAGCATCGAGCCGCTGAACATGTTTCAGAGCCCGGAGTATCTGTTCCCCCGACCCGGTGAACTATTCTCGACACTGAGGAGCTGGGGCTTGTCGAGGGTCCGGGTGCTGTATGACTTATACCATGCCCAACTCATGGAAGGGAATCTGGTGGGCACTCTGCGAGAGAACCTGGAGCTGGTGGGGCACGTTCAGGTCGCGGACGCGCCGGGCCGCCACCAGCCCGGCACAGGCGAGATCAACTTCCCGTACGTGTTCTCTCAGCTCGAAGCGCTGGGCTATGACAGGTTCGTCAGCCTGGAGTACGTGCCGTTGGGCTCCACCGAGGATTCCTTGCTCTGGCTGCCGATGGAATCACGTGTGCAGTTCAACAGCGGTGACCTCACGCTGTGACCGGTCGTGTCAGCGGAGGCACGTTCACGATCTATCCGCTGGGGAGTACTCCTGCCAGTCCAGTCGCTAGGATTCGGGCGCTAGAAGCTTCGCGAGACGGGCGATACCTTCACCGATCTCGGCACACGACAAGGCAGGGAATGCCAATCGCAGGAACCGTTCCCCGCCGCCCTGAGGGAAGAAGCCCCGCCCATCGGAAAGGCCCAGACCGACAGCCTCCCCTCGCTGGCGCAGGTTGGTCACCTGTGAGTCCTCGGGGAGTGTGACCCCCACGAAGTAGCCCCCCTCCGGTCTTGCCCAGTCGGCGTCCGGCAGATTCTGCTGGAGAGCTACGAGCGTGGCCTTCAGCTTCGGGCGATAGAGCTGCTTCAACTCCTCAATGTTTGGCTCCAGCAACCCGCGACGGCAGAACTCATAGGTGATTCCCTGGGCGAGGATTCCCGGGCACACGTAGGTGTTCGCTGCGATGGGCAACAGTCGCTCCACCGTGGCCTTGGGGGCGATGAGGTAGCCCACTCGCAACCCAGGACTGAGCAGTTTGGTGAACGAGGACATGTGCAGAACTCGATCTGGACTGAGGGATCTGAGTGTCGGCACATCCTGGCCCTCGTATCTTAGCGGTCGGTAGGGTGCGTCCTCCAGAATCAAGAAGTCGTGCCTCTCGGCCAGCCGCACCATCTCCCGCCGTTTGGAAAGAGAGGCCGTGACGCCCGATGGATTCTGGAAGTCCGGGATGATGTAGAAGAACCTCGGCGTCGTGGAGCGCAACTGTGTCGCGAGGAACTCCATGTCAGGCCCGTCGGACTGCAGAGGTACTCCCACCAGATTGACACCGTGTCGGCGGAAGATGGAGATGGTCCGGTCATACACCGGCTGTTCGACGAAGACGGTGTCTCCTGTGTGAAGCAAGAGGGTCGAAAGGAACTCCAGTATCTGGAGGGAGCCGTTGCTGATCAGAACCTCGTCCGGGGACGCATCGTACCACTGGGCGATGGTTTCTCGAAGAGGAAGGTAGCCCCCCGGTTTGCCGTACTGCAGAACCGTGGTCGAGTCGGCGTGCAGGATAGCCTCGGCACACTCGCTGATCTGGGCGGTGGGGAAGGAGTCGGTACTGGGGCTGCCTCGCTCAAAGCTCAGTCTGTCGCTCTTCTTAACCAAGGTGTGCCTCCTCGTCTTGCAGTGCTGTCGATGAATCGTCGTTTCCGCAATGGCTTGGTGGTTCGCTGAGTTAAGCTTGTCTGACTGTGACGCTAGTCCGCTGCACATGAGCGGCCGACGGGGTGACCTGGTCGCTATGCTGCGCCAGAAGTCTCGATTCTCTCCCCGTCTAGTGTGACATACTCCCGCATGAGGTTGACCGTTAGACAGGAGTGGACCGGTATGATGGCCAGCACATCTCCTACACAGATCTCATCGAAGAGGCGGCTGCCAGCTCGTACCACACCGTGCTCCTGCGATAGAGAAGAGACGTACGCGTCGGCGATGATGGGACCCCATCCGTCTCGTGCGAAGCGGGACACCAGACCGTAGACCGTTGTCCCGTCTTCCATCGCGAGAGACTCCTTGGCGAGATGGACTGCGCCACCGTAGATGACGATCTCACTCCTGTCGGCGTGTTTGGCAACGACGGGACAGGCCACTGCCACCGCGATGTCGTCTTGGCCACAGGCGCCAACTGTGAGCTGGGTGACATCGTAGAAGATGAAGTTGCCGGGTCGGATCTCATCCACGTCGCTCAGATCGTCCACCACGCTACAAGTTGGCGTGTCTCCCACCGAGAGTTCGACCGAGTGAAAGCCTTTCGATGCCAGCTTCTGCCGCACTTGCTGGAGTTTGTCCACGGTATCTCCATGGATGGACTCGATCTGCTGTTTCGACCTCGCATGGTAGGAGTGCCCGGCGTGAGTCAGCAGCCCTCGCAGGGATAGGTTGCCTGCTCTCTCTATCTGCTCCGCGAGACATACGATCTGGCCAGGCCTGGTCCATGGGATCCCGGTTCTTCCGTATCCGGTGTCGATCTTGATCCAGGCATTCACGTGGGACGTGAGGCTCGACTGCAGGAAGCGGACTGATTCCTGGGATTCGACCAGCACGCCCAGGTCAACTCGCCGTGCCAGCTCATCTATCGCCTGCGTTTCAAGAAGGTTCACGGGGAACGCGATGGTGATGTCTTTCCATCCGTTGTCTGCGAAGTAGGCCGCCATGGTGATGGATGAGACCGTGATGCACTCAACGCCGACGTTTCTGAACCACGCGCCGATCAGAGCCGATTGGTGGGTCTTGAAGTGGGGCCTGAAGCGAACGCCCTGCACGCGTGCCTTCCTCGCCATCCTCTCCATGTTGTACACTGCTCTTGCCTTGTCGAGGATGAGAGTCGGTCCAGCGACTCGGAACGGGAGGGGAAAGCGCCGGTGGGGAGAGCCAGATAGGTCCATGCTTGGCCGAGACCTCCGTTCTATCGGAGTACGACTGGGCCGCCCTCGTGCCGCCCGAACGGCGCGCAGATGCCTAGCCTCGCCGGTCAGGTGGTACGGTGGAGCAGCATCTAACGCGGGATGCAGGGCTCTCCTCATCAGGAGAGCCCTGCATCCCGACCTCGTTGGCAGAATATGAAGCCTGTTGCCGTTCCCTTCGGAGCGACAGCACCCTGGTGGACGCTAGGCTGTCTGAAGCATCGCCTTGGCCACCTTGGCGGCTCCGCCGGCATCGTCGGCATAGCCGTCAGCGCCGATCTCGTCGGCGTACTTCTGAGTCACCGGGGCTCCGCCGATCATGACCTTGACCTGATCACGAACACCAGCTTCCGCGAGAGCATCAACTGTCGTTTTCATCTGCACCATAGTAGTCGTGAGGAGAGCCGAGAGGCCAACCAGGTCGGGTTTGTGCTCCTTCACGGCATCGGCGAACTTCTCGGGAGCCACGTCAACTCCCAGATCGAACACTTCGAAGCCTGCACCTTCTAGCATCATGGCGACCAGGTTCTTGCCGATGTCGTGAAGATCGCCCTTCACCGTGCCGATGATGACGCGGCCGGCCGATACGATCTCGCCTGAAGTGAGGAGGGGCTTCAGAATGGCCAGTCCGCCCTGCATGGCGCGGGCCGCGATGAGCATCTCTGGCACGTAGAATTCGTTGCGGGCGAAGCGGTCGCCAACCTCGGTCATTGCCGGGATGAGCTGCCCGGATATGATGCTGCCGGGTTCCGCGCCCTCTTCGAGGGCTTGCTCGATCAGCTCCTTGACTGCGCCTGCATTCCCTGCGATTGTGCTTTCGTAGATCGCCTTCAGGTCCATGTTCGTCGGTCCCTCCTGGGTATGGTGGTGATGATGGGGTGGGCGTTGCCTCAATGTGCGCGTCGCGCTCGAAGGGGCCACACCTTTCCGCGGGGATTATACACCGGTTCGTCGGTGCCGCAAAATCGCACCAGCTTTGGCTGCGAGAACGATGCGGAAGCAGCCGATGGCTCCCGCCGCTCGGTTGTCCGCGGTGTTGGTGTTCTGGCGGCATTGCTCTCGGCCTGGGTCGGTGTGTCGGATTGCCAGCGCCACTGATAAGAGTGTGAAGAGGGCGTAACACCAGGCGGCGCGGGGTGTTATATCGAGTGACTACGGAACCGTGAGGAGGCTCAAGAGTGAGAGCGTTAGTCATTGTGAACCCAATCGCTGGACGCGGATACGCCACACAGGCACTGCCAAAGATACGCGAGTATCTGACGGAGGATGGTTTGGATTTCGACGTGGTGCTCACTGAAGCGCATGGCCACGCCGTGGATCTGGCCAAGAAGGGCATGGCTGATGGCTATGAGTTGCTCGTAGCCGTCGGCGGAGACGGGACCTCCAATGAGGTCATCAACGGCATGATGTCCGGTTGGAGCGGAGATCCAGTCGGTACGATGAGCGTGATCCCGGTGGGGTCCGGAAACGATTTCTCCGTCGGTATCGGAGCGGCTCAGGAACTCCGCGAGGCATGCCGTCAGGTTGTGAAGGGTGAGCGACACCTGATCGACGTGGGACGCGTGGGGGAGCGGCACTTTGGGAACACGGTGGGCGTGGGATTCGACGCCGTGGTGGGTGTGGTGGCGGCCAAGCACCGCCGTCTGAGGGGGCTGCCTCTGTATCTGGTTGCCGTGCTGCAAACGATCTTGTTCTACTTCAAGGCCCCGACCATCACCCTCGATTGCGACGGCCGGAAGCACACCGAGCCTCTGATCATGGTGTCGATCGGCAACGGTCAGCGGGCCGGCGGTGGCTTCTGGGTGACTCCAGACGCGAAGGTGGACGACGGACTCTTCGACGTGATGCAGGTCAAGGAGATGGGCAGGCTCAGAATGCTCCAGATGGTGCCGCTGTTCATCAAGGGGACTCATATCCACAGGAAAGAGGTCAATGTCGAGCGAGGGAGCCACGTGGTTCTCGAGACTGATGGCGATCTAGTGGCTCACGCCGATGGCGAGCTGGTCTGCGAGCACGAACAGCGCCTGGAGTTCCAGTTGCTCCCCCAGACTCTGTGGGTGCGCACGTAGAACGATGATGAATGAGATACTTCGGCTCGTGGTGGTCGTGACGGCGTGCTATCTTCTCGGTTCGATCCCTTTCGGTGTCGTCTTTGGTCGCGTCCTGAAGGGTGTAGATGTTCGACGGCACGGGAGCACGCACACGGGGGGTCTGAACACCCTGCGAGTAGCAGGGGCTCCGGCTGGGGTACTGGCGGCGCTATGTGATGGGGGCAAGGGGGTGGCTGCGATCCTGCTGGCGCAGGCTTGTGGCCCGGAGTTCTGGTCTGTGCCCCTGGCGAGTCTGGCGGCGGTGGTGGGGCACAACTGGTCGCTATACATCGGCTTCACAGGTGGTCTCGGACTGGCCACACTGGCTGGCTGCGTGATTCTGTTTCGGCCCGAGGCTATCCCTCTGGCTGCGGTCATCTATGGTGTGCTCTATCTCATCCTGGGAAACAGGCCGCGAGCGGCAGCGGGGGCAGTGTTGAGCCTTGGGCCGCTCCTCTGGGCACTTGGAGCGTCTGAGTCGCTGATCGTCCTGGGGATCTTGGCGGGCGGGGCGAGTTTCGTGAAGCACATTCTCGAAATGAGGCGAGGGTATGGAAGTCGTGCCCTGACTACTGGGGGCGCTCCGGGTGACGGGGCGACGTGAGCGCTACGAGCTCGGCGGTGTAGTAGACTCGGCCGTTGGAAGGGGAGGGAGACGGGTGGAAGAGAGTCCCCCTCCCTTTGCTGCGTCTTGGCAGGATGCCTTTGGGCGCGAGTGGACATAACCAGTGCTGGGCTACTGGCGTCCCATCACGACGCGAACCTCGTGGTGCAGCCCGTCGGTGCGTAGCGGGATACGCTGATCTGGTAGTGCCTGCCCATCCACTGATACCTCTCTCACACCTCGGTTTACGCCTTCCGGGTTCTCGACCTTGATGTGATAGTGGGTTTCGCCGTGTCGGTAGGTGATCTCATATGCGGGCCAATCCTTGGGGATGCAGGGGTTCATCGTGAGGTTCTTCGCCGCTCTCCTCAGACCCAGTATGGCTTCCAGCCCTACCCGGTACATCCAACTAGCCGACCCTGTGTACCAGGTCCAGCCGCCCCGTCCGATGTGCGGTGCAACGCCGTAGACGTCCGCCGCGACGACGTATGGCTCCACTCGGTAGCGACCAAGCTTCTCTGGGGTGTCGGAGTGATAGACGGGATTGAGCAATCTGAGCAGACTGGCTGCTCGATCCCCATGGCCAAGTTTGGCGAAGGCCCACACAGTCCATAGCGCTGCATGAGTGTACTGGCCACCGTTCTCTCGTATGCCAGGCACGTAGCCCTTGATGTAGCCGGGATCGCGTACCGACTTGTCGAAAGGTGGGTCGAAGAGCTGTATCAGTTGATCCTCGTCTCGGACCAGTCGTTCGGCAACGGCAGACATGGCCTGCTCGGCGCGTGCCGGATCGGCAGCTCCGGACAACACGGCCCATGACTGAGCGATGGAGTCGATCTGGCACTCATCGCTCTGGGCAGATCCGAGGGGAGTTCCATCGTCGTAGTAGGCCCGGAGATACCACTCACCGTCCCACGCCTCAGCATCCAGCACCTTGCGCAGATGCCCGGCCTGGGCTCGGTAGCGCTCTGCGAGAGGGCGGTTGCCCATGCTCTCGCAGAGTGGCGCGAAGTCGGTCAGCGTGGCGTGAAGAAACCACCCCAGCCACACGCTCTCTCCCCGTCCCTCGATGCCCACTCTGTTCATTCCATCGTTCCAGTCGTGGCTGCCGATCAGCGGTAGCCCGTGGGGTCCGGCGGTGGTTCCTCTTTCCAGGGCCCGACGACAGTGCTCGTACAGGGAGTGAGTGTCCTGAGATGTCTCGAAGTGTCCGTAGCGCTCGAGTTCCCCCTTTTCGAGAGCGTCTCCCACGATGAAGGGGATGCTCTCGGTCAGAATGGACTCGTCACCGGTGGATGTCACGTAGAAGGCGGTCACGAAGGGAAGCCAGAGCAGATCGTCGGAGCAGCGAGTGCGAACACCTCGCCCGGTTGGCGGATGCCACCAGTGCAAGACATCACCCTCCTCGAATTGGTGAGCTGCCGCGTCCAGAATGTGGCTTCTGACCAGGTCCGGCGCGGCATACACCAGTGCCATGACGTCCTGCAACTGGTCGCGGAAACCGAACGCTCCGCTCGACTGGTACAGCGCGGAGCGGCCCCATACTCGGCAGGACAGTGTCTGGTGCAGCAGCCAGCGATTGAGGAGAAGATCGAGGGCTCGGTCGGGAGTTCGGACGGACACTGTGGTCAGGAGTGCATCCCACCGGGTCACGGTCTCCTGCCACGCGGATTCGACGCGAGCGAAGCTCTGATACTCCCTGATCAGCTCCAGCGCATGTTCTCGATCTGAGCCTTGCCCCAGCAGGAACGTGACTTCCTTGGTCTCTCCGGGAGCGAGCCAGAGCAGGATCTGCAGGGCGGCGCAAGGGTCAGAGCCTGAGCGCACGGTACCTGCCAGCCCTACGCGATTCAGAGCAGCGGGATTTCGGACTTCTCCCATGCGCCCCAGGAAGCCCGCTCGATCTGTGGCCAGACCGTGTGGCTGGCGGGTGGCGGCAAGGAAGGCTACACTATCGCCGAAGTCCACGTTGTAGGCGTTCCGGGCCAGGAGTGCGTAGCTGTCGGCGTCGAACTCAGGTACGACGTGCTGCTGCATCGAGGACCTGGATGAGCCCAGAACCCATTCCGCGTAGTAGGTTACGGTGATCCTCCTCGGG
>Ga0180432_10004391_pt1 | contig 19421 bp, 28 predicted proteins | sample SS_ome_10_FD_132414 | JGI IMG/M metagenome (GOLD analysis project Ga0180432, IMG submission 132414) | Hypersaline lake sediment archaeal communities from the Salton Sea, California, USA - SS_1_MS_2 metaG | ecosystem: Environmental > Aquatic > Non-marine Saline and Alkaline > Hypersaline >...
CTCGCCGAGGTACGCGGCAGCTGGCAGGCGGCGATGGCGCTGAACGCCAAGGCGGAGGCGGACCATGGCTAACATCGCAACGCTGCTCGTGAACGTCGGCGTCAAGCTCGATGGGGCGCTGAAGGTCGAGCAGAAGATCAAGCGCCTCCGGCGCACCACGAAGGCGCTGGGTCGGGACGGTGCGGTAGCGACCACGCGGTTTGGCCGGGCCTTCCAACGTATGTCCAGGGTGGTGCGCACGGCAGCGGCGCGCGCGAGGGCGGCCGTCGGGAGGCTGTGGGACCGCATCGGAGGTGCCAAGGGACTGGCGCTGGCCGGAGGGGTCGCGGCGGCTGGCATCTACAAGCTCGTCGACAGCCAGACCGCCGCGATGGACCGCACCAACAAGCTCAGCCGGGCGCTGGGCATCGGCGTCGAGGAGCTCCAGCGGCTGCAGTTCGCCGCGTCGCAGTCTGGAGTGGGGGCCGAGCAGCTGTCGCTCGGCATGCGCACCCTGAACAAGAACCTGCTGGACATCAGTCAGGGTGCCGGGGCGGAAGCGAAGCGCGGCTTCGACGAGCTCGGCTTGTCGCTGGCTGACCTCGACGGTCTGTCCCGCACCCAGCAGCTCGGTCTCATCGGTGACCGGCTCAACAAGATAGGCGACGACGCCAAGCGCGCAGCCCTCGCCGGTCAGATCTTTGGTACCCGGGCCGGCCCCCAGCTCGCCACGCTGCTGGCCGAGGGTAGCGCCGGGATTGCACGGCTGGCGGCGCAGACGCAGGGGGTGTTCTCCCAGGCTGACGCCGACCGGGCGACGGCCTTTCAGGATCGGCTGGGCGAGGTGCGCAACCAGGTCGAGGCCCTGGTGCGAGGGCTGGCCGTCAATCTGCTGCCGACCATCGAGGATCTGATCGTCCGCCTTCAGGACTGGCTTGCGGCCAACGACGAGCTCATCGCCCAGAAGCTCGAGGACGCCATCCACGCCGTCATCGAAGCGGCGAGCACCCTCTACGGCATCCTGGAGACGGTCACCGAGGTCATGCGGGCGCTCGGCATCGACACGAACACCGCGGAGGTTGCGTTCATCGCTCTCGCCTCAGCGGCTGCCGCAAGCATCCACCCGATGGCTGCTCTCATCCCGGTCACCATGAAGCTCGGCGCCGAGCTCGCCAAAATCGCGGTACTGGGTGGGCAAGCGGTCGGCACGATCAGCGGGATCGCTGATCTGACCGCCACCAACGTCCAGAACGCTGCGCTGGCCGGGGAGGCGTCAGCCAAGAAGGAGGCCGCGGTCCTGGCCTTCAAGAAGGAGTGGGGTTGGGGCGGCACAGGCAAGCGCTCGGGCTCAGCTGCACCGTCCGGCGGCGGTGGTCGCCGTAGGGGCGGCGGCGGAGGCGGAGGCGGCGGGGGCCGTTCGCGCCGGGGCCGCGGGCCGGGCCCGCTGTCGTCCCTGTTCTCCGAGGGCAACGAGCTGGTCCAGGATGCCCTCTACCGCATGGCCACGGGCCTGCCACGACGTGGTGGCGTCACCGTGGACGAGGCCATCGAAGCCCTGCTCGCCGGCCGCGGCGGCGGCCACCCGATGATCGAGCGCCTGTCACAGCTGGCGGACCGGTCGCCGGCCACCAAGGACGTCAAGCCCCAGGTGGCCATGGACATCACCATCAACCAGAACTTCCAGAACCAGCAGCGCATCGTGTCGCCTGAGCCTGGCGACGCGGCGAAGCGGTCGGCCGAGGCCATCCGCAACGTGCTGCGAGAGGAGACCGCGAAGGCCGGTCAGGCCATCGCGGGCAACGTGCTCCGATGACGTGGCCGCTCGTACCCAACCCGCTCGGCGGCAACCTCGGCGCGACGACGTGCTCCGTCTTCCGCCTGGACCCGCTCGGGGTGACGGCGCTCGAGCCCATCGCTGACATCGTGCCGGGCCTGAGCCCCCTCCGGGTCACCTTCGACATGGTCGATGGTGAGCAGGCGGTCTACGAGTACGACGTCACCGAGCACGCGATCCAGTCCTTCCTGGACGTCACCAGCAACGTCCGCAAGCGCCTCGAGCAGATCACCATCACCGGGCTGGTCGCCTCCGCTCCACCGCTGCTGCCGATGGGAGCGGCCCCGTCGCCTCCGGAGCTCCGGCTCGACCTCATCCGAGCGGCCAACCTGAAGGCCATCGCCGACTCCCGGTCACCGGTCATGGTGGTGACCCCACGGGTGGGGCTAGCAAAGGCGTTTATCACCCTCATCCAGCAGGGGTGGTCGCCAGCGCAGGGCGACAGCACCGTGGTGAATCTCACGGTGCGCGAAGCTCGCCTCGTCTCACCGCTCACGGGCGACCTCATCGCCCCGGACTATCCGTCGCAGAGCCCTGGAAACAACGCGGCGACCGGGGGAGGGCAGGCGGCCACGACGCCCGTGGGGCAGACGGCGACGCCGTCCGGGACCACCGGGGTGCCGCCCACCGTCGGGGGTGGGTCATGAGCTTGCTCGAGATCGACGTCCAGCCCACGGGTACCGAGACCCACCACGTGCAGACGGTGCAGCTCGATGGCCGGCCGTGGCAGATCACGACCTACACCAACGGGGCCGACGGCCTCTGGTACCTGGACGTCGAGTCCGATACCGGCGACGTGGTGTGTGGCCTGGGGCTGTCGAGTGGGGTGGACCTGCTCTACCCATACCGCCACCTGGACATGCCCGAGGGGCCGCTGTGGGTGCACGACAAGGGGCTGGGCGGCGCTGACCCGGGCCTCGAGGACTTCGCGGCGGGCCGGGCGGCGCTCTTCTACCTCGAGGTGGAGTCATGAGCGTGGCTCCGCTGCTCCACGTCGCCGCGCGGGTCATCATCACGACCGACCCGCCCATGTGGCCCCCCATTCTGGTGGAGAACCTCACCGGCCAGGGGCTGCGCCTCGACTGGCAGGTGGACAAGATGCGCGGCCCCGATCCCGACTCGGTGAGCCTGACCATCTACAACCTCGCCACGGTAAGCCGGGCGCTGCTCTCGGCGGCCTGGGCGGCCTTCGCCCCCACCATCATCTCCCTCTACATCGGCTGGGGTGGGCTGCCCGAGCTCGTCTTCAAGGGCGACGCCTGGCACATGGTGCCGGAACGAGTCGAGGGCACAGACATCATCACGACCATCCAGGCTCGTGATGGTGGGCTGGCGCTGCGCGACACCCCACCCAGTGGCAGCACCGGCTTCAGCCTTGGGGTGCAGCTGGCGGTGGCTCAGATCCTCGGTCAGATGGGGCTCACGCCAAGCTCCACGGCCATGGCGGCCATCGGCCTGGCGGCCGGTGAGAACCCTGTGGCGGCGACCATTCAGCACATCGACGCCGACGAGCCGCGGGAGGCGCTGGACATCCTGCTGGCCAGCGTGGGCCTGGCCTGGGGGATCGCCGACGGGATGTTCGTGGTCTACCGCGGAGGCCTGCGGAACGACGTGCTGCCCGCCATCCTGGCGCCCAAGTCGGGGCTGCTGAACTGGCGGGTCGCCGACGACGGGGGCGTCGAGTTCGAGGCCCTCGCCCAGGCCGGCGTGGTCCCAGGCTGCCAGGTCACCATCAACGGTCCCACCGGTGAGGTCATCGGTGGCGGCCCGCTTCGCATCGACGAGATCCGCTTTGGTGGAAGCACCGAGGGCCTGTCGACAATGACGGGCGTGGCGCGAAAGGTGGTGCTCCTGTGAGAGAGAACCGCGCCGTCGACCCCTTCGACCTGCCGCCGAACCCGCGGCTGTCCGACTTGCTGCGTGCGCTGGGGCGGCAGGTGAAGCTCTCGATCCGGACCCATGTGCCGGCCCGAGTGGTGGCCTACGACCCGGCGACTCAGACCGCCAACGTCCAGGTCGAGCTGCAGCAGGTGGTCCGCTACACCGATCCGCAGCGTCTGCCCGCCGGGGCGGTGCCGTCCGGCACCCCCCCGAACGGCGAAGCCACCCTGCCCCCGACCCAGATCATGAAGGTCCCGGTGGTCTGGCCCAGGACGCTGGCCGGCTACGTCACGTTTCCGCTCGTTTCGGGCGACACCGGAGAGCTCCACATCTCCGACCGGTCCCTCGAGCAGTGGCGCCTGGCCGGTGCGCCAACCGATCCAGGGCTGGCCTTCACCCACGCGCTGAAGGACGCCGTCTTCCACCCGGGACTCCACCCCGACACCCAGCCGATCACCCCCGCGACGGACCTCACCGCAACGGTGGTGGAGGGCACGCTGATCAAACTCGGGCGGCAGGCGACGGCCGACAGCGTGGCGAAGGCCGAGCTGTTCCTCGCCGAGCTTGTCACGGCCATCACGAATGCCGCCACGGCCCCCAACGACGGCGGAGCGACGTTCAAGACGAACCTGCTCACCAACCTGGGCGCGATCACCCCGGCTCAGATCGGCAGCCTGAAGGTGAAGGTGGAGTGATGGATCTCAAGTTCACCGACAACGATGTGGATCTGACCGGGGGCGACCTGAGCTGGGTCGAGGGTGCCGAAGCCGTGCGCCAGGACATCGAGATGACGCTGGGCACCTGGCTCGGTGAGACGCCCTACGACAAGGGCGCCGGGGTGCCCTACCTGCAGGTCATCTTCAAGCGCGGTACGACGCAGGCGGCCATCCGCTTCATCATCGAGCACATCATCCGCGACGTGGACGGCGTCGACGACGTGCTCGAGCTGTCCACCGAGCTCGACCGCCCGACCCGCGTGCTGACCATCACCGGTCGGGCCCGCGTGGGGACGGAGGTCGTGGACTTTGAGACCGAGGTGACGCCATGAGGCTGGACGAAGACGGGCTGACCACGGAGACCCAGGCTGAGATCCGCGAGGACCTCGTCGCGCGGCTCGAGGCGCAGTTCGGCGTGAATGTGAAGACGAAGGCCGCGTCGCAGCTCGGACAGATCATCAACATCCTGACCGAGCTCGACGCTCTCACCCAGCAGCGCGGGCTGGCGGTCTATCGGTCCTTCGACCCGAACGGCGCCACCTACCGCGCCCTCGACGCTCGGCTTGCGCTCACGGGTTCGGTGCGCAAGGGGGCGAAGCGCAGCTCGGTGGAGGGAAAGCTGACGTTCAGCGATCCCCACGATGACGCTCCCAATGGGATGCTGATCAAGAACACCGCCGACGCCTCGCTGTGGGAACTCACCAGCGGCACCATTCCCGGCAACGGGGCCGAGGTGGTCGATGCGACCTTCACCGCCGTGGACACCGGCCCGAAGGAGGCGAATGCCGGCACGACCTGGGAGGTCGTAACTGTCGTGGCGGGGCTGATCTCGTTCACCAACCCGACAGACGATGCAGACATCGGCCGGCTCCGGGAGGCTTGCGGGACAGCGCGCAAGCGTCGGCTCACCGAGCTCTACGCCCAGGGCCAGGGGCCGCTGGCGACCATCCAGGGCGCCGTGTCCAAGGTCGAGGGGGTGGTCAGCGTGCGGGTCTACCACAACCCGTCCACCGATCCGGTCGACTCTGACGGCATTCCCTGGAAGGCCTTCAACGTGGTCGTGGAGACCACCCCGTCCACCCCAACGACGGCGACCAGGGACGCCATCTTCGAGGCTATCTGGGGCGCCATGGGTGCCGGCGGCGAGGCCTACGGCACCGACTACACCGGCACGGTGGTCGACAGCGAGGGGGTGGATCAGCCCGTCGCCTTCGACGTGGTCGACAGTGTGGACATTGTCCTCGAGATCGACCTGGTGACCAGCACGGCTGAGGCCACCGTCACGCCGAACATCACCGACGTGGTGGCGGCGAAGGTCCTCGAGGTTGCCCTGGCGGACCACAAGGTGCCCGGACGCGACGTGCTGGCGCTCGACTACCAGGGCGTTGTCTACGACATGCTCGAGGCGGGCGAAGTCTCCGGGGTCGATGGGGTGACGGTGCGCATGGCCATCGATCCGGCAAGCCCCGCTGCTGTGACCAAGCTCGCGATCAGCATCCGGGAGAAAGCCGACTTCGACTCGTCCCACATCACGGTGGCGGAGGTATGAGCGCGGCACGGATCATCGGTGAGACCTTCGACGCCGAGGTGGCGCTCGGAGTCGCAGGGTCTGGCCTGGGCGACGAGCTCTGCTCATGGGAGGCCAGCACGCCCGACAGCGCCGGCCTGCTCGACCTGCCGGACTGGCTCACCTACCGCTGCGCCACGGCCGAAACGAGCTCGCGGACCGGAGCGGCCACCGTCCGCACTGGTTTCCCCCTCAACGCTCCGCGTGGCTATTCCGAGGACGGGAGCACGTGGGGGCTGCTGCTCGAGCCGGAGGCGAACAACGAGGCCACCGAGCAAGATCTTGGCAACTGGACTCCATCGGGAACGCCTGTCCTTTCCGCGGTGACAACCCCGGCCGGCACTTCGGAAACCTGCAGCGTGCAGGATGACGACGGCGCCGCCGCCGAGTTCGTGGGCGACATCGACCGGCTTTCCGGTGGGACTGGCGACCATACCCTGAGTGGTTGGGTCAAAAACTTGGCGGCCGTCAACGCGGCTCTCAAGACGAAGGAATCCGGGGTCGGCGATCTGGCCGTGATCCAATGGTCTGGGGTCGATGCAGCCTGGGTCCCGAAGTCGGACACGTACACGGGTGCCGCCCCGGCTACCGCCGCCGAGATCTACGCCATGCCGGCGACGACGGCGGCAAACACGGGGACCACGTATTTCTGGGGGATCCAGGTCGAGGCCAGGCTCTATCCGACAAGCTTCATGGGCGCGGACGGTGTCACGTTCGTCCGGTCGGCTGGCAAGCTCACGGCGCCGAGCTCCCAGGTCACCATGGGGGGACACTTCGACGTCGAGTTCGTCCTTGCCCCCGAGTTCGCCAACGATGAGCCAGCCGGCGACTGCGTCTTGCTCTACATCGACGCCGATAGCTCGGTCTTCTACCGGGCGTCGGATGACAAGGTCTGCCTGAAGCTCGGCGGCTCGGTAGTGGCCTCGAGCTCGGCGCTGACCTTTGCGCGCGGCGCTGTGCTCACCATTCGAGCCCAGCACCGGCCAGACAAGGCGGCGGTCACGGTCTCGGGGGCAGCCTCCGGCAACGGCACGACCACGCAGGACGCGGTGGCCCCCCTCGAGATCCCCGCCACGGTGGTGGTCTGCGGCGATGCCGACGGGGTGACCGAGGGCCTGGTCCTGCGCAGCGTGACGGTCTACCAGGCCATCGACGGGCTGCTGCGGCTGCCCGGGTGGATGCGGGCCCACCCTGTGTCGGTGGAGCGCGGCTCGGTGCACGCCCTGCAGGTCTGGGCCGACCAGCGCGTGGCCGTCGCGGCCGAGGCCATCGCCCCCGACGGCTGGCTTCACGTGACCATGAAGTGGCGGCCTCCGCACGACGTCAACACCAGCGCGACTCTGCTCGATCTCGGCGACGGCGTGCTGACCTACGACCACACCAGCCGGACGATCAAGTGGACTGTGGATGATGGGATTGTGGCTTCCCAGGAGCTCGAAAGCGGGGCGGTCGCGTTCAATGCCTACGACACGCTGGTTATCGAGCTCGAGCACAGTGCGCGGCGGCTGCGGATGGTGGTGGACGGAGCAGCGGTGGCAGACGAACCGCTTCCGGCGCTGGTGCTGCCCAGCGAGGGCTACGTGCTCAGCGTCATCGGCGGTGCCGCGGTCGACGGTGAGCTCGTGTCCTTCGTGCCGCACCTGCAGACCTTCGCCGAGCTCGCCAATGACCGGACCCTGGTTCAGATGGGGGACGACTTCCGGACGCTGGTTCAGGAACTGGTCCAGGACCGGGCCCGCACCTACGACGCGCTGGGAGGCATCAAGGCGGCCTTCGACGTCGAGCATGCCGTGGGCACCCAGCTCGACATGATCGGCTCGGTTGTGGGGCTGCCGCGCGAGGGCTTCACCGATGCTCGCTACAGCGTTTTTCTCGCCATCCAGATCGAGCTGCTGCTCGCCGCGGCGCGTGAGGACGACGAGTGGACGGGCACCTGTGAGAACATCCTGCGAATCCTGCGGCGCTTCGTCGGCGCGGGGGCTCCCACCATCACCCTGCGCAACGCGCCCCCGTACTCCTACGCCGTCACCATCGAGGACCTTGACCTCGACGAGGCCTGGTTGCTCGTCCGGTTCCTCCGGACAGCGAGCTACGCCGGGGTCACGGGCCTCATCGTCATCCCTGTCGAGGACGACTCGCTCTGGGACTCCGACTCCGTCGCGGTGTCTGGCGCTGGGATTTGGGATTCCGACTCCGTTGCGGTGACTGACCCCATGTACTGGGGCACCGTCGCCACCACTCTCTGAGGACTGCACCATGGCCAAACCAGCAACCGAACCGACCTGGGCAACCGATGCCAACTTCTCGAGTGGGCCGGCCTCGGGCCAGCCCACCAAGGTGACGCCGGCGGGCGCTCCCAACGTCGCGCAGGGGTTCGTCCCTGGCGAGGGGGCCGCGGGCGAGTTCGTCAACTGGATCCTGAATCTCGTCTGCTCCTGGATCGGCTGGGTCGCTGATGGCAGCTCCGCCGGCGCCGCAGATGCCCACCTGGTCGAGACCGACTCCAACGGCGAGACCAAGGTGAGAGGGATCCGGACGCTCGACGGTGCCGGCAGCTACATCGAGGTTTCGGGCACTACGGGCGTGCAGTACCGGCAGGGCTCGGTGCCGGACGCCAACACCAACATCGAGGGGGTGGCGGCCGACTCCCACTGGTGCACCACACCGACGGCCCAGCGGGACCACTACCTGCTCGAGGCCAGCGCCGCGAACACGCTGGTCGACGGGCAGCGGTGCATCGTCCAGCGGCCCCTGACCGGAAACTTCGCCATCATCATCCACCGCGAGGGGGTGGGCGGCGCCATGGTCACCCTTCCAGCGCTGACGGCCTGCAGCTGCATGTTCGAGGTGCGCAGCGGCAGGTGGCGGCCCATCCTGCCAAGCCTCGGCTGCACCATGGGGAGCGACGCGTGACCCCTGAACTCAGCGCCGCCATCAGCATTCTCGCCCTCGCGGTGGCAGGGCTGCTTGCCTTCGTCATGAAGCGCGCCATGAAGAACGGCAAGAGCACCCCGCCGCCGGTGCCGGCGCCCCCGGCTCCCCCGGCGCTGCCGTCTGGCCCAGGGCCGGACGACTCCGCCCGCTTCACCATCGATCCGATGGAGCGGTTCTCGGACCGCTTCGCGCGGCTCGACGAGGAGATCCGCAAGCTGAACGAGCGCCTCGACCGCCGCGAGCAGGCCGAGCAGCGCTTGACCGACCAAATCGAGACCCTGGCCAGGACCGTCGCCACGCTGGTCGAGCGCACCGAGTGGCTGGTCCGGGAGATGCGCGCCGAAAGGAAAGTCACCCCATGAACAACGAGCTCGAGACCATCATCACCCTCATCATGAGCCACCAGTGGCTGACCCTGTCCGTGGTGCTCATCGGCCTCACGGTCCGCCTGCTGAAGACCGAGCGAGCGCAGCAGTGGCTCACCCCCATCCCGCCGCGCTACCGCCCGCTGGTCGCCGTCGGCCTGGGCATCGTCTCGGGGATCCTCGAGGCCATCGCGGCCGGCACGCCGTGGCTCGAGGCGCTGCTGCGCGGGCTGCTCGCTGCGGTGGTCGCCATGGCGGGGCACGACTTCATCATCGAGGGCCTGCTCGGCGGTCGTGAGGGGAGGGCGAAGTCATGAGCTACCTCCCCGGCTGGGTCGCGCTGCTGGTGGGGCTGGCGCTGCTGGTCACCGGCTGCAGTCGCCCTCTTGCAACGGCCACGGCGACGGCCAACGCCGCGGCCCACTCCCTCAAGGCCACCCAGGAGGCGCTTGCCGAGCGGTACCGTGAGGACCAGCTCGCGGCGGCTGGGCGGGTCCAGGGGGACCGGTCCGATCCCTCCGTCAAGGCCGAGCAACGCGACCGCGTGAGGGCCGTCCGGGTCAAGTACAGACCGCTGTGGGACGCCTACGCCATCGCCTACGAGGCCTGGCTCGAGGCGGTGGTGGCCATCCAGATCGCCGAGCAGATTGACGGGGCCGACAGTGGCCTCGAGATGGTCGGCGTCATCGAGGCCGTGCGGCAGCTGGTGCGCTCACAGCGCCGGCTGGTGACCATGTTCGCGGAGGTGCAGACCGATGGATCCCAGTAGCGTCATGTTCGTCCTCGAGGAGCTCGCCAAGTTCGCCGCAGGCTACAGCGGCCGGGCCGTCGAGGTGGCCGAGCGTTTCCGCGAGGACTTCGCGGCCAAGCACCCTGAGCTCATCGAGCCAGGGGACAGCGAGGCGCCGACGCCCCGGCCCGACGTCACCGTCGACGCCGAGATCGACGCGCTCATCGACCGGGGCGAGGCGTGAGCCTGCACCTGGTCATCCTGGTCCACGCCGATCCGTCGGTGGCCCCTCGCTACCTCCGGAGCCTCGAGGACAAGCTCGACGAGCCGGTCGACCTGGTGCTGGTCAACGCCGGCGGCTTCTCGAGCGCCTACGTCCGGTTGGCGGAGAAGCTCCGCCGGCTGGCCAAGCAGAGCTCCAACCGCTGCGCGCTGCTCGCCGAGCTCGTGCGCTACGCCGGCGCCCCCCGGACCCTCGAGGGATACGAGACGGTCACGCTGGCGTCGTTCTCGGCCGGCTACGCGCTGGTCCGGGCCGTCCTCGCCGACGCACCGAGCTCCGAGCGACTTGACGGCGTGGTGGCCATCGACAGCTGGCACGCGGGCCTCGAGGCCGACGGCACCGCCCGGGACAGCCAGCTCGGCGGGCTGGTCCGGTTCGGGCTGCTGGCGAAGGAGGGCCCCCGAGTCTGCTGGTTGGCCCACACCGACGTGCGTACGCCTCAGACAGGGCCGGTCGCGTTCGCCTCCACGTCTCAGGTCGCCACCGAGGTCCGACGCCTCACAGGCCTTCCTGGGGCCGGCGAGGACGTGTCTGCCGGAGGCCTCCGGGTCCGGGCCGAGGACCGGTACCGCTCCGACCACGACGAGCACGTGGCGGCCCTGACCGAGTGGGGAGCGCCCTGGCTCGCCGATGCGGCGGTGGAGCTCCTGGACCGCCGTGAGCGGCTTGGTGTCCCGGTGGACGACGAGCCCCCGCCTACACAGCCTGGGGTGCCCCTTGGGGTGCGGGCCCTCAAGCTGAGCCAGGCCGAGCAGGCCGCAGGCGTGAAAGAGGTCCCCGGAGGGGAGCACCACCCGCGCATCCTGGAGTACCTCGCTGGCTGCATGAGGGACGGCGAGAACATCGGCCGCTACCTCAAGACGGACGAGACCCACTGGTGTGCCGCGGCGGCCTCCTGGGCGGCCTTCAGCGCCGCCGTGGAGGGGGAGATGGTGCCCCACGGCTGGCGGGCCGGGGTCATCGAGCTCTGGCTCGACGCGCTGGCCAACGGGGCGGCGCGGGGGGCGTCCCGTATTCGGCGGGGCGAGTACGTCCTGCAGGTGGGCGACCTGGCCATCCTGACACGGGGCGGCCCGGCCTTCGGGGAGGGGAGGGATGCGTTCCGGCGGACCAACGGGCAAGGGCACGCTGCACGGGTGGCCGTGGTCCCCGGGGACGACTACCGGACCCTCGACGCCAACGTGGGCGACCAGTGGAGCGACGTCGACCGGCACATCGGCGATCTGTCCTTCGTGGGCGCGGTGTCGTATCCGCAGCTCGAGCCCGAAGTGCTGGTCCCGACCGACGACGAGCTCGAGGGGTTCGTGGCCCTCGAGGCGGCGAGATTGATGGGCGTGTCCGACTCGGTCATGCGCGGGGAGCACGGGCTCGACTGGGCGATGGGGGAGTTGGCGGGGGGATCCGGCGCTGGCCACCAAGTGGCCACCAGCCCACCCAACCTCGCGACATCACTCACCAGCGCCGACGATTCCTAAACCATTGGTCGGCCGTTCGACTCGGCCCGGGGGCGCTGCGGAATCACTCGTTTTTTGTACTGGGTGCGTCGTCCAGTGGTGTCCGCTTGGTGTCCGCAACCAGCCCGTGGATCGCATCCGGCGCCAAGTGGGCGTAGCGCTCAGTCGTGACGATCGATCGGTGGCCCAGCATTTGGCGCACGTCCTCGAGGCGCCAGGCCGTTCGGGTCCAGCTGCCCATCACGAGATGCGAAGCGCAGGTGTGGCGGAGGTCGTGAAAACGGACTCTTCTGGTGATGCCGGCGCGCGCCAGCGCGGCCTGCAGGCCGGCCGTGTAGCCCTCGGCGTGGCAGCCACCACCGTCAGCCGGCCACACCAAAGCGTGGGCCACACCGGGCTTCTCCTTCTTCCACGCCTTCAGGGCGACGAGAGCCTGGCCCAGCAACGGCACGCGGCGCACCCGACCTCCTTTGGTCGGCCCGCGGTAGCTGTGGCGCACGACGAGCTCGGGGCGCTTGCCCTTCAAGATCACGTCGCCCCACCGCAGCCCCCACAGCTCCCCGGCGCGCAGGCCGGTATAGATGGCCACGGTGAAGATGGTGCGCTGGGCCGGCGTGAGCTTGGCGAGCAGTGCGGCGATCTCGTCCTCGTCGAGGTAGGTCCAGCCCTCCTCGGTGGTCGGCACCCGCGGCACCCTCACGCCGTCGGCCGGGTTGGACGGGATGTGTCCCTCGTCCGCCGCGTCCGAAAGGCAGCGACGCAGTAGCACGAGGGCGTTGCTCACGCTCTGGCGGGCCAGGCGGCGCTTCGGAGTGGTCTTGTGCTTGTGCCCCGGTTTCGCCGTGGAGCGCAGCAGCGACCGCACCCAGCGCACGACGTCAGTCCGCTTGATGCTGTGCATGGGCCAGAGGGCGAAGGGGGCGGTGGCCACGCGGGACGTCCAGACCGATCTGGTGGACCGTATCGAGCGGTGCAGCTTGTCGGTCTCACGCTGGTTCAGCCAGCGCTCCCCCCAGCCGGCGAGCGTGAGGGCGAAGCCGTCGTCCCCGATCTGCTCGATGGCAGCATCGAGGACGGCCTCGGCTTCTTCCTTGGTGTCGTAGATGCCAAGGGAGCGGCGTTTGCCCTGCACCGTGAGGCGCACACGATGGCGAATCCGCCCATCGCGGTCGTGGTGCTCGGTGACTGAGCCGCGCTGTCTCATCGCTCTGCTGCAGGGTACATGCCGGCCTTGCGTAGGGCACTGGCGGCGCGGGCGTGGTCGGCTGGGCGTGGGCGGCGGCGCTGCGGACGGGGCTGCTCCGCCGGCGGGTCGAGCTCGTCAGCGAGCTTGAGCAGGTCTCGGGCGCGCTGGCGCAGCTGTTCGGCGATGCGGCGGAGGTTCACAGCACCGTCACCCTTCCTCGAGGCCCAGGCCCCCAGACAAACCACGCGTAGTCGCACGAGTCGGTGCCCTTGCCGGTGAACGACGGCCGCCTGCTCAGCACGTAGACGTCGGCCGGGTTGTCCTGCCACCAGCCGCGGCGCTTCTGGCCAGCGAGGAATGGCAGGCGGAGCAGGGCGGCCACGAAGCCGTCGTTGAGTTGGACGAGCCGCATCGCGTGGTCGACAAACTCCTTCGCTAGCTTGTAGGGCGGATTCATGATGACGGCCCGGACGTTGCGGTCGGAGTAGGCGAGGAAGTCCGCCTCGACGATGCGGTGCCCTTTCGCTATGGCCAACTGGGCGCGAGCGTGAGCGAGTTCCACTCCAATCACCGGCGCGTGCCCGAGTGCTTCGAGGATCGCTCCCTCGCCGCAGCCAGCATCAATCACGAGCCCATCGAATCGAGGCAGCACGAGGCGCAACGCATCGACGCACCAGCTCGGGGTGGCGTAGTGGTCGTCTGGGTGGCGAGTTGAGCCTCGGTTGGTGGAGCTCATCCCGTGAGTTCCTCGAGCCGCTGCCGCACGAAGGCAGGATCGGCCGTGCCGCACAGGGTGGCTTGGAGCAAGGCGATTGCCTCGAAGAGGTAGTCTGGTTCCTGCTCGGCTGGTTCGACGCGGCAGAGGAGCTCGTCGAGCAGGAGGAGCACGTCACGGAGGAATGCACCATTTGCGGTGCCGGGCTTCACTTCTTCCACGGCTTCACCTCCACCCGCCCGAAGGCATCGACGAAGACCGCGTTTCGCGGGTCCTCAGCCCTCGCCTCGAGGCAGACCAGGTCGAGCACCGGTTGTGCTGGCATGCGCAGCACGATCACCGGCACGCTAGAAGGGGATGTCGTCGTCATCGTCGCGACCTCCACCGTTGCTCGCTGGCTTCTCTTCCTTCTTCGCCCCCCCGCACAGCTCGACTTCGCGGGCGACGATCTCTGTGCGCCAGTGCTTGGTGCCGTCCTTCTCAAAGTTCGACGTGCGGAGCACACCCTCGACGAGCACCTTGGAGCCCTTGCAGAGGATCTTCCCTAACCCCTCGGCCCGTTTGCCCCACACTACGCAGTTGTGCCACTCGGTGTGGTCCTCCCAGTCGTCGCTGCCGGGCTTCTTCCGCCGCTCGTTCGATGCGAGGCGCAGGTTGAGGACGGCCGTGCCGCCCTGGGTGTACCGAAGCTCGGGATCGCTCCCGAGGTTGCCGCTGACAAGTGCTCTATTCACTCTCGTTCTCCTTCTTTGGTGCGATCTCGCTGAACGTCACGAAGCTCGACTCCCGAACGCACCCGAGCTTGTCGAGCTCGGCCATGAGCTCGCGCTCGATGGCGGCCGCCTTGCCCTTCGGCGCCGAGGCCTTCACCGAGCGTTTCAGCCCGGCCCGGGTGACCGACTGCTCGATGGCATCGGCTGCGCCGTACTTGCTGAGGACAAGGACCCCTGGTGGAGTGAGGTCGATCGACTTGCGGGTCTTCTCGACCTTCGCGTAGACCTTGCCGTTGCTCAGCGGGATCGGAGTGTGCTCGGCGAAGGCCTTCAGTGCTTCCTTGATGGCCTTGACGGCGTCCTCGACGGCGCCCAGCCGGTCGTAGACGTAGGCGGCGTGCTCCACCGAGGCGAGATCGACGGTCAGCGGATGGGCGAGCTCGCTGGCTCCCTGCACAGCTTCAATGGCCTTGGCCGTCGCTGGGCAGCAGCTGACGATGGGGCAGTAGCACTCCGAGCACCACCGGCCGGGGACAGGGACTGCCACGTCGTCGAGGCTGCTGACGACCAGGGCGAGCTCGGCCGCGACCTCGTCGAGGTCGAACACGTCGAGGGTGCCCTCCACGATGTGGACGCCGTGCTCGTCGACTTGGGCGAGCTCGACGGTGACCTCGTCAGCGCCGTAGGTGCGCGCAGCCGCCAGGGCCAGCGCTCGCACCTGAGCGTCCTCGCCGGGCTGGGCACCGACACGATAGCGACCAGTCTTCCAGTCGCGCACCACCAGCCGCCCATCGGCGGTGAGGCGCACGAGGTCGGGGGTGCCGACTAGCTCGGTTGGCGTGCGCTGGCTGTAGTCGCGGGCGTGCGATCGAGGAAGCTCCCGGGCCGTCCGCTGGCGCTGGTCGTAGGCCAGGGCGACCTCGGCTTTGCGCCACTGATCAGTGGCCGCTTCTTCCTCGAGCAGGACAGCAAGGTGAAAGGCCGCGTGCCCCAGGCGGCGGCGATCGGCATCGGCCAGGCCGTTCTGGTCCGCGATGACATCGACCGGTGCGTCACCGAAGACGGCGATGCACTCGGCCGCCTGGCTGACCGCAGTCCCGAAGGTGGCGAATACCGACGAGGGTAGCTTCGGCCACTTGGTGAATGACGTCCACGGGTAGGCGCACCGGTGCGCAAGGTCGAGCTTGGAGAAGGTGGGATAGAAGGTCATCAAACGAGCCCTTTCTGCTCAGCGATCCAGCGGCTCACGATGAGCGTGCCAGTGTGGCCGAGGCCGTAGACCTCGCTGTCGTCGTGGATCTGCGACTGCGGGATCCAGACCTGCTCGCCCTCGACGTCGACGAGGATCGCCCTGCTGGTCGCTGCGGTGCAGGCGACGTCCTGCAGTTCGACGCGGTCGACGTGGTTCACGACCGGCCCTCCGCTTTGGCCAGGGCGGCCTGCACGTCACGCTCCAGCTCGATGAGGCACTCGTCGAGCGGTATCCCCCCGTTGGCCTGTATGGTCTCGATGAATGCAAGCGTGTCGAGCGCGCATTCGTAAAGTTCCGGTGCCGCGCTGACGAGCTGCATGTTGGCGGTGAGCTCGTCGGGCGGGAGCCCTGGCTCTTGTCGGATCTTCCCGTGCAGACCTACGTTGACGCTCCGTCCCCCGCGGGCGAGCGCCCATGATCCCTCGGTGTGTTTCACGCCGCTTCTCGCTGTTGCAGCACATCGCGGCGCGTCCGGTACGCCATCTTCAGGCGGTCCTTCTCCGCGTTGGGAAGGGCGAGCTTGGCGATCTGAGCGCCGATGGCTCCGAGGTCACCCATCGCCGACGCCGCAGCGATAGCCCGCTCGAACTCGTCGGCCAGCTGCACCGACCCTGGATCGCTCGGCGCCTCTTGGTCCTTCGGCTGCGCCTGGCTGCGTCGCTGGGCTGCAGCGCCGTCGTCGTCCTCGGGAGCGATGCCGAGCAGCGCGGTCTCCGCGTAGCGGCGCGCGTAGGTGAGGGCCGAGCCGTAGTCCTGCGGCCCGCAGTGCTCCGGCGCCAGGATGGGGACCTCGACGATCATCCACTGTCCCGACTCGTGGAGCAGCGTCGCGTGGAGCTTGCGCCCCTTCGGTCGATGCACGATACACAGCCCGTTGTCGGCGAGGGCCTTGCGGCTCGCTTCGCGCACCGCAGCCAGATCGGCGTAGCTGTACTGATAGCCTGGGCCGGTCTTGGTTTTGACCTTGGCGGTGTGCTCTTTGATCACTGGCCCCACCGCGCCCTGGGCCTTGCACAGCGCCGCGGCCAGCTTGTCGATCTCGACCGACGCATCGGCCAGGACGAGGGTCACCTCGCCCGTCTCGGGGTTCGTCATGTCGCTCACTGTTCACCTCTTGCAATCGTGAAGTCGTCTTCGGTCACGTGGATCGGGGGTCGAAAGGCCGCCTGCACCATCGCCTCGATCGCCTCGGGGTCGGTCACCCCAGCGCGCTCGGCGATGTCACCAAGCAGCCCGAGAAAGCCCTGCAGCGCGTTGCGAGCGATGTGCTCAGCTTCGCCTCGGGGCACGCCGTAGCGGGCGGCAGCAGCGACCATGGCGGTGACGAGGGGGTCGGTGAGGGAGGGCATGAACAGCAAACTACACAGTGAATAGCAAACTGTCAACGATGTGTGATGGCTTTTGTGTGACAGTCACCTACATCATCGGGCCCCCCAGGGCTTTTGGCGGCTCGCTTTGGGGATTCCGCACCTGCCCCCGGCCGCGCCGCTCACGTACACTCGACGGCACGATGTTCGACGATGACGCGCGCGCCGACGTCGAGGGGGATGCCGACCTCATCTATCGCCTGGCCCACGGCGACCCCGACGACGTGCTCAGCCCGAGGGTGCTCTGCGAGCAGCTGCTGGATACGCGGCCGCGGTACGCGCCGATCGCGCAGGAGGCCACCATCGCACGCGTCGGCAACGAGTGGCGCGTGTACGTCGCCCGGGGCACGTCACCAGCTCGAGCACGCTGGCTCGTCGGCCACGAGCTCGCGGAGTGGTGGTACCAGCAGCGCGGCTACCGCGGCGAGGACCTCGAGGCCCGCTGCGACGCTCTCGGCGCAGCCCTGGTGCTGCCCCGGCGAGTGCTGCAGGCCGCTCGACGCCAGCACGGCGACGACGTGCATGCCATCGCCAGGGCCCTACGCGTGACACAGTCGCTGGCGCTGCTCCGCGTCGGCGAGGTGACCGGGACGCCGTCGGCCGTCATCCGGCAGGCCGGCGCCATCGTGCGCGGCGAGGCCTACGTCTGGCCGGTGCCGCTGATGCTGACGGCGCCCGACGATCACCCAGGGATAAGGAAGGTCGAGATCGACGACGAGCCGACGCGGAAGGGGCTGGTGGCGGGCTGAACCGACCGCGCATGCTAGGATAAGGCTGTGGAAGACCTCAACGGACAGATTGTCGATGCCTACTGCGACGCACTCTTGAACGAGGCCTACTACCGCAAGCTAGCGGCGAAAGCCGCATGGTGGGATCGACTGATCCGCATCTTCGTGGGCATCTGCTCGGCCAGCGCCGTACTCACGCTCTTGGCCAAACTCGAGCCAACCATCGCGGGTGTGCTGACAGCAGCGACCGCCATCGCCTCTGCGGTTGGGTTGGTGATGCGTCTGGACGCGCGCGCTCGCAAGCTCGAAGCCTTGGCCGCGGAGTGGACTGGCGTGACAGGCCGTGTCAAGTTGCTCGATCTCGAGAGTGGCGTGGCCGAGACGGCCCGGCGTCAGCGGCTCTTGAAGATCGTCGAGGAGTCAGAGTTACTGCAGGCGCGCGACACCGAAGACCAACGAGACGCCCTCGTGAAGCGGCTCGAGGTCCAGGTGCGAGAGCAACTGTCGAACAGGCTGGCTCCGCCAGCGTTGCCAGAGGCATCTCAATAGTGGCCACACGCAGGGAGGGCACGAAGACCGGAAGGTCGTCGGAGAGGCCACGCAAGAAGGTCGCTGCAGGCAAACGTCCCCGCAAAGATGCGGTCAGGCCCACGCGGCCCTGGCGTGACGACGAGTCGACTCCACCACCTCCACCCCCCCCAAGAAGGACGCCGGCGGGGACAAGGAGTAGCTTCCTATCACCCCACCGGTGGAGCCTGCACCGCCGGCGGCGGTGGTGCTGCGGCCGCCTTGAGTTCCAGCTTACCGATGACCTCAAGCGCGGCGATGCTGACCGCCAAGCCAACCACCGCTATGGCGGCGATGAGGAAACTGATCCCGGCTTCGATCTCATGCAAGGCTGACTGGGCGCTGGCAATCAACAAGATCCCCAGGCCTAGGCCAGCGAGAAAGAGCATAACGCTCGCCACTGCCGTCAGATTGAGCACAGTCTTCATGGCAACCTCCCCTTCGCTACTGTTGTCCGTGCGGCAGGCTGCCGCGTCAACAGGGCGATCTCCCGACCACCCGTTCCGAATCCCCTAGTCGAACGCCTCTCGCTCCGCCTCGGTCGATTCATCGTTGATAGCGGCAAGTTGCCGATCGGCGTCTCGGCTCTGCCGCACGAGCCTCATCAGCTCGTCCCACCAGAACTTCTCGCCCGGGTCCTCGCTGGACTTGTGGGCCTTCGTCGCCAGCCCCTCGATGGCGGCCTCGTCGATGCCCTTCTTGCGCGCCATGGCGATGACCACGGCGCGCGATGGGTAGCGGTCCTCGACCTCGACCCAACGGGCTGGCTGCTCGTCGGCACCAGCGTCCTCGTCGCCGGCAAGCCACGCCGCTGAGACGCCGGCTGCCTCCGCCAGTTGTGAGATGGTCGCAAACCCGGGATTCGTGATCGCACCCCGGACAAGCTGACTCACCATCGATGGCGACAAGCCAGCCTTCAGGCTCCACGCCCGTTTCGACAGGCCGCACTTCTTGCGCGCCGTTTCGAGGCGTTCAGGCAACGTTCCCACAGCATCGATAGTGCCGAATGAACAGTGCCCTGTCATGGCTGCACGCTATACGTCGCTTGACAGCGGAATATCCACTGTGTAGTTTGGTGTACATGAGACCTTCGAGCACGCTGAGCCAGAGGCTCACCTACGCGCGGAAGCTGCGCAAGCTGAGCCGCCGC
>Ga0180432_10004392_pt1 | contig 19408 bp, 29 predicted proteins | sample SS_ome_10_FD_132414 | JGI IMG/M metagenome (GOLD analysis project Ga0180432, IMG submission 132414) | Hypersaline lake sediment archaeal communities from the Salton Sea, California, USA - SS_1_MS_2 metaG | ecosystem: Environmental > Aquatic > Non-marine Saline and Alkaline > Hypersaline >...
ACCTCTTTTGCAATTTCATTTACTCTTGGCAAAGGATGCATTACTTTCATGTTCGGACGAACATTTTTTAGCATCGCAGTATTTAACATATAAATGTTTTTCACTTTTTGATATTCGTTTTCATCTGCAAATCGTTCTCTCTGTATTCTTGTCATGTATAATATATCAACATCATTAATAACATCTGTAATTTTATCACACTCTGTGTAATTGCCAACCTCTTCTAAGACATGATCTGGCATCTTTAAGATTGATGGAGATACAAGAAATATTTTGCAGTTAAACATGCTCAATGCCTGTGCCAGAGAGTGAACAGTTCTGCCGTATTTCAAGTCTCCCACCAAAGCAACATTAAGATTAAACAAGCTTCCATGTATTTGTTTTATTGTATAAAGATCAAGCAGTGTCTGCGTAGGGTGCTGGTTCTTGCCGTCTCCTGCATTTATTACAGGTATTTTTGCAACTTCTGAGGCTAGTTTTGCTGCTCCATCTTTTGTATGCCTCATCACAATCAAATCTGCATATCCGTCATACATTTTGATTGTATCATGCAGAGATTCTCCTTTTTTGCCAGACGTTGCACTCCCAGTATCAAAACCAATTATATTTCCCCCTAATCGAGATATTGCAGTCTTAAAGCTGTCTCTAGTTCTAGTGCTAGGCTCATAGAACAAACAGGCTATAACTTTCCCTCTTAATATCTCTAATTTTTTATCTGCAGTTAACTTATCTAAGTCTTCTGCTTTTTGAAGAATTTCGTTTATTTCATCAACACTGAATTCATTTATAGTAATTATGTCTTTCTTATCCATCAATAAATATACAAAACAGTGCTAGTTTAAATATATTTGTAGTTTCTTTTTAGACACAGTAGAAGGTATATTTTCAAGAACACACGTTACTTCTTTTGATACACAAAAACTTCTCCATATTTTATGCAAAATTGAAAACTGCCTCTTCGCAGCATCTCAAATGCAGCTTTCTCAATTATGTGATTCTCCTGCATTATACTCTCAACTGTTGCTCTAATTTCAGGGGTTACATGCTCTTGATAATCTTCAAAAGTGTGAATTTCCTCAAAAAAACCAGATGGGTCGTCATCAAACCAGGTTCTGCCAGCATCAGACCAATATCCCTCTGTTTCTTTTCTTGTTGCGCCAATCAAGACACAATGTTTTTCAGCTTTTTTTTTCAAGTTGTATCGATTATTTCCAATCACATATCCGCCTTTTACAAGCATCTCTATCGGCCTGTCAAGTTCTGCAGGACTATTATGAACATAAACAACATCAAACTCCCCTAAATCAGACATATCCTCAACTTTACAATCTATTGCATTTAATCCATTTTCGCTCAACATAGACATCAAGGGTTTGCGTTGATCTACAAAAGTTATGTTTTCTGCAGGCCAGATTTTTGCAGGAGTCATGTCATCGCCAGAACAAGCATATAAAACTCTTGGAGAACCTAATTGCAATGCTTCCTCTATCCTCCTCAAGCTCTCGACAATTTCAGGATATTCCGCTGTGTATATTCTCAAAAAATTATCAATAAGTTTTGCATTAAGCCCCATAAATTAAACTAGATAAACTCAATATTTAAAGTTAAGTAAGAATTAAAAAAATAAAAATTTAAAGACCATAATGTTCTCTAACACTAGAATATGTAAATTTCTTCGGCATTGCAACTTTTGCCATCCGTACACTCTGCGTTATAGCAGTATATATGTTAGAAACTTCCCCTTCAGATATTGTGCGAGGATTTGCTCTCTCTATTACCTGAATCTCAAATGCAACTCCGCCTGGCAATAAATCTCCTAACTCAAATTCATCAATTACAGAAACTCTTGAAACAGGTTTTGTTTCCACCGAATTATCGCTCATAAAAAACACCCCTCTGTTTTGATATATCTAACAATTCATAAATGATATTTAAACCTTTGTAATTGTGGTATGTGCATAGCACCTGGCGAAGTTCTCTAGTATACACCCTAATTAAAACAAATCTAAACAACAATCATCAACAGAAGTTAAACGTAGCGTGCTATGCACATACTAATCCCATCAAAGTTACTTAAACACCTAAAATTAAGGCAGTTCCTTTCCCTACAAAATACGTAAGTATAATCACTAATACCATAATCAATACGTGTTCTAGAATCACTTTATGTGGTGCTACTTTTGTTTTTTTAGCCAAATGATAGCTATATGCAGTTATTAATAGCACACCCCAAGTTATACAAATTATTAAAGCAGTTTGAATCTCAAGTAATAAAAAGGGTATCACAAAAGTGAGTGCAAAAGCAAATTTAAAGAAAAAGGTAGACATTGTTGCATCCCATATCTGCGCAGCAGTCCTTCTATAAGTTGATTCTTCAGAAATATGCATTCCAAGGGCATCTGAGCAAGCATCTGCTATTGCAATAGCAATTATTCCAGATATTACCACAAACTTTGATCCAGTACTTGCATCAAGACCTACAATTAATCCTAATGTAGTTATCACTCCAGACGTTAGTCCGAATCCTAATCCTTTTCTGAATTGAGTGTTCATTGGGCTAATTTATCTTTTGGAGAGATACATCCAGAATTTAGGCAAGCTTTTATCTCTAATTCGATTTTATCGCCAAGCGATTTGCTAAATCCTACCATCCTTTTTTCTCCAATGAATATTGTTGGAACTCCGCCGCTTTTCTTGCCATATGCTTGAGCTACCTCCTCAAAAAATGCTCTATTAGATGCGTTTTTGTAAACTTCATACTGCTCAACACGCAAATCAGGGTAATTTAATTTAATTTTCTCAAACCAGGCATTCATGCTTTTACAGTGTGGACATGTTGCGCCATAAAATTCATAGATAACAACTTCTTTAACACCATTATCTTCTTCTATTTCTTCAACAACATCTGAAACTGTTGTGTTTGTACAACCTGCCAAAAATATTGCAACCAACAACATTATACTCACTAGTACACCTATTTTTTTCATAAAGAGAATATTTCTTGTTCTAATATTTAAGCTTTATCATACATATCCTAGCCAGATTGATATTAGCATGCAAATACCTAGCAATAATATTATCAAACCTGCAATCAAATGAAGCAGTTTCAGTTTGCTTTTTCTCCATTCTTCTGCTTTTTTTGTTGTTGTAAAGCCATAATATACTGCATACGTTATCAACAGCATAGGCATTACAAAAATTAAGTTATACAAAACTAATAGTAGAAGTGCATAATTTCGCGTGGTCGTCTTTGCTAACAAGCCTAATATTACAATATAAGGTCCTGATGTGCAGGGAAGCAAAAATAAACTTACTACAAATCCTATCAAAAAGGCTCCTGGAACAGAGGTTACTCCTTTTAAGATACATTGCAATTTAGGTCTCCAGCTCATTGGAACCTCCATTACAAACCATTTGCCATAAGCAAAGTAATCTTTTAAGTTAAATAAGCCCACCATTACTGCAAGTATCGCTACTGCAAAATAAAATCCATGTGTCAATCCTGCTGCTTGTATTGCAGAATAAAGACCCAAGCCCATCAAAAAGTATGATAAAAATATGGATAATGTAAATGCCAGTCCTGCGTACAATGCTCTTTTTTTCTTTTTAGCAACAAGTATGGTTGTTAGCAGAATTATTAACACTGCAAATGCACAAGGATTAATTGCATCTACTATTGCTGCAGAAATTACTGCGCCAACAGTTATCTGTTCTTTGAATTTTGTTTTTTCAGGATTTTCTATTGGTGATGTACCGTCATCTGCAGTTATAGTCACTGAATGGTCTTTTACTTTTTCTATAGGCGATATACACTTATTTGCTAAGCAGTTTTTGATTTCTTCTTCAATCTGATCTCCGAGTGATGCGCTAAATCCAACTATTCTTTTTTCTCCTATAAATATAGTTGGAACGCCCCCCATTTTTTCGCCATATGCTTCGGATATTTTAACTAATAATTCTCTATTTGTTTTATTTTGATAAATTTCATGCTGAACAACTATTAAATCAGGATATTTGGATTTGATTTCTTCTAACCATAAATTCAATTTTGTGCAGTGCGGGCATCCTTTTCCATAGAATTCATAAATTAGCACTTTTTCGCCGGTTATTACAGCACCATCAACTGATTCTGTTTTTGTTGCAAAAATAAATATTGCACCGACTAATACCAAAAATAATAAAATTGCTAATATGCTAACTTTTTTCATGTCTGCATCATCTCTGTTTCAGATATTTAAATCTTATGAAATTTTGTTTTATCCTCTGGCCATAACAGAATTGCATTTTGGGCATTTTCTTTTAGCGCAAGGTGTTCCGCGTATATGCGCAACTTTCGTATTACATTTTGGACAAACACACTCTCCAATAGGCCCTCCTGCAGTACCACCCAGTCTTCCTCTGCCCAGTCCAGAGTCAATACCTCTTCTCAATCCTTTCCCAGACCCTCTTGGCACTACCATTTTATGTGATCCTCCCTCTATTTTTATTGATTTTCCATTAACTAATGCGTCTGCAACCTTCTTCCTCGCAGAAGCCAAGGTTCTTTGAAGTGTTGGCTGGGATATTTTCATTTTTTTTGCTGCTTCTAGTTGATTTATTTCTTCAAAATCACAAAGCCGTAATGCTTCAAATTCCCCCATGCTCAATATTACTTCAGGCATTTTTGCAAGCCGAACTCCTGCAGGTTTAAAATGTGTTATGCCTGGCATAAACCGTACTCTTCTACATAATCTAGGTCTAGGCATTAGATTTCCTCCAATGCTTCTTTAACAGTTTTATTCTGCACAATTTTATATTTCATTCCTTTATTATCCAGAAATGCAGTCATATTTGGGCCAAATTTACCGCTAATCACAACTTCTACTTCTTTATTTGCAAGCATTTGTGCAACTCCTACACCTGCTCCGCCTCCGCCATGCTGGAAAGGGTTTGATATTACTTCAATTAATTTTTTGTCTTCAAATATCAAATAAAATTCTGACCTTCCAGATACCGGACTTACTGGTGCATTTTCATCTTTTCCGCTTGACGCGATTGCTATTTTCATTTTTCCACCTCAATTAGTTTTTCAACAATTATTCCTTGTATTACTGATAAAACAATCATTACAATAGTTAATACAACTGTATAAGTTAATCCAAAATAAAATATCAATAAAGGTAATAACGCAGGTTTTATTGCGCGAGTATATAAAAATGCCACAATTAATCCATTTCTTGTTCCATGTTTCTGCAGTTCATTAAGCAAAGGATACCACACATAAATCGGACCAGTAGAGATTATTCCTCCAACAATAGCCATCATCCAACCTTTTGCTCCAGAGCTTTTTCCAAGATATTTGTAGACATGTTTTGGCTGAACATAATAATTCAGGAATGAAAGCAGTACAAATACAAATAAGAAAACCCACCATATCTTTAGAAATATTCCCCCTAAAAAAATCAGGCTTGGAAATATTACTGCTGGTTTTATCAAACCTACAAGCAAATACACTAAAATCACTACTAGCAAAAACCACCATCCTGCTCTGCTTGTTTCGCTTTTTCTCATAGTACACCTAGTATTGCAGTTGTGATTATTGCAGCCAATATTGAAAATACAAATGCTGCAATGTTTCTGGTTATTGCAAATCTTTTGCCTAACAATATTGATTCTGCTGGAAGCTGAACCATTCCTACTGTCACCCATGCAACCAAGAAAGCTGTTACAGCTGTCATGCTGATTCCTTGAGCAAGTAATTCACCGCCAATTATATAGCTAGTTATAGGATTGCCTGCAAGAACACTTCCTACAGCACTCCCTATAAAAGAATCTAGTATTGCGTTCTTGAAAAACACATATCCATATGCAGCTTTGGGAATTAAAGTATTTGCTAAAGCAACAAGAAGCATAGCTCCAAAAAGTATTGGAAAGCTTCGCCATATTGCTTTAGCTGCCTTAAATACAGCTTGTTTTGGCGTGTTGTCTGCAAGCATTGCTTCACCTATTTTTTAAATTCTTTAAGCTTTTTCTTTACATAGTCTAATTCTTCTTTTAAAGCTTTCTGCTCTTCTTCTATTGCTTTTGCTTCTTCTGCAAGCATTTGTGCTTGTTCTTCTTTGGTTGGTTCATATGCAGTTTCTGCAAATGCAGGCATACTCCATCCAAAACCTCTTCCAAGCCCTCTTCCAAAACCGCGTCTAAATCCTCGTCCACGGCCCCATCCAAAGCCTTGTCCAGATCCTCTGCCATACCCTGTTCCTCTTGCGCAGGGACCCATTCCTCGTCCTGTCAGTGGACCTCTTCCTTCTGGTCCTGTTCCATCTTGTGCTGGCATTTTTTCACCACCTCAAATCGGCTCTTTTGGTCGATTTGAATCATTATTCAATACCAATAATGAATTATAATTCATTAAAGTATATAAAGATTTCGGTTTATTCGCGTAAAATGAAGAATTCGCTAGCTAGAGAGCCTGTATTGGCAATATAGAAAAGGGGAAAAAGACAAAATTAGAAAAATCAACAGAAATCTATTTCTTATCTATCGCAGGAACATAATAAAATTGTATTGCCCTAACACTTCCAATATCATCACCGTTCACGTCATCAAATTTACCACGAAATGTTTCACCAAAATATGTATCTAAAAAAGCATTCGCAATTATTCCATCTTGCTCAACAACTGGGAAACTTTTGTTGACAAGCTCAGTCAATTCTGTATAAACATCCTGAACTTGAGAAAAAAACTCTTTAGGACTTTCTACCGGAACTAAATCTTCATAATTAATAATTTTATTGCTATCAACATGATTAGCTGCAATTAAATTACCCCCCTGATGCACTATTTGATGATATTTCATAAAGAAAGAAAAATAAAAAAATTATTCAACAGTTTCTTCTTCTGTTTTAGCTTCTTCTTTAGGTGCTTCTGCTGCTCCGCCTTCAACAACTTCAAGAGTTCCAAATCTTCCAGAAGATACTTGCATCTTGTCTTGATACATTTGTGCCCAACCTTTGCATATCTTAATTGTATCACCGACATTGACTTTCTCAACATCTGCCTGCCATAGAGTAACTACAACTTTGCCAGTATCATCTTCGCCAACACAATTACACATTTTCAGTGTTCCGCCGCGAACATCTTTTGGCTCTTCTTTCTCTACAATCTTAAGTATTATTTCCTCAACTTTTGCTTTGTCTTGCAGTTCATTTACTTTCATATATATCAACCTCGCGATGTAATTCTAATAAGGATTTGAGTCATCCTTTAAAACGTTTTCTTTTTTACTCTAAATTTTAACAAAATTTATATACTCCAGTATATAATTCGCTTTTATGAAAAATAAGACTAAAAAAAGATTAGAGGTTTTTTTTGAATTCTTAATATTTGGAATTATTCTGGGTATTACTGAAGATATTCTTGCTATATGGTTTGCCACAGATGCTAAGATAACCTGGCATGTTTTTGCAATAGTAATTGCAGTAACTATTCCTTTTGCTATTCTTGGCGAACTTGTTGTAGATAGGGTTCAATGGTTTAAATGGGTCAGAAAAAAGCTAGGTATTCAGTAAAGCAAAAACCTTATAAACCCGATTGTTATTTTTGCAAAAATCAATATTTGGGAGGATGTTAACATGACAGAAGAAGAATATGAAGAGATGGAAGAAGAAGAGGAAGATCTAAAAGAGAAAGAAGATAACGATTCTGAAGAAGATGATGAAGATTTAGCAGACGAAGAGGATGATGAAGACGATGAAGATGACGATGAGGAAGATGAAGACGATGAAGATGACGGTGAGGAAGATGAAGACGATGAAGAAGATGATAATGAGGACGACGAAGATGACGATAATGACGAAGATAGCGAAGACGAAGACGTAGATGAAGAGGACGATGATGAGGATGTAGATGACGATGAAGAAGATGATGAAGATGTAGACGAAGAAGACGATGACGATGATGAAGACAACAAAGAAGAAGATGAAGACTAAGATTGAAGTTCATTAAGAACTTTTTTTCTTTTTATTAATCGCAAAACATATAAACAACAACTAATTCTTAAATATCATGAATGTAAAACCAGAAGTATCTTTTACCAGTGAGATTAATTTATGTGAAAATGTTTACACAGAAGATTCTCCTAACTCAATCATTGCAAAGAATGCCATGAACAGAGGCGCTATGCAGAAATTAATAGAATTTAAAGAACTGTTAGATTTTCTTGAAGGCAAAAAAATGGATACTGTTGTAGAGATAGGCACAGCAACAGGCGGAACATTTTATGCTTTTTGCCAGATGGCTTCTTCAGACGCACACATAGTTAGCATTGATCTTCCAGGAGGTCCGTTTGGCGGAGGTTATGAACTTGATGATGTTCAGCTTTTCAAAACTTATGCTAAAATAGGACAAACTATATACTTCATGCGGGAAGATTCTCACAAAGACTCTACAAAAAGCGGATTAATAGAGCGATTAAAAGACAGAAAAATAGATGTTTTATTCATTGACGGAGATCACACTTACGAAGGCGTTAAGAAAGACTTCGAATTATACGCACCATTAGTCGCAAAAGGAGGAGTAATCATATTTCACGATATTTGCAAGCACGCAACTGTTCCTGACTGCCAAGTTGACAAGTTCTGGAACGAAATAAAGGATAAATATGAATCTAAAGAATTTATTGACCCAAATGATACTGAATGGGGCGGTATTGGCGTAGTAATTAAGGATTAATCAACACCAATGTTTTCTTCTTTGTTCTTTTGCACCTAATACTTTTAGGTATGATGCTTCGTATTTATGTATTGGTAATGCGTGTATTATTTTGTCATTAAACATTTTTCATTCACCTCATTCATTTGAAAGTAAAACCTTTATTAATACTCTATGAAGGGCTGTTACAGGACTTAGCACCACAAGGTTTAAAAAGAGAAATTTAGCCTTTTTAATAGTGCACTCGCAGATTTCCATGCAACTCCTCCTTTATTCTCAACCAAACCAAATAATCTACTTCTGACTCTTTCAAGCCAAGTTGTTTTGTAAGTTTTTTATTCAGATAATACATTGGTTTCACCTCAACTACACAATATATAATCATTTATTAATACCCTATGAATTGCTTTTACAGTCAAGTTTTCCATAAGGTTTATAAAGCGAAATCTTCTGTATTTAGCGTATGACACAAGTTGTAATCAGTCCAGAATGGTTTGCTTCCAAAGACATGATAATCTTAGGTTTTAGCGTTATAACACTGTTATTAATAGCAGCATTTAGTTTGAGATTCTATTTTTTCAAGAAAAAAGAGCATAAGAGTTACCTATATTTTGCTGCTTCATTCTTGCTTTTGGCAATTTCTTTTCTTTGGAAGATTGCAACAGACATAACTGTCTATTATAACCTAGTCAAAACCAAGCAGGCAGGCCTTCTTACTATAACATATCAATCAATGTATGCAGAAAAAGTTTTATTTGTTGTAGGCCACTTTGCACATTACCTATTAATGCTTCTAGGATTATACATTTTATACGTAGTTTTGAATAGAAAATCCACAATGAATCATTTGTTAATCTTATATTTCATTGTCATGACTACAATTTTCAGTAATTTCTCTTATTTCATATTTCACTTAACTGCTTTTATTTTACTATTAGGTATATCTTACAGATATTACCTTATCTGCAAAAAGAACAAAAGAAATCTTACAAAATTGATTTTCACCAGCTTCAGCATTATTGCTGTAAGCCAGATATTATTTATGTTTGTTAAATTGTGGGGGAACATTTACGTAGCTGCAGAGATTATCCAGCTTATCGGATTCATACTGTTACTAGTAGCGTTCATTTCGGTTTTAAAAAATGGCAAGAAGAAGTCGAACAAATATCATAAACGACATGCTTGATTCTATCCAGCTTAAAGGCGGACGTATCAGGCAGACTCACCTTATGTATAAGGCTAATCTATCTCATAACCAGTTAAAAGTCTATTTAGAAGACCTGATAAAAAGCGATTTAGTTAAAAAAGTTCAGAACAAAAAATGTTCTTATTTAATTATCACAGACAAAGGTTGTGACTTCTTAGAACAATTCCGACAGATGCAGGAATTCGAGAAAGCATTTGGATTATAAAACAGCAGGCGTATAGCGCCTGGCGTAGTCTTGAATATTGCTTGCGAAAAAAAACAAATCTGGAATAAAAGAAATTAAAGAATCCAACGAAGCGCGCTATACGCCTGCATAAAAAAAAGTTAAAAAAATTATTGTGTAAATTCTCTTGTAAACTTTATTGCTTTTAATACAGATAACATTTCCAAGCTAGGATATCTATTACCATCTTCATCTTTAACAATAATTCCTGCCTTTGCTTCTGCTTCATCCAATATTGCACTGATGGTTCCTTGATTTTCTAGTTTTTCATACATTCTTACAACTGAATCCATAGCTTCCATTGCTTTATTTGTATGCACTAACATTGTTTGATAGTCTTGTCTTTCTTTTTCACTCAAAGTCATTTTTTATGCCTCCATAAAATAAAAGTAATACATATATGCAGTTCTTAACTTAAAAAGCTTATGTATCTTATTTAGCAATATAAAACTCAACAATACTTTCATTAACTAATGCTTCAAACTTCTCAGCAACAGGAATATACTTTTCTTCTTTATCATCTCTTAACTGTCTTAAAACCACTCCAGGAGTATCAAATCTTTCTTCTGATCCGCTAACCAAATTATTCCAGCCCCACTCTCTTTTTACCTGTCCTGCACTAACATAAAATCCAATATTTCGTCTTGACCAATGCTTGCTTGCATTTATCCTATAATCTCCTGGAAATCTAAATCCATTGACTAGCTTTCGAAAGTCAGTATACCATTCCTGCTTCACTACTTTTTCAAGAACATAGTCCACAAATTGGGTTATTTTATCTGTTTTTTTCCCCCTTCCAGTCCATCTATTGATTCGTTCCTGTTGATGTAATGGTCTTTCTGAAATAGGCTCTTTCTCTCTTTTTTGAACACGTTCATAAAGATGATTAACTGCATCTATTATTCTTACATCATATTGTTTATTTGATTCTCTCTCAATAAATCTCGCACGCCTGCCATATCCTCTTTTTCTCACACGCGGCTTAGGCATTCCAAGTATACCATTAAGATTTATTCTTTGATAATCTGATGGCAATAATTTTTCTTTATTTTGCTGAATATAATCTATTTTCTCTTTAAGATCTGGATTCTCTTTCAATAACTGAACATATTTTTTGAATGTAATTGATTTTATTCTATCTCGCAGCATAACTGCTTTTCTTGCATCTTCATCATCTATGACTTGATCTTGTTGATTATATCTCACTAAAAGACCAGAAGGATTTACTTGTTCAATATCTCTATCAAACCGCCAGCCTCTGTGATCAACTAGTTCATGATATCTATCTCTGCTAAGTTCTTTAAGCGTCTCTTCAAAATCTGGAAATTGTACAGCAAACCTTGCTTTCCTTGTTTTTGTTGCAGCATCTTTTGTTATTATCAAATCATATGCAGTAGTTATTTTCTTCACCAAAGTAGGATGCAATAATGTTCTTTTGGCATAGCTTACACGTCCCTCAAATCTTTCTGCATCAAAGCTACTGTAATAATCAATTTCAAATCCATTGTTAGAAAGAAAAGACCTCCATCCATCTTCAAACACTTTTTGCACTTTTGTTACAAAATTAGGATCTTCTTCAATTATGCTTTCAAGTGTATGTCGAGAATCCAAATGTTTAAGATGTTGTTCAACTATTGCAGGGTTCCAAAACTTAATGTCTCTTATCTGAAGTCTAGGCATTGAATCTCTATCTTCTTTTCCCCCAATAACCAGCACCCCATCTTTTTCACAAAAATTATGGCCATAATGTGCTTCTTTAATGTTCAAAGATTTATCATCAATCGGTGCCTCTATTAATTTACAGCCCAAATAATGTTTCAATCGCGCTACTCTGCTTCTATTCCCTTCTTGCCATTCTGGATTTTCTATTTTTTCAGCTAATTCTGGAAATCTCTGTTTAAACTCTTCAAGCGCCTCTGTCAATGAATCAAATTTCATTCAACTTCATACCTCAATTCTTTTGCATATGGTTGAACTGTTCGATTTATTCCTGGAGCTTCATCAACCAATCCAGAATCAAGAGATACAGTCAATGCTTTTCTTGATTCTTCAGGCAAGGGTTTTGCAATTGCTACTTTTTCATATTGCTCTAGAACTTTTTTAACTATTTTCTTGTCTATAATTTGATAAGCCTGGTTTGATGCTAGCAATAAATTAGATCTGTTTGCTGCCTGCCAATCACAAAAACGTGACTCTGGCAATAGCGTATTGCACACTCTATCAATCACGCTTAAAGCAATCTCTTCTGACAATGGTTCTCTTGTTCTTCCTTTTGCTTCTATACCTAATTTAGTAGCTAATGCTCCTACTTCTATATCACTTAAGCCTGCAGCATCAAGAAATTTATCTAAACCAACATAATGTTTTTGCATGTGATTTTCTTCAGGAATTTTGTTTTGCCTGTGTTGATATTTCTGCCAAGCATTATAGCTTGCTTTTCTTGCAAGCACAGATAAATCACCAATCATTCCTTCGAACTGGTCCCTTGATAGTACCTGGAACATTAAGTTCTGGAAATTTTTAGGGTTTGCTTTTACATCTGCATTTGCTATTGCACTGCTCATTGCAACAAGTCCCCTAACCAATTGATAATCAGTATACTTCATGACGCAGTTCTCTTGTTTTGCTCGCCCTCCTGCTTCTGCATGTGTTTTTCTATCTTGTTCATAAAAGTCAATCAAGCGTCTTCGCAAAGAATTTATTGGATCTATTCCGTCATATTTATTTTTTATTTGCTCAAATGATTCTTTATTAATTCGCATTCTTACTTTGATTGTATCTTCTGGATCAGCCCACCTTAATAGCATGCATTCCTCTCCAGTAGCTTTTCTTCTTGGATCTTTAACCAGATGGCTTATTCTTGCAAACACTTCATCAGGTATTGCGCCTTCTTCATGCCTTTTTCTTATGTCAAATATCAATGAACCATAAGAATTCATCAAGTTTCTTGGAAAATGCATTCTAAACAAGACATTAGCTCTTGCATATTGTTCCTGCGTCAATTCATTTGTTGTGTTAAATATCTGTTCTACTATTTCTCTGTCTTCGTCAGAAAGAACACCAGATTTCAATAACTTACCCATTGCATGGTCTTTTCCTTGCGTTCTTGCTATCTCATTCTGGACTTGTTTTCTCAGGTCGTCTGCAGGCAGGTTGTTCAGGTAGCTGACTGCATCGTCAAGGTGTGCTCTGTATTTGCCGCGAAATTCGTTTCGTATTTCTTCTTGTGATTTTTGTTTTTCTTGTAAAAACTCCATAAATTGTTTTGCTTCTGTTTCATATCTTGCCCTCATATTAACCAATTTCTGCATCATTGTTAAAGATAAATCATTAATGGTTATTTCTCCCCCAAATGCTTCATCAAGCGCAGCACCAACTTCTTCATGTCTTTTTGCAAGTATTCCTACTTTTGCTTTGTCTAATTCTTCTTTTAGTTGTGCTGCTCTTCCTTTAGAGCTAGAGAATGCCTGCGTCATGGCAAACAAGCAGTCTGGGCCAACATCATATTGTGCTATGTTTGCAGGAGAATCTCCAAACTCTATTGAGTATCCTGTGCCTATATTGCCTGATGTGTGGCAGAAATCGCACTCTGACCTTGCATCTTCAGGTCGACCCTGGAAATAGTTTATTACTTTGAAATTGTCTTCATCAAAAAGATTGAATATTAACATATCTCTGCTTTCTGCATCCATCAAAAGCTTCATTGTTCTGTAATTAAATGCAGAATCATTAAGGTGTGTATCTTTTAGAACTTGCGTCATTCTTTTTTTGTAATGCGCACTATCTGATAAGTGTGTCTTTAATCGTTGTTCAAGACTGTCTCTTTTAACAGGTTGTTTTTTGTTTAATTGAATTTTTGCCATTGTACTTCCAGCTAGTCTGCCTGAATTTATAAAGATTTAGACATTATTAAAGAAGTGTTGTAGTGCATACATAAACATAATAAATAACTGCCTTTTCACTACTCAAATGACCAGAGAATCAGATATTCACCCAAGATTTGAATGGCCAAACAGGCTATGGTTTGAGAGCTTTGAACCAATTTATGGCTATGCTCTAATTGAAAGGCATACTCTAGAATGTGATTTTGAAAAGCTTAAGACTGGAGATAAATACATGTTAATCTCGGATTTCTACCCAAATGGACGGTTTCCTCAAGAAGAAGATATGCGTCATGGAAGAGGCTCTCGCTTTCTTGAAAAGATAAGAGAAGCTGCAGAAGGGAAAAAAGACATAAAAGCACTATACGGAGAAGTCTCAAAAGACGGAATGAAATATCTGCCTAGTTTCTTATTAAAACATGGTTTTGAACAGATTGCTGAGAATAAGTTTATTCTGTATACTTCAAAAGATTAAAAAAATAAAATTTAAGCAGCAGCTGCGTTTTTGTGACTATTTTTGTAAGAATCATCAATCGGCTCTCGATACATTTGATCAACCCGTGGTTCATCATTAATTAACATACCGAACAAGTATGCCCTTAACAAAGGATCTTTTCTATCAAAAGCTTCTCCATTGTCTAATGCATCTGCAATTATCGGAGCAAAATCAAATCCTTCCGGCTTTCCAGCATATTTTGGCGCAGATAAATATTCTCTTCTAACATTAATTGCAGGATCAGAAACAACTGTTCCTGTTCTTACCAAGCATCCGATGTTCTCTGCCATCTGGCCCCATTCTCCCATAACTAATCTGCCTAATGTTGCCAATATGATGTCGTTTTGTGTTTCTCTGTCAGGTATTTTCATTTTTTGTCTTCACCCCTCACGAATACACCTTATTATGCACTCTTACTATTTAAACCTTTCTATTTTAATCATTATTTAGTAGTAAATATGCAACGCAGAAAGCTTTATATTCATCAAATGCCTAGTAAAAAGGATATGGGGGACATAGATCCAAAAGACTTGGAAATACTTTCCAAAACAAACGAGCCATACGTAAATTGAATTTATTATTTTACATATCTAAAATAATACTTTTATCCTCTCAGCCAAACCCTTAAATTCAAGCACTACAGCCTTTGAAACCCGCGAATTCAAACAAAAGGTTTATAAAGAACCCGCAATTCATAACATACAGAGGCGAAGACAGTTTCTCAAAGAAAATGACTGATAAACAGAGAGAAGAAGTTGAAAATACACCTAGCTATGGCGCTAAAGAAATTCAAGTCCTAGAGGGCTTAGAAGCCGTTAGAAAACGTCCTGGCATGTATCTTGGTTCTACAGATGTTCGCGGTATGCATCACATGGCTTATGAAGTCATTGATAATGGTATTGATGAAGCAATGGCAGGTTATGCCACAAAAATAAATGTTATAATCAACAAAGACGGCTCTGTAACTGTACAAGATGATGGAAGAGGAATTCCTATTGACATTCACCCAAAATTCAAAAAACCTGCTTTAACAGTGGTCTTAACAGTACTTCACGCAGGAGGAAAATTTGATCAAAATGCTTACAAGGTTTCAGGCGGATTACATGGAGTTGGCGTCTCTGTAACCAATGCTCTATCAGAACAATTGATTGCAGAAGTTAAAAGAGGCGGCAAATTATATCGCCAGGAATTCAAAAAAGGTATTCCTGTTGCAGATATGCAGGAGATTGGCCCTGTTCAAGGCACTGGAACAACAATAACATTTACTCCAGACTTTACAATAATGGAGAAAAACGAATTTGATTTTAGTATTCTAAAAAAACGTCTAAGAGAATTAGCTTTTCTAAACAAGGGAATTGAAATAAACTTAATTGATGACAGAACAGACAAAAAAGAGACTTTCAAATATGCAGGCGGAATAAAAGAATTTGTTCTTTATCTTGACAAAAAGAAAACTCCACTGCATAAACCAATTTACTTTGAAGCAAAAAAAGACAAATACACAATTGAAATTGCAATGCAGTACACAACTGATTTTGGAGAGACTGTTTTCAGCTTTGCAAACAACATAAATACTCACGAAGGCGGAACTCATCTTTCAGGATTCAAGACAGCTTTAACAAGATGCATTAACAAATACGGAGAAAAACAAAACTTATTTGGAAAAGCCATCAAAAAACTAAGTCCTGACGATATCAGAGAAGGATTGACAGCAATAATTTCTGTTAAACTTCCAGATCCGCAATTCGAAGGCCAGACAAAAACAAAATTAGGCAATTCTGGCGTAAAAGGAGCTGTTGATTCTGTAGTTTCAGAAAATCTCTCAAATTTCTTTGAAGAAAATCCTTCAGTTGCAAAACACATTATCGGAAAATGCTTAGAATCTGCAAGAGCAAGAGAAGCTGCAAAAAAAGCAAGAGAATTAGTCAGAAGAAAAGGAGTTTTAGATATCAGTACTCTTCCTGGAAAATTATCAGACTGTGCCTCAAAAGACCCTGTAAAATCAGAAGTGTTCTTAGTTGAGGGAGATTCTGCAGGCGGCTCTGCAAAGCAGGGAAGAAACAGAGAATTCCAGGCAATTTTGCCGTTAAGAGGTAAAATAATCAATGTAGAAAAAGCAAGGCTCATAAAAATCTTAAAAAATGAAGAGATTGGGACAATGATTACTGCTATTGGAACAGGCATTGGTGATGAATTTAATATTGATAAATTAAGATACCACAAGATTGTCATCATGACTGACGCAGATGTTGACGGAAACCACATTGCTTGCTTACTATTAACATTCTTCTATCGATACATGCAGCCTTTAATTCAAGCAGGCAAAGTTTACTTGGCAATGCCCCCATTATACAAAGTAAAAAAAGGCAAAAAATCATATTATGTTTATAATGAAGATGAAAAAAATAAATTAATAAACGAAATTGGTTCAGAAGGAGTTACTCTGCAGAGATACAAAGGTCTTGGTGAAATGAATCCAAAACAATTATGGGATACTACAATGGATCCAAAGACGCGCATGCTTAAACAAGTCACTATTGAAGACGCAGTCAGTGCTGATGAAATGTTTTCTGTCCTCATGGGCGATGAAGTAGAGCCAAGAAGAGAATTTATTAAAGAGCATGCTAAGGAAGTCAGTGAACTAGATATTTAATTCTGCGCGATATTGTGAAGGCGAGAGAAGAGTTGAATACATGTTTGCGTGAGCAAACATCTTATAGATTGCTTCTGGAGTCTGAGCAAAAAGCGCTTTGATCAAACTTTTCAAAAGTTTGCATGCTAAAGAAGTCAGTGAATTAGATATTTGAATTAAAAATTAATTTTGCGAATCTTCTAGTAATTAAGATAGTAACACATTTTGGCAGGTAGTTATTCCTTTTTATTAACAGAACCGCCTAAAAATAAATATTTGTAAAACTTTATAAACAATAACTATTTTCTATAATTTGGTGGGTAAAGATGGCAAAATTAGATGATATAGAAATAAACTATGATGCTAATTCATTAGAAGATATAGAAGCAAGAGCAGCAGAAGATAAATTTCGTCGCGATAATATGTTAACTACAACTGCAGAAAAAGTAGCAAAAAGATATAATGCTCGTTCAGAAGTGACTGCTGCATTTGTATTTCAAGAAGGTTGCGAAAGAATCAAAAGAAAAGTATTTTTTATTGAGTATGATGTAGACGGAACAGATAGAAAAGACTGCATTGAATGGATGCATAGACCAAAAGGGACTTGCCCATTTGTAGAGCAATGCGGGTTTTATAATCCAAGACCGTTTAGCAAGAAAACAAAGAGTATAAAAACACAATCTTTATAAACAAAACATCAATCTTGAGAATAACATGGCTAAAAAGAAGGTAGCAAAAGTTGTAGTTAAGAAGAAAAGATGGGTTACAGTATTAGCTCCTAAACTCTTCAATGAAAGAGATATTGGAGAGATGCATGTTGAAGACCCGCAATCTGCAGTAGGCAGAAAGTTGACTGTCAGCATGGCTACTATCACTGGAGAGCCTAGAAAGCAGAATACTATGGTTAAATTCTTGATATCTAGATTTGCTGGCGAGAAATTAATGACAGAAATCATTGGATACAGGCTTAACACTGCTGCTACAAAAAGAATGATTCGAAGAAATCGTTCAAAAATCGATGATTCTATTGTTTACAAGACTGCTGATGAAAAAAAGGTCAGAGTCAAGCCTATGATAATCACAAGAAACAAAATGCAAAGCGGAGCAAAAGGTGAAATCAGAAGGCTAATGAAGGATTTCCTTGCAAAAAACATTGTTAAACTAAATTATGAGCAATTAATGAGAGAAATTGTTCTAGGCAAATTCCAAAAAGCAATGCATGAGACTGTCAAAAAACTATGCCCTCTTGCAGGTTCTGAAATAAAGAACATCGAATTAATCATGCCTAAGAAAATAAGTTAATTCTTTTTAGTATGTGCATAGCACCTAGCGAAGTTCTCAAATATATACTGTAATTTAAAACAAATCTGAACATAACGCAAAATTATCAATTTTGCGGAATAGAAAAAATCGCATTTTTTCTATAATTTAAAACAGAAGCCAAACGTAGCGTGCTATGCACATACTTTTTTACACAATCTTTTTAAACACTCAAACCTATTTTTAGTTCTATGAAAGAGATAATCGGTCAAGGAGCAGAAGCAATCCTGTATAAAGAAGATAACACAGTATTAAAAGACAGGATTTGCAAGGATTACAGGCAGGCAGACCTAGATAAGTCTCTAAGAAAAACAAGAACCAGAAGAGAAGCAAAAGTATTAACCAAACTTAAAGAGATTGGCGTTCCAGGTCCTGAACTTCTAAACATGGATGACAAAAACATGCAAATCAGTATGAGTTTCATAAACGGAGATAAAGTAAGAGATATTTTACACAAGAATCATATTGAACTCTCAAAAGAAATCGGCAGAAAAGTTGCAAAACTTCATGCAAACAAAATAATCCATGCAGACTTAACCACTTCAAACATGATTCTAGATAAAGAAATTCATTTCATTGACTTTGGACTAAGTTTCTTTTCAACAAAAGAAGAAGACAAAGCAGTTGATTTACACTTATTAGACAGAGCCTTAGAATCAAAACACCATGAAATCCATGAAGAATGCATGCAAGCAGTTCTTGAAGGCTACAAAGAATCTAACCCCCATGCTGAAACAGTATTAAACAAACTAGAAAAAGTCCAGCTAAGGGGCAGAAATAAGAAAAAAACAAGTTAGAAATAAAATAGCTCATCTTTTTCAATTTAAAAGCAAATTTGCTTCTAAATAAGAAAAAAGCTTAAATACCCATTAATTCTAATTTAGTAAAAAGAGGTATTATGAGAACCACCACAATCACTCTAGTAATTGTCGCAATAGTGGCAGTAATTGCTTTGCTG
>Ga0180432_10004393_pt1 | contig 19403 bp, 21 predicted proteins | sample SS_ome_10_FD_132414 | JGI IMG/M metagenome (GOLD analysis project Ga0180432, IMG submission 132414) | Hypersaline lake sediment archaeal communities from the Salton Sea, California, USA - SS_1_MS_2 metaG | ecosystem: Environmental > Aquatic > Non-marine Saline and Alkaline > Hypersaline >...
ACGCCGAGGACGGCGACGGCGAAGACCAGCACCTCGAGGAGCGTGTCGAACAGGCGCGCGTTCAGGTAGATCGAGGAGACGACGTTGATCGCGCCGGTCCGCCGTGCGACGTCGGCCCAGGCGTCGATGTCTCCCGCGCTCGGCTCGCGGAAGCCGAACCCGGTGAGAACGACCGCGCAGAACCCGGCGACGAGGACGATCGCGGCGAGGATCGTGAACACCGGCGCGCGCCTCACGGGAAGTGCCTCCGGATCATCGAATCGAGTTCGCCGGTCTCCGCGAGACGGGCGAGGATTTCGGCGAGGCGCTGGTGGAGATCGCGCCGCGAGGGGGGAAGGACGAACACGTAGGCCTCATCCCCTTCCACGCGCTCGATGGCGTACGCATCGAGGTCGTAGCGCGACAGGGCGAGGAACCTCGCGAGGTCGAGGGTCGCCGAAACCGGGGCGCCGCGGCGGACGGCGTCGATCACGTCGGCCAGTTCGCCGCGGAACGGGGCGGCCGGCTTCCCTCCGGGCTCGGACCGCGGACCGGCGACCGCGAACCGCGCGGTCGGAAGGTGCCCCGAAGTTCGGAGGACGTTCTCACCGCACTCGGAAGCGAGGATCCCGCCGGCCCCGATGTCGACTTCGCCTCTCCGGATCGCCTCCTCGACCTCCTCGGGCGAGGCGAACTGGACGACCAGGTCGAGGCCGACGTCCGCGGCGAGGCGCTCGAGGATCTCCCACTCGAGTCCGACGATCTGCTCTCCCTCTCGTCCGATCAGCCCGGGGGTCTCGCTCGCGGCGACGGTTAGTCGCCCCGTCTTCCGGATTGCGAGGACGTAGATCAACGTCACCAGCGCCGCGCCGATCGCGGCTTCGGTGATCGCGACGTCGGGCGCGTTCGCGAGGAGGAAGACGGTGGCGAGAAGGAGGCTGAACGCGCCCATTCCGATGATCGCGTGGAGACGTCGGCGCTGGAGGAGGGCGAGCCCGGCGGTGATCGGCAGGAGCGCGAGGAGGACGAGCTGGGCGGTCACTCCGGCTCCCCCCTGTGTCCGCGGGTGAACGCGCTCTTGGCGATGCTGTGCGTCGCGATCGGGTTGGTGAACAGGAGAAGGACGAGCAACAGAAGGAGGGTCGCGTCGTGGGGTTGCCAGCCCTTCCAGACGACGAGACCGATCAGAATCAGGCCGGTCCCCGCGGTGTCCGAGACGCCGCTCGCCTGGAGACGCGAGTAGACGTCGCGAAGCCGAAGAATGCCGAGGGTCCCGATCAGGACGAACGCGGCGCCGAGGCCGGCGAGGATGAGAGGGATCATCGGTTCACGCCTCCGCGCTCCATGAACCGGGCGAGGACGACGATCCCGAGGAAGCTGAGCGCAACGTAGACGACGGCGACGTCGAGGACGACGGAGCGCCCCGCCGTGACGGCCGCGATCGCGAGCACCGCGACGACGCGGTTCGAGGCGGAATTGTAGGCGAGGAGGCGGTCCCACGGCGTCGGTCCGGCCAACAGGCGCCAGAGGATGGCGGCGAGCGAGAGGAGGAGGATCCCTTCAACGATCGTCATGCGTCTCCGGTGGGAAGAGATCGAGGACGCGGCGCTCGATCGACTCCTTCACCGCGCGCCAGTCACCCTTCCCGCCTCTCGCTTGCAGCCAGTGAAGGTAGACGATGTCCCCTTCCGCCAGCAGCGAGATCGTGGACGGGGTCAGCGTGATCGAGTTCAGGAGAGCGAATCGTCCGAGCGGGTGCTCGACGCGAATCGGGAGGGCCATCAGCCGGCCTTCGCCCTTCCCCGAGAGGATCAACCACGACGTGTAGCAGGTCGACACGACGAGACGGGCGAGGAGCGTGACGAGGAAGGCGAACAGACGTCCCGGCCTCCGAAAGACCGTCAGGACGAACGGTTCGACGCGTGGGAAGAGGGTGCGTTGGGCGAGGACGACGACGAGCGACACGGCGAGGCCGACGCCGATCGTGGACGGATCGAGGTCCTGCGCGAGAGCGATCCAGAGGGCCGTCAGCGCTAGAACGGCGGGGATCAAGCTTCCTCCTCGCGTCTTTGCCCTGGCGCCCTGTCGCGCGCCGCCTACTCCTCGACGGTGATTCGAACGTCGTCGTAGTACGCGCTACACGCCTCCGTGGAGCTTTCTTCGCCCAGCAGAATGTACCAAACCTCGCTGTCGTCGGGCAGATCGACCGAGATCGTGCCCTCGTGCATCAGGACGTCGTCGATCCAGAGCTCGTAGGCGTCCTCCCCGTAGACGAACTTGTACGTGTGCCACTGGTAGATTCTCGGCGTGAACGCGATCGACTGCGCCGCCCCGGAGTCGTACGCGGTCGGCTCTCGGACGAGCGATCCGCCGCCGTTGCTCGTGAATTCGAAGAACGGGAGCGACCCGGCGGAGGCGTCAATCTCGCGGCGCGCGGGGACGATGATGAACGTGTGTGCGTCCTGGTTGTGGAGGGTCATCGCCTCGCAGACGAAGACGAGTTGCTGTCCGATGCGAAGCGGCGGGATGGATACGCCCGCGTAGCGGCGGTGCCACCGATCTGTGCCGCTGTTCACGTAGAGGCAGTCGCCGTGCGAACCAGTGAGGTGGTCGATGAAGCTTTCGTTGGCCGTCGCCCACGTCGGATCGAGCGGCCAGCGCCCGAGCGCGGCCTCCCCGCCGGAGAAGTCGTCTTCGAACAGGAGCGTGCCCCCTCGAACGTAGACGGTGATGTCGGCGGCCGCGGTGCTCGTCCGCCCCGCCGAATCCTCGACGGTGAGCGAGACGGTGTAGGAGCCGGGGTCCGGGTACGTCGCCGTCACTTCCCTCCCCGAGGCGGTCTGGCCGTTTCCGAGATTCCAGGTGAAGGCGACGATCGTCGAGCTCTCGATCGAAGGGGTCGCGTCGAGCTGGATCGGTTCTCCTGCGTAGAGGACGGGCGGATCGACGTCGAACCGCGCGACCGGGGGGCTCTCGAACAGTGCACACCCAGCGACACCGAGGAGCCCGAGGAGAAGGAGTGTCCCACCGAGCCTGCGGGCGCGCATCTCAGCCCACCTCGATCAGTCGATCCTTCGAGGCCCCGGTGATCACCGTGAGGCCGCTGTCGGTGAGCACAACGTCGTCTTCGATCCGGACCCCTCCGCGCCCGGCGATGTAGATGCCCGGCTCGATCGTGAAGACCATCCCGGGTGCCAGCGTGTCCTCGCTTCGCGGCGAGAGCGTCGGCCCTTCGTGGATCTCGAGGCCGATCCCGTGCCCCAGACCGTGACCGAAGTGCTCTCCGTGTCCAGCGGAGGCGATCAGATCCCGAGCGATCGCGTCGAGTTCCACGCCGGTCCGTCCCGGTCTCGCGGCCTCGATCGCGGCGAGGTTGGCCTGAAGGACGAGATCGTAGATCTCTTTCGCCTCCGGGCTTGGCGTGCCGACGGCGAAGGTTCGGGTGATGTCTGAGCGGTAGCCGTCGACGCAGGCCCCGAAGTCGAAGAGGAGAAGATCCCCCTTCCGGATCGGCTGGGGGCCGAGGAATGGGTTGTAGTGGTTGAGGGCCGCGTTCGCGCCGGCGGAGACGTTCGTCTCGAACGCGATCTGCTCGGCGCCCTCGCTCTCCCGAATCAGCCACTCGAGGCGAAGCGCAATCTCCGCTTCGCTCATCCCGATGCGGATCTCGCCGACGAGACGGGAGAGGGCCGCGTCGGCGATCGCCGCCGCTCGCGCGAGCGACTCGATTTCGTCCGCGCTCTTGACGCGCCGAAGGGACGCGACCGGGTCCTTTTGCGGTACGATTCTTGCGGTGCACGCACCCTGCAGTGTCGTGACCCAGTGGTGGGAGACCCGCTTCGCGGCGACGGTGACCCGCTCGAACCGCTTCGCGTCGAGTGCTTCGGCGCACCCTTTCTCCGTCCAGGTCCGCGTCTCCTCGATCCGGACATCGCTCGTCTCCCGCCCTGCCTGTTCGGTGTAGCGCGAATCGGTGAGGAGGAGCGTCTCGTCAGGCCCCACGATGAGGGCTCCCTCGCCGGTGAACCCGGTCAAGTACCGGATCGTCGCTCGGTCGGAGTTCTCGAGGTTGTACGCGATGAATGCGTCCTCCTCGATGGTCTCGAGAAGGTCACGGCGGCGGGTCGCGTGGTCGGCCATCGGTGTGCACTTCCTTTCTCGGACCCGGTGGCTTCAGGCCACGGGCCGGCGTCCTTCGCGAGTCTATACGCGCCGAAACCTGCTTGTCAATAGGAGAATCGCTCACTATAATCGCGACCCATGCTCACTCTCGAGAGGTTCAAGGAGACGTTTTCCGAGCTCGAACGGAACGTCGACGAGCGTCTCCCTCGGCTGACAGACCAAGACGAGCTCGACCTATTCCGGGTCGAGTTCCTCGGTCGAAAAGGGCGGATCAGCCAGCTCCTCAAGGCGCTCGGCGAGCTCGACGCCTCCTCGCGACGGGCGGCGGGCCGGCTGCTGAACGAGCTGAAGACGCGCGTCGGCCGAGCGGTCGAGGAACGTGAGTCCGAGTTCGCCGGGGCCGAGATCGCGAGGCGCCTTGAAAGCGAGGACGTCGACGTGAGCCTCCCCGGCGTCTCGCAGAGCCTCGGGCGCCGTCACCCCCTCACCGAGGTTCAGCTCGAGATCGAATCGATCTTCATGCGGATGGGCTTCGACGTCGCGACCGGCCCTGAGATCGAGACTGAGTACTACAACTTCGAGGCGCTCAACATCCCGGCCGAGCATCCGGCGCGCGCGGACTGGGACACCTTTTACATCGGCGACGACACGCTCCTTCGACCGCACACCTCCCCGGTACAGATCCGTGTGATGGAGAAGACCGAGCCGCCGGTTCGGATCATCTGTCCCGGACGTTGCTTCCGGCGAGACGCGCAGGATGCGACGCACTCGCCGATCTTCCATCAGATCGAGCTTCTCTGGGTGGAGGAGGGGCTGACGCTTGCCAACCTGAAGTGCGTCCTTGAGGTGTTCACGCGCGAGTTCTTCGGCGAGGGATACGAAATGCGGTTCTCGGGCGACTTCTTCCCGTTCACCGAGCCGTCGGTCCAGGTGCACATTCGCGCTCCCGGTGCGCAGGATTGGCTGGAAATCATGGGGGCGGGAATGGTCGATCCCGCGGTGTTGACCGCCGTCGGCTACGATCCGGAGGAGATCACGGGCTTCGCGTTCGGGCTCGGGATCGAGCGAATGGCGATGCTCAAGTACGGCATCGCCGACATCCGCACCTTCCTCGCCAACGACCTCCGCTTCTTGAAGCAGTTCTAGATCGGCACGAGGATTCTCTGCGCCGAGTCGGTCACGCTTCGCGCACGAACAGGAGCGTCGCGTTCTGGCCGCCGAACCCGAACGAGTTGGAACAGGCGACGCGGATCGGCATGGAGACCGGCTTCGGCGTGTAGTCGAGGTCGCAGGCAGGGTCGGGCGTCTCGTAGTTGAGGGTCGCCGGGACGTACTCGTGCTCCATCGACAGGAGCGTCGCGATTGCCTCGACACCGCCGGCCGCGCCGAGGAGGTGGCCGATCTGCGACTTGGTCGAGCTGATCTTGACGTCCTTCGCTGCCTCACCGAGCGCTCCCTTGATTGCCAGCGTCTCCGCCGGATCGTTCAGGGGGGTCGATGTGCCGTGAGCGTTGATGTAGTCGATCTCGTGGGGGGCGACTCCGGCTTGCCTCACGGCGAGCTCGATTGCCCTGCGCTGTCCGGCGCCGTCCTCCGCGGGGGCGGTGATGTGGCACGCGTCGGCGGTCATCCCGAACCCGGCGAGTTCCGCGTAGATCCGAGCGTTCCGGGAGCGCGCGTGCTCTTCCGACTCGAGGACGAGGAAGCCCGCTCCCTCGCCGAGAATGAACCCGTCCCGATCGAGGTCGAACGGACGGGAGGCCCGCTCCGGTTCGTCGTTCCGGACGGAGATGGCGCCGATTCGGGCGAAACCGGCGTACGTGATCCGGAGGAGGACAGCCTCTGCCCCCCCGGCGACAGCGCAGTCGAGAGTTCCCGCGCGGACGAGCTCCGCCGCGAGGCCGACGGCGTGGGCGGAGCTGGCGCAAGCGGAAACGACGCCGAAGTTCGCCCCGCCGAGGCCGAACGCGATCGAGATCTCGCCGGCGGGGGCGTTCGGCATCATCCGGGGGACGAAGAATGGGCTGACGCGGCGGGGCCCGCGCGTAGCGAGGATGTCGAAGTTTTCCTCGAACGTTTGCATCCCGCCGATTCCGGTCCCGGCGACGACGCCGACGCGATCGCGATCGATCCGCTCAGGATCGATCGCCGCGTCTTCGAGGGCCAGTCCGGCGGCGGCGAGAGCGAGCTGAGCCGACCGGTCGAGGCGACGAGCCTTCTTCGGGTCGACGTGCGCCTCCGGATCGAAATCGACGACGGGGGCTCCGATCTTCACGTCAATGCCGTCGAGATCGACGAGGTCGTCGACGCGGCGAACCCCGCTTCGCCCCTCGCACAGGCCACGCCAGAAGGCGTTCTTCCCTTCTCCGAGCGAGGTCACCGGACCGATGCCGGTAACGACCACCCGTCTAGCCATAGGCCTCCTTGACGCGACGGAGGACCGCCTGGCGGTCCTCCGTGTCGACGTTCACTTCCGACGAGCCGGGCTCCGAGGTCTCGAGCGCGGCGAGATCGATCTCCTCGAGAGGGACGGCGTCCTCGACGAGGACGGTAACCTCGGCCCCGCCGGCGACGCGAAGGGAGCCGCCGAAGCAGGCGAAGACGTGCTCCTCGTCGGGCGTTTTCACCCGGAGGGGGCCGCTTTGGATCGAGGAGAGCAAGGGCGCGTGGTCGTCCATCACCGCGAACTCACCTCGGGAACTGCGGGCGACGACCATCGTCGCCTCCCCGTCGAAGAACGTGCGGTCGGCGGAGCGAACCTGACAGTGCATTCTCGACCTCCGATCGCGGCTACTATACGGGAGTGTTTCGAGCCGATCCAAGAGACGTCGGGCCCGCCGATTCCGGATCGCTAAGGCTCGGCTCCTTCGAGAATGTCGACGGTTCGGCTCGCTCCGATCCGGCTCGCACCGGCTTCAATCATCGCCACGGCAGACGCGTAGTCGCGGATCCCGCCTGACGCCTTGACGCCCATCGTCGCTCCGACGGTCTCGTGAAGGAGGGCGACGTCTTCGACGGTCGCTCCTCCCGGGCCGTAGCCGGTCGAGGTCTTGACGAAATCCGCCCCCACTTCCTTCGCGAGGCGCGCCGCGGTCTCCTTCTCCTCGTTGGTGAGAAGCGCCGTCTCGAGGATCACCTTCACAGCCACCGGACGGCCGGCGTCGCGAGCGACGTCGCAGACGCCGCGGATGTCCGCACGGACGGCCTCATAGTCGCCGTCCTTCAGCGCGCCGACGTTGATCACCATGTCGAGCTCGTCCGCGCCGGATCCGACCGCTTCGCGTGCCTCGGCCGCCTTCGTCGCGGCGGTCGTCATCCCGTGGGGGAATCCGATTACGATGCACAACTTCACCGGCGTCCCGGCGATCGCGTCGCTGGCGATCCGCGCGTGACACGGGCTCACGCAGACCGACGCCGTCTCGAGGCGGACAGCTTCCTCGCAGAGTTTCAGCACGCCCTCCCGGGACGCAGTGGGGCCGAGGAGCGTGTGATCGATCCGCTTCGCCAGCTCGCTTCGTCGCATACTTCCTCCTTGTACTCGCCGGGTCAGGCGCTCTGGTGCCTGCCGAGGATGTCGGCTCGATCGGCGTGCTCGAAGAGGTGGAAGCTTCGTCCCCCTTCGTGAATGAATCCAACGATCGTGTATCCGCCATCGAATAGCAACTCGAACGCTTCCCGGCTCTTCAAACGCCACTCCCTCGCGCCAGCCGGATCCCGCTCGCGGAGGCGCGCGAGATCCGAAGGGACCTCGATCAAGATGAAGTCCTTCTTCGGTGTCTCATCGACGCCGACGAGCCGCCGGAGGCCCGGAACGCCGCCGGTCGTTCTCGTGATGACCTGCATCCGTTCGAATCCGAGGTCGTAGTGCGGGGGGAACAGCTGCTGATCGAGGATTCCGACGACGCGTGGGGAGTTGACCCACCACTCGACGCGAAGGCGGTCGCTCGCGAGCCCGCGGTTCGCGCGGTCGTCGAGCGGACCGAGCGCGTTTCGCGTGTGCGCCGTTGCGATTGCGCCGAGCTTGTTGAGAGCGACGTGCGATGCGTCGCCGGCGAGGGGGTCAGAAAGCCAGAAGACGAGGTCGACCCCTTCCTCGACGCAGATGGCCCGCTCCGCCGCTCGGAGCGACTGTGCAATTCCGCGGTTCACGAACGCGGGATCGACCCCGAGGAAGACGGAGAAGCGGGCGGGGTACCCGTCGGCGTTTGCGACGAGGTCGACGAGCGCGCCGCGCAAGAGACGGCGGTCCCCGTCCGTCTCCCACGCGCCGAGGAGAAGCCCGCTCGAGCGGCGAATCGCGGCGAGCGTGGGGACGGCGAGGATCGAGCGGGCGCGTTCTCCGAGAAGCGTTCGCTGCAACTTCTCGCACGCGAGGAGGTCCTCGAGTTCCGTCAGCCGGTCAACCGTCGTCGCCATCGGCTCGGCCGGCGAATCGCTCGCGCTTGTCGGCGTACATCCTTCGGTCCACTTCCTCGAGGATTGACTCGAGCGATCGCGGATCCCGCGGACGTCGCGTGTACAACCCGATCGACAGGCCGATTGCGACGTCGTGGATCCCCGTCCGTCTGGGGATCGTCGCGATCTGCGTCCGCAATCGGTCGGCGACGCGGGGCGCCTCCTCGTCCGTCTCCGGCATGAAGACGAGGAACTCGTCGCCGCCATATCGGATGACCCGGTCCGCCGCGCGAACGTTCTCTGCGAGGACGATCGCCACCTCTTTGAGAACCTCGTCGCCCTTGAGGTGACCGAAGCGGTTGTTGATCGCGCGGAACCCGTCGACGTCGACCATCATCAACGTCAGCGGGTGTCCGTACCGATCGCTTCGATTCAACTCGGGAGCGATGAGCGAGTTGAAGTAGTGCCGATTGTAGAGCCCGGTCAGCGGGTCCCGAACCGCCTGGTCGCGGAGGCTCGCCTGCGAGGCGAGATAGGAGAGGGCGATCGCCAGGTGATTGGCGATGACTTCGAGGAGCTGGCGATCTTCTTCGTCGAAGAAGCCTCGTTGACGGCTTTCGACGTTGAGCACGCCGAGGAGGTTGCCGCTGAACAGGACGGGGACTGCGAGCTCCGAACGGGTTTGGCTGTAGGCCCGGTGGTAGCGCGGGTCCTCGGCAACATCCTCGGCGAGGACTGGGCGCTTGTTCCTCGCGGCCCAACCGACGAGGCCGGCGCCGGCCGGGAGAACCCATCCCGGTCCGACGCCGTTCTCCGCGTAGGGGCCCCGGATGTCGGCGATCTTGAGGTTCCCGATTTCGTTTGTCACGAAGACGGCGCTCAGCTCGAAGTCGAATTGATCGACGAGGAAGTCGAGCGTGCTCGCGATGACCTGCTCGCGGGTGGACGCGGTGGCGAGTCGCTGCCCGAACGCGTAGATGCGTCGCAGTGCCTCGCTTCGCTGGACGGCGGAGATGGCGGTCGAAAGCTGGCTCGCCAGGGCGGAGAGGACCTGGAGATCCTCGTCGCCGAACGCGGCGAGCCGCCGGCTCTCGACGCCGATGACGCCGAGGGTCCCCTTCCCTTCGCCGACGGGGATCGCGACGACCGATCGGATGGAAGCGCGCGAGCCGTTGTACCGCGGGTCGACGCGGACGTCGGGTACGATCAACGGCTCCCGGTACTTCAGCGCCCAGCGGGTGATGCCTTTTCCCTCGATCGGCGCGCGCATCCCCCGCACGGTGATCTCCTCCGGCGGGAAGAGCGGCTTGGTCGCCATCCCGAGCTTCACCATCTCGGTTCCCTCGACGATCCAGATCGCGCAGTAGTCGTAGTCCATGTCGTCTCGGATTCGTCGGGCGGCGAGTTCGCAGAGCGCATCCACGTCTGTCATCTCGTAGAGCTCGGTGCCGAACGCCCAGAGCCCGTGGAGACGGTCCTTCTGTTTCTGTAGCTGGTTCAGCTTGTAGATCCGCTCGACGGCGAGCGCAGCGAGGTTGGCGAGCGCGGCAGCTGGCTCGATCGACGCGATCGTGGGAACGCTCTGGTCTATCGGGTCGTCCACCGAGATGCTGCCGATGATTCCCCCGGCCCCCCGCAGCGGGATGAACAAGAAGTCGTCCACGTGCCACCCCGCGACGGAGATCGTTCCCGCGATTCCCCAGTTGCTCGACCACGGCGTCCTGTTGTGCGGAACGTAGTACGCGGGACCGAGGCGGAATTCGTCTGCGAACGCAAGTTTCCGATCCTCGGCCGGCATCGGGTCCTGCGCGAGAAGGGCAGCCTCCTCCCCTTCGGAGAGGCCCGAGCAGAGTAGCTTGTACACGTCACCGTCGAACGGGACGGGGATTGACAGGTCGTAGAGAGCGAGGACCGCTCTTCGGAATCCGCTGTACTCGGTGATCGTGTCGAGGACGAGTTGGAGGATCCGATCGATGTCCTCCTCGCCGAGGATCGCCTCGCCGAGGCCGAGAACCGCCCGATGGAAGCGCGTCAGGCGAGTCTCCTGCGTGATGTCGCGGATCGTGCCCTCGATCTTCGGGGGCTCCGCCGGTGAGACGAGGCGCGATCGGACTTCGCCCACGAAGACACGGCCGTCCTTGGCGACGAAGCGGTAGATGGACGGGGATTCCGGCCTCGTGTCTCTCGGCTTCTGCGCGGCGAGGGCTGCCGCGAGGGGCTCTCGGTCGCCTTCGACGACGAGATCGACGACCGGGCGCCCGGCGAGCTCGTCGCGCGAATAGCCCGATACCTGTTCCAGGAATTCGTTGACGAATGTGATTCTCCCGTCCTCGATTTCGAAGACGCCGATCGGCGCGTTGTCGACGAGCTGCCGGTACCGATGCTGGTCCTGGAGGACGGCCTCGAGTGACCGGCTGGACGCGACGGCGCGGGCGAGGACGGATTCCAAGACGTCGGCGTCGTTCTCCCAGCGGAGCGAGGAGCACGCCCCCGCGGCGAGAGCGGCCGCCACGTGCGACGGATCGGCTCCGTCGACGAGGGCGACCATCTCGATTCGGGGATAGGCCGCCGCGAGTCGATCGAGCGCCGAGATGATCCCGCGGTCGAGCTGAGGCGGAAGGTGCACGAGGATTGCGTCGTAAGAATCGGAGCGAAGGCGCGTCGCGTCTGCCACAGGGCTGGCGGTGACGGCGCAGTCGAGCATCGCCAGGTGATCGGTCAGCGCGGGGTCAGGCGAGGGAGTGGCGTGAACCAGGAGGATCCGAGGCTTCCCCGCGTCGGTCATGGTTCGGTGACCTCTCGGATCCTCTCGTCGTCCTGCGTCCACCGAGGAGAGACGCGGACGATCAACTCGAGAAAGACGCGCTTGGCGAGGAGTCTCTCGACGTCCGCTCGGGCGAGCGTGCCGATTCGCTTGATCATTCGCCCTCCCTTTCCGACGAGGATCCCCTTCTGGGATTCCCGCGCGACCAGGATCTCCGCTTTCACTTCGGAGAGGCGGGGGCTCGCTTCTCGAAGCCACTTCACTCGTACGGCGACCGAGTACGGGATCTCTTGTGAAGTCTGCTGAAACACCTTCTCACGGATGATCTCCTCGATCAAGAACTCGGTCGGTCGGTCGCACTTCACGTCGGTCGGGAAGACGGGGTTTCCCTCCGGGAGGTACGAGACGATCGTCCGAACGACGTCGTCCAGACCGAGCCTGCGAGTCGCCGAAATCGGGATCAGCTCTGCGAATCGGTCGGTAGCGGCGTAGGCAAGGAGCGTCTCCTCGAGAGCGTTCCCCTTGGCGAGATCGATCTTGTTCACCAGGAGGATGATCGGGACGTCGATCCCCTCAAGCCGATCGAGCGTCTTGAGGTCGAACGGAGCGGCCTCTCCCCACGGTTCGACCACGTAGAGGAGAAGATCGATTCCGCGCAAGCCGCGGTACGCCTCGCGAACGAGTCTCTGATTCAGCTTGGTTTTCGGGCGGTGAAGTCCCGGCGTGTCGACGAAGATGATCTGGGCAGCGTCGCTCGTCAGCACACAGCGGATCCGATTCCGCGTCGCTTGGGGCTTCGGCGAGGAGATGAGAAGCTTCTCCCCGAGCAGGGCGTTCAGGAGGGTTGACTTGCCGACGTTCGTCTGCCCGAGGACCCCCACGAAGCCGACCCGGAACGCCGCCTGTCTCTCGCTCGGGTGCGCGCCGAGCTCCCCGGACTCCGACTCGCGGTCCGCCTCCGGCTGCTCCCTCGCCTCCGCGTCGCCCTCTCTCATGTTGGTCATCACGTCGACTGGAAAGTCTAGTGTACTCTCAGGAAAGCACGTTGTAAAGCGGGCAAGAGGCACCTATACTCCGCGCGGAGAGCGTCTATGACCACCCTCATCAAGAACATCGGCCAACTCGTTACGCCGGAGGGTCACGGCGCTGCGTTCGGAGGGCGGATGGGCCAGGTGAAGGTTCTCGAGAGGGTCGAGATCCTGATCGAAGGCGACCGGATCCGAGCGATCGGCCCGGCTGGAAGGCAGCGAAACGCTGACCAGGTTATCGACGCGGACGGATGCGTCGTCCTCCCAGGCCTCGTCGATCCTCACCGGCACGTCGGTACGCCGGGCACGCTCGACGGCGACGAGAGGCACCGGCAGACGGAGTTGCCGATCGGAGTCGATGATGGGACCTTCCTCGAGCGACGTGTCCTCAGAGGTTTCCGACGTGCGCTCGCAGGGGGGACGTCGACGGTGGGGATCAAATGCGGCGGCGCGGGCGCCAAGGACGAAGTCGAGCGCCTTGCGTTCGTCCGCGAGATCGGACGGACGAGCGCGGTAAAGGTGTGTCCCACCCTCATCGCGGCTCCTCGCGGCGCCGACGGTCGAGGACGGGACGATAGGATCTCGGCGATGATCGGCGAGGCGATTCCTGCCGCCCGCCGCCGGCGACTCTCGCGGTTCTGCGACGTTGCGTGCGGTGATGGCGGCTACGCGCTATCCGAGGCGGAGGCGATCCTCCGCGCCGGGCGTGGCGCGGGCCTGAGACCGAAGCTTCACGTGTTGTGCGGCGAACTCGATGGCGCGGCGCTCCTTGCAGCAAAGCTCGATGCGCTGTCGATCGATCATCTCCGCGACGCGGGACGCCGCGCGTTGGAGGCACTGAAAGAGCGGGGCGTGATCTGCGTCCTCCTCCCGGGAGACGCGTTCCTGAACGGCGGTACGTGTCCGAATGGGCGCAAGTTGATCGATGCGGGGATGGCGATCGCGCTCGGCACCGACTACGGCTTCGACGGGCGCGGGGTGGAGTCAGTGTGGATGGCACTGGCGGCGGCGGTTGAGGGGATGGGACTGTCGCCGGAGGAGGCGATCACGGCGGTCACGCTGAACGCGGCCGCGGCCATCGAAATGGCCGACGAGACCGGGTCGATCGAGCTTGGGAAGGCGGCCGATCTCGCGATTCTGGATGTTGACGACTACCGGGAGATCGGAAGGAGCGTGGGGTGCGAGCCGGTTCGGACGACGGTTGTCAACGGGCGGGCCGTCTTCTCGTCGTGATCCACCTTCTCGCCTTCGCGAAGATCAACCTTGCGCTTGCCGTTCTCGGTCTGCGCCCGGATGGCTTCCACGAGATCGACTCCCTCGTCCAGACGGTCGACCTGGCGGACCGCGTGTCCGTGGCGCGAACCGCGAGCGGGATCCGGGTCGACAGCGATCTCGTCGGACTCCGCGGACGCGATCTGGTCGAGGTTGCGGCGGAGAGGATCCTGCGGGCGAAGGGAGCGACGTGTGGCCTCGCGATCGAAGTCCGGAAGGTGATTCCGGCCGGAGCGGGGCTCGGCGGCGGGTCATCGGATGCGGCGGCCGTTCTCGCTGCGGCCGATCGGCTGATCCCGCCGCGCCTCTCGCAGGCCGGGCTCTTCGAGATCGCGGCGAGGATCGGGTCGGACGTTTCGCTCTTCCTGAGAGGGGGACTCCTCCGAATGACCGGTCGCGGTGAGATCGTTGCCCGCACCGGGGAGCCGCTTCGCGGTCGGTTCGTCCTCCTCGTCCCCCCAGTCCGCTGCGACACCGGGGAGGTGTACGCCCGTCTCGCGTGGGAGGAGCGGGTGGGCGGGTCGATCTCCGGAGGGAACGACCTGCTCGTGCCGGCGCTCTCGGCGTATCCGGCGCTCGTTCGGTACCATGATGCGATCGAGCGGGTCGGGGCGGAGCGGGCCGGTATGAGTGGGAGCGGGTCGTCGTTCTTCGCCGTGCTCCGGGAGGCAGCTGATGCGGAGCGAGTGGCGGCGTCGCTCCGCTCGGAGTTCCCCGAGGCGAACGTCTTCGTCTGCGAGGCGACGGCGGAGGGGCACAGAATCATCGAGGGAGTGAGCTAGATTGCAGATCGCGATCGACGGACCGGCCGGGTCGGGGAAGACATCGCTCGCTCGGGCGCTGGCCGTGCGTCTCGGGTGCCGGTTCGTGGAGACGGGAAAAATGTATCGCGCGGTTGCGCTCGCGTTCGATCGTGGCCTGACGCTCGACGAGATCGATCTCGAGGTGACGCGCTCGGGTCGGCTCAGACTGAACGGTGAGGACGTGAGCGACCTTCTTCACACGCCGAGGATCGACCAAGGCTCGTCCGAGGTCGGAACGATCCCGGCCGTGCGCGAGCGGTTGGTCGCGATGCAGCGGGCGATCGCGGCGCGCGAGGACGTCGTGATGGAGGGGCGGGACATCGGGACAGTCGTTCTCCCTGACGCGGACGTGAAGATCTACCTCGCCGCGAGCGCCGAGGAGCGGGCGAGGCGGCGTGCTGCGGAGCAGGGGGGGGCGGGCGTGGAAGAGACCCTGAACGAGATTCTGATCCGGGACGAGCGGGACTCGACGCGGCCGATCGCTCCCTTGAACGCCGCTTCGGACGCGACTATAATCGACACTGACCGAAAGCCCCTGGCGGAGGTCATTTCCGAGGCAATACACCTGGTCAAGGAGCGGTTGGACGGACGTTGTTTCGGCGGCTGAGGATTGGTGTCAAGGACGCTATCTACTTCATCATAACGTGGGTCCTCGTGGCCCTCGTGAAGATGTTGTTCCGTTTTCGCGTCGTCGGCAGGGAGAACCTGAAGCGGGACGGAACCTACATTGCCGTAGCTCGACATCGAAGCTACTGGGACATCCCGCTCATGGTCGCGGCGCTCGGCGCGTGCAACAGGATTCACTTCATCGCTCGGCGGGGGCTCATGAAGGGGAACCCGATCGCGAAGCTCGCGATCCGAGCGTACTCTACGATCATCAACCGGGATCGGTTCTCGAAGGTGGACTTCCGGCGGGTGCTGGAGGCGTGCAAGAGGGAGCGGCTGATCGGTCTGTTCCCGGAAGGGACGACGAGGCACCGTGTCGACGCAAAGGCCGGGGCGATCCGGTTCGCCGCGTTGGCAAACAAGCTGCTTCTTCCGGTGAACATCCAGCCGACGGGACCGTACCCACCGGAGTACCCGTTCCGGTATCCGCGCGTGACCGTCTCGATCGGCGAAGCGTTCTCGGTCGCCGACTTGGAAGACGGAGTCGGCGACGGGAAGTCGAGGGCGGACGTGAACAAGACGATGAGCGTGCGCCTGATGGAGCGAGTTGATACGGCCTAGGGAATGAGGGAGGATAACGCCCGAATCTGCAACGCGGGCCCGACAGAGCGAGTACGGGGAGGAGAAGATAAGAAGATGGCTGGAATGTATGGATAGCAAAATCAAGATGGAAGACGCTTTCTCGGAAAGCGACGTCAAGACCTACAGCCGCGGAGACACGATCTCCGGGACGGTTCTCCAAGTCAACGACAGCGAGATTCTCGTCGACATCGGATACAAGTCGGAAGGAATCCTGCCGGTCTCCGAACTCTCCCCGTTCCGCGACGGCGGTCTGGTGGAAGAGGGGGAGCAGATCGAAGTCCTCGTCACCTACATCGACGAGGAGAAGGGAACCGTCTACGCCTCTGAGAAACAGGCGGAATACGAGAAGCGGATCGACGTTCTCGAAGAAGCCTACCGAGACGGAGGAGTGGTCGAGGGAGAGATCACCAACGAGGTCAAGGGAGCCGGTTACCACGTCAACCTCGATGGGATCCGCGCGTTCCTTCCCGGATCTCACTTGGGAAGCGACCTGCCGAGCGCGATCGACGAACTTCGAGGTCAGAGGGTGCAGTTCAAGATCCTCGAGCTCTCGCGGCGCGACAAGAACCTCGTCGTCTCGCACAAGGTGTACCTCAAGGAGCAAGAGCGCGAGAAGCGAATGGCGCTCTTCGATTCGCTCGAGAAGGGACAGGAGATCGACGGCGTCGTTCGGAGCATCGTCGACTTCGGGATGTTCGTGGACATCGGGGGGTTCGAGGGGCTCGTTCATCGCTCCGAGATCGCCTGGAAGGATCTCCCTGTGCCTCCGCCGGAGTACAGCGTCGGCAGCGACGTGAAAGTGAAGGTCATCGACTTCGACAAGGAGAAGGGGAAAGTCTCCCTGTCGATCAAGCGGCTTCGCTCGAATCCTTGGGACGGGATCTCCGATCGGTATCCCGTCGGCGCTCAGGTCGAGGGGAAGGTCGTCAGCGTCACTGACTTCGGCGCGTTCGTCGAACTCGAGCAGGACGTCGAGGGGCTCGTCCACGTGTCGGAACTGTCGTGGGGACACCCCGAGAACCCGAAGGACGTCGTCAGCGAGGGCGATCCCGTCAAGGTCGTCGTGCTCGGTTGCGACGAGGACGCCCACCGGATCAGTCTCTCGCTTCGCAGAATGCAGCGGGATCCGTGGGAGGACGTCGAGTCGAAGTACCCTCGCGGACAAGTCGTTGCAGGGTCCGTGACCAAGATCACCGATTTCGGCGCGTTCGTGAAGCTCGAGGACGGCGTCGAAGGGTTGGTCCACGTCTCCGAACTCGATTGGGGGCATGTGAACCATCCTCGCGACGTTCTGAAGGAGGACGATCAGGTCGAGGTCAAGGTGCTCAGCGCTGATCCGAACGAACGTCGGATCTCGTTGTCGATCCGCGAGCTGAAGGACAATCCGTGGCGCCGGTTCGTCGACAAGTATTCGATTGACGAGGTCATCGAGGGCGAGATCACGGAGATCAAGGACTTTGGCGCGTTCATGAAGATCACCGAAGACGTGGACGGGCTCATTCACGTGTCCGAGATCAGCGAGGAGCGGATCGGTACGCCGGCGGACGTGCTCACGATCGGCGACAAGGTGCAAGCGAAGATCATTGGGATCAACGAGGAGAAGCACCAGGTCCGGCTGAGCATGAGAAACCTGTTCGGCCCGCCCGAGATCCCGACGTTGCCGCCGGAGGAAGCTGCGCGGCAGCGCAGCGGGGGCGACGGAAAACGACGTGGGGATCGGCGGAGGGATCGAGGACGCCACAAGGAGAAGGTCGACCGTCGGTTCCTCGACGACGCCGGACACGAGGCGCTGAGCATGCGGGACCTCTTGGAGGACTCGGGCATCGAGGAAGAGGGTTAGGCTCGCGGAGCGACCGCGTAGCATACAAGGAGGAAGTAGGATGAATAAGGGCGAATTCATCGACCGGTTGGCGGATCGGACGAAGCTGACGAAGAAGGAGGCACGGAACCTGCTCGACACAGTCCTCGGACTGGTTGAGGAGACGCTCCTTCAAGGGGAGGACGTCAAGCTCGTCGGATTCGGGAAGTTCTCGGTTCGGGCGCGGAAGGCGTCGAGCCGGATCAACCCGCAGACCAAGCGGCCGATCGACGTGGCCGCGAAGGTCGTCCCGCTGTTCAAGCCGGGGAAGGAACTGCGGCGGCAGGTCGAGAAGACGCTCAAGGTGACCCCGACGGGAGTTGCCAAGAAATAAGCGCGCGGATCCCGAGCGGGGATCGCTTGAGAAGGTGACGGATGAGGCGGCCGACGATGCGTCGGTCGCTTCTTCCGTTTCGAAAGAGGAAGACGTGCCCGACGGGCCGGTCTTCCGATCAGTCGGACGTGATCCGTGACCGTTCGGCGATGATGATCGAGGCAAGTTCCGTCACCGCGCCGTCAAGATCGTCGTTGACGACGAGGTAGTCGAACGACTCGAGCGCGGCCATCTCGCGCGCGGCGACGCTGATCCGCTCGGCGATCTTCCCGTCGCACTCGGTCCCGCGAGTGCGCAGGCGCTCGGCGAGGCGATCGAGGGTCGACGGGGCAAGGAAGACGTAGACGATTGGGTGGGGGTCGAGGCCGATCGCGCGAAGGGACGCGGCTCCCTCGATCTCGACGTTCAGAATCACGTCGTTCCCGCGTGCGAATTCCTCATCGAGCTGTCGGCGCGTCGTCCCGTAGCGATGGCCGGAGTAGACGGTCCGCTCGACGAAGGCACCTTCGCGGACGAGCCGCTCGAACTCATCGTCGCTGACGAAGAAGTAGTCGCGTCCTTCAGTCTCAGAGCTGCGTCGGGGACGGGTCGTGTGAGAGACCGAGAAGGAGAGCTTCGGAAGGTCGTTCATCACCCTGTGGATCACCGAGGTCTTCCCGGCGCCGGACGGGCCGGTCACCACGAACGCGATCCCGAACCCGGGACCGCGCCGCGCGGCGTCGAAGCGCTCACTCGACATTCTGCACCTGCTCGCGAAACTGCTCGACGCAGATCTTCATGTCGATCACCGTTCCGGTCGTATCGCCGTCCCGTGCCTTGGAGCCGATCGTATTCACCTCGCGCAAAAGCTCTTGGCCGATGAAGTCGAGCTCCTTGCCGATCGGGTCCGACGATTCGAGGAGGGTTCTCGCTCGTTCGACGTGACCCCGCAGGCGAACGAGCTCCTCCTGCACGTCGGACCGCTCGGCGACGAGAACGATCTCCGCCTCCAGGCGGTCTGGGTCGACGTTCGCCCCGAGTTCGGCAACCCGTTCGCGCAGCCTTTCGCGCAGCGTGTTTGCGATCTCCGGGAGACGATCGGCGACGACTTCGGTGTGATTCGCGAGTTCGGTGAGGAGCCGTCCCAGATCCTCCGCTAACGTCGCTCCCTCCTCCTCGCGCGACGACACCGTCTGCCGGAGGGCCTCGTCGAGCGCCGACGAGACAGCCGGCCAGAGGTCGTCGTCCGATTCCCCGACTGGCTGGAGTCCGCCCGCGCGAATCACCGCCTCCAGCGACGGAGGAGACGAGAGCCCCATCTCGTTGGAGAGACGCTCGAGCTCGCCGAACGTGACGCGCGCCGCGTCGCGATCGAACAGACGCCGATCCCCGCTCAGATCGGGCTGAAGATTGAGCCAGACGCCGATCTCGCCTCGGCCGAACCCCCCCTTCACGCGCTCCTCGACCTGCGCCTGAAGGCGAGGACGGTCGCTGAGGGAGCGCGTCCGGACCGAGAGGAAGCGGTGATTCCATGTTCTAATCGTGACCTCGGCGCGCCATCCGCCCTCGCGAGCGAAGGCCGTTCCAAATCCGGTCATGCTCCTAACCATCGTCCCTCCTG
>Ga0180432_10004394_pt1 | contig 19402 bp, 29 predicted proteins | sample SS_ome_10_FD_132414 | JGI IMG/M metagenome (GOLD analysis project Ga0180432, IMG submission 132414) | Hypersaline lake sediment archaeal communities from the Salton Sea, California, USA - SS_1_MS_2 metaG | ecosystem: Environmental > Aquatic > Non-marine Saline and Alkaline > Hypersaline >...
AACCACATTTTTATACGACGACGCAGGCAAATTAATAAAACACAAAACTAACCCAATAGCTTCTTTAACTGCCCAAATGTCCGACGACGCAGGAGCCTCTTATTTTGGTTATTCATATAGCCCAACAGATACCCAAGCATTTACGGGAATAGCTAGCGAAATGAAGATACCAACTCCATACAAAGGCCCAACGCTAAAGGAAACTAGTAAGATAGGCGGAGGACTCAATAAAATAAGTGGAAAAATAGACTCTGTAACCGGAAGGATAATAACCGAGACGATGGAGCAGTACAAACCTAATGTTATCCTCCCTCCAAATATGGGCGTCTCCCCCTCAGTTATTACCAAATCAACACCAAGATTCTTACTTAAACCTCTAGTAGCACCAACAACATTTTATAGAATTAGTGATTACGACGGTGCTTTAACAACTAACGAAGGCACCGGAATTAAGGGGGGGATAGACACAAACACCGGAATAGATCTAAGAGGATTAGTTATAACCCCTCCAATAACCGGCGGAAGGGCAGACACCGGAATAGAAATAATTAAAGTTAATACCAACCGCCCATATACCACTACCCGCCCAACAACTAGAGATAAGTATAAACCAATAGTGCCGGTTATCTCAGTACCTAAGAGCGGGAGCATAGAAGTAATAGACCAAAACATTAAACCTATTGAGATACAAACACCGGTTAGTATGGATCCAGGAATAACCGAACCTATTGAGATACCCCAGATTATAAACGATCCCTGGGGTGGTGGAAAAACAGAGGTTCCGCCTCCTGAAATAATTATCCCTCCTTCAATTCCGCCAGGATTCCCCGCCATTTTAGCAGAAGGAGAAACCAAACACAAAAAGAAAAAGAAAAACCTCAAAGCAAGTTATAAACCCTCACTCTTAGGAGTATTGTTTAATGTTAAAACCAAAAAACAACCGAAGATAGTTACGGGAGGAGGGATAAGACCAATAGTTATTAAAAAGAAAAAGACGAAAAAGAAGCGGAGAACGAAGAAATGAAGGGCAGTATCTTAGATATGAGCGGAGTAATAATCTACGTGTTTATATTCGCAGTTATACTTTTTGCAGTTTATTATATGCTTAGTGCGTTTGAAACAACCGTCTCAACGGTGCCCATGTTCTCAACAAATGCCGGAGCAATGGCCACGCTAGACAGCGGTTTAACCACAATAAAAGGAATGGATAGTTTATTAGCCTTCGTAATATTCATGTTTTGCTTAATAGCCATAATCTCAGCGTTCTTAACGCCTACACACCCGATAATGTTTATTATCTTCTTCTTACTCACATTAATTCTAATACCGGTTAGTGCAATGTTCGCAAACATGTTTGAAGAAATGTACACAGTTGGCCCACTAGCAGGGCAAGAGGTACATTTCCCAATAACCTTATTAATATTCCAATGGTTACCAAAGATAACTATAATAATGAGTCTAGGGATAGGGATAGTTATGTATATTCGTGGTGGAGGTGCTAATAGTGCGTACTAATCTAGTAATTCTTTTGCTATGTTTAGCCTTCATAGGTAACCTATTCGCTACTTCTGTATATGAAAATGAAACAGCTTCCCACACAATCCCTCCAATAGAGCAGTTTGTTAAAGGGTATTCTCCTGGGAATAGAAACATAACTATTCAAGTGTTAGACAATACGGACTATTGTGCATTCACATGCCACTTAATCTTTAATGCAACCTCAGATATTTTATTGCTTGCAGAAGACATTAATACTACTTTTGAAAATGAAGCCGGAGAAGACCTTTCTCACCTATATTCTTTCTCTTACAAAGTTCCTTATGCTAATCCGGTGCATTGCATTAATACTACCGGATATACCGCGCCTAATGGAACGATTGTAAACAACACTCCGTATATCTGCGATTGGGAGATAAAATACAAGTGGATTGATGGGCTACCTAATCTGCTCCCCGGACAAACAGCGACTGTAAAACTAACGGGCCATAAGCAACCTTGGGAAAACATTGATGCCATCCCAATAGTCTATGGTGTAGAATTTAAAGAATTTGCATGGTGGAATGACACAGGCACACTCAGTTACTGGGCAGAGCCAAATGAGGGAATATTGCTTAACCTTTCTTTAGTAACCGACCATACTTTCCAGATTATAATTAACTCTTCTCAAGCAACCGATACAGGGAATATAAGCAATGTAACTATTACTGGAGATGATTTTAACGGAGCGAGCATAGACACTTCTATTTGGGATACTGGAGGAACTCCTACTGTTTCTGATGGCTGGATGAATTTAGATGCTTCAGGAGACCTTATCTATTCAAAAACAGCAGTAAACGCTACTTATGCAGACACAGGATATTCCGCAGTAATGTATTGTAATGTTACTGATACTAAAGGTTCTTTCTTCGGTTTTACTGAAAGTGATACGCCTACTACAGGTTTTGGTTTTGCAGTTCAAAGGGGAACTTCCACAAAAGAATTTATTACGCACAGCGATGCACATGCATCTACAAAAACAAATATCGTGTGGAACACTTCAAATGTCAGATATGAATTTGCATGGTACAACTCCACCAATGTTTCCTTCTATATGAATAATATTCTGATTGCTTCCCACAGTACAAATATCGCAACCGACAACCACGATATAATTATGAGAAATTGGCAAGCAGGAACAGTAATTAATTGTGATTATGCATACATCAAAAAAACCAGCAACACAGCCAACGTAAGTGTTAATTGTGCTAATATCTCAGCCACACTGCATAATTGTACTATCGTAACCGACACAAACTTAACAGACTACCAAGTTTTGATTCCATACTCTGAAGTAGGAGATATTGGAAGCAATCTTAGTATCACCATCTATAGCGGGAGTAACGTAACCCCCCCTACTCCCTTCAGTGTAACAAACTATACCTATACAACCCCCCAATACGAAACAGCAGAATACAATTACACAATTAATTACACTTTGGGAGGAATATATGATTCTAGTAATGAGACTATTTTGGAATACAACAATACCCATAACTTTACTGCCACGTGCACAAACATGAGCGTGAATTATTCTTGTTACTATAATAGCCTTCCGGCTAAGCTAGTGGAAACCAACGGAACCACAATACCCCTAAAATGGATTATTGAAGTTCAAAATATTACGGGAAACACAACCAAGACACAGAGTTTTAATACAAATGTTCTTTATGGAGTCTGGCCCACAGCAATTAACGCACCCGCAAGCGTACTAGAAGAGGATATTTTCTATATCAATACTTCATATTCAACAGTAATTAACGCAAACCTCACACTAAACGCCACAATAACATATAACTCTAGTTCCGGTTTTTCGGTTTGTAGTGGTGGAACATGCAACACCTCTATAACCGCACCGCAGGCAACAACCACAGCGATACACCAAAGCGAAGGAGTTTTAGGGGTGTACTCTCCTTATTGGTTAAGCGAAGTAAATAGGACAATAGAGATAAACATTACTGAATACCTAACCGCCTCAACTGTCTTTATGAGCGAATCAGGAGTAGGAAGCCCAAACAATGCTAATGATTCCGATTGGGTAACAAACGCAACGTTCGCAAGCGGGAACTATCTTATCTTCACTTATGAGCTAACCTATTTAAACAATATAGACCAATGGAAAGTAAAGGACAACGCCGGAGCAGAGGTTATACGAAACCTTACAATACCAGAGGATTGTTTTGATACAAACATATCCCTAAAGATAACCCGAAACCCAGGAGACGACGACGGGTTATATATGTGCCGTAATTATACCGACGGCTCTTATGCACAGTTCTACGATACGAACGGCACGTTTGCAAGATTCTACGAGCAGAACGTAACATATTCTCGGACTAACTCACTAACTCGCCTATATCCAACGGGCCTAACCGATTGCTCCATAGGAGTACACCTATTTAATTACTCATGCAGAGATGAGGACACACAAAACTTAATGAACTGCAATTACTCCCAAACCTTTACCGTAGTATCAGCAACCGGAACAGAATACGACACATTTAGCGGAGACGCCCAAACCTGGGAGATATGTTATTATCCCGCAACCTTCCAGGCGAACATATCCAGCATAGAACAATACGAAGCGACCAACTACAACACTAGGTTTTATTATCTCTTTGATGTAGCAACCGGAAACACATCTTATAACCAAAGCATATTTTTAGCTGACGATACAGACTCAATAATTACCTTTATCTATGTAAAAGACGCAGGGGTTAACGTAGTAGGTGCATATATCTATATTCAGAAGTATTTTGTAGAAGAAGGAGTATTCAAAACCGTAGCCTGGGCACGCTCAGACACAGAAGGCAAGGGAGTAACCTACTTAGTACCAAACGACGAATTTTATAGGTTTGTTGTGCTCCAAGCAGGAGAAATAACATTTACCTCCGAAACTATGCAAATCGGGTGTGCCGGCTCATACTGTTCAGTAACCTTAAACATAGAATCCACATACTCAGAATTTTGGGAGATGTATAATACCATAGGAAGCTCATGTAGTTTCAATAATGATACTAAAGTAATAGCGTGCACTTTCGCAGTAACAGACGGAACACAGCACACCTTTACCCTAGACGTTTATGAGTGGGAACGGGGGGAGCCTATCCTAAACTGCACCAACTCAACAACCACAGCAAGCGGAACCCTATTTTGCGATATAGGTGATAACTCTACAACCGGAATGTTCACTTATTCGCTATCCGCTCACTCACTCCCTAACTTCTTACAGCAAGGAGAGGTTAACCTTAATGCTCTAGCAGATTGGGGAGACGACGGGATAATTATAGCCCTATTTATAATAATTGTTTTAGCCGGTGCCTTCGCACTAATGGGGCCGGAGTTTATGGCCCTGGGTGCTTACATAGGGATAATAATGAGTAGTGCCTTAGAATTATTGCATTTAAATCTAATTGCCCTAGTAGGTTTAGGGGTAATAGTAGGAGTGTTTATATATGCGTTTAGGAGATAGCCGTAAAGGATCAGTACACCCAATTATTCTAACGTTCCTAGTCGTAGCTATTATAATCGCCGGCTCCGGTATGTTCTTAGGCTCTGTCTCTGAGAGCTATGGTATTAATGATTCTAAGTTTAGCGGGCTTAATGCAAGTAGCATGAAGATAATGAACAACGCCCAAAACCTAGAAAATGCAAGCCGAGATATACAAGAGAATCCAACTACTCTAATAGGAGGGCAAGGATTTACCGCCTTCGCTTCCGTAGTATTCGGAACCGTAGAGTTTGCAACAGAACTAGGGTATTATATTGTGGACATGATAGGCTTACCTCTAGGGTGGTTAATTAGTCTTTTAATGGCCATGCTAGCCGTTACGATAGCCTTTAGTGTAGTTAATTGGATAAGAGGAGGAGGAGCGAAACTATGAGCTATGCAAACCCTACAAATGTAACAACAGTTACCGAGTTATGGGAATATAACAACACCGCAACAGATGATATATTTACTTACTTTATTCTCTTTGCTATTTGGGGAGTTATGTTTTTCGCTTCAAGCAGAGCAGGAAGGCAAGACTACGCCCTAGTGGGAGCCTCATTTATAACTTTCATATCCGCCGTTCTACTAGTTATTTTAGACTTAGCAACAATGGGGCCGGTATTGTTAACCCTGGGTGCAATGATAGTAAGTTTTATAATCTCTAAGGCTTCTTAGTGTTAACACACATTTATATATAACCTAATCTATTAGCACTTATGATAGGCGACTAGCCTATTAGGTGCAAACTTCATGAAAAGCAAACACATGAAGGGTGTTCTAGGCTTTGATAAAACAGCCGTAGGACTCGGTGTACTCGCTATTGTTGTAGCTATGATTCTTGTGGTCTTATAATTCATGAATAAAAGCATGATTTGGATTAACACAAGTTCTAGCAGTAGGAACAGTAGGAAGCAACACCGAAGCAAATGCAACCATTACTAGTGCGATTACCGCAGTAGCACTTTACGGAGACTTCTTCAGTATTATTGTAGTATTGGGTATCTTCGTAGGTATTATCGCTCTCTTGTACATGGTTACACGCCAAACCGGCGGAGCATAGGCTTAAACCCTCTCCAAGACCAAAGGGGTGCGTCCCCTTTTCAACTTCTTATTTTTAGGTAACCTTTTTATACTTTAACTGCAATGTTAACAGTATGGCCTCGGAAGTAGCAATAACCGCAATAGCGTTAATGGGATTAGGCTTTTTATGGTACTCTAACGAAGTAACAAAGAGAACCGGTGCACTATGGGGAAACTTCTTTTTTGTTCTAGCGTGTTTATTCTTTTTAGCAGACTTCGGAGTTATGGATACTTATTTCCAAAGCGAAGGGTTATACGACCAGCAAGACCTAGTAAGCTCCGGCTTATTTACCGTAGTATTCTATACCATGTTTGTTATAGTATTCTTATGGTTTGTAAATCTCATATTAACTTATGTTCAATCCTTACAGAAAAAGGGAGACTCCGAGAGAGTGGAGAAAGTAGGGGGTAAGTATGGCCCGCAGTAGAATCCAACGCATAGGCGGAAAAATGGATAAATACCTAAAGTATCTTCAATCAGAAGGCCCAAGAGATTCTAAGGGTAAGCCAAGATACAGCCTCCCCGAAATATCGGACATGATCGCAGACATAAAACCGTTAGAATTAAAAAGAACTAAGCAGAGGTAATAATATGGGAGTATTGGATAGGATAAAAGGAAACGCTAAGAAGGGAATGGAATACGCCGATTCTAAATATAAAAAGTACCAGGCAGAAGAAAGCCGGAAGGACACTATCTATACGGAAGCCTATAAAAAAGCAGAAATGAAAGAAATTAAAAACAAAGCAAAGCGAGACGCCAAAGCCCGTTATTCTCCTCCCAAAAAAACAAAAGGCAAACAAAGGAACATGTTAAACGACTTTGAGGGCATGATGATTAAGTAATTTTTTCAACATACTTAATGCTCTTACTCTCACTAAACCCCGCACTCACACCTATCCTTAGATTCTCGCTTACCCAATCCTCTATTTCTCCTTCTTCACTAATTATATGAGATTCAACTAAAGCAATAATCTCGCTCTGAGTTTTGCCGGCCCGCTTATATCTATAAACTAATTGCCTAAGAGGCTCCCCTAGTACCTTTTTCCAGGGGTAACGCCTAATCTTAGAACGCTCTACACCACTCCGCCAATAATCCGGCTCTAATAAATCCTTTTGTACCATTATAACCCTCCAAAGAACAACAACACAAATATAGTAAATATTATTATATAGCCCAAGAACATTAAAAACAACATTTCCAATTTTTTAGTGTCCGATTTGTCCCGCTCTATCCTTAATCTATTCTCAAAAGCTAATTGTTGATTTTTTAAAAGTTGCTCTATGTACAAGAGAGTGGCCGTTTTATCTAAACATTCAGATTCTTTAAAAGGTGCTTCAGCCTCTTTAACCTCCTTTACTAATCTGTCTATTGCTCCCATTTAAACAGCCTCTAAATAATCTTCTAAAGGATTATAACACTCCTTCTTCAAATAATCAATAGCCTTATAGCTACTTAGACAATCTTTACATATAAAGATTCCCTGGCCTAACATTAAGAGCTTAGAAAACTCCTCATCTTCCCCAAACGAACCCGAACAACACTCGCATATAATACTCATATTTACACCTAACCTTAATATTATACGAACTATTTATAAAGTTATCCACAATACGAACACACATACCTTTATTAATCTTACGAACTACAATAACAACCCAAAACAACCATAGAAAAAAGGGTTACATAAGCAGGGTGCGATTATGGGCGGAAACGAAACAAAAAAAAGAATACTAAACCTAGTAGGGGAGGGCGTCCCCATACCAAGAATAGCTAAGTTACTGAAGATAAGCAAAACTTCAGTATGGAAGCACATTAAACGTTTAGAGCAGGCCGGAACAATAATTAGGATAGCAAAAAAACCCGCAATGTTCAAACACGTTAGTATAACACCCGATTCTATGCATAGCACTAACATAGCAACCCCTAACCATAGAAATTTAATACACTCAGCACATAAACTAAAATTCTCCATATCTTACAGCGGAGCACAGCCAACCAAAGAAGCAACAGAGGTTAAACCCTTCGGAAGATACGGAACAGCTAAGCAAGTTATCTATAAGTATAAGAACCTCACAATAGTGGCCTTCAAAAAGAAGCTAAATGTGTGGATTCACAACCCAAAGGGCAAATTAACAACTAATCAAATAATAAACGCAAGAAGGGACGCTTACTTATCAGTATTAGCCTTCTCAAAAGAGCATAGGCTAACTCTAGGAGTAGATTTATCTAGTGTCCTACGCTCGCACCACGTAGTAGAGCACACAGCCTTAAACGAAAGCCTAAAGCCCATACTAGAAGCATACCCTAAAGAGATAGAAGAAAGGATCGGCTCTAAGATATGTCAGACTTCGCATAAAGGAAAAATAGAACATGAAGGAGTCTCTAAAGAACTAACCGGTGCAGTAGTATCTAAGAACCTGGAATATTTAGTTACCCAATTCCCTAGCGACTTTGCAACTCTGGCCCAGGCAAACGGGGAGTTTAGGGAGAATCTATTAACGCACTTAGAAGTAATGCGGGAGATAAGCCGGACTATGAAAGATATTAGGGACGGATTAAAACGAAAACCAAAACAGATATAAAGGATAACTACTATTAAATATATGGTAGTTCAACATGGTAGACAGAATTTATAGAATAAAGGAAGAAGGGAAATATTTAAGATACGGTGGGAGGGGGAAGAACGCAGGAAAAATACGCAACCTCTCAAAAGAAGAAGCCAAAGACCTAGCAGGATATGTTAATATTCGTAAGCCAGGGAAAGCAAAAATTATATTGGTTCCTAAAAAAACGAGCAAAAATTTAAAAGCTCCAAAATATTATAGATGAAGGACGGATTAAAGCAAAAGTGAAGGGTGGAGGGTTGGCCCCCGCAGTCTTAAGCCCGCATACTGTTAAACCAATACGCACCCTATTCAACTTATGCGAACATAGTTTTATAATACTTACGAACAATAGTAATACTATGCCGAGGCTAATAACAAATAAGAATACACGTTTATGGGATAACCAAGTAATAATAATGCTAGGGAAAGCAAAGACCGCAGAAGAAAAAGCCTTATTGGCCCTATATTGGTTAACCGGAGCAAGAACCGGAGAGATTCTAAGTTTAGAGACAACAGACTTCCATATTTTCAAAGATAAAGTTATTCTAGCTATGCGAACTAAGAAGAGCGGAAGAGGGGAAAAAACCGACCTTCCGAGAACATTAGAACTGAAACGGGCACCAATAGGAGAGGTTATCCTAGAACTAAACGGATTAAACGGCTCTAGCGATCCATCTTATATTGAGTGGGTAGTTAACTATGTTCTAATTCTTAGGAATACACAGATTGAAAAACTATTTACTAAAACCCCTAGATGGGCAGAAAAAACAATTAACAGACTCGGAGAGAAGGCAATAGGGCAGAGAGTTAGCCCTTACCACTTCAGGGCTTCGTTTGTTTTCCACGCTATAAACTTAGGAAACGAAAAAGACGAAGTTAGGGAGTGGTTAGGCCTGAACACAAAAACAAAGCCTAAAAATGAAGAAGAGAAGATTAACGAAGCATTAAGCGAACTAATGCGTAAGAGGATTGATTAAATGGGACGAAATAAAATTATTGAAGAGCGGGATAATGGGATCCAAGTTACCGAAATAGTGGAAGAAGCCGGAACACAAAGGCTTATCTCACGCAAGGTCTACCAAAAAGGAACGCCGGAATACGAAGAGCGTATTAAAGCGTTAGGCGTGTTATAATGGTATGTAAAGATTGTAAAAAAATGTTTCATATCGCTTTATTCGGGAGCTTCGTAATGTTTGTTATTTGCATATTTTACGTATTTCCGTATGTAAGGGATAGATCAGATTGCTCAAACGAATGTAACGAGGCCCTACAAACCTTATACGATTCATGCGTAAGACAAAACGGTTACGCTCCTAATGGTATGCTTACGGCTCCACAATTCAGAATCAATACGACCGCCAGCAACCAATATAAGGCAATAGAATACGAATGTGTGGAGCTTTTAGATAATGGAAGTATGGAGGACGCACCATGCCCGATATGAATAAACCATCTATGAAAGTAGAGCTAATAAACCGATTCGCACCCTTACTATTAGATTATAAGAAGGTTATGGGATTCCTTCTATTGTGGGGTATATTCATGTGGTTTATGGGTTTTATTACCGGTGCCCTCTTCTTCTAACCCATTTAATAAACTACAATTCCCAATTTTATAAACACACTCAGACACACTTAAACCATGAGCGGATAAAACCATATCTCCAAGTACGATAATCAAAGCCAGGATAATTAACAAATCTATTGTATTCATGATTTAACCTCCATATCAGTAAGCAAAGAACGCCAATCTAATTCTACATAAACCCTCATTTGCCTTAAATCCGTCCAGCCCGCAAACTGCATTAATCTATTAGGCTCATATCTATGCCTTACAACTAAATCAGTTAAACGGCAATGCCTTAAATAGTGCGGGTGCAGTTTAAAGTTAGGCAACTCCACAATACCCTTAGGATTCCATATATAGCCCTGTGTTGGAATATTAATCTTACGGAAGTGATAACCTACTAACTTACGGCTCATACGCCATAAAGGCTCTTTTTCGTCCTTATCCATAATAAACTCTAAAAAGTATTCGCTCATCTCAGATTCTAACCCATAAAGGGGTATAGGGATTCTCCTAAAGGGTATTCGTTTATTCTTTAATGTTTTAGTAGTACATAGTAATACTCTCCGCCCGTCCTCTAAATCCTCTATTTGATAATTACCAGGAGTATGCGATAACAACTCGCTTATTCTGCAACCGGTTAGGAACAACCCATAGAATAAGGCCTTAAAACTCCTTCTGCGTGGCCCTTCAAACTTATTACCTATTCGTTTAATCTCACTAATACCAATAGGAAAAGGAACGGGTTTAATCGGTTCGTTCATTTCTCATCTCCTCCTCAACAGTTTCCCCTGTAAAAAACCACACACATAATATAATCTCTAAGAAACAAAAAAGTATTACTAGCGTATAAGAAAATTGAATATCTAAATCACATAGTAGGCTCTTCGTTTTCTCCACTATTGAAAATAACCCAACTGCACAACCTATAAAAACAACTGAAAGAAGAACAAAGGTAGGTAGTTTCCCTCTCTTATTCACGTTTCATCTCCTCTTCCTCTTTTTTATCCAGGGCTTTCTTTAGCTTCTCTTGATATTGGACAGCCTCAACCTCTTTATGTGCCCTAATCATGGCCCGCATACTCTCTTTAGACCAAACGGGATCAACTAAAGCATTTATTTTATTCGTCAAGGATTTTATTGTTTCGGCCCTTAGTTCTCTCTCGGTTTTTTCCCCTGGGTTTAGGATTCTTTTTATTGGGATTCCGAAGGATAAGGTATCAGGAGCAACGTCTTTATTCACAAAACTAAATGCACCTATTACCGCATTCTCCCCAATATGAACATTCGGCATAATAACCGAATGTGTGCCTATCCTTGCGTTCTTTCCAATAACTACTCTGCCTTCTTTATTGTCAATAGTAGAAATAGAATAAACCGAACAATGAGATCCAATCTGCACGTTCTCCCCTATACTAATCCCATTCTTTGCATTAAGATAACAGAAAGCTCCAATATCGCTACCTTTACCTAAGAATAGATTTTCATGGTGCTGACAAACCCAATTATACTTAGTGCGGTTTTGTTTATCAAACTCAGGGCGTTTCCAATCATTAAATTTCATTTTACTTCCTCCCTTCCTCAATAGTATCCAGCAAACTCTCTACGCAGATATGCAAATTTTTAATAATCCTCTCCTTCTCCCAAATTCTACATTTTAACGAATTATTTTCATTTAATAATTCCATTCTCTCCGCTTGCAGTTTTGCCCAGTCCTCCTTGCTTATCCTTTCATTTTCGTTCATTTCTCATCTCCTCTCTAAACAACAAACACTTAAACTGCTTCAACTCCTTTGCATTCCTAAACTCCCCTCTGCACTTTCTCATCTTGCAGAGTTCGGGCTTATCCGGCTGTCCCCATTGGTTAGTGCTTCCATTACGCCATACGCACTTTAGCGGATATTGGGGTTTCATGGTTTAGCCTCTAGAGTAGCACCGCATTCGTTATCGGTGCATAACATAGCTATCCTCCCGTTGCACCAATAAGCCCGTAAGTGTTGCCCTTCCGTTGCGTTCATGTATCTATCTTCATTTTCAAAATAGAGTGTGGTATTTCTAATGTCATAGTTTGTTTGCATTACTTTGATATGTAAGCACCCCTTCGGGCATAATTCCGACTTCATTATATTTTGCTCTTGCATATCATAGAAAACCCACGCACATTCTTGTTGTACTCCCGTTTCTTGTATAGCCAAATGAACTGTAAAAATCAAAATTAAGGATAGGGCTATAAATAACCCTATTCCACTCCAACTTATTTCTTTCTCTTCACTCATACCTTCCCCTCCAATTCCTTAACCTTCTTCTCCAGGATCCTAATCTTCTTCTGCTGCTTAATCTGCTGTTTGATTATTGCGGTGTTTGTATCGCTTAGATTGTGAATCCTTTTCCACATGATTTTGATTTCTGCAAGTGCACCGGTGCATTGCTTGTCTAGCCACATCTTGAGGGGCATTAGGGCTGCTTCTTCTTCGTTCATGGGCGGGCCTCCATACCTTTCCTTAGAGCAATCTCTACCAATTCCCTAACATCCTTCTCCCGCATAACAAACTCACTATTATCCATTCCTAAAAATTTGAACACGTCTGGGTGTGTGTTCTCCTTTCCCAGAATAAGACGCATTAGAATACTAAGGTTCATTTCTGCAACTAATTTAGCTATTTTTTCTTCTTTCTCCCCGTTCTTCTTTTTGTATTCAGGATACAATCTTCGTTTATCCTCATCCCGTGTTGGAAGCCTAACTCGGAAACTTTTTCCCTTCTTTTTCTCACTCATCGGCGGTCGCCTCCTTTTGTTTCTTAGTATAACCAATCAACTCTCTCCAAATAGCAGATGAACTGCTTGGCCCGTCCTCTTCTTTCTCACGTTTGATAAATTTCTTTATACATTTACTGCACGCATAAACTTTCCAATGACAATATCGCATATCTCCCGTTGCCCTATATCCGACGACTTTAGAACTTCCACACTCCACACAGTAAAACTTCACATCAACGCCTCCACGCCATCAGCCCAGGATATAATAACCGTCCCCTCAAAAAAAGTAACATCTATAATATGCCTCTCAAACGATAACCCGTTATCTACATGAACAATACGAATCTTTTTAGCGACTCCTTCACGCAGAGAAATAAACCTCTCATCTTTTGGATCAATACGCCTAACAGTATTAGGTTTTAGGCCCGCCCGCTCTTTCCAAAAATATCTATTCTCCGTTTTGAACTCAACCGTTTCCAAACCAGGTTTTTTATTTTCGTTATCCATTTTCACACCGTTTTATTTTAACATTTCTTATATTACAGCGAACCCTAGCAATTACGCCCTTTTGCTAGGCTCATACTGCAAGGAGTACCTATTACACCATAAAGAATATAAATGTAATGGAGGGGTACCTTTCCGGTGCTTCCACTACTCAACGCAACCTTTTTAAATGCGAACTGTTATATTCCTTTATGGGAGAAGTCTCGCCTATATCAGTAGCACACGCCCAAGACTTAATGAGAGAGATAACGAATTTTAGAGCATTACTATACCAACTAGAGCAAGACCTAAAGAGGGTTAGAGTAACAGAGAAGGAAGTTATCAATAAGGAAACCGGAGAGAGAGAACTTAAATACGTAGAAGAAAAATACGGAAAGCCCAGGCTCAGCGAGGAGGGAATACAAGATATTATCTCCATACTACGAACACACCTAAACCCAAATACTTTTTATTCGTACACCAAAGAGGACGCATTTAATAAGGCCATGTGGAATACAATGGATTCAATAGTAATACGACTATGGGATAAACGTAAAGCCTGGAATATAGAAGATTCAGATTACCCCGTATTATGTGCAATGATTAGAGATATGCTAGAATCAGCAAACAGACACGCAATACTCGGAAACTTCGCAGACTTTACCGGCTCCTCATCTTCCAGGCAGGAAAATATTATAATGGAAAGCTCGCAAAAAAGCGGAGTGTTGGGCGGTATATTTGGAAGCTCACAAAAACCACAGAGGTAACCCTTATGTTAGAATCAATCGGATTAGGACAGATAGATATTAGTGGTATTGTTATATCAATTATAGCACTCGGAGGTATGGCCACGCTAGGAGTGGCCTTATACTTACTAGGGATTTTAGACGGGGTACTAGGCAGATACCAAACGATCACCCTTTGTTTTGAAAAAAGGCAAGGAGTACCCCGCCTAATCTCTATTGATAATTCCGGCCCAATGAAAAAGGCAGGAGGCACAGTTTATAGACTCAAAAAGAAGAAAATGGAAATTAACCCGCCGGCCTTAGAATTTGTGCACAAAGTAGGAAGGAAAAACATACTATTCCTAATGTTTCCCGATAGAGACGAAGCCTACCCCTTTAATCCTGAGATAATGAATTACGAAACACTATACGACGAACTAGAGCAGGAATATATTAAAAAAGAATATAAGGTACCAGAAACTAAAGCGGAGATCCTAGACGCTCTTAAATTACTAAACATAAAAGAGAAAATAAGATTCTTGCCCGTAGTGGATAATTCCAGCCTCAACCTAGTAACAACCGAACTAAGGCAGAATAAAGACAGATACCAAAACAAATTTGAGGCGTTTATGCAACAATATGGAGCTTATGTCGGTTTAGTGATCTTAGTAATGATAACCATGATAGGGTACTTCATGATTACCGGAGCGATAAGTAACATAAGCATTACTGCGAATTGTGCCGGTGTGGGCCAAACAGCAGGGGAGCAAGTAAGCAATAACTTACCGATAGAGTTACCATGAAAGAAAAAAAAGAAAACCCTTTAATGTCCGAGTTTCAGGACTTTATGAGGGATAACCAAAGAACAGACGAACTTAGGTGTGCCTCAGAAGAGTATTTCATGCTAGTAATAGCAAGCGGAGGGCACCAACACCTATACCCTTTAATTCATGCAATAGACGCATTTTTTAGGCAATTTGAGTTTATATGTTCGGGTAAAGAAAAAAAAGAAATGGAAGATAAATATAAAAAAGCAGTTAGGCTAGTGGACTCAGAACTTAGGAGATACAACCATTTAGCCATGAGCGGGCGGGAACCAAGCACAGTACCGCACAATCTTATAAAGATGTTCAGAGAGTACCTTAAACGGGTATATGAGCTTAGGCAACAGCATGGGCTAGCTTATAGGATAAGGGAAAGAAAAACCTCAAAAGAACTGATTGATAACGCCTTCGGAGCGTTCTAGGTGTAAATATGGAAAAAAGAACTACAAAATTCCAAAAGTGCCCTAAGTGCGGGTGGATAGAGAAAAATTGCATAGCATTATTTATGTGCCCTAAGTGCGGGTGGAAAAAATACGGGTGTAAAAATGGAAAAAGATAAAAATAAGACACAGAAAATTAGAGCATATCTACAAAGTAGGAAAGACCTTAAAAAATATAAGAACCTTCTACTTATAGATTGGACTTTGAAAAAATTAGTTAGTATTATCCTAGCGGGTTATTTCGGATTCGGATTTTTCTATTTAACAGATAGTTTAATAGGTAGTATCGTATCTGCGGGGTTATGTGCAGTAGTATTAATGGGGTGGTGCTACGAAATAATATACGCAGATAAGAAAGATTACGATAAAAAACTAAACGAACACAACACAGAATATAAGGAGTTTAAAGGCTATGAATACGATTAGCTTACCTATGCCCACACAGCCACAGCAAGAGATATTAACCCAGGAGAAGGCAAACGTTAAACGAATAATCCACAATATCAAAAAGAGATTAAACTCTAATAACGATATGGTTACGTGCATAACCGGCCCTGAAGGCTCCGGCAAATCCACACTAGCAATTAAGCTAGGATTCGCAATAGATAAAAATTTCTCAATCAAAAAGAATGTTGTTGTTAATCCCGACGTTCTAAAGATACAAGAGAAGATTTTAAGAGAGTTAGAGCCTGGGAGTGTCCTAATAATAGATGAAGGTATGCGAACAATGTATAAACGTAATTTCTTCTCGCAAGAAAATAAATTCTTAAATGAGCTATTTTCAATATGCAGAAAAAAACGAATCTTTACTATTATTTGTATTCCTAACTTTTGGGATTTAGATCCATTTTATAAGAACCATAGAATAAAAGCATGGTTTTACGTTCCGGTTAGAGGGCGTGCAGTAGTGTTTATCCCAGATTACGACGCCTTCGCCGTAGATAAGTGGGAACTAACAGAGAATAGGAAAATTGTATTAAAGAAGCGGGGGAGCCGGAAAATAGCAGAAGAAGGAGTAGGCAAATTAATACAGATTTACAGAGATTATAATAAACACTACGTAGGGGATTTCTCCTTTACAAAACTCGCACCACACATAGAAGAGGAGTACCTTAAAGAAGTAGAGGAGTTTAGAAAAGAGCTAGACTTCAATAAGACCAAGAAGGAAAGCGGGGATAAATACCGTAGGAGATTCCTAGAAATGAGGCTCAGATACGCAACCCTAGCCAAACACCTAAGAGAAAAAGATATATTAAGTTATGGGGAGATAGATAGAACATGCAAGAATAGCGAACACTACACGACCAAGCTATTAAACTATATGAAAGATAAGGACTTATTTAAACCATTTACCCAAAACGCCATAAGTAGGGAAGCACCAACACCTTAGGGAGGCGGGGAACCAAGCCCATACCGTACCCGCCTCCCAATGTTAACACTCCAAAAAACAAACTCTTATATACTTTAACTGCAATGTTAACACTATGGCCCAAGTAACAATTACCCAAAAAGACGGCTCTAAGAGAGTAGAGGACGGCAAGGGTAATGTTATAAGTCGGACTCCGGCACCAAATAAAACCAAATCTTCAAGCTCAGTTACAGTAACCTCAAAACCCGTATATATAGACCAAGAAGGAAATAAAAAAACCGTAACTATCACTTCAGAAAAAACAACCGGAACCAAACCAAAAGAAGAAGCCGAACAGCCTCAAACCTTACCCGAAGGTGCAAAAGAAATAACCGGAAATAGAATTAAATACGGTGGAGCCACTTACGATAAGGACACTTTTTTTAATCTACAAAGCCAAAACAGACGGCTAGGTATATACGATTCTCCAACCAAGCAGGAAGCCGAGTATAAGGCCTCACTCTCCCACTATGCGGGTTTAGAATTTATGGGAGTGGAAGAAACACGATACCCAGCTAGAACCGACCAAGCAGGGAGCATATATTTACCAATAGAATTTTATGAGGGAGATAAATACAAGGAAACAGATACGCCAATAGGAACAAAAGAAGCCTTTGAGATAGAAGGGCCGGACATTATAACCCCTTTCCCTGGTTATGAACTCCAAGCAGGCCCAACAATAAAAAGAGAGGCAGAAGAAGCAGGCAGAACAGTAACAGAAAAAAACGGAAAGATATATATCAGAAGGGAAATTAAAGCACCAACCAACGAACCCGTTAAAAACCTAGACGTTAGGGAGCATGAGGGTATTTTTGAGGAGAATACCGTTTATGCACCGATAGAATCCTTTTTTTCTGAAAAATCCCAACAAATACAGTATGGGCCTTCTGAATTTGAAGTGTATAACACGCCGGATATTGAACAGATATTTATAGTTAAAGAAGGAGTACAACACCCCTTTATATCCGTAGTGCCTCCAACTAAGGTAACTAGAGACGTAATAACCGGAGATGTTATCTCTAAGGAGTGGGACAACGTACCGATAGCACTAGACACCGGCAAAGACCTTCAAGCAATGTACGAAGCGGACCCAGAGTTATTTATTAAAAATATGGAAAACACAAATAAAAAATTAAATCCAAATGCGGGAAAGTTCACAGAGCTAACCGTTTTTGAAGATACTTATAACAATTATATGAGTGTGATTAAGGAGCAACCACAATTAAAATATTTAAGAGAAGGCAAGGAAAGCCTAGACTCGGATTTGTGGGGGGTAATAGCTTCGGACGGCTCTGGCGGGGGCGTTGTAGGAGATATTAACAGATTCTTAAAAAGAGGCACAGCAACAGTAATAACCGCAGGAATAGGAAGCACCCTAGAGATACCGGACTTTATCGCAAACGTTAACGCAGTTATTACCTCCCAAGTTAAAGAATCAGAGTTTAAGGTTAACGCTCCTTCAAACAAAGCAATATCATTTTTAGGCTTAGGTGGTGCGTTAGGTGCAAGCGTAACCTATAAAGATACGGGTATAGGAAAATCAGCCAAAACAGTAGGAGAAGCAACTTATAAAGCCGGCTCAGATTGGATAGGCAGGATAGACACAGCAATACAAGGAGGGGAATACGAAACCGCAGGTGCAGAAATAGTTTATCCAGGGTTAGCTATGGCCGGCTCAATAGCCGGCCCTATGGTGGTGGGGTATGCCCTAAGTGCAGGGAGCCAAGCAGTAGTAGGGAAAGTTAAAGACTTTCAGCACACAATAGAAGGAATTGAGTACGCTTATACTGCCTCATCTCCTAAAACCACTACAACAATAATAAAAGAAGGAGGCAAAACCACACACATAACCTCATCTTATCAAGGAGTCGGGGACGTCTCTTTATCACACCTTAGACTAAAAGGTTACAAATACGGGGGAAACGTAGTTAGCGATACAATAACCACGTTTGGGGACGATTTCACAACCCAGGCAACAATTAATTATGTGGGAGGCCCTAAACCCTATAATGTAGCATATGGGACTAAACTAGGCACTCCTCAACTTCAATCCTTCCAAATATGGGATAAAGGGGTTAATCTCCCAACAGATCTAAGTTTTATCAGTAGGGGAATAGATAAACCTCTATCTATCGGTGTAGGCTCAAACCCAAACGCCGGAGCAGTACAATATAATAATTGGGTTAGCAGACCAACAGATAACCTAGACGATATTATAAACGCTAGAAAAATAAAAAACATGTTCCTAGATAGCACACCTCCGGCCATAGACTCCGCAGAATACGGAATACACGAAAAAGTAGTTATAGACATGTTAAGCGGAAAGCCTTACCAAGTGCAAGTTAATACGGGAGTACAAACCACATTTTTATACGACGACGCAGGCAAATTAATAAAACACAAAACTAACCCAATAGCTTCTTTAACTGCCCAAATGTCCGACGACGCAGGAGCCTCTTATTTTGGTTATTCATATAGCCC
>Ga0180432_10004395_pt1 | contig 19401 bp, 27 predicted proteins | sample SS_ome_10_FD_132414 | JGI IMG/M metagenome (GOLD analysis project Ga0180432, IMG submission 132414) | Hypersaline lake sediment archaeal communities from the Salton Sea, California, USA - SS_1_MS_2 metaG | ecosystem: Environmental > Aquatic > Non-marine Saline and Alkaline > Hypersaline >...
TCCCATTTTCCTAATCCAATATCCCAAACACGAGACATCAAGATATTAGGAGTAACAGGAACTTCATACATTAAAGCTGGAATAATATTGGAAATTACTTTATATCCCATATCCCGAAGGATTAAAGAACGGATGTCTTTTGCAGTTTGTGCATCAACAAATACATCTGGACACACAATTCTAAGTCTATCTTTTTCTTTATTACCTTTAATTATGTAAACGTCAACCTCTTCAATATCAAGCAATTTTTGAATAATATTTATAGTTGTATTTTTCAACATATCAACATCATCATCAAGATGTGTAAAATACCAAAAACAAAATGGAAATGATTTCCTCAAAATTAAAGGTATTTTTTCAGGAGCAGTAGACTTAGTCTTTTGCTCTTTTTTCTCAAAATCGATATCTGGAACATCAAAATCAGGATCTGATTCTTCATTATCTTCAACTTTAATTTTGATGTCATCTGGGACATCAAAGTCCATATCACTTTCATTATCAGACTCGTTGTCATTATCCTTTTTTGAAACAGTTGAAATCTTTTTCTCCTTTATATCAGAATCCGAATCAGAAGAATCCGAATCAGAAGAATCTGAATCTGAAGACTCAGAATCTGAAGACTCAGAATCAACCTTTTCATCTGGATTGTAATCTGAAGAACTATCCTCTGATTCTAAGTTTAAATCGTGTATCGTTTTGTTTGTTTTGGACATTTTTTCTATACTTGGTCTGTTTTAAATAGATTTTAATAAAAATATCGATTTTTTATTTACGGTATAAAGGATACAGCATGTATAAAGTAACGCACCCAAAATGGCTGATCAAAAGAACACAAGTGAAAATTTAGATGATTTTAAATTAGATTCTGGATACGTTCTGTGGTATCATTCTGTTGTGGAAAAATCATGGAAAGCGGACAGTTACATCAATTTATGTGAGGACATTCCTGGAAAAGTTATACGTACAGCAAAGCAATTATGGAGTGTTTTTACAGCACTTGATAATAACTTTACCGCTGGGATGTTTTTCTTAATGAAAGAAGGAATTATGCCGATGTGGGAAGATCCCGGTAACGCAAACGGTGGATTTTGGTCTTTTAAAGTACCAAAAAGAAATTCCAATGACGTCTGGCGAAAACTATCAGCTGGAATAGTAGGAAATTCTCTTACCGTTGACTCTAAAAAAATGGAATATATTACAGGAATATCAATTAGTCCAAAAATATCAAATTGTGTTATGAAAATATGGAATAATACCAGTAAAATTACCGATTGTTACATATTCACAAAAGAAATTGATTATTTTGACCCTGCTACAACTAGATATAATAAACATAAACGATGAGTTTAAGTGAAGAAAATGAGAAACCAAAAATTCGTGTGCGGAAACGAATCCGTAAACGCAAGCGACATATTGTTGAAGAAGTTAAAGAGAATTGCAGGAAAAAAAATAAATTTCAGGTTAAACCAGAACCTGAAATTGATTTAACATGTATTGAAACGTTCGATATCGAATGTATTAGCAAAGATGGTAGTTTTCCAAAAGGTAAAGATGGTAGTTTTCCAAAAGGTAAAGACGAAATTATTCAGATATCAACTACATTTGGTAATGCAGACAAAGAATATGAAATTAACTTATTATGTGACGAAGAATTTTCTCCAGAACCAGAAGACACAGCGATTGACAAAAAAGAAGAGAAGACTAAACCCAGAAAAATGGGACTTCCTCCGATGTGTCATTGTGTTGAATGTTTTGCATATATGGGAGAAATGAACCCGCGACAGTATTGTCGCAAGATTTATTGCTCTTATGCAGACTTTGGAGAAGATGAATTATTACAAACAAAAGTCTTTCATTTACGGACAAGTCCTTATTATACAGATCCTGATTTTTGGGGGTACAAAGATTATCATGACGAGATTCAGGAGTTTATCGACAATAACTACGTTGAAGACCCCGATGAACTAAAAGATGTTGATGATTGTATCACTCAGGAAAAATAAATTTTAATTTATTTTAATAGTATAGTTAAAAGTATAAGATGTATAAAACTAATATAGTTTTGGTTATCACGGCGATTGTCGTTGTTTTTACATTTTTAATACAGGCTGAGAAGTCTTGGGATAATATGACTTATTGTCGTTCTGAAATAAACGGGAAAGAATATAAAGTTAGAAAACTCGAAGATAAGAAAAGTGCAGCTAATATTTTGGCTGAAACACATGAAAAAATGAAAAGGGTGTGTAAAATATTAGAAAATAATAATCCGAATGATGAAAGAGTTCAAAGACTAAAAAAGAAATTTCCTTATACTGCTTTACAGGAATCTGATGGATATGGAACACAGACATCTTTTTCAATTAATAAAGGTGAAAAGATAGTTTTGTGCTTAAGGTCAAAAGACGGAAGTAACAGATTAGTTGATAAAAACTTATTATTATTTGTTGCATTACACGAAATGTCTCATATTATGACAACATCAATTGGGCATACCCAAGAATTCTGGGATAATTTTAAATTTGTCTTAAAAGAATGTCAAGATAATGGAATATATAAATGTATTAACTTTGCATCTAACCCACAGTCTTATTGTGGAATTACTGTAACAAGTTCTCCATTTCCATGTAGTAGTTAATATTAATGACTTAAACATTTTTATATTATCTAATAGTAGGTGAGCCGCCGATATTCATTGTGATCACCCATGTCAACTTCAGCTTTTTTCTCCGAATCTCCCATTCAAAAAATGTACATTGCCCATTTAGCCAACTCAGAATATGTGATTTTAACAAATATACCATGTTCAAAGTGTTTCGAAAATAAATATAAGTGCAAAACGACAGTTTTTTCATCAATTGAAATAAACAATATAGAAGAATGGAAGAAATTAGCCTCTGCAACACTTACAGGTGAGTGTATATGTAAAACTATCAAATAAAATTACCACCAATAATCAATATCATATTTGGGGTCATCCATATAATACCAGTCGTCATCTGACTCATAACCTGGAATATAGGATGATTCATCATCCTCATAATAATCATAACGGTGTGCAATCCTTCCATCTAAATCTGAATCATCAATTTCTAAATTTTGCCTATGGATTTTATTCTTTGTTGAATGAATATCCTTAATATTTTTCCGGATCTTCCTTCGTAAATAACGAATCTTCTCTAATCTAAGAGTTTTGAGTTTCTCAATAGCATTGTTAATTTCATCTACCATTGAGTTTCTCAATGTAATTCTTTTTCTCTCTTCGAGAACTCTTTGTCTTTCCTCCTCGGCTCTCTTCTTGTTATCTAATTGATCTTTATAGTCCTGACGAAGCTTTTGGTCATTTCTCATTTTTAACCTTGCTTGGTTCCGCTTGCTTTTTGGCTTCTTACTGTACGAAACAGTTTGCCAATCGTCAATAGAACCAAGTTTCGGTACTTCGGGAATTTCAGGAATTTCTGGAAGATGAATAACCCAAATAGTGTTTGTATCACGATCAATATATGACATGATAAAATCACTTAATTTTTTCTCTTCTTCCTTCAAAATAGAAAATTGTTCTTTTTTCTCCATTAGCTCCTTGCGAAGTCTTGGAATAGTTACTTGAACGTCCCGTTTCGCCCAACGGCGAGCATAAAATCCATCATTGTCATCGTTGTAAAACTTGACAATAGGACTATTCTCATATAGCCATTCATAAATAACTGAGGTACAAGAATAATGTGAAAAGCAATCGGCCATTCCATAAAACTCATCCTCTGTAAAGGGAAATGTTTCATGAAGCCATATCAAAGTTGGCAAAACAAGTTGTCTCACCGCATCTGAATATTTTTTCTTTTCTAATTTCTCAAATGCATCACGGTTCAAGTCAGTTTTATCTTCCTCATCATATGAAAAATAATTGCAAGGAAGATTTCTGTCTGGTTTCACAATGTCAAGCCATGTAAGCCTTAAATTTTGAATTTTATATCCCAAAGAAACAAAAAGAGTAGCAGACTTAACATCATGGTGTCCAATCACTTCATCTAACATGTTTTTGGGGAAAAATCTAAAATCTTTACTTATTAAGTATTGGAATAATCGGTATCGAAGAGCTCGGTCACCTGGTATTTTGTTTAACGCTGTTTTCATGTTATCATATCTTTGAAAAGTATCAGTTACACGAAAGTTACGCGGAAGCATAAACCCTTTTTCCCAAAGCCAATCAATCCATAATATTTTTCCATTTGGTATAGATTCCTCAAATAATCTTTCGCCAAAATTACGATAAAATGAAAAGAAACCAGACTTAATCCAATTTCTTACTCCCCAAGACACTAATTCAAACATTTGATCTTTGTCAGGAATCTTTAAAGCTTCGTAATGAAAATTGTAAGGAAGCCGAATCCCATTTCGCATCAACCTTTTTAAAGTTGAAAACAGAATGGGAAATGGTAGCTTTCGTGCAAATATTTCATCATAAAGATTTGAGTCACCTTTAAAGTTGTACCTTTCTAATAGAAGAAAGAACATATCCAAAGGTAAATTTTTAGCAGCTAATTTAATAGTGGCCATTCCACGATAAAAAGATTCATCGCGAGAATAATAGTCCTTTGAAACAAATGGTTTTTCTTTCATCTCCTTATAGTCAACACTTTTAGTGTCAATCTTTTCAAGCAAACGAATGAGCAAACCAAAGTTAAAATGAAGCTGGCTTATGTTATCTGTTTTTTCAAGCAAATTACATAAGACATTTTCTGAAATAATAGTCCAACCATATTGTTCGATCTCATCAAGTGCTTGGGTATACAGCTTATGGTCAAAAAGCCATTCAAGGTAAAAAGATTTTCCACGATAAAACTTTTGGTTAAACCGTTTAGGGAAATCTTCCTCTAATAACTTAATATCATCTTCGGATAACTTTTTAAACCAATAGTGTGGTTCACCAATTAATCCATCAGAGTATACATTTTGAACAAAACATCCCTCAGAGCTGTTTCCGTCACCTTCTCCAAAAATGTTACAAAAATCTCTATACTCTTGGAGATTGTGAGTGAAACAAAATGCAACTTTATCTTTTATAGTAAGTTGTTTTTGTTCATCTTCGGTCAGGGGAATATTGTGCTGTAAGCACAATATTTCTAATTTTGTTTTTGGCCTATCGTTAGGCGAATTGTCATTTCCTTTTTCTTCAAAAGAAGACATTTTTGAACATAACATAACAAGTTCTTCCTTATAATTATCATTTTTTTACAAAAAATTGATAGTGTAAGCCGAAAAGAATATATATGGATGAGTACATGTATGCCACATGGCTTGCACGTGGAAATAAGGGGCCTCACCCCTCGACGCCAATTCTGGTGTCATTTGTTGGTGGAAATTTCCAACACCGCACGAGTTTAAGCACCCCGTCGTGGGTTGTGACTGGCTCGAGTCAGTGGGACGTCCGACGTGTCTCTGCTGTCTCTGCCGGTCCTTGTGTGTTCGTTGAGATTTGCGAGGGCGACGCTCTTACGGAGAAGGCTGATGTGGTCGAAGCCGTGGCTGCCGTGGACACAACAGTTCATGATGCAGACAAGGCCAAGACTGAAAAGAAGCCGGAAACGAAGGAAGCGGAACAGAAGGTGGAGGAAGAGGAGACAGAGGAGACGGACGACGAAGAGGACAAGAGCGACACGACCCATGCATGGGACTGTGAATGTGGAGAGTGCCCGGAACTTTCGGAAGACGACAACTCCGTGGAGCGCGACCAGTTTCTGTCAAGGGCTGAGCGACGCGAAAAGGAGGAGAAGGAAGACGCCGAATGGCTCGGGTCTCGAAACAATGCAAACCCTGGTACTGCTGCGACGGCTAACTTGACCATTTGCACCGGACCTGAGCACACGTGGCACCGCTGCAGAGGCTTTGAGACGGTGGAGCGGAACGGACTTGGCCACGTTGCTGTTCGCAATGACAAGGTGACATCCCCTCGAGGGACGAACTACCTGACAGTTCCCAAGCCTAACAGTCTTGTTCGGTCAAAGTCTGGCGGCCACACCATGGTCGTCATGCGAGACGAGCCGGCACATGAGCTTCCTGGATACTGCGCTGGTTTCGCTGCTGAGGCGGCAATCGCGCAGATCGTGGCTCACGATGTCGAGGACAAGAACAGGATGGGGCGACTTGAGGGAAAGCCAATGCTGGTGATGATGCGCGGAGCCACTTACTGGACCGAGGGAAAGCGCCGTGGAAAGAAGCGCGAGGGAGACATCATCATTGCATACGCCATGCCGGGAAAGTTTGTGGAAACGCCGCATGGCAAGAAGCAGCTCTACCGGGTGGTGCAGGTCATCGAGGTGAAGAACACGCGTGCGGAGCACACCCGGGCCAAGGGGTTCGAGCAGCTTTACTGGATGAAGCACAGCACGTCGGACAAGACGAAGTGGATGGTCGATGGCGATGGAGTTTACTTCAGGTTCGATGATGACACCGACTTCCTCTTTGCCTCGGTTCGAGGCGGGGAGGTTGCATCGAGCGTTGGACATGTCCTGGAGTGGATGCGCGTGACGATTGCAGAGCAGAACTGTGGTGTTCGGCGAGCAGCGGAGGCAGCAGCGGCAGCAGAAACTGCAGCAGCTTTCCGTTGCCGTCGGCCATGGTCGCGCTCTCGCTCTCGTTCGCCCTCGCGCCGACGCAACGAGTCAAGTCCGTCAGACAACAAGAACTGGCGCCGCCAAAACACAACGACGCCCACCGGAAGCGGTTCTGGTGCCGGGCGTGGTTCTGGAAGTGGTACCGGGCGTGGTTCTGGAAGTGGTACCGGGCGTGGTTCTGGACGTGGTGGCAACTCTGGTGGCAGCTCTGGCGGCAGCTCTGGCGGCAGCTCTGGCGGCAGCTCTGGCGGATGGACGAAGGTGACGAAGAAGAAGCGGCGATGAAGGGATTGAGGCCCCTATCCTGAAGCTGAGGCTTGGGATGCTGTGCTGACTTAGGACTTTCACTTTCATGTGATATCCTTTGAAAAGCTATACGGTATCTCTACCTAGGTGGATGGTGATAGTATAAAAAGTTTTTAGAGTTTATATATTCTTAAAATATTATAGTCTTTTGGAAGTGTAATGTTATAGTTAATATCATTTACAATATCATCAAAACAACAAGATATGTTTTTATCTGCTAAAAGTAATTTTCCAGGAGAATAAGTTTTGATATTCCTATTTTCCATAAAAACTAATTTTTCATTAAAGTTTTCATTAACTTTTTGTTTCATTAGTTTATCTTTTTCTTCTAAACACCTTTTATATTCTTTATTACTTACAACCTTTTCCCAGATCATTTTAGGTAATTTTCTTTGTATTAGCTTGCGACAATCTTTTTTTGTTTTTTCTTTTACATCTTTAGATGATAATAATTCACCAAAAAAGGTTTGATCGTTAATAAACACAAATTGCTTAAAATCTTTTGTTCTCTCAACCAAATTTAATGGTTTTATACATTCTCTTAATATATTTTCAAACAAAAGACTTGTAGCAATCGATGTTTTATGATAATAAACATGCTTATACATATAAAATCTGCTTGTTAACGCATGAACAATATCATCTACTATTTTAACTTTATAATGTAACTTACCATCTAAAATAACAGAATTACTTATAATTCTATCAACAGCAATTGTTCCTAAATGTTTTGTACCACAAAAGTAACTATCTCGTGATATAAAATCCATTCTATCTGCACCAAGTTCCCCTTGTAAAATATCATGTAATAACATATTTTCTCCAGTCCACACCTTAATTACGTCTTCTACATCAATTCCATATGCTTCAACTGTTTCTTTAAGAACAGATCGGATTAAAGCAATTCTATGTTTATCATGTCCTTTTTCAGTTTGAGGATAAATGTGTTTATAAACAGTGTTATCATATGAGTGACTACCAACACCATGACAAACATCGTGTAATAAAGCAGCTACTCTCAATATGGTAATTGTTTCATCTCTTCCTGGAAAAAGATACTTGGCATACTTATCTGCCAAATGCATTACACCAATTGAATGGTTAAAACGCGTGTGAACCCCACCAGGATAGACATAATAAGCATTTGCTAATTGTTTGATGTTGTTTAAACGTTGCATATAAGGAGATTTAACAATGCCCTCTTCTATTACATGTATTAAGCCATGAACTGGGTCTTTAATATACATTTTTAATAATAATTATAATATTTTATTTACTTAAGTAATTATATAATGTTAGACAGAGAGTGCTCGATTGTATGTGACAGTATTTATAATTTTTTTAGATGGTTTGGTTTATTGTTTGAAACAACTGGAGATTGGTGTTATCATAATAATGGAGGTGGTTACAATAGAAATAATTGTTTATAATTGTTTATAATTGTTTATAATTGTTTATATTAATCGCTAGCATACTCATTTTCTTCTTGAACCCAATCATAAAACATTTTTAATCTCGAATGTCTTCTTTTAGCTAATTTTTTTCCTTCTTCTGTTTTTATGTATTTTTGTAGATGAAATAGTTTATCTTCAAAATGTGATATACATGAGTTTTCTCCAATTAAAGGATTTCCTCTTTGACATCCAAAACCGACGCACCTTGCAATACCCATTCCACCCATTGCATCTAATTTATCTGCATCTTGTACAATGTGTAATTCTGGAAAAGATTCTTTTACTTCTCCTTTTCTTTCTTTACTATATGAAACATTCTTAACAATTAACATTATTTTGTTTACCTCAGCAAATGTAAACATTGCTAAAAGAAGTAATCGAAACTTCTCTTCTACTTTTTTTGGGTCTTTTACTAGTTTATGATCAAGAATATCATGCAACAAAGCACCATATGAAACAATTGAAATATTAATTCCAGGAATTGTTTTTGCAATTTTTAATGCTAATTTTCTTACACGCAACACATGTAAATAATCATGTGTTGGGTCCATATGATTATTCATTAATTCTTCAGTTGCTTTTTCGAGTTCAAATTCATGTTGAGTAGCCATTTATAAATATACATTATTATCTTTTAAGTATTATAGTTTTCGATGAAAAGAATAATATTGATATCACTAATTAGTACTTTCATATTTGGACTAATTGACGCTATTTTTCTTTTAGTTGCAGAAGAAACAATTAAGGATAAAATAAAAAGAATAGGTCAATTTGACGATGTTACATCAGAGTTATTAACAGGTGGGTTGGCAGCAGCATTAGCTTTATTTGTTGCCACGTTTATTCGCTATCATTTGCACCAAAAGTATAGAATACTCGAGCATCCGATAATAGATGTAATTGGTATAATACTTGGTACTTTATCTGTTGTTTATTTTTATAGATATTGGGAAAAAACTAAAAAATTAAATATATAACATGAAACTTGTACCATTAAAATCTTCTACATATGGTAAACATGGTTGTAAATTAGTTGAAAAAAATAACACGGTTGGAAAGCTTTATTATGACGCCGATGGCGACACATTTATCATAAATTATATAACAATTAGTAAGGCTAATAGAAAAAAAGGATATGCTAAAAAAGCTATTAAAATGATAATGGCAATGGAAGAATTTAGATGCTTTCAAACAACTACAATTAGAAAAAATAATACAGCCAGTAGAAAATTATTTAAATCATTAGGTTTTAAAGAATATCCTAGTGGAAAACAATTATATGCTAAATGGTGTAGAAAGTAATTAAACAGTGTGAGCATATGTTTTATTAGTCATGGCACTTTCAAATAAAACTGTAAATATTCCATAAAATATTAAAAATGGCCAAAACATAATATGAAATATTCTTTTTTCGATATCAGAATTTTTTGGTTCTATTTTTATGTAAATACAATCAACTATAAATCCAATGACTAAATATGAAATAATATATTTCAAAACAGTTAACATTTTATAAATTCATATATATTTTTTAAATAGTTTTCAGGTTATTTGTTAAGTTTTGAAGGAATAACCGGTTCTGTTTTACTTAAATTATCGACTAACATCTTAATTCTTATAATAAAAACATCTGCAGGAACTCTATATTTTCTTTCTTTTATTAATTCTGCTTCTATTTCTGTAACTACGTCATAATATCTAGCAGAGTAATTAAAAAATTGTTCCATTTTTTCTCCAAATTTAAAAAACGAATAAACTCCTGAAAAAATCCCAGATATTAAAAAGGCAGTTGAATTAAAAACCGTTTGCCAGTTAAGATCATCACTACAGCTATTATACCCAATCATTATTGATATTGGCGCCATAGAGATAGGAATTAACATGGCTGGAAGTCCCCAATGGGCATTTTTTTTCTTATAGATATATCCTGCTTTAGAATGCAAGGTCGATTTCAACTTGCACATTGTTTTCCATTCGTTCATAAAGTCTTCAATCTCACTGTTCCATGGTCCTTCCATTCTAAAATCTGACATCTTCTTTTCTATTGAATCGATACTTTTTTCTAACAAAGTTGATTCATCACCATCGTCATTACTATCATTTATTTTTACTTTAATTTCCTTAAGATTTTCGCCTTCCATCTTATATTAACTATGAAGTAAAAAATTACATGTCTAGTAACGCCATCGCTAAACAATATCCATGGCCAAATGCATGTTTTGTATCATTTAACATAATATTCATGTTATCCGGGGTTACTAAAATAGTGTTGTTTACGATAAAATCGTCAGATACATTATATTTTTCCTTATAGTATTCTAATGATTCTTGTTGTGGACCATCTACTTCTAAAATTAAAAGGTTAACTCCTTTTGCTAACATCTGTTTTAGTTTTTTAAACTTTTCTGTCTTTTTTACCAAATCAGTATAAACTTTTTTGTAAATTTTCTTACGAGCTTCTACATAATCCAGTTTTTCATACTTACCTTCATCGTTTTTCCACAAAGCATATAAACATGATGCACGTGCTTCTTTGCTAAACCCAACTGGATAACGAACAGCGTCTTTTGCGGACAAAAGTTTCTCCCTCCATTTCCAGTATTTTTTGTTTGGGTTTCTATTTTCATCTACATGAACTTCAGCAGGGTGTTCCCAAATAACACGATTATTATATCGAGAGTATCTGTTTCGTACTTTTGGTACTTTTGGATAACATTTTGCTCCCTGGTAAATATTTTCCATAATTCTTCCCTTTTCGTCCTTTAAACAATAAGGTCCAATGGACCCATATGCGGTAGAATATGTCATCACTTCAATTCTCTTAAAATCTTCAAATTCTGGGAAAACCTTTTTCCCATTAACGTACTTGATAGTTCCTACTCGGATCATTGTTTATTCAGTAAGTTGTATCATTTAAGTGTTTTATTTATCAGTTTATCAATTTTTTAATCTTAATTTTATACGAACAAACATGCAAAAAATTAGTTATACAAACCTTTTAGTGAAAATGATACTTGGAGGACTTATTGTGGCTACAACTAGTTATATAGCCAATTCTGTGTCACCTTTGTATGCAGGATTATTTTGGTCATTTCCTATTAATCTAATTGTCTTATATTTTATTTTTCTTTATGATAATACTTCTAGTTCTCACATAAGTCAGTTTTTCGCAACAACTGCATTAGGACTAATTAATCTTTCTGCTTTTTGTTTAGCAATGAGCATCACACTTTACAATTATGAAAATATTTACCCTGCTAAGCTACTCTTAATTAGTACTGTAATATGGGCAATAATGGGATATTTATCATTTGGTATTATTACTAAAATTATAAATTATTATTACTAAAATTATAAATTATTACTATTAATTTTTATTATTACCTACTAAAATACTCAAGTGGTTTTTCATAGTTATAACAACTTTTTGCTGAAATATCATAGTATTCACAGTTTTTCATATTGCAAAAGCGTCTTATTACTCTTAAGGGAACATTGTTCCCATTACTAGTTAAATCAATCTTATTTCCACAAATAATAATTGGTGTTGTTGGATGGTCTATTCTAATTTTATTAATATACTCAGGAACATTTTTCCAGGAAATTCTATTTGTAACGTCAAACATAACAATAAAACCATTAGCACCAAGCCAATAACCTTCTTGAAGACCTCCATATTTTTCCTGCCCAGCACAATCCCAAAAGTTAAAAGTTCTGTTATACCGATTTGTCTTATACGTAAACGGATGTACTTCTACACCCATTGTCGGGATGTATCTTTTTTCAAATTCGCCGGTGCGTAAACGCTTAACATAAGCCGTTTTTCCAACACCGCCGTCTCCAATAAGAACAATTTTTTTAGCTTGTTTTTTCTCTTCTTGATCCATTTTGTTATTAGATAAATGACAGTTAATAACAAAATATCATCAATTTTTTATAAAATACAATAGCGGTATGATAACTATTATGTAAAAAAAAAATTGATGTATATAGTTAATAAAATTACAAATTATGTTTGAAAATGGCTCATCGAACTTTTACAAGCGAATCCGAAGAAAAGGATACTAATTTTGCATTTGATGTAGAGACCCTTGCATATTTATCTTTGTTAATGGGGTCTCCCATCTCTTTGTCTGACATGAAAAACGTCGAAGCTCAAAAGCAGGCAACAAAGACAAAAATGTCATCTGTTATTAATTCTATTTTGACAACTTACACAAAGAGTGGAAACGACAATGAGTTGTCTATGACTACTTTTCGATATATCGCGCATTACAAGAAGACAGGAGAAGTAGCGGGAAGACTAAGTGTTGCACTTGCTGATTTTGGATATACTAGGGAAGAAATCGACAAAATGTCTCTTGATGATATTATTAAGGAAATTCTTTCCAGGTAGATTTATTATTAATAGTTAAATTGCTGAAAAAAAAATAAATATATCAAACACATAAAACAAAAGATGTATTTATAGTAAATGTCCGAGAAGAAAGAATCAATTAAGGCTCAAGAACAGAAAATTAGAGATTTATTACAACAACATGTTCATCGCATTATTAATAGAGAACATGATGCATTTGTTGACATTCTAGAAATTATGATGGCTCAAGATCAATGGTTAGATAAATTACATACTATACAGGCGTTTAAGGTCACAAGATCTAAAATGAATAAAGCTTTAATACTTCAATTAAAAGTAGATAATTTTTACGGATGGTTAACAGTATCTTGGCGAAAAGGTTCTTCAAAAAAGAGAAAAGAAGAAAATCCATTAAACTCTGCTTTTCGCCAAGCAGTTCATCGCCAAATTATGCTCTGGAAGAAAATAAATTTGGTTGGAGCAGAATGTGTTGAATGTAAAGATGTTCAACATAGACATTTAAAACTACAAGCAGACCATAAAGACCCTTCTTTTCTTCAACTTACCAAAGATTTTTTAGAAAGACCTATCAATCAAAATCCTCCTACAGAATTTGATTATCATCGTCGTTGTGGTCGTAAATTTAAGAAAATAGATAATAGATTTAAACAACGTTGGCAAAACTATCATAGACAACATTGCGTTTTACAATGGTTGTGTCGGAAATGTAACTTAAGTAAAAAGAAAAATTAATATTATAATCTACATAAATAGAATTAGGATTAAAGTAAAATGTCAGAACAAAAATTTTTAGTCAAAAGGGTTGTGGGAAAAAAAGATAGATGTTGGGTTTCATATCCTAAAGATGTTTGGTTAAGGGAACTAAATAAGAAATCTGATGGAATTATTATTTCAGAAATACCTAAAGATTTACATGAGGAAATTAATGATACATCTAAGGACACATTAGAAGATGTTTATAAAACAATATGCGGGAAACCAAGTAAGAAAATAGGTTAAATATTATATATTAAGATGTTTGGATACTTTAGCAATATAGTAATACCATTTGCATATGGATGTTTCATAAATGCATTTAAAAATGGTCCTCATATTAATTGTTGCCACACATATGGTTCAGTCTTGTTAGGATGTTTGATGATGGGTGTTATAGTTTTAGTTATCAGTTTACCAGTACAATATTTATTGTATAAAATACTTGGGGATTGTGACCTAGGAATTCTAATAATGAGTTCTGCAATAGCTTATATTATTTATCATTATTTAGACGATGCGTATATGAAATACAAGTTTGGTAAAATAAGAGAAGAAATGAAAGATATAAAGTTTGATCTTGTTGAAGTTAAACCAGAATCTAAAAGTCCAAAGGTTAAATCAAACAGCAATAGTTCAAGTTCAAGTTCTAGTTCAAGTTCTAGTTCTAGTTCTAGTTCTAGTAGCCCTAAAGTTACTTTGGCAACAAAAACCCCAGAAAAATTAAGCGAGAAGAATTAATATTGAAACGCGTTATAATTTTACCCCCAAGGGCTTAAAGAAATATATACTTATATAAAAAATGCGTTGGTTGGGTAGCAAAGATATATTTATAATACGTGATATGGATAATATTGCTACTAAAAGATTAATTTGCGTGTGTTGATTTTGCTTAGATTTTTTTTCTCGGCCTATATTATAACAACTTTGACAAAATGGCTGGTGGATTAATGCAACTTGTAGCTTATGGCGCTCAGGACGTCTATTTGACCGGAAACCCTCAGATTACCTTCTTTAAAGTAGTGTACAGACGTCACACTAACTTCGCAATGGAAAGTGTCGAACAGACCTTCTCCGGCTCTCCAGATTTTGGAAAGCGTGTTACCGCTACAATTTCTCGTAACGGTGATTTGATCTCTCGAGTTTACCTTCAGGTAACTCTACCAGAAGTTGTATGCCCTACTTCTACTTCTGTTTGCTTTAGATGGGTCAACTACGTTGGTCACTGCCTCATCAAATATGTCACTGTTGACATTGGTGGACAGCAAATCGATAAGCAGTATGGTGACTGGCTTACCATTTGGAATGAATTGACTCAGAGACCTGGTCTCCAAGTCGGTTATGACAATATGGTTGGTAATACCGTTCATTTGACTGGTACTGGTCTTAACAAGACCGAAGCTACTACCCTTTACATTCCTCTTCAGTTCTGGTTCTGCCGAAACCCTGGTCTTGCTCTTCCTCTTATTGCTCTGCAATATCACGAAGTTCGAATTAACCTTGAAATCCGTAACAAGTCTGAATGCTATGTTGCGTGTGTCCCCGATGCTCCCGATGTTGGACCATGTGGCATTGCCCTTGCAGGCAGCTCTTGCGACCAGCTTTTCTGTGTTCCTTCTCTCCAGGCTGCTACTTTGTTCATTGATTACATTTATTTGGATACTGATGAACGTAGACGCTTTGCTCAGAGCTCACACGAATACCTTATTGAACAGCTTCAGTTCACTGGTGATGAATCCACTGTCAACACCAACGTGAAGGTTAAGCTCAATTTCAACCACCCGGTTAAGGAACTTATCTGGGTTGTTCAGCGTGATGCCGTTGTTGCTCCTAATATCAACCAATGGACTAATTACACTGATGACTATGACATTGACTGCCTCTGGACTTCCTGGGGTGATAGTGTTCCTAGTTGCCAACAGAACCTCTTGTCCAATGTTGAAGCCGGTCATATGGCTCAGTCCTTCCCTTATGTTGCTACCGCACTTAAGGACGGAAATGTCGACCGTACTACCGCCGAAATTGAAGCCCTCTTCAACACCGGTGTTAACTTCCCTCTTGGATTTGGTCCTGGTGCATTTGCCGCAGCTGATGCTCCTACTGACTTCGCAACTGACAATGGTGCTGGTGGAGGTGCTGACCATGCCGGCCTTGCTCCTCGTAATGCTGGGCGTAACCCCACTGTCCGTGCCAAGCTTCAGCTTAACGGACATGACCGTTTCCAGGAACGTCTTGGATCCTACTTCAATCTTGTCCAACCTTACCAGCATCACACTAATGTCCCTGCTACTGGTATCAACGTGTACTCGTTCGCTCTTGAACCCGAAAAGCACCAGCCCTCTGGTACTTGCAACTTCTCTCGTATCGACTCTGCTGTCCTTCAGCTCCAGTTGACTCAGAAAGCTGCCAAGGGATCCAAGATTCGCGTGTATGCCGTCAACTACAATGTCCTCCGTATCATGTCTGGTATGGGTGGTCTTGGATATGCCAACTAAGCATATTTATCGACAAATATATTTATCGACAATTATATTTTCAAGAAAAATTTGTATTTATTTTTGTTTTCTTCGAGAAAATTTGTATTAAGTTTCTTTCAGCAAACTTATTAAAAAATAATAATAAAATTTAATTTAAATTCTATTATTAGTTTAAAATTATTTATATCCCGAGCTCTCTTTGAAATAAAATATATTAAAACTTATAAAATGGCTACTTTTCAGAAAAAATTACAAATAAGCATTGGTTCGGCTTTTTTATTTATAATTGTTAATCTACCACAAACATATGAAATAACAAATAAAATATTACATTGGAAAACAATAAGCAATGGATGTCCTACACATTTAGGTATTCTTACTCATACATTGGTCTTCTTTTTACTGACATTTTTATCAATGGGAAATGTCAAAATTAAAACTGGAATTAAATTGAAACATTCGTTGTATGGCACATTAATATATTTCTTATTATCTAACCCTGCAACATATTCTTTTGTAGGTAGTTTGTTTGGACATCAATTTGCAGATAATAACGGGTGCCCGTCTGTACTTGGTGTATTGTTACATTCGGTTGTTTATTGTGCGTTCTTAGTAGCGGTAATGTATTTACCATAATATCAAAAATTAATGCGATAATCCTTTCCAAAAATTAGGTTTATATATTTTTTTATTATAATTATTGACAATTGGTTCTTGTTTACCGCAAGGTTTCATAAACTTCATGTCACATTGTCCCTTTGTCCTATAATCCTCTGACTGATATGGATAATAACAAGATAATTCCAAATTATTTTCTATACATCTTCTCGGAACTTTTCGTGCCAACGGAGAACAAAAAGTTGGACTTTGTAATAATGCTTTCATTACCCATATTTCATTTTGCTGAGACCAAATTATATCCCGTGCTAATGATAATATAGCAGGATTTGTGCTATACTTTGATACTTGTTGAGCCATATCAATAGCCATTTGATGGTGTGGTATCATATGTTCTAAAAATTCGTCATCTGTAACGGGTCCGTGACATAAATGTTTTGAATTCATTTTATTATTATAATTATTATTATTATTTTAATAAACTCTATTATTGGTTTAAATAACTACATAAACAATATTTAATATCTTTTGAAAAATGTACTATATGTTGAATGAGTATTTTTCAAAAGATGTTATAAATTTAATAGTTCAAAAATTATGGTGTTGTGTTGATAATGCTAATAATTTAAGTTTAATAATTACAAAATGTCATATCAGTGAAATACCTTTAAGCGCCATGTTACAAAGCGCAACTGTTCAATATGAAATATGGGATAAAAGATATTTTAAGAAAATGAAAAATAAAAAAATACTTGAAGAAATTTATAATGTTAATATGAATGAATATACTCCATGGAAAAAATACATATATGTCACAAAATATAACGATTTTTTTAAGGATAATAAGTTGTTAGATGATAATTTTACAAAAAATGTACACCTTATATTTGATCCAGACATAACGAAAATTAAATATGATCATTCTTATGGAAGTGCTAAAGATTTTTTATTTTATAAAAAATAATGTTTATCACAAATTATATTTTTTTAATACACCTGAAAGACTTTGAATAGGTATAGTTGCCATAATTACTTCAAGTATATCAGTTTTTAATGGTGATATGGATAATTTAATATCCGTAAATTCAGAAAGAATGCAAATAAGTTCACTTTTTGTAAAATACTTTTGCAATTTAAGCTTTATTAAATTTTTGCTTTCTTCTGGTGTTAAAGGTATCCATTTTTTAGTCATTGTTTATATAAATTACTATAAATTACTATAAATTACTATAAATTACTATGAAATAATTATTTGCAAAATTCACAGCCACACAAACATTTCTTGCAGGTGTCACCAACCCCACACATCACACATGTAGGTTCACCACATTTTTGGCAAATAATTTTTTGACTGGGTTTGGCGTAGCATTTTTGAACAACACCAAAACCACACTTTACACCCAGTTTTTCTAATTTGTGTTTATAAATATTGTGACATCTATAACATCGGATCGTTTCTGGAACCCAATGATAAGAAAAACCATCGTCGTACTCAACAAAAATATCACAATCAATACAGTAATACTTTTCTTCTATTTTTTCTTCGGAACACTCCTTATCCATATTTAAACTATAAATAACATTTCTAACTTTATATTTTTCAATTTTTCTATTAGAAATATCATGAAATCCACTAACGAATTCAATAACATATAATTGAAAATTATTTATCACTTTTTGATAAAATGATAAATAAAACATTTACTTTATTCATAAAATGGGTAATTCTGCAAGTAACTGTATATCGAAGTTAATTAAACCTTGTAGTATTTAGTTGGAAAAATACCTTCATGTTGTGGATATGACAAAATTAGTGACGAAGACCGTAATGCTCTTGCAAATGTCATATATGAAAAATATCAACCTGGCGATTTTATTATGTCCCATATTGATAAAAGACCTACTAATTTGTTTTTAGGAGGGGCTCCATATACCCATCTTGGTATATTGGTTGAAGGTGAATATGTTATAGATATGGTTTCAAAAGGTGCTACAAAAACAAATATTGAAGATTGGTTAACTGGAAAAGATAGAATATTACTACTTCGAGCAAATACACTGTCTAAAGAAGAAAGAAACCAAATTTCTGCATTTGCTAAACAAATGTATGAAGCTAAAACTCCTTATGATTTTTCTTTTGAAATTGGAAGTGATGCAATATATTGTACCGAATTAGCATATCTAGCACTTAGATCACTTGACCAATAACTTCCTGTAAAATTGGGTTTAACTCCAACAATTGGTGGATTGTTGCAATCAACGACGTTTCGGGCAAATTCTTTTATTAAATCTCTTGAACACAAAAAGATTATTCCTTTGCTTGAATGGAGATATGGGGAGGATATTTCCGAAGAAAAAAATGTGGACATTAGAAGACTTCTTGATAATACATTAAGTCCATCAGAAGCTACAGAAAAAAGTAATGTTCTTTATGAGTTAACTAAATTATCTTACCCTTTTAATAAGGATAGGCTAGAGTTAATCAAAGAAAATGAAAATATTTCTAAAGGTTGCTGTATTAGTTCTAAATTAAGAAAGAATCGAAACAAATATAATAGACAACCTCATGGAGATTTAGAAGAAGTAAAGGTAAATATTGATTTTAAAGTTTTTAGAGATATGGTAACCTGAGAAGTTTATGTGGTGTTTCCTCAAACATCTAATTTACTTCATTGTCCATGTAAGTGGACTAAACTTGTTAGTTTTGATACAGTTCATGGATTTCCAGAAGCTTTAGGATCAGTTGAAATATTAGTTCCTAACAGTGTGGTGTCTGATTCTACTATTCCAAAAGATGTTATTAAACA